>Ga0068855_100012940_pt1 | contig 10065 bp, 13 predicted proteins | sample KBSCornC52_FD_66592 | JGI IMG/M metagenome (GOLD analysis project Ga0068855, IMG submission 66592) | Corn rhizosphere microbial communities from Kellogg Biological Station, Michigan, USA - KBS Corn C5-2 | ecosystem: Host-associated > Plants > Roots > Rhizosphere > Soil ... | reverse complement strand
CGGAGTGATCGATCTGCTGGAGATGAAGGCGTTTGTCGGGACGGGCAAGGATGTCCAGTGCTCGGAAATCCCTGCCGACTGCCTTGAAGAAGCCAAGCAGTACCGCGAGCTGCTCGTTGAGTCTGCCGCTGAGGGCGACGACGAGCTGATCGAAAAGTTCCTGAACGGCGAGACGCTCTCTCACGACGAGGTCGTGCGCGGCATCCATGAAGGTATCGACGCAGGCAAGGTCGTTCCGATTCTGTGCGGCTCGGCGACAAAAGACATCGGAATGACGGATCTGCTGGACATCATCGTCCACGAGTTCCCGAACCCGCTGGAAGTCGAGCATATTCATGGCAAGCATCCGCAGACCGGAGCTGCCGTCAAGTTGGAAGCGTCCGACAATGCGCCGGTCTCCGTTCTAGTGTTTAAGACGATCGCCGACCCGTTCCTGGGCATGCTGAACTACTTTAGAGTGATGTCGGGCGTGCTGAAGAGCGGCGCAACCGTGCTGAACAGCACGCGAGGCAAAGAAGAGCGGATCGGGCAGCTGTATTTCGCGCGCGGCAAGAACCAGGAAGCGACCGGCGAAATTCACGCCGGGGACATCGGTTCGACCGCAAAGCTTGCAGACACGCACACGGGCGATACGCTCTGCGATCCTGCAAAGCCGATCGTGCTGGATTCTATGAGCTTTGGCGAGCCAATCTTCGAGCAGGCGGTGGTTGCAAAGACGAAGGTGGACGAGGATAAGATGGGCCCCGCCCTTCAGCGCGTGGCGAATTCGGACCCGACGTTTAAGTTCCATCGCGATCCGGAGACCGCGCAGACGATCATCGCGGGCATGGGCGACACGCATCTTGCAATTGTCGTTGAGCGGTTAAAAAAGTTCGGCGCAAGCGTAGAGGCGGTTGAGCGCAAAGTACCTTACCGTGAGACGGTCACGCAGAAGGCCGAGGGACAGGGCCGGCATAAGAAGCAGACAGGCGGCCGCGGACAGTTTGGCGACTGCTGGATTCGCATGGAGCCGAACCGTGGGCACGGGTTCCAGTACGTCGATGCGATCGTCGGAGGATCGATTCCGCGCCAGTATATCCCGGCTGTGGAAAAGGGCGTTATCCAGGCGATGGGTACAGGCATACAGGCCGGATATCCGGTCGTGGACGTTAAGGTGACCTGTTACGACGGATCGTACCACGATGTAGACTCGTCGGAAGCCGCTTTCATTATGGCGGGGATCCAGGCGTTCAATAATGTCGCGGCGAAGGCGGGACCCATCCTGCTGGAGCCCATTCTCGAAGTAGATGTGACGATGCCGGAAGGTATGCTGGGAGACGTGATGAGCGATCTCACCGGCAAACGCGGCAGAATCGCGGGCACGGAGTCTGTCGGCAGAGGCAAGACACTGCTGAAGGCGACCGTGCCGCAGTCCGAGATGCTGCGCTACGCAATCGATTTGCGGTCCATAACACGGGGCCGCGGGTCCTTTACGAGCAAGCTGTCTCATTACGAAGAAGTCCCGGCGCATATCGCCCAGACGATCATCGCGAACCACAAGAAGGAGCGCGAGGCAGGGGAACATTAGCCCTGCATATTTCTTGATTAGAGCGCGAGAAAGTAAGAAGGATGAAGGAAGAAGGATGAATCGAATGCAGTTGCGTTCTTGGTTCTTAATTCTTTATTCTTACTTCTTCCTTTCCGCTCAATTGGAGGTCTCTTTTTGGCTAAACAGTGTTTGATTGAGAAGGCGAAGCGTAAGCCTAAGTTTGCTGTGCGAGCGTATACACGCTGCAACGTCTGCGGGCGCTCTCGAGGCGTCTTTCGGCGATTCGGAATCTGTCGCATTTGTTTCCGAGAGATGGCTCATAACGGGTTAATTCCCGGCGTCACGAAGTCGAGCTGGTAGGAGAAACAGACATGGCATACACAACCGATCCTATCGCCGATCTATTGACGCGCATCCGAAACGCAAATCGCGCAAATCATGACGCGCTGGAGATCTCAAGCTCGAAGCTCAAGCTCGAAATCTGCAGAATCCTGCATCGCGAAGGCTTTGTCAAAGGGTTCGATCTGGTCAAGCAGGTCCCCCAGGACAAGATCAAGATCAGCCTGAAGTATGGGACCAAACGCGAAAAGGTGATCACGGACCTGAAGCGCATCAGCAAGCCAGGCCTGCGCGTCTATTGCAGCAAAGAGCAAGTTCCGCGCGTGCTGCGCGGGCTTGGAATCGCAATACTTTCCACCTCGCACGGAGTCATGACGGACCGAGAGGCTCGTAAGCAAGGCGTAGGCGGCGAGATACTCTGTTACGTCTGGTAGCTGGAGAAAACGATGTCACGAATTGGTAAGCGACCGATCCCGGTGCCTTCCGGAGTGGTCATCACTCCGGAGACCGATGGTACGGTCACGGTAAAGGGTCCCAAGGGGACTCTGGTGCGCAGGTTCAGCCCTGACATGACCTACGCAATCGAGAACGGCACACTAACGGTGTCCCGGCCGAGCGAGGATAAAACTCATCGATCGCTGCACGGTCTTACCCGCACGCTCGTTTCAAATATGGTCGAGGGTGTCACGAACGGCTACACCAAGCAGCTTGAAATCATCGGCGTGGGATTTCGCGCAACGATGGTCGGCAAGACGCTTCAGCTGAACGTCGGCTATTCGCACTCGATCGAAGTAATGCCTCGCGATGGCATCGACTTCGCAGTCGCACCGGATCCTCAGTCGCGCAACCCGATTGTTACGATCACCGGGATCGACAAGGAGCGAGTGGGCCAGACGGCGGCGGAGATTCGCAAGCTGCGCAAGCCCGAGCCGTACAAAGGCAAAGGCATTCGATATCGCGGCGAGGCCGTCCGGCGCAAGCAGGGCAAGGCGAGCGGCAAGGGCGGTAAGGGGAAAAAGTAAAGTTCTGAGTTCCGAGTCCCGACTGGATCAGCGAACTCGGAACTAGGAACTCGTAACTGGGAACTCCGCACCGCGGTTGTGGTATAATACACTCTTGCGTGTGGCGGAAGCCTGGTCGGAAAGCAGAGTGCGTTGAGTCGGAAATTCAACGCCGGAGGAGTGGTGTTTTATGCGAATCGAAGAGAAAGAAGACCTGCGCAGAAAGCGCCACCGCCGCGTGCGCTCCAAGGTCAGCGGAACTCCCGCACGCCCAAGATTGAACGTTTCACGAAGTCTGCAGCACATCTACGCGCAGATTATTGACGATACCACCGGCCATACGCTAGTTCATGCTTCCACGGTGGATGCGGCGCTGCGTAAGGAAGGCCCGTCCGCGGGTGGAAACATTGCGGCCGCGAAGGCGGTTGGAAAGCTCATTGCGGAGCGCGGCCTGGAAAAGGGCATCACGGCAGTGGTGTTCGATCGCGGCGGCTATAAGTATCATGGTCGCGTCCGGGCGCTAGCGGACAGTGCGCGCGAAGCGGGACTACAGTTTTAGGTTTATTTCTAGTTTCATGGCCGGGTGATGGGCTTCTGGCCGAATACCCTGCCTGTCGTTTGTAAGGAGCAACCGTTGGCGAAAATCGATCCCGATAAGCTCGATCTGCAAGAGCGAGTCGCACGCACGAATAAGTGCCAGAAGACGACCAAAGGCGGACGCACGATGAGTTGGAGCGCGCTGGTCGTTGTTGGTGATGGCAAGGGGCACGTCGGCGTCGGCCTGGGTAAGGCCCGAGCGATTCCCGATGCGATCCGCAAGGGCATGGAAGCCGCGAAGAAGAGCATTATCTTCATTCCGATCGTCGCCGGCACCATTCCGCATGAGGTCCTGCAGCACGAGGGCGCGGCAGAAATCCTGATCAAGCCCGCCTCCGCGGGAACCGGCATCGTTGCGGGAAGCAGCATGCGCATTATACTTGAGCTCGCCGGCGTCCATGATGTGCTTGGCAAGTCGCTCGGATCCGCAAATCCAGTGAACATCGCCTGGGCGACGATCAAGGCTCTAAAGCGGCTAAAGCGTGCTTCTGAAGTGGCGCGGCTGCGCGGCACTACCGCCGAGAGCCTGACGCCGTGGATTAGAAAGACCGAGGAGGTCGCGCATGCCGGCTAGACTTAAGATCACGCTGCATAAGAGTCCGATCGGTTACGAGCAATCCCAGCGCGACACCGCTCGATCGCTCGGCTTCAGGAAGATCAGGCAGACTGTCATTCAGGATGACAATCCTATCATTCGCGGAATGATTCACAAAATCCGGCACATGGTGCACGTTGAAACCGTAACGGAAGAGAAGAGCGAATAGTCATGGGCATCGGAATCCATAATATGAAGCCGTCCGAGGGCTCCACGCATCGACGTAAGATCGTTGGACGCGGCATCGGATCGGGACATGGCAAAACTGCTACGCGCGGCCACAAAGGAAACAAGGCGCGAGGCCAGATCAACCCGAACTTTGAAGGTGGACAGACCCCGCTGCATCGCCGGCTGCCCCACCTTCGCGGACTGCCCAGCCGAAACCCGCGTGGTTTCAAAGCGTATCATAAAACAGAGTATGCCCTTGTGAACGTGGATGAGTTAGAGAAGAGCTTCGACGCGGGCGCGGAGATCACGCCGGAAGCGTTGATAGCGAACGGCATGCTGCGAAACCTTCACGACGGCGTCAAAATCCTCGCGAATGGCGAGGTTTCCAAGGCGTTCACCGTTCGAGCTCACAAGTTCAGCAAGAGCGCTCAGGAAAAGATCGTGGCTGCGGGCGGTACTGTCGAGGTCCTGGCCGCGGAGAGGCGTTAGAACTATGCTAGAGGCGCTGCAGAGGGCGCTTTCGATCCCTGAATTGAGGAGACGGATCCTATTTGTTTTGATGATGTTCCTGATCTACGCGATCGGGGCCCATGTTCCCGTGCCGGGAGTGGATCATAACAAACTGGCGATGATCTTCAACAGCGGAAAGAAAGGCGTGCTGGATCTGGTGGACGTGTTCTCGGGCGGAGCCTTGCGGCGCATGTCGCTGTTCGCTATGAGCATCGGTCCCTATATTAACGCCTCCATCATCATGCAGATGATGGCGCTCGCGGTGCCTCAGCTCGAGGCGCTCTCAAAAGAGGGAGAATCGGGCCGTAAGCAGATTGCGAAGTACACGCGGTACCTCACCATCATCCTTGCGATCGTGCAGGCGTTCGGCTTTACAATGGTGTTCGAGCAGAGCCGGATCGGCATTCATCCGCTGCAGCGCCTGGTCATCTGCACCACCCTCACGGCCGGATCGATGTTCCTGTTATGGATGGGTGAACAGGTTACCGAGCATGGCGTCGGCAACGGCGTTTCTCTGGTCATTTTCGCAGGGATTTTGCTCAGCCTGCCATTCCAATTTAGCCAGATTTGGACGCAAGTTACCACGGGAACGGCGTCCTGGTTCAGCATGCTGCTGCTCATTTTCTTCTTCGTAGCGATGACCTACGCGGTCGTGTATATTACGCAGGGCACGCGGCGCATACCTATACAACATACTAAGCGAGTGATCGGAATGCGGCAGACGCAGGCGAGCGCTTCCTTCCTGCCCATCAAGGTGAACATGGCGGGCGTCATCCCGATCATTTTCGCGATCTCGCTCGTGCTGATGCCGACAACGATCATCAATGCGATTCCGGCGAACAACGCGTTTGTAGCGTGGCTCAAAGAGAAGTCGATGTATCTCAACCCGGGCAATATTCCGAGTATCACGATACCGCTTAAGCCGCACCCGATCGCGTTCCCGTTCCCGTTCGCGCTGGTGTTCTACTTCCTGCTGGTGATCGTGTTCACTTACTTCTACACGGCCATCGTGATGAACGTGCAGGAGATGGCGGATAACCTGAAAAAGTACGGCAACTATATTCCCGGAATTCGGCCCGGCAAGGCGACACTTGACTACCTTGAGCGCGTGGTTTCACGCATCACGCTTGCAGGCGCTGTGTTCCTCGGTTTGATTGCCGTGTCGCAGTACATTCTGCCGAACCTGACAGGCTTTTCACAAAACTCGTTTCCGATCATTGGCGGCACGTCACTGTTGATCGTCGTCGGCGTGGCGATCGAGACAATGCAGGCGATAGAAGCGCAGCTGATTATGCGCAACTACGAAGGCTTTATCAAGAACCCGGAAAAACGGACGTAGCACGCGACAGCGCGAAGGGCGAGCGATCGTCCGGGAGACTCTGCCATGATACTCGTGCTGCTGGGTCCGCCCGGCGTCGGCAAAGGTACTCAGGGTACGCGTATCGCCGTACACTACGATATCCCGACCATTTCGACCGGAGCGATGTTTAGAGATGCGGTTGCCAGGGGCACAGAGTTAGGTCGGATCATTCAGCGCTACCGGATCGACAAAGGCGAATACGTTCCGGACGATGTTGTGGTGAGCGCGGTGAAAGCCAGAACTTGCGAGCCTGATTGCAAGAACGGGTTCCTGCTGGATGGCTTCCCGCGAACGATCGCCCAGGCAGAGGCGCTGGATGTGATGCTCGCAGGCCAGCAGCGCAAGGTTGACGGCGTTTTGAATTTTCAAGCGCCAATGGAAGAGCTTGTCGGAAGGTTTAGCGGCCGGCGAGTCTGCCCATTCGATAATTCAACCTACCATCTTGTGAACCAGCCGCCGCTTCAGGCCGGCCTTTGCGATATTTGCCATCGGGAGCTCGTACGCCGCCCGGACGATGAACCTGATGTGGTGCAACGCCGCCTGGAAGTCTACCGGACGAAGACGGCTCCTCTGGAAGCGTATTACCAAGCACGGGGGTTGCTGCACACGATCGATGCGACCGCAGAGCCGGAAACCGTTTTCGGGCAGGTCGTCGCTACGATCGAGCGCATGCGATAGTAGCCCGCACATAACTTGTTGAAATTGAATGATACAACTGAAGACCCGAAGTGAAATAGGCAAGATGCGCGAAACCGGGCGGATGGTGCATCGAATCATCCATGAGACGGCGCGCGCGATCGAGCCAGGAGTTACTACTGGCGAGCTCGAAGAGATTGCGGTTGATCTCCTCTGTGAAAGTGGAGGCAGCTCGCCCTGCCTGGGCTACGCGCCGACCGGCCACCCGCCCTACCCGGCCTGGACTTGTATCTCGGTAAATGAAGAGATCGTCCATAGCGTGCCGGGCCGCCGGGTAATAAAAGAGGGCGATATTGTCACAGTGGACATCTGCGCCGAGCTGAACGGCTGGCTGGCCGACAGCGCGTGGACCTTTCCGGTTGGCAAGGTATCGCCGGTTGCAGAGCGGCTGCTGAAAGTGACGCAAGAGGCGCTCTACCGAGGGATTGCCCAGGCGCGCAACGGAGCCCGCACAGGCGACATCGGATACGCCGTGCAGCGGTACGCATAGTCGCATGGATTCTCGGTCGTGCGTGAGCTGCAGGGCCATGGCGTAGGGCGGTCCATGCACGAGGGAGAGCTGAGCATCCCAAACTATGGCGCGCGGGGCCGGGGCACAAAACTCGTAACCGGTATGACATTCGCGATCGAGCCGATGATCAATGTCGGGCGCGCCGATATCAAGAATCACGTGGACGGGTGGACGATCGTTACGGCGGATAACAGCTTGTCCGCCCATTTCGAGCACACGATCGCAATCACGCCCGGCGGCGCAGAGATCCTTACCTGTTCATAGATCGAACCTTATACGAACGGAGAATGAATGCCACCACCCAGAAGACCAGGAGGGCCGCCTAGAGTCGGCGGAGCAGGACCCAACCGGGGCGGAGGGGGACGAGGCGGGCCACGCCCAGGCGGCGGACGCCCTACCGGAGCCCCGCGACCTGCCCCTAAGCCGGTTGAAGAAGAGACAAACGTCAAGGAAGCAGGCATCGAGGTCGAGGGCGTGATCACAGAAGCGCTCCCAAATGCGATGTTCCGCGTAGAAATTCCGGTAGGCGATCATAAGAAGAGCGTGCTTGCGACCGTTTCGGGTAAAATGCGCCAGAACTACATTCGCATTCTGCCCGGAGACCGCGTGCTCGTTGAATTGTCGCCCTACGATCTTGAACGTGGTCGTATTCGATACCGCTATAAGTCCTAGTCGTTCTGGTCACGATCGTAATTAAGCGGCCGCCATTGGCCGCGAAGTTCGCAGAGCCCCTGGGAAGCGAGGGAAAGAACATCTTTCCGCCGCTCCCCATGTTTTCGTGTCTCCCACACGGGCTCGTGGCGGTCGAAAGTACAGCATTGACGAAGGGAGAGACTATCTAATGAAGGTCCGAGCATCCGTTAAAAAAATATGTGAAAAGTGCAAAGTCATCAAACGCGAAGGGGTAGTCCGAGTGATTTGCGTCAACCCCAAGCATAAGCAAAGACAAGGCTGAGGGATTTTGGATATTGGGTTTCGGATTTTGGATTGAAGAACCGCACCGCGGACAGGGTTTGCCTATCACGCGGTGCGGCCACGATCAATTTCTAATAATCCAAAATCCAAAATCGCAAATCCAAAACTGAAGGGGGGATGGTTTGGCACGTGTAGCTGGCGTGGATCTTCCACGCGATAAGAGGATAGAGTACGCGCTTACCTACATCTTTGGAGTCGGGCTTTCCAGCGCTCAAAAGATCGTATCCGCGGCCGGAATCGATCCAAAAACTCGGGTGCGAGAAATGACGGACAACGAGACCTCCAAAGTCCGCGAAATTCTCGAACGCGAGTACACCGTTGAAGGCGACCTGCGCCGTGAAGTCGGTCTGAGCATTCGACGCCTGCAGGAGATCGGCTGCTACCGGGGCCTCCGCCATCGCCGCGGTCTGCCGGTGCGCGGTCAGCGAACGAAGACCAATGCACGCATACGGAAGGGTCCGAAGCGCACGGTAGCGGGCAAGAAGAAGGCGAAGAAGTAGGAGCAACCGTATGGCAAACAAACAGACAACAAAGAGCTCGGCTGGAAAGCCGAAGTCCAAAGAGAAGAAGAACGTGGTTCAGGGCATCGTTCATGTCCAGTCCACGTTCAACAACACGATCGTTACGATTTCCGACACGCAGGGCGCCGTTATCTCATGGGCGAGCTCCGGCAGCGTCGGAATGTTCAAAGGCACCCGCAAGGGCACGCCCTTCGCCGCCCAGATCGCTTCCGAACAGGCTGCGAGGCGCGCTATGGAGCACGGGCTGCGCCGAGTAGAAGTCTTTGTCAAGGGACCTGGCGCGGGACGCGAAACGGCCATCCGGGCACTCCAGGGCGTCGGCCTTGAAGTCACGCTTATCAAAGACGTGACGCCGATCCCACACAACGGCTGCCGCGCTCCAAAGCGACGGCGAGTGTAGGATCGATAACAGGTCTGTCACTTAGCGACGACCTGTAGGACGGGCCTCTGTGCCCGTCGGACTTATATTGCATCGGTGGAGGAAGCGCGGCTTTTGCCGCGTGTAAACACCCGGGATTGACGATGAGATTGTCGTCGTTCCTGTCACTTCGTGGCAACGGTTAAACGGCCCACAAGGAGCATTGCTTTCGTATGGCAAATAATCACGACCCCAGGTGTCGTCAGTGCAGGAGAGAAGGCGTCAAGCTGTATCTCAAAGGCGACAAATGCTACACTAAGTGTACGCTCGACAAGACGAGCAGAGACGGGAAGACAAAGTGGCGCGATAAGCCACCTGGCATGCACGCTGCCCCCGCCTTCCAGAAGAAGATGACGGAATACGGTGTGCAGCTTCGTGAAAAGCAGAAGCTCCGCCGCATGTATCGCGTACTTGAGACTCCCTTTCGAAACTACCTGCGAGAGGCTCAGAACCGGCCCGGTGTTACCGGCGAGAATCTTCTGCAGCTGCTTGAGATCCGCTTCGACAATGTAATTTATCGACTGGGACTGGCGCCCTCGCGTGCCATGGCCCGTCAATTGGTCACGCATCGCCATTTCACCATTAACGGCAATCGTGTGAACATTCCCTCTTACCTCGTCAAGCCGGGCGACGTCATCGGCGTACACGAGACCATGAATAAGAGCGGCGCCATCAAAGAGGCCCGCGAGCGCATTCATAAGAGCAGGCTGCCCATCTGGCTGGACTTTAACAACTCCACATTTCAGGGCAAAGTCCTCGCCCTGCCGAGTCGCGATCAGATCGATACGCAGATTCGGGAGCAGCTCATTATTGAATTCTACTCGCGCTAATTGGTCGCGCTTTGCG
>Ga0068855_100012939_pt1 | contig 10066 bp, 4 predicted proteins | sample KBSCornC52_FD_66592 | JGI IMG/M metagenome (GOLD analysis project Ga0068855, IMG submission 66592) | Corn rhizosphere microbial communities from Kellogg Biological Station, Michigan, USA - KBS Corn C5-2 | ecosystem: Host-associated > Plants > Roots > Rhizosphere > Soil ... | reverse complement strand
TGGCAGGGGCTGCTGCGCGCCAGCATCGCCAGCGCCGGCAACGATCACCGGCTCGGCGCCAACGAAGCGCCGCCGGCGATTCTGTCGATCTTCCTCGGCGACATGCTCACCGACATCTTCGAGCAGATCGAAAAGGGCGGCGCGAAGTCGACCAAGAGCGGGGGCGAGCTCGACACCGGCGTCCTCGTGCTGCCGAAGCTGCCGCGCGACGCGGGCGATCGCAATCGCACGAGCCCCTTCGCGTTCACCGGCAACAAATTCGAGTTCCGCGCCGTGTCGTCGAATCAGAGCATCGGCTACCCGAACATCGCCTTGAACCTGGCGGTGACGGAGTCGATCGACGACATCGCGACAGAGCTCGAGCGGGCCGTGGCGTCGGGCAAGACGCTCGCGAAGGCAGTCGGCGAGCTGCTGCCGAAGGTGATCAAGGAGAACAAGCGGATCATCTTCAACGGCAACGGCTATTCGAAGGAATGGGAGAAGGAGGCCGGCAAGCGCGGGCTCCTGAACCTGAAGAACACCGTCGACGCGCTGCCCCAGCTGGTCACGAAGGAAGCGATCGCGCTCTTCGACAAGTACAAGATTCTCAATGCGCGCGAGCTGCACGCGCGCTACGAGATCATGGTCGAGACCTACAACAAGACCGTGAACGTCGAGGGGCAGTTGATGGTGCTGATGGCGAATCGGTACATCCTGCCGGCGGCATTCGACTACCAGACGCAGGTGGGCGAGAGCGTCGCGGCGGTGAAAGCCGCGGGCGGAAAATCGGTCGAGGGCAAGAAGACGCTCGACGAGCTCACACGTCTGACCGACGAGCTCAGACGCCGCAGTGGCGCGCTCGCCAAGGCGCTCGAGCACGAAGGGAACGGGCATTCCGCCGTGCACGCGAAACACTATCGCGATCGCGTCGTCCCCGCGATGGAAGCGCTGCGCGAGACCGGCGATCAGCTCGAACTGATGATCCCCCACGAGAAGTGGCCGCTGGCGACCTATCGGGAGATGTTATTCATCAAATAGGCAGGTCGGGCGGGAGGGGCAGGAACGGCCGGATGGATCGCTGATCCGCCGTTCCAGCCTGTCCCGCCCCTTCGGCCTCTCCTGCCTGTGCAGCGCGCACATCACCGCGCGCCAGCTGTCTCCGCGCGACCATGCGCTAAGATAATCGCCTCGTGTCAAAGCGGAAATCTCCAACCGATCAATCCCTCTTCGACGATGCGGAGCCGGAAAGCGGTGCGGCGCCAGCGTCGCGCGACGCCGCCAGTCGCTCCTCGCTCCTTTCCGGCAGCGGCAGCGGACCCGGCACGACCAACGTCGCGCTGCATGAAGCGGCGCAGTCCCGCTATCTCAACTACGCGCTTTCGGTCATCACCTCGCGCGCGCTCCCCGACGTACGCGACGGTCTCAAGCCGGTGCAGCGCCGCATCCTCTACACGATGTGGCAGCAGAACCTCACCGCCGACACCAAGCACCGCAAGTGCGCGAAAGTCGTCGGCGACGTGATGGGCAGCTTCCATCCGCACGGCGACGCGGCGCTCTACGAGACGCTGGTCCGCATGGCGCAGTCCTTCTCGCTGCGTTATCCGCTCGTCGACGGCTCCGGCAATTTCGGATCGCTCGACGGCGACAGCGCCGCGGCGATGCGCTACACGGAGTGCCGCCTCGCGCGCGTCAGCGACGAGATGCTCGTCGAGATCGAGCAGACGACGGTGCCATTCCGGCCGAATTACGACGGCACGAAAGTCGAGCCGGTCGTCCTCCCGGCGCGGATTCCGAATCTGCTGGTGAACGGCGCCACGGGCATCGCCGTCGGCATGGCGACGAATATTCCGCCGCACAACCTCGGCGAGGTGTGCACCGCGCTGATCAAACTCCTCGACAACGACGAGTTGAGCGTCGCGCAGTTGTGCCGCTACATCAAGGGGCCCGACTTCCCCACCGGCGGCCAGATCCTGAACTCGCCCGAGGAGCTGAAGGAGCTGTACAAGACCGGCTCGGGATCGATTCGTCTGCGCGGGACGTGGGACATGGGACCGGAAACGCGCTCGACGAAAACGATCTACATCGAGAGCGTCCCATACACGGTGAACAAGGCGCAGCTCGTCGAGCGGATCGCGGAGGTCGTGATCGGCCGCAAGCTGCCGCAGCTGCTCGACGTGAAGGATCTGTCCACGGAGGATGTCCGCATCGCGCTCGAGATGAAGAAGGACGCCGACGAGAAGATGATCATGGCGTACCTCTTCAAGCACACGCCGCTGCAGATCAACTTCGCCGTCAACCTCACGTGCCTGATCCCGACTGAAAACCCGGAGGTGGGCCGGCCCGAGCGGCTGGATCTGAAGGAAATCCTCTGGCATTTCCTCCACTTCCGCCTCGACGTCGTCACCAAGCGGCTGGAGCACGAGCTCGCCGCGCTGCAGAAGCGGATTCACATTCTCGAGGGATTCGAGAAGGTCTTCGACGCGCTCGACGAGATCATCCGCATCATCCGGAAGTCTGACGGCAAGCCCGACGCCGCCGAGAAGATCATGAAGCGGTTCGGCCTGGACGCCGAGCAGACCGATGCGATCCTCGAGCTGAAAATCTACCGCCTGGCGCGTCTCGAGATCCTCATCATCACCAACGAGCTCGCGGACAAGCGGAAGCGCGCGCGGCAGATTGGCGGGTTGCTCAAGGATGAAGCAAGCCGCTGGAAGCTGGTGCGCGAGGAGATCGAAGCAGTCCAGACGAAGTACGGCGACAAGCGGCGCTCCGCAATCGCCAGCGACAGCGCCGAGCCCGAGTACTCGGCCAACGACTTCATCATCGAGGAGGACAACGTCGTCATCGTGTCGCGCGATGGATGGGTGAAGCGGCAGAAGGAAGTGAAAGACGTGGGCACCACGCGGTTGCGCGAAGGCGACGCGGTGCTCGCCGTGCTGCCCGGCAGCACGCGCGCGACCTGCGTGTTCTTCACCAACTTCGGCGTCGCCTACACGAGCCGCATCATCGACGTGCCGGCGTCCACCGGCTACGGCGAGCCGATTCAGCGTCTGTTCAAGCTGAAGGACGGCGAGAAGGTCGTCGCCGCGCTGAGCCTCGACGCGCGCGCGATCGGCGAGATTCGGGGACGCGACTCGGATGCGCCGCCGGTGCACGCGGTCGCCGTGACCAGCGACGGCTACGCGCTGCGTTTCAGCCTCGAACCGCTCATCGAGCCGAGCACGCGCAGCGGACGCCGGTATGCAAGGCCGGCGGAAGGGGCGCAGATTGTCGGCGTCGCGCGCGTGACCGGCAAGGAGACGCTGATCGCCGCCACCGCGCAGGCGCGGGGGATCCTGTGCAGGACCGACGAAGTGAACTATCTGTCGGGGCCTGGCAGGGGCGTGATTCTGATCAAGTTGAACGACGACGACAAGGTCCTGGGCTTCATCGCCTCGACGGGCGATCGCGATCTGCTGACCGTGGAAACCTCGCGCGGCGCCGAGCAGACGATCAGCACCACCAAGTACGAGATCACCGGCCGCGGCGGCAAGGGGCGCGAGCTGCTGCAGCGCGGCAGCTTCACGCGCGTCATCTGGCCCGTGCCGGGAGCGCCCGAAGCCTTGAATGGCTAAAAGCGAAGGGCTGAAAGGTAAGGGCTAAGAGCTAAGGTCCGAGGGCTGACGATCAACCATGACCATGAGCCATTAGCCATTCGCCACCAGCCATGGAGTAGAATAGGGGCGTCGCCTCACCCTGAGGTTGTTCAGCTCGACCGCTGCGAACGATGGCTGGGATCTTCCCCGCCGCTGACGGTCCGAGCTTCTCAAAAGATTCGCACGTATAGGAATGTGATTTGCCCCACCAGGATCGTTTGAACATCGCTGTCTTCATCGATTTCGACAACATCGAGATCGGCGTAAAGACCACGCTCGGTCAACAGTTCGACGTCGGCGTCATCCTCGACGCCATCAAGGAGCGGGGCGAGGTCGTCACCAAGATCGCCTACGCCGATTGGACGCGCTCCGGCGAGTACAGCCGCTCGCTCACGCAGCACGCGATTCGCCTCGTCCAGCGCAACATGACGCCGGGCGGCGACAAGAACGGCGCCGACATCAATCTCGCCCTCGACGCCCTCGAGATGGCGTTCACCCATCCGCACATCAACGCCTACGTCATCGTCGGCGGCGACAGCGATTTCCTGTCGCTCGTCGAGAAGCTGAAGCAGTACGACAAGAAGGTGTTCGTCGTCGGCGGACGCGCGTTCACGAGCGTGATCCTGCAGCGCAATTGCCACGAGTTCATCGCGTACGAGAACCTGCACGGCGTCCGCAAGGCGGCGATCAAGACGGGCCGGCCGATGCCGGCGGCCGCGGCGAGCTCGCCCGTCGCGCAGGCCTTCCCCGTCGTCAAGCGCGCGCTGAAGATTCTGGCGGACCGCGAGGTCACGCCGCAGACCGGTCTGCTGAAGAGCACACTGCTGCAGCTCGACTCGACGTTTTCGGAGCGCAACTACGGCGCGTCGTCGTTTCTCGATTTCGTCGAGAAGCTCGCCAACACCGGCTTCGTGCACCTGAAGACGTCCGGCCGCAGCGTGATGGTGGAGCTGAATCCTGGCTTCGAGGAAAGCGACAAGTCGCGCGCCGCGGCGCCGGACGCCGAGGCGACGACAGAAGCCGCGCAGGCCGGGGCAGGCATGCCTCAGGGGCCGGAGATGGACGCCGCGCATGAATCGGCGGCGAGCGTCACGCCGAACGCGGGGGTGGCCCCCGAACACCGCGGCGCCGCGGCCTTCAGCCCTGCGGGCGATCACCATCGCCACGCCGAGCCCGCCGGGCCGCCGCTCGGCGATCAGGCGGACGGCGTGCGCCTCGTCGGGCGCCTCCTCGGCGCGGCGACCAATGCGCGGTGGCCGATGTATCTGCGCAACGTGAAACAGATCCTGCGCGCGGCCGACGCTTCGTTCGATGAGCGGCGCTACGGCTTCGGCGGGCTGATGGATCTGCTGCGCGCGTGCCAGCGCGACAATCTCGTTCGCCTCGAACGCGATCGGCGCGGCGGTCTGCGCGTGTTCCAGGGAAGCGCGCTGCAGCGTCAACCCGCGGCGCCGTCGCTGCCCCAGCCCGACGTGAACGAGACGTTCGAGTCGCAGCCGGTCGAAATTCGCGCGGCCGACGGGCTCGGCGCAGCCGACACGGCCGATGCGGACCTGTTCGATTCCGAGCCGATGCCGACCGTCGACCCAACCGCGGAGCTCCTCGGACGCGCGAAGGCGCGGCGTCCGCGCAGCCGGCTCGCGGCGACGCCGGTGGCGCCGGAGCCCGCCCCCGTCCGCACGCGCAAGTCGTCGCGTTCAGCCGGCAGTGCATCATCACGCGCCAAGTCGACGACGACGAAGTCGCGAGCGGGTGGACGGAGCAAGAAGTCGTCGGCGGCCGACAAGAGCGACGACTTCGGCAATCGCTGATTTCCCCTCAGCGCGACGCTCGGCTGAAGCCTTCGCGCTACGCGCCGATCGGCGCTTCCAGTCCTGCCTTGCGCCAACCACGTGGGGCAGGACTTTAGTCCTGCCCTGCGTCGTGCGTGCCTTCCACGCAGTCCGTTCGTTTTCCACCGCAAGGTGCGCGAGCGGACACGAAGTCGTGTTGTGCAAGTGAACGTCGGTTCCTTAAACAGCACGCTCGGATCGGCCATCCTTTCACTTTGCCGTCGAAACGGCGCAAACCTCAGGTCGCGGCATCGTGGTTGATTCGTGAGACTCGCGCGCTTCACCGCCGGGTGGAGGCGCCTTCGGCCGTAAATGCAGGAGGAGTGCGCCGCAGATCAGAGCGAAGCCGACCTGCGGCGCGATCCGTGCGACGAGCATCGCCGCCGTTAACATCGCCAGCACGATGAGCGATCGGCGTCTCGATATCCGCCGCGCACGCTCCGGAATGCGCGAGGCGATCCGCGCTCATCTTTTCTTCACGCACGCGCTCTCCCGGGAGAAAGGCTTTCGTAGACTAGGGTATGCCGATGAACGTCATCGAGTGGCTGCTCGACTCGGATCCGTCGATCCGATGGCAGGTCATGCGCGATCTGGTCGGCGAGCCGGACGCGATCGTCGCACGCGAGCGATCGCGCGCGAGCGCGGACGGTTGGGCGGCGCGCCTGCTGGACCTTCAAGGAGCGGACGGCCATTGGGGCGGCGCGGCGTTCGTGCCGCACGCGTGGATCTCCACTATGGACACGCTCCAGCTGTTGCGAGATCTTCGCGTGGATCCGACGAGCGACCGGGTGCGAAACGCTATCGGCCACGTGCGCGAGCACTGCACCTGGGGCCGTGAGTTCTCGGACTCGCCATTCTTCGAAGGCGAGGTCGAGCCATGCATCAATGGACGGGTGCTGGCCATCGGTGCGTATTTCGGCGAAGCGAGCGATCGGCTCGCCGCACGATTGCTTCGGGAGCAGTTGAGCGATGGCGGCTGGAACTGCGACGCGCCGCCCAGCCAGCGGTCGTCGTTCCACACGACGATCTGCGTGCTCGAAGGGCTGCTGGAATACGAGGCGGCGAAGGGTCCCAGGGGCGATGTCACGGCTGCTCGCCTTCGCGGACAGGAGTACCTGCTCGAGCGGCGTCTGTTCCGCTCTCGGTCGACCGGACAGATCATCACGCGCGACAAGAAGACCGGGAAGACACCAGCATGGACCGAGATCTCGTTCCCCACGCGGTGGCACTACGACATCCTCTGGGGACTGGACTATCTGCGTCGGGCCGGCGTCACACCAGACGAGCGCATCGACGAGGCGATCGATCTGGTGCGACGGAAGCGCGACGAACACGGGCGGTGGCCGCTCGAGAATCCGCATCCAGGTCGGGTGCATTTCGAGATGGAAGGACGCGAGGGGGAACCAAGCCGCTGGAACACTCTCCGAACGCTGCGCGTCCTGCGCTGGGCGAATGCGCTCTGACGTGTGATCAGCCGGCGCGTCTGCGCGGAATGTCGTCAGCCGCGCGAGCTGTGCCACTCGCGCCAGGGCAGGACTCCGCCGTCCGGCTGCGGTGGGTCCGAGAGCATCGCGATGTACTCCAGCAGATGACCATCAGGATCCCGGAAGTAGATAGACGCGGCGGGCATCCAGGCGAGAACGATCGGTTCGTCCGCCGGCTTCCCGTCGAAGTCGAGCGGCGCCACGCCGAGTGAGCGCAGCCTCTGCGGGGCTGCAATGACATCCTCCAAGGCTGCTCCGAAGGCGACGTGCATCGTCGTCTTCTGCGGACCGGAGCCCGCGTGCCACAGTCCAAGCATCGATTGGCCTCGTGATCCCACCCAGAAGAATGCGGCCTGACGCGCTGCGGTGACGTGCGCCTGTTGCAATCCGACGACGTCGCGATAGAACGCCATGGATGTGTCGAGGTCGGCAACGGCCAGGTGTGCTTCGAACAGACTGCGCGCTGCGGCGATCATGAGCTCACCCTGCGACGAGCATCCGCTACTTGCCCAGAAACGCCATCCATTGCTTGACGAGCGCGATCTGCGGGCCGCCCGCCTTCTCGTACGCGTCCGCATACCCGCGCGCCAGCCGCACATCCTCCGCGCGGTTGTGCACGACGCCGCCAGCCGCGTGCACGGTGTAGATCCACTCGACGCCGAGGAACAGCGCGTCGCGGTCGCCAGGCTGCGCGGTGAGATAGCGCTCGAGCGCGCGCACCGCCTCCCGCCCGCGTCCGAACGTCGCATCCACCAGCGCCAGCGGCCGGGTGAACCGCGCGTCCGCCGGCCACTTGCCGAGCGCCTCCTCATACACCGTCCGCGCCGATCCGAGATCGTGCACGCGCAGCAGCGCCTCGCCGAGCCACTCATACAGCTGCGGCAAATCGCCGCCGTTCACCAGAGCCGTCTGCCACACGCTCGAAGCCTCCGCGTCGTGGCCTGCCGACGCGAAGCAGACGCCGAGATACACGAGCGGCGCCGTGCTGTCGATCTCCGGCTGAATCGCGCGCTTCAACGCCGCCTCCGCCTTCGGGTAATCGGCGGCGGCCAGCATCCCCACGCCCGCATCGAATGCCGACCGCACCGACGCCGGCACGCGCTCGCGAAACGGCTTCAGCGTCTCGCTGGCCAGCGCGTGATCGCGCCGGAACGGACGCGCAAGCAGATCGTCGCCGACGGGCAGGAACAGCTCCGCGTCGACCGACGCCGGCGCGCCCGTGCCTTCGGCGGACGCCATCAGCACCGGCGGCGGCGCCACCTCGAACGCCCTTGTGACCGTCGCCACCGGCTCCTCGCCATTCGACACGACGGCGCGCATCACGTAGCGGCCAGCAGGCAGTTGCGGCACCGGCACCATCGCGGCAAACAGCGCTCTGCCGTCGCCCGCCTGACGCGCCGCCGCCTTCGCGGCGATCAGCGCGGGGCCGTCCGCATCCGCGGCAATCTCGTAGTCCACGTGCACCGCGTCGGTCTTCGACGCATACGCCTCGAGATACGCGTGCACGGCGCCGAAGCTGACGGTGTAGCCGATCGTCGGACGCAGCGGATCGGCGTCACCGGAAGGGCCGCCGACCATCAGGTCGCTCACGCTCACGCCGCCGGCCTCACGCAGCGCCGCATGGATCGGATGCTCGACGCTGCCCGCCTTGTCGCCCTCCGCCACCGCCAGCTTCAGCGTGTACTCGCCAGGCAGCACGCTCGCGCCGGCGGTGTACTGCAGCGGCGACGGCACGCCGTTCATGATCGGTCCAATCCGCGCGTCGGCGGATTGGCTGTCCACGACTCGTCCGGCGGCATCGAACAGCAGGTAGCCAATCGACACAGGCTTCGCCGCGACGTAGTCGGATCCGATGTCGGCGTGGATCAAGAGTTGAATCTTCCCTCGCTCCGGACCGCGCAGCGGGAACACGATGACGCGCAGCGGCAGCGCCGACAGCAGCAGCGGCGTGGTCAGCCCCGCGGTCACCGCCTCGCGCGGCGATCGCACGTGCGTCTCCGCGGGTGCGCTCACGAACTGCCGTCGCGCGCGCACGGTTGCGCCGCGCCGCGACACGTCGATCCGAATCGGATGCGGCTTGCCGTCGCGGTCGCGCGGATCCGATTCGACAGCCACGAGGTAGTACCCGGAGAGCTCCGCCTCGAGGCGATCGAAGAAGGACGCGCCGGATCCGCTCACGGTCACCACGCTGCCGCGAGCGGTGCTCACCAGCGTGCGCAATCCGTCGGCCCGCGCGTCGCGGTCGGCAAACGTGGCGGCGGCCCTGGCGCCGCTGCTCGCGTCGAACATCTGCTGATCGAGCTGCAGCGCATACAGGCTCGTGCGCGCCGCTGACGCCAGCGTCCCCATCTCCGTCGTGAAGCGCACGTCGTCGAGCACAAATCCTTCGGAGATGAGAATCAGCGTTTTCGGCGCTTCGATTGACGCGAGACCGGCGAGCAGATTCCGCAGTCCCTGCAGCGTCTGGCCGCCTTCGCGGCTCGCGTCGCGCGCCAGCTCCTGCGCCTCCGTTTCCACCTCCAGATAGCAGTCCTGGGCGGCGGACCCCATGCGGCTGTTCGCGACGCCGCACTCGCGCTGCTGGACGGTCTGCAGCGCCGCGGCGTCGCCGCGATCGATCTGCCGCGCTTCGTCCAAGGTGATTTGATGGTGCAGGTCGACCGCGGCACGCTTCTGGCCCGCCATGCGCGACAGCGCCGTCTTCACGCGCTCGCGATCCGCCGTGAACGCGGTGGCCGGCGCGCCGAGGCCGAAGCCGGCGACAGCGATCCGATCGTTCGGCGAGAGCCGATCGATGAACGCGTTCGCAGCGGCGGTAATCGCGCGACCGCCGCCGAAGCGGATATTCGGCTGGTCCACGGCAATGACGATGAGGCGTCCACCGGCGGCGTTTTCGTTGGTGCTGTAACCCTCGGGTACGAACACCGCCGATGCCGTCGCGCCGGACGCCAGCGGCACCCAGTCGGCGCTCACGACCGGCCGCTCCTTGCCATCCACACGCACGGTGAAATCCGACGGCGTCAGATCGCGGATCGGCTGACCGCGATCGTCGACCACGGACGCATCGATCGACGTGACCTCGACGCTCGAGGTGAACCGGGGCGGCTGCGGTTCCTGCGCCGCGGCCGCCGCAGTC
>Ga0068855_100012934_pt1 | contig 10068 bp, 5 predicted proteins | sample KBSCornC52_FD_66592 | JGI IMG/M metagenome (GOLD analysis project Ga0068855, IMG submission 66592) | Corn rhizosphere microbial communities from Kellogg Biological Station, Michigan, USA - KBS Corn C5-2 | ecosystem: Host-associated > Plants > Roots > Rhizosphere > Soil ... | reverse complement strand
CAACGGCACCAACACCGAACCTGGGCGTGACGTGTTCACCTTCACGGTGACGGACGGCTTTGGCAACACCTCGCACTCGACGGTGTCGATCTCGATCGTGGACGACGTTCCGACGGCGCACAATGATACCGATGCGATCGACGCATCCGTGTTCACGGCAAGCGGCAACGTGATCACGGCCGTTGGAACCACCTCGCCAGTGACAGGCGTGGACGTGAAGGGCGCCGACGGCGCCACCGTAACGGCGATTACCGGCACGGGCGGACCGCTTACCGGCACCTATGGAACCATTACCATCGATGCGGCGGGAAATTACGTCTACACCACAACCGCCGCTTCCGTTCCGAATGGAGCGTCGGATGTCTTCACCTACACATTGACCGACGGCGACGGCGATACTTCAACGGCGACACTGACGATCAATTATCCAACGGTGCCGGCACCGACGGTCGCTGTGGGCGCCAACAATTGCGTGCTTGAAGACACTCAGGAACCAATTCAATTCACGGCGACCCCGCAGGACGCAAACTCCCATATTACACAAATCGTCATTTCGGGCCTGACCAACTGGACCGTAGACACAAATACTGCCCATATTACTGCATCTAGCGGGTCCGTGACCGGGGCGACTTTTGTCGCGGGAGTTCTGACGCTCACCATCAGCGGAGCGGCGGCAGGTGCTGCCGAAACCGTTGCAGTGAACATGCAGGCGCCCGCCAATAGCGATGTCGACGCGCATGTGACGATGACGGCAACAGCCGCAGAAGGCCCGATAACTGTCAGCAGCTCGGGCACGGCTGGAATTGTCTACGTCGACGCGGTGGCTGACATGCCGACGGCGCAGATCATTGTCACCGATTCCGCCGATGCCGGCGTTTCCTTCAGCAACAATGAAATCGGAACCCTTGAGACGAAGGCGACGTTCGGCGATTACATCGATGGTTCAGAAACCCATACAATGACCATCACCCTGCAGCCGGGGTTCACCGCCACCGAACTGACGGCCGGCACTCACACCGGCTGGACCCATAACGGTGTCACTTACAACCTGACCTACACCTACACGCCGACCAACGGCACCACGGCCGGTACGATCGTCGTGACCATACCGGACAACCTGAGCACGCTCGACAGCATCCCGAACAATCCAAATGACAACTCGGGCATAGTTGACCTGCTCTTCGCTATCCAGGCCCCGGCCACTGGAACGCTGCCGGATCCACTGAATTTCAGCATGACCGCGAATGCCACGGAAACCCCGACCGACGGCGGCTGCGGTCCGGGCAATACCGATATCGCGGTGGGCAACAGTGCGGACAACACGTCGAGTGCCAGCGCGACGACCGGTATTCCATCGACCCGTCTGCTGAGCGGCACCATCATCACAAACTCCAACTCATCCGCACAAGATATGGTGCTGACCTTTGTGGATCAGGAGCATCCGCTGGATGCGTTCTCTCAGCTGATCGTTACCAATGCTCAGGGTCAGCAGGGCAATGTGACCTCGGATTCGGGCTTCAACATTGCCGCCAGCGATCACTTCCTGGTTTCGTTGGACAGCCCGTTCGAGACTTCAAAAATCATCGTGACGAACTTTACTCTCAACGGAACCACGATGCATGAGTCGAGCGGAAACATTCAGCTGGGCAACAACGATGGCGGAGCTCATGACGGCTTCACGGTGGTTATGCAGACCAACAATGCGGCAGGCGTCACCGGCGTTGACTCGGCTGATTCCAACTCCGCCAATGCCAATGTTGGCGATCCGTCATCCAATCTCGGCACCTACAACATGGAATACGTCGACGGCAACAACGCCACCGCGACGGGAAGTAACGACTCGGATCTCGTGAGCGCGGCCGGCACGGGCAACCATGAGGTGGGCGGCGCCGGCAACGATATTCTTGTATACCATTCGACCGACGTGCAGATTGACGGCGGCACCGGTTTCGACATCCTTCGGATTGATCAAGGCGCTATATTCAATTCGCACATTGAGATCCCGTCGGCGTCGAATAACGGGTTCGCCAATGCCACGGTCAATCTGACCGGGAATACAGCGATCACCAACATCGAGTCGATACTTCTTACGGAAGAGCCGATCGCGAGTGCTGCGCTCGGTACCGAGCTCGACCTCGGCTATTCCGACGTCATCAACTTCACGGGGGCGACCAACAACTCACTCACCGGAACGGCCCACACCTTGTTCATTCTGGGATCGCCCGGAGATGATGTTCAGCTCGCGGGCGGCTTCACAGAATCTTCCGCAGCGAACAATTATGTATCCGCGGGCGGACAGGTATTCCACCAGTGGACGCAGACCGTGGCGGGGGTTACTGCAACAGTCTATATCGACAACGACCTGCAGGTTAATCACGCGGCGCAATAGCGAGGTGGGCATTACGCCACCTCGCTAGCCAAACTGAATGTCGCCTTAAGTAACCCCTCTGGGGCTACTTATTTGTCGGCCAATTACATTAGTACCGGTAGCGTATTCAATTGAGGCGGGTCGTCGTTCGCTTCAGCGCCACTCCAATCGGAAATGGTGTCAGGTGCAGCGGCCGGGGTCGGTTCTCTTTCGTCGGCCGGCGAGGTGCGCTTGGCGTAGGGCGCAGCGAAGAGATGAACGCCAGTATGATCGATCGCAAACAGCGGTGTGAAGCTCGTGGCGTCGGCATCCTCGATCAGTTCCGCGCTTCGGTTGTCCAGGAGCAGCCAGTGGCCGTCGAGACGGGCCGCCAACACCGCATGATCCTGACCGACGGAGCGGTCCCGAACCAGCACCAGTTGCAAATCCTCCCGGGAAAAGCCCGCTTCACGCAAAGCCACGTATTTGGCAATCGCGTAATCCTCGCAGTCGCCTTTCGCGGTTGCAAACGTTGCGAGCGGCGCACTCCATCGATCGGCTTCTCCAAACTGGGTATAATCGCTGACATACCGAATGGCTGCGTTGACGGCGCGATTGGCCTCAACAAGCCCGGCCCGACCGCCTTTCGACTTGACCGCGCTAATCAGCCGCAGGAATTGCGCGGCGTGGGGAGGGCAACTCGCGGCTTCGTCGCGGCACCGGTCCAGAACAATCTGCTCTCTTTCCATGTCGGTCTGAACTCCCCGCCATTTTCGCCAGAGCATCCCTTCAGGCGCACGAAAAATGAGCAGCCCGAACGGCTCCTGGCTGAGGGGCGTCTCGTTTGGGGCAGGCAGCGCATCGGTCGCAAGATTCGCAGGGGCGAGCGATGCCAAATGGACGGCAGCCGGCCCACGGCCGCGTTGGCGATCAAGCTTTGCCAGAACCGCGTTGATGCTGAAAAACGTGGCGGGAGGACGTATCGACCCTCGATCAGCGCCCGGCAGGAAATCGGTGGGCCCGTCGTCGATATTAGTGACGTCCGCTGCCATTGATCGGGATGTCGCGCACAGACTGCAGAAAAGAATGAGCCCGGAAATGAGCGCAAACCCAGCGAACTTCCGCAACGTCAAGCGCGGTGTCATCGTAACGTCCCCTTTTCAGGAACGTCAGTCGATGTCTATGCATCAATCCGCGTCCCGAGCTGTTATCGGGAAGCAGACTGGGCCGTCGACGCTTATGTGGAGTTAAGCGGAGCCTGCGGCGAAGGGAATGTCGAAAAGGGAGGTCAATTCTCAGTTTGCGGGAACGTTCAAAATTTAACAAACGGAATTGACGACCCGTTAAGCAACCAGCAGCACCTCAATGCTCGCGCAGGGCATCGTCGCGAAGTGTGCGCGCCGGCTTGATCAGATAATCGAGAACCGATTTCTCGCCGGTCAGGATTTCGACGGTGGCAACCATGCCGGGAATGATGGGCAGCGGACGCTCCGTTGTTCCCAGATGGTTCTTTTCGGTTCGAACCATCACCCGGTAGAAGGTTTCCTGGCGCTCTGACTTTTCAGCCTTGTCGTCGACGATGGTATCGGCACTGATGCGCTCGACCTTGCCCTTCAGGGATCCGTAGACCGACGAATCATACGCGGAAATCTTGACCACAGCGTCCTGGTCCGGACGAATAAAGGCAATGTCTTGCGGACGAATTCGTCCTTCAACCAGCAAGGAATCGTCGAGCGGAACGATGTCCATCAGATTGCCGCCGGGTTGCACCACGGCGCCGACAGTAGTGACGTTCAATTTGTTGACGATGCCGTGCACAGGGGCCTTCAGATCTGTGCGCCGAACTCGGTCCTGCGCCGATTTGATATTTTCATCCAGCACGGCGAGGTCGCCCCGCGACTTGGCGAGATCTTCGTCGGCTTGTGATCGGAATGAGGCCAGAGTATTGGCGATCTTGGATTTGGCTTCGGCAAGTTGGCCCCTCATCTCCGTGGCCTGCCGGTCTAGCCGCAACATTTCGATCTCCGGAACGACCTTTTGTTCGTAAAGCTTACGGGTGAGGGCAAGTTCGCGTTCGAGTAGGACAAGCGTTCCGGAAAGTCGTGTGACCTGTTGGTTAAGTACATCAACGTCCTGGGCCACCTTTTGGGACCGCATTTTGAATACGCTGGCCTCGGTAGCAACCGCCGCCGGAACCACTTGATCGAGCTGATCGGGAAACGTGACCTCGCTGCGTCCTCTGGCTTCGGCTTCAAGTCTGGCAACGCGCGCAGCCATTGCGGCGCGCCGCTCTCTTATCTCGCCGAATTCAGAAGCAAATTTCGTGTCATCGATCCGCATCAAGGATTGACCCTGCTGGACGATCGATCCTTCCTGTACAAGAATTTCTCCGACGATACCGCCTTCGAGGCTTTGCACGACCTGGGTTTGTCGTGACGGTACGACGCGGCCGTTGCCTCGCTTCACTTCGTCCAGGATTGCAAAATGAGCCCAGACCAAAAATGCTACGAGCATGGCTAGGAAGCTGAACAGCAATATCCGCGAGGTACGCGGCACGCGGAGCGCGGCCGCCGCCCGGATGTCATTGGCAAAGGCAAAATCAGACGGCATTTGGCTTTTGGACCACGGTTGCTGTCTGCGCGAAATTCGGCTGTGGCATGTTTGCCGGCATGGCCGGTTTGCCCTGGAGCATGGCGAGGACCTTATCGCGCGGCCCGTCCGCGACCAGGCGTCCATTATCGAACAACAGCAAACGATCGACCATATTCAAAAGAGAAAGGCGATGGGTTGAGATGATAATTGTCATCCGCTCTCCGCGAATGGCCCTTAATCGTTCCAGGAACTCGGCTTCGCTGCGCACATCGAAATGCGCGGTCGGCTCGTCCAGAAACAGCACGCGCGGCTTGCGGATCAACACGCGGGCCAGTCCGATGGCTTGTTTCTGGCCGCCGGACAGGCTGCGACCGCCCTCCGATATGGGCATGTCGTAACCCATGGGGTGACCAGCGATGAAGCTTTCCACGCCGGACAGGCGCGCCGCCTCAAGGACTTCCTCGTCGGTCGCCTCCGGTTTCCCCAGTGCAATGTTGTCGCGTAGTTTTCCAAAGAATAGATCGGTATCCTGCATCGCAAATCCGATGGCGCTGCGGAGATCCGAAGGATCATATTGGCGAGTATCCACGCCATCGACTAGGATTCGTCCTTCCTGGGCTTCATAAAAGCCGAGTAGGAGCCGTCCGACAGTCGTTTTTCCAGAGCCGACGCGTCCGATGATACCGATGCGTTCGCCGCCTTCGATCTTGAAGGTGATCTTGTCGAGGGCCTTACCGGGTGCATTCGGATAGGCGAAGCTGACGTTCTCGAAGCTGATGCGTCCTTCTTCTATTTTTCTTGCAACATAGGCGCGCTCCGGTGACCGCTCGCGCTCCAGCGACATGATGCGATCGATTGATTTAAGCGCGGAAAGGGTCTGAGTTCCCCGGGTGATTACAGAGGCGATCCCCGCTATCGGCGCGAGCACGCGTCCTGCCAGCATATTGGCAGCAACGAGGGCACCGACGGTTAGTTTGCCGTCAAGAATGAGAAAGACACCGACAATCACGAGAAGCAGGCTTGTAAGCTGTTGAACTGTATTGGAGCTCGTCAATGTAAGCGAAGCCCAAAAATGCACGTCCTCGCCGGATCTCGCCGTTGCCGCGACCGAGCGCTCCCATGCCGTCTGCATGCGGGCCTCAGCTCCGGTCGCACGCACTGTTTCCAAACTGGAGAGCGATTCCACAAGCACGCCGTGACGAGCTGCCGCTTCGGCCTGTGAGCGCTTCATCGCACGATCAAGCGGGCGCTGCATCATCAAGCCCAGCGTGATCATGATTGGAAGCATGACAAGCGGTATCCATGCCAAGGGCCCGGCAATCGTGAACAGCACTCCGATGAAGAGGATGGCAAAAAGCAGGTCGGTCGCCGAGACCACGCTGCCGGAGGTAAAAAACTCGCGAACTGAATCGAAGTCCCGAAGTTGATTGGCGACAATTCCGACGGAAGCCGGCCGCTGAGCCATCTTCACCGCCATCACATGTTCAAAAATGTTTGCGGCGAGAACGACGTCCACCGTCTTGCCGGTCACGTCGATTATGCGGCTTCGCACGGTCCTGAGGACAAGGTCGAAAACAATGGCCAGGCCCATTCCGATCGATAATGCAATTAGTGACGGAATGGCGCCATTCGGGATTACCCTGTCGTAGACGCTCATCGTAAACAGCGGGGTCGCAAGGGCGAGCATGTTGACCAGGAACGCGGCCAAGGCGATATGCCCGTAGCTGCGCCAATGCACCTTAACGACGGACCAAAACCAATGGTTTCGGGGAAGATCCCCTGCGGCTACCGCTCGTGCGTTGGTTTCAGCTGTGGCTCTGATCAGGAACGCGTAGCCGGTATATCCCGCGGCAATCGTTTTAATAGCTGTAATTTTGGGGCTGACAGGTTTGGCCTGGGGGTCAACGACCTTGACGCTGTCATTTGCCGTATCGATTCCCAAAAGGATCAAGGCGGTGCCGTTCTTCATAATCAGAACTGCGGGAAGCACGAGCGCGGAAATATCTAAAATGTCCCGCTTGATCGCTTCAGTTTCCAGGCCGGCGCGCCTGGCTGCGCGATCATACAGTGCGACGGACAGGCGTCCGTCAAGGATAGGAAGACCGCCCAGCAAAGCCTCACGACTGACGGCCCGCCCATGGTGCGCTGCTAAATATCTTAGCGAGGCTACAAGAGGATCATCTCTTTCAACCGAAGACGCGCCAACGGTCTTCAGCCCCGGCCCATCCTCCGACGGTTGGCCGGTCCCTGAAACCATCTTTGAGGTCCCAAATAACAAGGTAGGAATGCCTTTGTTGGCGTATAAGAGCCGAGCCGCAAGGTCACAAACAGCCTCAGAATACAGGGATTTGCGAACAGAATCATTCTGTCCGGCCGAAGTTTCCGCGTTAACCCTTAATGACAGCCCCTGTTTGAGGGAGCTATCTAGCTATCCATGCAGCTAAGGCTCAGGCTAGGCCGCCCCGCCTTATTTTTGGATGTCGGGAAACGCCGTCAGCAGCCAATGCGGCTTTGCGGAAGGAGTCGCGGAGTATGACATCAATACCTGCCCGGAGGGATTTACGGAATCAGCCGTTCCCCCCTTCAAAGTAGCTAAAGTGGCCTTCTTCTGAGCGAGCCATTCATTTACGCCAACCATCCTCGCGGCGACGCTCCAGCGTGGCCAACGGTCCTTGAAGTCATCCTGCGGCTCAGCTGCCGCATAGGCCTTGGGGCGAACTGTACCGTCCACTACGGCATCAGCAACAGCAAGCGGCTCGGATCCGGTCTGCGGGAGTGTCACTCGGAGGGTAGGAAGTTTATAGGGAACAATTCCGAGAGGAATTGTATCGAGCGGGGCTGCATCGACCGGGGGAGGCGCCTTGAGGTACTCGAGAAGCGTGCCCATAGCTGCCAACAATTGATAGTCAGCAAAAACTATTACGCCGCGGGCGGAAGTGAGCGATACGGCTGCGTTGAAGTATTGATTTTGCGCGTTCAACAGATCGATCAGGGATCGCTGGCCGAGCTCATATTCCTTGTCAAAGGCAGCGATAGTTTTTCGATCGGCCTGCAATTGACGAACAAGCGCGGCAACGCGTGTTGCAGTGATCGTCCGCGCGGACCAGGCCTTGTCAATCGACTCAAGCGCGTCGCGTTGCAAGCGAGCGTGACGCATGGTCGTCTCGGTGTAGCGTTCTGCCATCTCCGAACGGCGCCAAACATCTTGTCCGCCACGGAAAATGTCCCAGGACATCACGACCTTGCCACTGTAGTCGTCGTGTGTCGTACCAAGATAGGGGTAGGTGTTATCATTATGGGTTGCGCGTCCTTCGAGCGAAAACGTCGGGACGAATGCTCCATCGGTCACGCGAAACGCGTGCTTTGCGGCATCAGCATCAGCCTGAGCCGCCTGAATCGTGGGATTGAACCGAACGGCTATCGCCAACGATTCGTCCCGACTGCCAGGCATTCCACCGAGCGGAGCCGGGAAACGCAAATTGTAAGGCTCAATTCCTACAACCTTGCGGTACTTGGCACGAGCCTCATCCAGACTTCTGCGAAACTCCGCAAGCGCAGCGCGAGCGTTTTCAACGCGCTCGCGCGCCTGTTCCAAGTCGCCTTCGCCGGCCCTGCCACCTGAAAAGCGGGAATTTACGTTTGAAAAGATCTTCTCGTGAGTACCCACGTTTTGTTCAGAAAGCGCAACCAGTCGCAGATAGCGCACTACGTCAACATAGGCTTCAGCTGCATCCAGCGCGATTAATTCCGTTCGCTCGCGCACTCGAAATGCCGCAGCATTGACTCGCGCAGACTGGCGCCAAATATCGTGTATTGAAGCGAAGCCGTCGAAAAGGATCTGCCGGACTACCACGGACTCTTGCGAGCCGTTTCGCCAGGGGCCGCTTCCTATTGCAGGCACGGGCAAGGCGGATCCCGAAACAACGGAGGTGCCTTGGTCGAATTTCTCGGGACCGTATCTGGCCTCAAGCCGCACCTGGGGCAACAAAGTGCTTTGGGTCTGCCGAAGTTCGGATTCGGTCGCACGCCTGTTTGCCGATGCCTCGCCCACGCCGGGATTGGTTTGGACGGCTTGCTTCAATGCGTCGTTGATTGAAAACGGTTCTGCAGCCCCAGCGGAACTAACGGCAACAAAAAGGCTGGTGATGGCCAGATATACGGCTTTCATACGCTTGCCCCAAGAACCAAAAAACGTCAAAAAATGATCGAATGTTGGGCAGAGGTTAGCCTAGAAAACGGCCTTTACCTATGACATTTCGGCCACATAGCGATCCTTAAGGTTTCCTTAACACAGCCCAAACTTAGCTGATGCTTCTCGAAATTGCGCGTTTATCGGGGTCGGCCAGAAGGCCGTCGGTGGTATCTGAGTAGGTATATTTGCTTGTTTCCTTTTTGGTCAAAGCACTGGCGGAACTCGTCCTCATTCCGCCAGCCGGAGCGGGTAGCGGCGGCTGACAAGGTCGCCCGCATCGCCGTGGCTCCTTCCACTCTTACCGTTACCTTCTTGGCTTAAGGCCCGGCGGCGGTTCGCCGGCCACCGCTTACAGATCGTACGCGAAACTCGCCGCCTCAAGATTCGCTGAATCGCTACGCGCAACAGAATTTCATTCCCCTGTTTCGTCTCGGAAATTCCCTGTTTGTTAGAAGTTTCTTCCCTGTTAATTCGCATATGGAATTGCTCTGTAAGCCGCTGCCACATGCCGGTTTTCTAGCCGCCAACCCGGCTGACAGGGTCCCGAAATCCCGAAATTCCCTGTTTGCAGGGAAATCGGCAGGAGACCGGGCGCGATCCGCACTGCACTGCCAGCCATGCAATCCGACGCAAGAAGAAGGTGACTCCGATAGTAGCAGAAAGGCCCGCCAACAGCGGGCTTTTCCAATTTGGCAGCCCGTCTCTGTGCTCCCGATTTCTCGGAATAGGGGCGGGTTTCCAGAAAGTCTCTGGCTGACACCGCGAATATTCCCGTTTTCCGGAGACTTTCGCCAGAGACTGAGTTTCGAACTACACTCGCTGGTACGGGAACACTTCGCCTTGCTCGACGCAGTTGCCCATCGGCATGCCGGTGCAATCGTGAAGACCATCGGTGATGCGGTAATGGCAGCGTTCTCACGGCCGGTCGACGCCGTGG
>Ga0068855_100012931_pt1 | contig 10071 bp, 8 predicted proteins | sample KBSCornC52_FD_66592 | JGI IMG/M metagenome (GOLD analysis project Ga0068855, IMG submission 66592) | Corn rhizosphere microbial communities from Kellogg Biological Station, Michigan, USA - KBS Corn C5-2 | ecosystem: Host-associated > Plants > Roots > Rhizosphere > Soil ... | reverse complement strand
GACATCACCGAGCGGAAGAAGGCCGAGGAGCAGCTTCAGCACCGCGCGTTTTACGATCCGCTGACCGATCTGCCCAACCGCGCGCTGTTCCTGGACCGGCTGCAACATCTGTTTAATCGGGCGCGCCGCGCGCTGGGCAGCCCGGTGTTCGCGGTGCTGTACCTGGATCTCGATCGCTTCAAGACCATCAACGACAGCTTCGGCCACCAGGCCGGCGACGAGCTGCTGATCGCGACGGCGCGCCGCCTCGAGCGGTGCGTGCGCCCGGGCGACACGCTGGCGCGCCTGGGCGGCGACGAGTTCACCGTTCTCCTCGACGACGTGCGCGGCGAGGCCTACGCCACCGCGGTCGCCGAGCGCATCCACAAAGAGCTGGCGGCGCCGCTGCAGGTGCGCGGGCACGAGGTGTTCACCAGCGTCAGCGTCGGGATCGCCCTCTCCAGCGCCGGCTACGACAGCCCCGACGACATGCTGCGCGACGCGGACACCGCCATGTACCGCGCCAAGGCCGGCGGGCGCTCGCGCCACCAGGTGTTCGCCAGCGACATGCACCAGCGCGCCGTCTCGTCGCTGCAGCTCGAGACCGACCTGCGCCACGCGCTGGAGCGGGACGAGATCGTGGCCCACTACCAGCCGATCATGGACCTGCAGTCGGGCGCGCTGACCGGGTTCGAGGCGCTGGCCCGCTGGCAGCACCCCGGCATGGGGATGCTGATGCCCGAGCTGTTCATCCCGGTCGCCGAGGAGTCGGGGCAGGTCGGCGCCATCGGCGAATGGATGCTGACCGAGGCCTGCCGCCAGGGACGCGAGTGGCAGCAGCGCGACGCGCGCTGGTCGAAGCTGGGCGTGAGCGTCAACGTCTCCGGGCGGCAACTCTCGCAGGGCGGCCTGCCGGCCATCGTCGAGCGCGTGCTGGGCGAAACCGGCCTCGACCCCGCGTCGCTGACCCTGGAGATCACCGAGAGCGCGCTGATGCACAACCTCAGCGTGGGGGCCGTGGTGGTCGAGCGCCTCCGCGCCATGTCGGTCAGCTTGCACCTGGACGACTTCGGCACCGGCTACTCGTCGCTGGCCTACCTGCACAACTTCCCGGTGCACGCGCTCAAGATCGATCGCTCGTTCGTGACCCGCATGGATCACGCGCCCCAGCAGGGGACGATCGTGAAGGCCATCGTGTCGCTGGCCCACAACCTGGGGATGGAGGTGGTGGCGGAAGGGGTCGAGACGCCCGCCCAGGCCGAAGCGCTGCGCGCGCTCCGCTGTCAGCGCGGCCAGGGCTTCCTGTTCTCGCAGCCGCTGACCGCCGCGAACGCGACGGAATTCCTGGCCGCGCGCGACTGACCCACGCCCCGCGAGTGGTACGGTCGCCGCATGGCGAGCGTCTCGATCAACATCGACGTCGGCGATCTGCAGAAGGGGTTGGCGTTCTACCAGGCGGCGCTCGGGTTGCGGCCGGTTCGCCGGCTGGGGGATTTCGCCGTCGAGCTCGCCGGCGCCGAGGTGCCCGTGTTCCTGTTGCACAAGCCGGCCTCCGCCGCGCCCTTCCCGGGCGCGCCCGGCGGCCGCGACTACGGCCGGCACTGGACGCCGGTCCACGTCGACTTCCTGGTCGACGCGCTGGAGCCAGCCGTCGCCCGGGCGGTCGCCGCCGGCGCGGTCGCCGAGTCGGACCTTCAATCCTATGGCTGGGGCCGCATGGCCCTCATGGCCGATCCGTTCGGCAACGGCTTCTGCCTCATCCAGCTGGATCCGGCCGGATATGCGGCGATCGCCACGCCGCTATGATTGCCAGCCCATCCCGCCGCAGGTCTTGCAGATCATGCCGCGGATCCGGAGCGACTCCTTCCGGTCGGCGGAGAACAGATGCCAGTCGCCGGTGGCGCGACAGGCGGGGCAGCCGGCGGCGTTGGCGGGCCGGGGCGGCAGCAGGCCACCCAGCGCCGGAAATTGCCGGGCGGCGATGACGATGAAGCCCAGGCGCTCGACGCCGACCGCGCGCCGCCAGGTCACGGTCACGGCGGTCCCCTCGACGGTGTCGAAGTCGTATTCGCCGACCCAGATGTCGCCGGTGGACGTGAGGGCCGCGTCGACGCCGATCGAGCCGTAGACGTACATCGCGTCGCCGTCCACGCCGCTCAGATCGGTGCGCCGCGCTGCCCCGCTGGCGAGCTGATCCGTGACCCAGGCGGCGAGCCAGTGCGGCATGGGCAAAGTCTAGCAGCCGGCCCGCCACGGGCCGCCCGCGGGTTGGTGTAAAGTGCCCGCATGTTGCGTCGCTTCCATAGCTTCTTCGTCGTGGTGGCCCTCGTCTCCTCCGTCGCGCTGTCGATCGTTTGCTCGTCGACCGGCAAGCAGTCCGGCGGGTCGCCCGGAGCAGGGGGCGGAAGTGGCACCGGCGGAATCGACGCGGGCGACATTCGCATCGACCTCGGAAGCGGGAACATCGCCGGCTCGCTGGGGACGGGCGGCGTCGACGCCGACGGCGCCGTCGACGCCGGCACGGGACGCACGTTCCCCACGCAGGCCTGCCTCGACAAGGCCAGCGCGTTGCTGGCGACGATGACCGGCGACGAAAAGATCGCGCAGCTTCAGCAGGTCGAACGCGCCAACACCAGCGCCTCCGACATCACCAGCTACGACGTCGGGTCCGTCTACAGCCAGGGCGGCTCGGGCCCCACCAACAACACGCCCAGCGGCTGGGCCGACATGATCGACGGGTTCCGCACCGCTTCGTTCAAGAGCCGCCTGGGGATCCCGGTCATCTACGGCCTCGACGTCGTGCACGGCGTGGGCCCGGTCAAGGGCGCGACCGTGTTCCCGCACAACATCGGCCTGGGCGCCACGCGCAACCCGGCGCTGGTCGAGCAGGTCGCCAGCGTGGTCGCCGACGAGGCGGCCGGCGTGGGCGCCGACTTCCCGTTCGCGCCGGTGGTGGCCGTGGCGCGCGACGAGCGCTGGGGCCGCACCTACGAGGCCTTCGGCGAGACCACCGAGCTGGCGACCGCCATGGGGGTCGCCTACACGAACGGCTTCCAGAAGCGGAGCGGCCCCTTCACGGTGCTGGCCAACGCCAAGCACTACATCGGCGACGGCGGCACGGCCAACGGCGTCAACACCGGCGACACCTCCGGGGACGAGGCGACGCTGCGGGCGCTGTTCCTGCCGCCCTACCAGGCGGCCGTCAACGCCGGCGTGGGGTCGATCATGGCCTCGTACAGCAGCTGGCAGGGGACGCGCATGCACGCCAACAAGACCATGATCACCGACGTGCTGAAGGGCGACCTCGGGTTTCAAGGGTTCGTCGGGTCGGACTACAACGGCTGCACGCAGAACGGCGTCAACCTGGGGAGCTGCCTCAACGCCGGCGTCGACATGGCAATGACCTTCGGGCCCACGGCGTCGTCCTTCCTGTCCATGGTGCGCCCGCTGGTTCCGAACACGGTCCCGCAGAGCCGGATCGACGACGCCGCCCGGCGCATCCTGGTCGTCAAATGCGAGATGGGGCTGCTGGACGGCGCGCAGCGGCTGGTCGATCGCAGCCTGACCGCGCAGGTCGGCTCGGCCGCCCACCGCGCGGTGGCGCGCAAAGCCGTGGCGGCGTCGCTGGTCGTTCTGAAGAACGACGGGGCGGTGCTGCCGCTGTCCAAGGACATCCCGGGCGTGGCGCTGGGGGGCAAGACCGCGGACAACATCGGCAACCAGTGCGGCGGCTGGACCGTCACCTGGCAGGGGATGAGCGGCAACATCACCACCGGCGGCACCACCGTGAGGCAGGCGCTGGAGTCGGTGCTGACCACCTCGCGGGTGAGCTACGCGCTGGACGGCTCGGCCACCGGCAACGGGTCGACGGTCGGCATCGCGGTCATCGGCGAGACGCCCTACTCCGAGGGGTGCGGCGACATCCCGTCGCCCCAGGGCGGCAGCAACTGCGTCAACCGGCCCACCAGCCTGGAGGTGGACAGCGCGGACGTGGCGGTGGTGCAGAAGATGAAGAACGCGGGCCTGAAGACGGTGGTCGTCCTGGTGACGGGCCGCCCGCTGCTCCTCGATCAGATCATTCCCTACGCCGACGCGATCGTGGTGGCCTGGCTGCCGGGAACCGAGGGGGCGGGCATCACCGACGTCCTCTTCGGCGATGTTCACCCGACCGGCAAGCTGCCCCGCACCTGGCCGCGCGACAGCTCGCAGATCCCGATGAACGTGGGCGACCCCAACTACGACCCGCTGTTCCCGTACGCGTACGGCCTGAGTTACTAGGGCTCACGAGGCGCCGCTGGTCGCCCAGCGGCCGGCGTGCCGCGGCTCGTGTCGCTGGAACGGCAGGAAGGCCAGCGCCGTCGCGACGCCGAAGGCGAGGTGCCCCAGGACCGACCGCCCGACGGGCATCGACTCTTCGACGCGCAGGCACCCCGCCAGCGGCAGCACCAGATAGGTCATCACGAACATCGCGATCAGGCCCCAGGCGGCGCCGAACCCGACTGTCGCCCAGCGCGACAGCCCGAACGCCAGCAGCGCGAACAGCACGCCCCACACCGCCGAGACGGCCAGGTGATCGATGAGCCCCAGCGCCACCGCGCCGGCGTCGAAGCCGGGCCGCAGCGCCTGCTCGCGCAGGAACGGGTAGGCGGCCACCTTCAGGCCGACCCAGGGATCCTCGCCCCGGGCCACCCGGAGGACCAGCATCAGCACCGCGACCAGTAGACCGCCCAGCGCACCTGACGCCGCGCCGCCTCCGACCATCAGGCGCCGCCGCATTCGCGTCATCGCCTCTGCTTCAGACATGGTGTACCTCCTGCTGGGCCTACCTCTTAGGCTGGGCCCTTTACGGCGGCTGGCAACCTGGGCCGGACCGGCTGAGCTATCGCCTCGACACGGGCCCGCAATCCCCATTACGCTCGCTCCCCATGGCGAGGTCTGCTCCCGGTTCCGACCCGATCGCCAGCGCGGTCGACGCGTGGGGCATCGGCTTCTACCAGTGGCAGCACGCGGAGGGGACGTTCAGGTCCTCGCCGCGCTTCCGCGAGCTCTACGCTCTTTGTCCGGAGGCGACCGAGCGCGCGCCCGACTGGCGCGCCGTTCACCCGGACGACCAGTCGAAGACCGAGATCGCGTTCCGCCGGGCCATGAACCCGGAGGGGGACGGACGGCTCAACCTCGTCCACCGGGTGGTGCACCCGGAGGGCAAAGTGTTGTGGCTGCACCAGCGGGCCGAGACCCGGTTTCACGAGGTCGGCGGACGCCTGCGCCCCTTCGTGACCTTCGGCTCGGTGATGGACGTGACCGAGCGGCAGCAGATCGAGCAGGAGCTGCGCCGGACCGAGGGCCGCATCGAAGAGGCGGTGCGGGGCGCCCAGTTCGGGATCTTCGAGCACAACCACCTGGAGGATCCGCGGGCCGAGAACTGCTACTGGTCGCCGCGCTTTCGCGAAATGATGGGCGCCCCCGACCACGAGCCTGGGTCGATGCGGTGGATCCTGGACCACATCCCGGCCGAGGACGCCGAGGGGCTGCACCCGATGGTCGCGCGCGCGCACGATCCCGCCGGTGACGGCTACTACGACGTCGAGCACCGCTTCCGGCACCCCACGCTGGGCATCCGGTGGCTGCTCACGCGCTCGTCGACCTACTTCGGCGAGGTGGGGGGCCAGCGGGTCCCGGTCCGGACGGTCGGCGCGGTCCTGGACGTGACCGCGCGCCGCACGATCGAGCAAGAGCAACAGCAGCGCTCGGAGATCCTCGACGCCACCAGCGACTTCGTGGCCATGGCGGAGCCGGACGGCAGCCTGGTCTACCTGAATCGCGCCGGGCGCGAGCTGCTGGGAATCGACGCGGGCGCCGATCTGACCGGGCGCGTGCTGCAGGCCGCGCACGCGCCGTCGTCGTTGCGCCGCCTGCTGGACGAGGCGCTGCCGGCGGCCGCCCGGGACGGCGCCTGGCGGGGCGAGGCCGAGCTGGTTCGCCACGACGGCGCGGTGGTGCCGATGTCGCAGGTCCTGCTGTCCCATCGGGGCCGCGACGGCCAGCTGTTGATGTACTCGACCATCGCGCGCGACATCTCGCGCGAGCGCCAGCTGGAAGAGAGCATGCGCCAGTCGCAGAAGATGGAGGCGATTGGCCGGCTGGCGGGCGGGATCGCCCACGACTTCAACAACATGCTGTGCGCGCTGCTGGGGCTGGCGCACCTGGCCAGCAGCCGCGTGAGCCCGGACAGCGACGCGCAGGGCGACCTTCAGGAGATCATCGGGATCACCGAGCGCGCGGCGGCGCTGACGCAGCAGCTGCTGGCCTTCAGCCGCCAGCAGGTGTTGCGCCCGCGGGTCGTCGACGTGGGCGCCATCCTCACGCGGATGACCCCGATGATCCGGCGGCTGGTCGGCGAGCACATCGAGGTCTCCGTCTCGCTGCCGTCCGCCCCGCCGCCGCGGGTCAAGGTGGACCCCAGCCACCTCGAGCAGGTGGTGCTGAACCTGGCCATCAACGCCGGCGACGCCATGGACCAGGGAGGGCACCTGCGAATTTCTTGCGAGCTGCGCGAGGTGGCGGCGGCCGAGGCGGCGCGGCTGGAGCTGTCGGCCGGTGCCTACGCGGTCATCCGGGTGTCGGACGACGGGATGGGGATGGACGCGCAGACGCGCGCGCGGGTGTTCGAGCCGTTCTTCACCACCAAGGGCGCCGGCCACGGCACGGGGCTGGGGCTGGCCACCGTGTTCGGAATCATCAAGCAGAGCGGCGGCAACATCTTCGTCGAGAGCGAGCTCGGGCGAGGCTCGGTCTTCGCCGCCTACGTGCCGAGCTCGGAGGAGCCTCTGACGGACGAACCGCCGGCGTCACCCCATCCGGCTGGCCGCAACGAGGGCGCGCTGATCCTGGTCGCCGAGGACGAGCGCTCGGTCCGCCACATGGTGGTGCGCGTGCTCGAGCGGGCCGGCTACCGGGTCCTGGAGGCGCCGGACGCGCGCGTCGCCCTGATGCTGGCGCGCGAACAGGACGGGCCCATCGACCTTCTGCTCACGGACGTCGTCATGCCGCGGATGCACGGCACGGAGCTGGCGCAGCAGCTCCGTGCCGAGCGACCGGGCCTGCGGGTGGTCTTCATGTCGGGCTACCCGGACGAGACGATCGTCCACCGCGGCGTCGTGGCGCCGGGCGTCCACCTGCTGGCCAAGCCCCTCACGCCCGAGCAGCTTTTGACCACCGTGGCCGAGTCCCTGGCCCGGGACTGATCGCGCCCAGATCAAAGTTTGCTCTTGCCATCGTGCCCAGGCTGGCGCGCAATGCTCGTGCACGTCGGCTCGACGGCCTGCTCGGTCCGGTACGGCGAGTCGGATGGCGTTCCGTCCAGCTCAACAGCTACGGCACGGTCGCCCGGACGGGCGTCGTGGTAGGTTCCTCGCCCGTGACGCTCGCTCTGGACGTTCCGGTGGTCACCGTGTCGGGGACCATCACCGTCGATGGACCCGCCGGCCCCCCGGGGATCCTGGGTGGCAGCGGAGAGCTGTACCTGGTCTCCGACAGCGGCGTGGTCATCTTGGGGAGCGCGGCGTCCGGGTCGACCAGCTATTCGGTTCCGGTCGTTCCGGGCACCTACGAGATTCTCTATGAGGGCGGCGTGCTCGGCACCAGCGTCCCGACCAACCAGAGCGCCGATCTGGGCTGCTTCACCACGGGGTTCAACTGATCGACAGACCACAGATCCGCGGTTGCTGAGGCGGTCATGATCACGGGGTTGGTGCTGCAGGGTGGGGGCGCGCTGGGCGCGTTCGAGCTCGGCGTGATCGAATGGATGCTGGACAACCGGATCGCCCCCGACGTGGTGTCAGGGGTGTCGATCGGCGCCATCAACGCCACGGTGCTGGCCGGCAGCCGGCACCCGGACCCGCGGGACGAGCTGCGGGCCTTGTGGGCCGAGCTGGCCACGCCGGCATGGCCGCCGCCGTTCGATGGCGCGAACGGGCAGGTCTCGTTGTTCGGCAACGCCGCGATGTACGCCCCGCGCGTCGACTACGTGAATCTCTGGCACTGGACCAGCCTGTACGAGACGGCCCCGCTGCGGCGCACGCTGGAGCGCCACGTCGATTTCCAGAAGCTGGGCCCGGACAACTTCGCGCGTCCGGCCGGCGCGCGGGCCCCGCGCCTGATCCTGACCGCCACCAACCTGGTCACGGGTAAGCTGGATCGGTTCGACAGCCAGGTGATGAACCTGACCGCCGAGCACGTCGCCGCCAGCGGCAGCCTGCCCCCCAGCTTCCCGGCGACGACCGCCCCCGCGCCGGACGGGGCGCCCGCGCCTTACTGGGACGGCGGGCTCTTCGACAACACGCCGCTGTCCAAGGTCATCGACGCGCTGGAAGAGAGCCCCGATCCGGACAAGACCATGTACGTGGTGAACCTGTTCCCGTCGGGCGCGCCGTTGCCACGCAACCTCCCCGAGGTGACCACGCGGATGATGACGCTGGCCTTCAGCAACCGGACCGAGAAGGACCTGCGCCGCGCGCACCAGACCACCGAGATCATCAAGCTGGTCGAGGAGCTGGACCGCCTGATGCCGGCCCACCCCGAGCTGCAAGCGCTCGCGCAGCACCCGGGCTATCGGGCGGTGAAAGAGCTGGCGGCGCCGATCCGGATCATCGAGATCACCAACCCCGACGTGACCGGCCCGGCCGACTTCTCGCCCGACGCGCTCGAGGCCCGGCGGCGGCGCGGGTACGCGGCGGCCCAGGCCTCGGCTGTCAGTCGAGCGGCGGGGCGGCGTGCAGCTCGTCGACCAGCGCCTGGGGCGTGACGCCCGCGATGGCGCGGAAATCGGCGATGAGGTGCGCCTGGTCGTAATAGCCGGCCGCCGCCGCGATGCTGGCCCAGCCGCCGTGACCGCCGGCCCGGGCGGCGCCCAGCGCGCGCCGGAAGCGCGCCATCCGGGCGAACGCCTTGGGGCTCACGCCGACCGTCTCACGGAAGACGCGACGCAGATGCCGATCGCTCACCGCCAGCTCGGCCGCGACGGCGTTCACGCTGGCCCGCACCAGCCGGTCGGCCGCGTCGAGCGCCAGCCGGACGCCGGGCCGGCCGGCATTCGCCCGCGCGACCCGCTCCGCGATCGCGCTCTCCAGGATGGCCGCCGCCGCGATCAGGTCGGGCGCGTCCGCCAGGCGCTGCAGAACCCGCCCGGTCGGCGCGCCACCCCACAGCTCGTCGAGGGGGACGATGCGATCCGCCAGCGCGGAGGCCGGCACGCCCAGGACCGCCTCCGGCGCGCCCAGCCGGAGGCGGACCGTCACCGCGCGCTGTCCGCGGCGCAGGAGCTTTCGATGGACCCGCTGTCGGACCCCCATCGCGTGCAGGTCCAGGCCTCCTGGCACCGACGGGCCGAGCCGCGCGACGATGTGGATCTCGGGACGGGGAAGCGCGACACCTCGCACGTCCCGATCGCGCTGGTCGACGAGCAGCGCCGCCACGGCGGCCGCGGCCGGCGCGCCCGGCGCGAGCCGCCGGTGCTGGCTGCCGGCCGGGTGCATGCGCCGATCCTAGGGGGCGCCCCGGCCCGGCGCAATGTGACGCGGGCGTCCGTTTCTTCCAATCGCCGCCGAACCCGCGGTCCTACGCTGGACCCATGAACATCCTCGTCACCGGAGCGACCGGAAAGGTGGGAAGCCGACTGGCCCGACGGCTGGCCCAGCGGGGCGATCGGGTTCGCGCCCTGGTGCGCGACCCGGCGCGCGCCGCCCCCCTGCGCGAGCATCAGGTGGAGCTGGCCCTCGGCGACCTGCTGCAGGTCGAGTCGCTGCAGGCCGCGGTCCGCGGCGTCGACGCCGTGGTCCACTGCGCCGCCTTCTTCCGCGGCGCCACGCCCGAACAGGCCCACGCCGTCAACGACCTGGGCACCCGGCAGCTGGCCGACGCCGCCCGCGGCGCCGGCGTCGCGCGCTTCGTGTTCCTGAGCACCGGCCTGGTTTACGGATCGAACGGAGGCCGCCTGGCGCGCGAAGACGATCCCTGCGCGCCGACGGTGGCCTACCCGCTGAGCAAGCTCGGGGCCGAGCGCTTCCTGCTGGCGAGCGAAGGGCTCGACGTGCG
>Ga0068855_100012926_pt1 | contig 10072 bp, 14 predicted proteins | sample KBSCornC52_FD_66592 | JGI IMG/M metagenome (GOLD analysis project Ga0068855, IMG submission 66592) | Corn rhizosphere microbial communities from Kellogg Biological Station, Michigan, USA - KBS Corn C5-2 | ecosystem: Host-associated > Plants > Roots > Rhizosphere > Soil ... | reverse complement strand
CTATCCACATCTGAATTACCTCAAAAACCGGTATGGACTACTTTCTATATAGGGGCCGGTAAGAAGGACAAAGTGAACAAGATAGATATTGTGGGTTTTTTCACCAATAAAGGTCAGTTGAAAAAGGAGGATATCGGCCTGATAGAGGTAAAGGACTTTTCTTCCTTTGTGGCCATACGTAAATCCAAAGCAAGCCATACTTTACACCTGGTAAAATCGGAGCGCATCAAAAACAAGAAAGTAAAAATTGATATAGCCAAGTAAGTAACAGCTACTTTTAGGTGGTCGAAGGGGAAGCCGGTATTTTTGATCCCGAACGGGTTCCGCTATACAATTCATATTCCAGCAGGCGGCAGTCAATGGTACTGGTATAAAACTCAATACGTCGTGTTGCTTTCAGGCCAATCTTCTTGGCAAGTTCAAGATTACCGGTAAATACATAACCAAAGTAACCGCCACATTTTTGTTTCATAAAGTCACCAATACGACTATATGTTTTTTCCAGTTCCGCTATTTCTCCCAGTCGCTCGCCGTATTCAGGATTCACATAAAATATACCGGGCACATTTGGTGGCACTTCTGTGGCAGCAAAATCACAAACGGCAAATTCTATCAGGTTTGCTACACCCGCGGCCACTGCATTCTTACGGGCATTCTCAATGGCTTTGGCGCTGTAATCGGTAGCGATGATACGAAGACCTGGTATTTCTTTGATTTGCTCTTCCAGTCGGGCATCCTCCTGTAGATATACCTGCTCATCATAACCCTGCAGGTGCATAAAAGCATAGTTGGTCCTGAACAGACCGGGCCTGCGGTTGGTTGCAATCATTGCGGCTTCGATAGCAATAGTGCCTGAACCGCACATAGGGTTCACGAAGGGGCTCACCTTATCCCAACGGGAAGCATAAATAGTGGCGGCAGCCAGTGATTCCAGCATCGGCGCCTGACCGGGTATTTTGCGGTATCCATGACGCGCCAGTGAATCACCCGAGGTATCGATAAAGACCTCGGCATTCTCATCTTTCCAAAACAAATGGATCACGGCGCCTGTTAAAGCAGAACCGGTGGAGGGACGTGTGCCTCTTTTTTCGCGTAGCCTGTCGATAATGGCATCCTTCACGCGCAGGTTGGCGTACATGCTGTTATTGATGCTGTCGTTGCTAACATTACTGGTAATGGAAAAGTAACCTCCATCAGGTAAAATTTCTTCCCACGGATAGTGGAGAAGGGTATTATATACATCATCAGCATTACGTGCCTTGAAGGATTGAAGACTGTACAACACCTGGCTCGCGCAACGAAGGTTCAGGTTGAGCCTGATACATTCATTCACGCTTGCTTTTAACTTTACACCCGTAACAAAAGTTTCTATCGGCTCAAAGCCAAGCTCCTTAATTTCCTGTTCCAGATAAAGCATGGTTCGCTTATGGCAGGTGATGGTAACAACTCCCTGAGTGGTGTAGATATTCATGTTTCACAAAAGTAAAAGACGCGTTGCTAAAAATCACAATTAAATGGCAGGAGATTGGTAATTATTGATTTGTTCACTGGTTCTTTCTTTATGGAACTTTACTGCCAGTATGCTGATGTATCTTTTAATACAGGCATACTATATTATCAAAACGTCAAAAAGGAAATAAGGCGGGCCACTGCCCGAAAGTGTAATTTTTTTCAAAATTTCCTGTAACATTTTGTTCGGCCGTGTATCAAAAGGCAGAATCAAACAAATTAACATTTAAATCTGCCGAAAATGAAAAAGTATACATGGCTTATTATCTTTATATCATTTACTGCTGTATTTGGCAATGTATTCGCTCAAACAACAACTACGAGGCCCTTTGAAGTGAAGAAAAACGGGCAGGGCAAACAGGCTATCATCTTTATACCTGGCTTAGGCTGTTCAGGTGAAGTATGGGATCAGACTGTAGAAAAATTTGAAAAAAATTATACCTGCTACACTTTAACCATGGCAGGCTTTGCAGGCGCACAACCGCAACCTGAGGCAACCTTCACCAACTGGGAAAACCAGATCGCCAGGTATATCAGGGAAAATAATATTCAAAAACCCATCATAATCGGACATAGTGTGGGTGGTGGTTTAGCTTTGGCTATCGCTGCCGATTATCCGCAGCTTATTGGAAAAATAATCGTAGTGGATGCTCTTCCTTGTTTATCCGCTCTCGGGAACCCTGCATTCAAACCAAAAGAAAACAATGATTGCACTCCCATGATCAATCAGTTTACCGCCATCAACAATGAACAGTTTGAACGAATGCAAAAATCGAATATTGCCACGCTTGTAGCTGATACATTAAGCCAAAAGAAGGTGATTAGCTGGACAATGCAATCAGACAGAAAAACATTTGCCGGCTTATTTTGCGATTTTTTAAACACCGATCTGAGAGAAAAGATCAAATCCATCCAATGTCCCGCTTTGATCTTGCTTGAAAGCCCGTTTACCCGTATAAAACCTTCCATTGAAGAGCAATATAAAAATTTAAAAGACGCCCAATTACAATACTCATCAAAAGCCCTTCATTTCATCATGTTCGATGATAAAGAATGGTATCAAAATCAATTGACCGGTTTTATAAAATAAAAATATGAAAAGTAAATTTCTTCCCTGCTCCATTGTTCCTATTATTGCGATAGGCATTGCAACAAACAGCAGCCCCGTTTTCATTGCCGTATTTGTGGGCCTTACTATAGCCTTTTCCTTTAAAAACAAGCAAAGAAAAAATGACATTTGACGAAATCTACAAAATATACTGGCAAAAGATCTTTCGATTATGTCTGGGATATGTGAACGATTTCGATTGGGCTAAAGACATTGCACAGGAAACCTTTATCATTGTTTGGCAACAGCTTCCTAAATTCAGGCAAGAATCAGCTATCGGCACCTGGATATTCAAAATTGCTACAAACAATTGTTTAAGGCAAATTGAGAAAGATAAACGTACCCCTAAAGCAGCATTGCCCGATGATTTAAAAGAAGAAAAACAATCTTCCATTGAGCCACAGATCCGGTTCCTGTATCAATGTATTGCCGAACTACCCGAAACAGACCGCATCATTATTTCATTGGAGCTGGAAGATGTTAAACAGGCTGAAATAGCCAGTATCACAGGGCTTTCAGAAGCCAACATCAGGGTAAAGATTCACAGGATCAAGGAAAAATTATCTCAAAAATTTAAAGCCCATGCTCATGAGCAGTAATATAGATTTCAAGGCTTTGTGGCAACAGCAATCGGTGAGCGAGCCCGATATGAAGGATTTAATGAACCGGTTGCACCAATTTAAACAATCGAATATCAGAAGACTTATAAAGACCAATATTTTACTGATTGCAACATGTTTGTTTATTGGCTTTGTATGGTATTATTATCAGCCACAGTTCATCACCACCAAAATGGGTATAGTAATAACTATTTTAGCCATGGTTATTTACCTGTTCGTTTATAATAAAATGTTTGCACTGTTCAACAAGATCGACAATACAAGTGATAATTCCCACTACCTGCAAAACCTGATACTTATAAAAAGTAAACAACGGTTTTTACAACATACGATGATGAATTTATATTTCACTATGCTTACGGTCGGCATGTGTTTGTATATGTATGAATACACCTCGCGCATGACAATGACGGCAGGAACAGTTACCTATACAGCTACATTGATCTGGATCGTATATAACTGGTTTTACCTAAGACCTAAAACGATCAAAAAACAGCAGGCAAAGCTGGATGATCTGATTTCGAAATTTGAAGGGATCAATAAGCAAATTGTGGATGTCATTTGAAGGAAGACTTAAATCGTTCAAGGGATGGATAACAGATTCTATTAGTAGATTATTGTTAAGTGGTTAATAGCCAGAGTTTTGTAGCGAATGCGTTATGAGATTCACCTTTTGTATATTTGTGATATCAAAATCAGATCATGAGTAGCAAGCAACTTATTCAATACGGCCATGCCAAAAAACCTTTTGAGCAGTTAAATACCGAGGAATTGGCAGAGGTAAACAAAAGACTGGATATAAAAATTCGTGAGCGCGCATGGGCAGTGGGATCTCCGGTATATTATGGCGTGAATGGATTCATCATTGCCGAATACCAGGATGGCAGGAAAATGATCGTTGAAGAAGTCAATGGACAGCTGATCGAAACCAAAGAATACCATGCATAAAACCATCTATGTAGTGGGTGGTACAAATGGTGTAGGAAAATCTACTATTCGCGAAGAATTATTAGGTTCATCTATCCCTTATATTAATGCTGATTTTATTGCTCAACAATTAAAAACTCAGCATGCTTCTCTGATGCTGGCTGAGTTGGCACGCCAGTACGGTTCAGAACAAATCAAAAAATATATTGCGGCAAACGAATCTTTTGCGTTTGAAAATAATTTACACGAAGCCAAAACCTTTCAATGGTTGGAAGAAATGCAGAAATCTGGTTACCGGATAGAATTATTTTATATTGGGGTAGATAATCTTCAAATAACTACCAAACGCATACAGGAACGGGTAAAGCGTGGTGAACATTATGTACCAACTAATGAGGTGTTTGCGAGATATGAAAACGGTATCAAATTGATGCGGCATTATTTCAATATGCCGGATAAAATTGTAATGATTGATAACACTTATACTCGCTACACTTGCCTTGAAGCAGAAAAAGGCCAGATAATTTTTCAACTAAACTCTGCTCCCGGTTGGGTTAAAGCCTTTCTGGCTTCCCTGGAGTCCAAAACGGTTACTTCTGCAAGATCACTCAATTCCATAAATGATGTGCGGAATTTGTATAATAAAACAAAATCGCAATCGGATACAGAGGAACATGACACATCGATATAGGCGTTACCTATGCCCCCCCTGCGCGCCTACAAATACATTAGTTTGAGTTTATTTTTTGCTATTTTTGGCAGCTTCCATACTAGTAAAGAAACAATGCCGCTAACCTCAATCCATATGAAATGTTCAGAAATATAATTTTTCTTTTACTCGTTCTGATACTCTCTGATAAAATGTTCTCCCAGGGCAATCTGTCTGATTATCTAAAGAATAACGCTTACCCACTGGCCCTCGATCAGCCCTCGCCTGAAAAAGTAAATGCAGTTTTCTCTACGATTGCTAAAGACTCAAAAATAATATTCCTTGGCGAAAGCGGTTCTCACTATTTAAAATTCTATGCACCGCTCGAAGCCTACTTTCTCATCAACCTGAATCGCGTACTGGGGGTAAAAACCTTTCTCAGTGAAGGGGCCAGTGCCACTGCCTTCTTATGTAATAAGTACCTGCAAACCGGCGATACGACTTATTTGCCAAAGTTTAAATACGACAGGTTATTGTTCTGGAAACTTATCTTTCAGTACAATCAAACCATTCCTGTGGCCAACAGGCTGAAGGTTATAGGTGTTGATTTCGAATCGCCATTGTCTTATTTCAAAGCCTTGAATTACCTGTTGCCGGAAGAACAGGCTCCGGAAAAGATTGCTTCGGAAGCAGCATTGATAAAGTCGAATACACAACCGGTTGATTGCGAAGAATTGCTTCGCATCGATAAACGGCTTAAAAAATCCCTGAAAGAAAATACTGATGAATGGAAAAAGTATACCGGCGCCAACTTTAACGATGTGTACACAATTATATCTAATGAAGCATCATGTAAAGATGTGTATCGTGACAGGAATAAAAACCTGAAAAAAAGGTTTTTGGCATTTGATGCTATATTGAATGAACCTATTTACTATGCTGAATTTGGCCAGGCGCATACGGCCTTAAATGGCTCCATGCATTTTGCGGCATTGTTGAATAACGATCGGGACACCCGGTTTTATAATAAGGTAACCGTTATAAATACTTATTGCCAGGACTGTACTACCTCTGCCGAACCCGTATCGAATTGGGTACTCGAAAAAATTGAGAAGGATGTTCAGGCAGAACTGGTGCCGTTGGCAAATACCAATTTTACTTTGTTCGACTTTTCCCGTGATGCTTATTTAACAGAAAAATATTTTAAGTATGGCCAGCTATTATTGATTGTTAAAAATCAACAATAATGCTTCCGCGTTTGATTTAGCATGCCGTACGTTCCATGGTAATTTGTTTGAACATAAGAATTTTAAATTGGGAATGCTTCGCAGGAAGCATTCCCAATTATCTCTGAGAAATTTATTTAACGATCAGCTTCCTGGTGAAGCTTGATCCATTCGAATTTATCCTCACCATGTAAAGCCCCGCCTTAAGCCGCGAATTGATCTCGATCTTATTACCGCTCTGCGCTTTCTTTTCGTAAAGCTATCTGCCCAGGTTATCATAAACGGTTACCACCGCGTTTTCCGAAATTCCGGGAAGAAGGATCGTAAACCGGCCTCCATTAGACGGATTGGGATATTAAGGCTAATGAAAATAGATACTAAATTCATTTTGACTGCAGGTCAAAAGCTTCGTAAAGGGCCTTTTATTACCGTTTGTTGAATTAAATGGGCATACCCGTCATTCCTGTGATTCGTATACACTCCATACGCATCAAGGCTATAGCCTATAACGCCATCATCAGCCATAATAAGATATAATATAGCTCCGTCCGCAGGATCAGACTCGCCCTCAAAACGGTATGTTTTTATAATTATGATATCATGCTGACTATACGATTTCCCATTCAGCCTTAACTGTCCGGTTTCATTAATAACAAATTCATTGTCCTGCTTTTTTAGTTTTAGCGTATTAAGGACTGTACTTATAGTATCCATTTCCTGGTTTGGCTTATCATTGATCATATGTATACTAGTTCTGTATGTGGGAGGTGTTGCTGTAATGCAGATCCGGCAAATGATTCAGCATGTTGTTTCGGAACAGGGTTCTTTTGTAGCAAAGGTTGCGGCAATCATAGTTATAGTGTTTGGTATTTCAAGAGTGCAGAACGCAATCAATCATATTTGGAAGTTGAAACCAATACCAAAACTTAACAGGAAAAAATACCTTTGAAAAGGGTGATATCTTTAGGCGTATTCAGCGTCATTGGCTTCATACTCGTTTTGTCACTAGTAATTAACCTGCTGATTGATATTTTGGGTAGTTGCCTGCCCGGCTAAAAATTAGCTCTTTTCCGGCAATTAGCCGCCCCACTCGTTCTGGGGCGGCGGCGGGCTATTTTTATTTCTTTGTTGTCAGTTTATTTTTTTCTATGGGTACCTTATGTCCCTTTTTATCAATCCAATAATATTTTGAATGCCTGTTAATATAAATGGTTTCACCATTTGGGCCTACCTTATCCTTGTAAACCTGATCAATTACGGAGGATTTGCCTTTCGACGCAATTTCCGCTGTTTTGTTGCCGGCTTTCACCGCGCCGTCTTTAACATCCTTTTCTACTTTACTGGCGGTGCTTTGAGCGTTAACCTGAGAAAATCCTGCTAACAAAACCAGAAGTGAAATGCCGATAAATTTTTTCATAATTTCTATTTTGTTGTGCGGCTATAAAAGCAACACAATGCAAAGGTGCGCCTTTTAATCGCAACAGCTGTTACATAACGGCAGAAATAAGTTATATCATTCACATGTTTGTACAGTTTTATGCCTGGTCCAGGCTTTGCAACCAATAAGCAGTATTTAGTAACATAATTTACATACGGCATATAATAAATCAACCAGCTTTCTTGGCAGCACGTGCTTCTTTCTCTGCTTTTCTGGCCAATTTCTTAATAGTTTTTTCATTTTGTAAAGGTGAGCTTATTCCTGCGCCTTAAATTATGCATTTATAAAAAAATACATGATTCACATTTTCCGGGTTTTTAATGAATATTTTTTTTCTGAAACAGGCTTAAGGCAACGGCAATAAGAGCAATAATAAGCAGCAGATGAAAGGCGCCTCCGGCGTTAAAGCCAAAAACGCCTACCACCCATCCAATAATGAAAATAATGCCAACAATATAGAGTAAGTTCCTCATCGATTATTTATTGTCTGATCATGCGAACACCATTATTGTATTCGATCAAAGTATGTAATACCTTTAGTTTTCCGATAATTTTATTTTTGAATGTGCTATGGAACCTGATTTTATTAACTTCATTAAGGGCGCTTTCATAATTAGCTACAGCTTCTTCATACAGGCCGTTATTTTCATTCCTTAATGCCTCATTAAAAAAGTCAACTGAGATATTCTTCTTTGAAAGCAATAAAAATCGCAAAACAAGAATAATAATTGACAGCCCTATGAATAAAATTATGTAGTAATAGAATGTCATATGGAAAATATTTACAGCTGATTGAAATTTAGCTTTTTCCTGTCAAAAGCTGTCTCCAAATGTATTCATCCAAATCCTTTATGAAAATTTTATTGTCGTTGTATGATTCAAATAATGATTCCAGATTCGCTGTTTTGAAAAAGCCTGATGTGACCATTCGGGTAAGTGAAGGATTCGCTTCAATCCAGGCTATGGGAAGGGTGTGGTTCTTTAAATAGGATATAACAATCTCAACTTTGAAATAAATAGAAATATCTGATATCCCTGATCGTAAAGCAGCCAATTCACTCATCGCATTGGGAAAGTTTGCGGGATCAAAACACTCGTCGTTCTTAATAATGATATTGCTGGTATTGTTTGACATAAAAAAATGAGATTGAAACATTCCTGAACTTTTTCAAGGTTTCTATGTTTGAATGTGTATGAATGACGTGTGAAACAGAATACAAAACTGTGTCTTTTAATTCAAGTAGCAGTTATATAATTGTAGATTTAGATTATATTATTCACACACTGAATGAAGGATGGAAAACTTTAAGATCATCATCTTTATATTAATAGTGTTGATCAGTTTATCGACTTTAATTTATTCGTAAAACAATCGAGAACCGATCTGTAGTGGAAACAAGCCTCACGCTGTTAACTCCATTTTTGTCCTATTTAGCTGCTGAACAGATCCATGCCTCCGGTATACCGGCTGTAGTAAGTACCGGTCTTTTACTGGCGTGGCGTTCTCCTGAAATATTTTCTTAAAAGGGATATGGATATTAATGAACTGAAATTGAGTCAATTACTTCCTGAAAAAGAGGAATAAGGAAGTTTTTACGTATATTTATTAGGAAACGCCGTCATACCCCGTGTTATCTTTCTGTACAGGTAGTAAAGAATATTCCTGCAAGTAAATTTTGTAAATAGACTCCTTTGATACTGTATATAAAAAATATGGTTTGTATCCGCTGTAAGATGGTTGTGAAAGAGGAGTTGACAAAACTGGGAATCCGTTTTGCGACAGTAGAATTAGGCGAAGCTGAATTAATGGAAGACATTTCAGCGGAACAACATGCGCAGATAAAGACAGCCTTATTGAAGTCGGGCCTGCAATTAATGGACGACAAAAAGAGTGTTTTGATCCAGAGAATAAAAAATGTTATTATTGAATTAGTCCATTATTCAGAAGAGCCATTGACCGTAAATTTTTCTGAATATTTAAGCCAAAAATTAGCCTACGATTATACCTACCTGGCCAATCTATTTTCAGAAGTACAGGGTACCACCATTGAAAAATTCCTGATCGCCCACAAAATTGAACGGGTAAAAGAACTGCTTGTATATAATGAATTGAGTCTAACCGAAATCGCTTGCCGGATGCACTATAGCAGCGTGGCGCATCTTTCTGCGCAGTTTAAGAAAGTAACCGGTCTCACCCCGTCACATTTTAAACAACTCAAAAATAAGCGACGGTCCATGCTGGATGAAATGTGACTGCCAAATCTTATCAATCGGAGCGTTTTTCTGAATGTGTGAATTATGTAACGTATTTTATTAACTGTATAACAGGGGGAAAGAACCGGTGTATATCTTTGTTTCGGTTTTTCATAGGATATTGGATTAATACAGGGCTGGATTTTTATCCTGGCCCTTTTTGCATTTAAAGGTGACAGGCAATAATGTGTGAATAATATAACGCTCTCTCAGAAGTATATAATAGAATTACGGTGAAATTCAATCAACTTTGATGGAAGCAGCTATGCTGATTTAAATCATTTGCTGATTCGATATGCCTAAAGTAATATTTAATAACAAGGAGCATTTGTTTTTCCAGTC
>Ga0068855_100012923_pt1 | contig 10073 bp, 5 predicted proteins | sample KBSCornC52_FD_66592 | JGI IMG/M metagenome (GOLD analysis project Ga0068855, IMG submission 66592) | Corn rhizosphere microbial communities from Kellogg Biological Station, Michigan, USA - KBS Corn C5-2 | ecosystem: Host-associated > Plants > Roots > Rhizosphere > Soil ... | reverse complement strand
GTCGCCCCGCCGTGGTGAGACAGATACAAGTACGCGCGCCTGAAGGCGTCCACCGTGGGCGGAAGTTCGCGGGTGAGCGCCTCCTGGATCGAGCGCGCCTGTCTGCGGAAGTCGTCGCCCGCCTCGCCGTATCCGAGGCGAACGGCCACGCGGGCGACACGCGCGTCCACCGGCAGAATCGGATGATCCGCCGCGAACAGCAGCATGCGATGGGCGCCAGCCTCGCCGAGCTGCGGAAACGGCTTCAACGCCGCACGCGCGGCGGGCAGCGGACCGCGAATCGTCGCCGGCAAATTCGGTGATCGACGAAACAGTTCAACGCCCGTGCGCAGCGCCTGCAGCCGCTGTTCGCGGTACGGTCCCGCGAGCCCCACGCTTTCGTCCAGCTTCTTTTTTGGTGCGCGCCACATCGCATCAGGGGTGAGCGCGGGAATGCGCTTGAGCGCCGTCAGCGCCGCATCCCGCTTGCGCGGCGTCGCATGCGCCGATAGCGCTTCCCACACGAACAGTGTGAACGGGTCGTGTGGCGGCGTCGGCAGAGCCCCATAAAAATTCTGTAGCGATACCAATATCGCCTCGAGCTTCATGCGGTTCAATGTATCACCGCGTGTCTTCCACGGCTGTGCACGACGCGGATTATTGGATCGGCCGATTCAATCGTTCGCAGCGACAACCGTCCGTAATCGAAAGATGGCCGTAAACAACAGACATTTCCCGACATCGAACAGCATCCGCCGTGGCACATCCCGTGCTCCATAAGCGGGACAGGAGGAAGTTCATTCAAATGAAACGTTTAGTGTTCGTGTTCGTGCTGCTATGTGTGTCGGCGCTTCCAGCGTTGGCGCAGATTCAAGGCGGCAGCATCAGCGGGGTCATCAAGGACGATCAGGGCGGCGTACTACCCGGCGTCACCGTCACCGCGCAAGGGCTCGACGCCACGCAGACCTTCGTTACCGAAGGCAATGGCGAGTTCCGATTTCTGAACCTGGCGCCGGGACCCTACAAGGTCACCGCCGCGCTCCAGGGATTCTCCACACTGGTCCGCGATAACGTCATCGTCGCTGTCGGCAAGAGCGTGGATCTGCCGATCACGCTCAAGATCGCGACGGTCGCGGAGACGATCACCGTGAGCGGACAGTCGCCGGTGATCGATACGAAGGCGACCGGCACGGCGACCAACTTCACATCCGACGAGCTGACGAAGATTCCGACCTCGCGCGATCCGTTCGCGCTGATGCGCTCGGTCCCGGGCGTCCTCGTCGATCGCGTGAACATCGGCGGCAACGAGACCGGCCAGCAGTCAAACTTCGCGTCGAAGGGCACGCGCCCCCAGGACGCCGTGTGGACGATGGACGGGATCAACATCACGGACATGGCGGCCACGGGTGCGTCTCCGTCGTACTTCAACTACGACAACTTCGATGAGATCCAGGTGTCGACGGCCGGGCAGGACATCAAGCAGCCGACCGGCGGCATGGGGCTCAATCTCGTGGTCAAGCGCGGCACGAACCAGTTCCACGGCGGGTTCCGCGGCTACTTCGACAACCACAACATGGAATCGGACAACGTGCCGGACGAGCTGCGCGCCGTCGGCGTGACGCACGACACCTCTGATCACAATCAGCAGATCTCGGACTACGGCTTCGACATCGGCGGCCCGATCCTGAAAGACAAGGCGTGGTTCTACGGATCGTATTCGGTGCAGGACGTACGGCTGGTGCGCCGCGCGGGCGCGCTGATCGACCGCACGCAGTTGAAGAACCCCGACGTGAAGCTGAATTGGCAGGCGACCGCGAAAGACATGGTCAGCTTCCTGTACTTCGATGGCTTCAAGATCAAGGACGGCCGCAGCCCCGGCACGACCGGGATTCTCTTCGACGCGCCGACGGCGACGTTCCACCAGGACAACGCCTACACCAGCTTCCCGCTGCACGGCCTCTGGAAGCTCGCCGACGATCGCGTGATCGGCCAGAACATGTTCCTCTCGGCGAAGTACGCCTACTTCAACACCGGGTTCGGCCTGGATCCGACCGGCGGCCTCGATCAGCAGGCGGGACGCGACTTCGTGCTCGCGCGCTCGTTCGGCTCGACGAGCCAGAGCCTCAACGTGCGGCCGCAGCACATCGCGAACGTCGATCTGAACAACTTCCTCACCGGCTTCGGCGGCGCGCACGACATCAAGTACGGCGTCGGCTTCCGATCGACCGACGCAATCAGCGGCACGCTGTGGCCGGGCAACATGGTCCTCGGGATCGTGAATTCGCCGACCGATCTGCAGGCGCAGGTCTTCCGTCAGGGCAACGGCGGTAATCGCGCCGACTACCTCGATCTGTATGTCGGCGATACGATCTCGCACAACCGCGCGACGATCGATCTCGGCGTGCGGTACGACCGCCAGTGGGGCAAGGCACTGCCGAGCACCACGGCGTCCAACGCCGCGTTCCCGAATGTCGTGCCCGGGTTCACGTTCACCGGTTACGACGCGCCCTTCACCTGGAACAACATCTCGCCGCGTGCAGGAATCACCTTCGGGCTGGACGAAGCCAAGAAGACGGTGGCGCGCGCCAGCTACAGCCGCTACGCGGGACAGCTCAACACCGGCGCGGTCGGCTTCTCGAATCCGAGCTCGACGGCCGGATCGGCGACGTACCGCTGGAACGATCTGAACAACGATCACTTCGCGGAAGCGAACGAAGTGCTGCTCGATCAGTTCATCAGCGCGGCCGGCGGATTCAATCCAGCGGCGCCGACGGCGGTCACTTCGGCAAACGTGATCGATCCGAACCTCAAGGCGCCGATCACGCAGGGCGTGGTCGCCGGCGTCGAACGGGAGCTGATGCCGAACCTCGCGCTGCAGGTCAACTACAGCTACACGCGGACGACGGATCTGTTCGGCAACTTCGCGAACAACATCACGCCGCGCGTCGGCGTCTCGCTGGCCGATTACGCGCCGAGCACCCCGCTCACCGGCACGCTGCCGGACGGCTCGTCATACAGCATTCCCACGTTCATTCCGAACGCGGCCAAAGTGGCGGCCGGCGGCAGCGGGTTCCTGCTGACCAACGTGCCGGGCTACTCCACGGACTACCACGGCCTTGAGCTGAGCGTCGTCAAGCGGCTGTCGAACCGTTGGATGGCTCACGCGGGATTCTCGTTCAACAACGCGCGTGAGCACTTCGCGAACGCCGCGTCGATGATCGACCTCAACGGCAACCCGACGCGGACGGTGACGGAACCGCTCGTCGACGGCGGTCAGTTCGCGCCGCAGAGCGGCGGCAGCGGATCGGGGACGATCTACATCAACGCCAAGTGGCAGTTCAACGCGAACGCGCTGTATCAGGCGCCGTACGGGATCGAAATCAGCGGCAACGTCTTCGGCCGTCAGGGCTATCCGTTCCCGCTGGTACGGCAGCAGACGCTGGGCAACGACGCGCGGCTGCAGGTGTTGGTGACGCCGGAGATCGACACGTTCCGCTATCCGAATCTGTGGAACACCGATCTGCGGGTCGCCAAGCAGTTCAAGTTCATGGGCCATGCGAACCTGCGGTTGATCGGCGATGCCTTCAACGTGTTCAACGCGAACACCGCGCTGGTTCGCGTCAACAACATCACCGCCAGCAACTTCAACACGCTGGCGCAGAACCTGAGCCCGCGCATCTTCCGAGTGGGATTGGTGGTGGGCTTCTAAAGGCGCGACGGGCGGGGCAGAGAGGACTGGAGGGGCGGGAAAGGCTGGGAGGGCAGGAAAGAAAGACCTGTTTTTCCCTTCCTGCCCCTCCTGCCCAGCCCACCCTACCCCGCCTGCCCTACCTGCCCTGCGTTTTCGCGATTTCGTCGTAGAGGATGGCCGACGCGATGATGCCGCCGTGGAAATTGGCGACATCGAGCTTTTCGTTCGGCGCGTGCGCGTTTTCGTCCGGTAAGCCGACGCCGAACAGCACCGAAGGCAGACCGAGCTCCTCCTGAAACGTCGAGACTACCGGGATCGATCCGCCTTCGCGCGTGAAGACCGGCTTCTGCCCGAATCCTTTCTCGATCGCGCGGCCCGCCGCCTGCACGTACGGATTGTCGAACGACGTCATCCACGGCTTGCCGCCGTGCATCCGCGTCACCTTCAGCTCCATCGTCTTTGGCGCCAGCTTGCGGACGTACGCCTCGAAGAGCTCGGCGATCGTGTTCGGATCCTGGTTCGGGACGAGCCGCATGCTGATCTTGGCCATCGCGACGGCCGGCAGCACCGTCTTGGCGCCCTCGCCGGTGAAGCCAGAGAGCATCCCGTTCACTTCGAGCGTGGGGCGCGCCCACGTGCGCTCGAGCGTGGTGTAGTCGGTCTCGCCGAACAGTTTCGGGATGCCGAAATCCTTTCGATACTTCTTCTCGTTGAACGGCAGCGACGCCCAGGCCTGGCGCTCCTCCTCCGTCAGCGGCACCACATCGTCGTAGAAGCCGGGAATCCTGATGCGGCCGCCGCGATCCTTCATCTGCGCGATCATCTGCGCGAGCACGAATCCGGGATTCGCGACGGCGCCGCCAAAGGATCCGGAGTGCAGATCGGTGCTGCTGCCGCGAAGATCGATCTGAAAGTAGACGAGGCCGCGAAGCCCGTAGCAGATCGACGGTACGCCGCGCGCGAACATCGGCGAATCGGAGATGACGACCACGTCGGCGGCGAGCTCGTCTTTGTGGGCGCGGACGAACTCGTCGAGGTTCACGCTGCCGACTTCTTCCTCGCCTTCCAGGATGAATTTGATGTTGACCGGCAGGCGGCCGTTCTGTTTCAGATGCGCTTCGACCGCTTTGAAGTGCATGAACACCTGGCCCTTGTCGTCGGCCGAACCGCGCGCGTAGATTTCGCCGTCGCGGATCGTCGCCTCGAACGGCGGCGAGTCCCACAGATCCAGCGGATCGACCGGCTGCACATCGTAGTGGCCATAGAACAGGATGGTCGGCGCGCCGGGCGCGCCGAGCCAGTCGCCGTACACCACGGGATAGCCGGGCGTCTCGATCAACCGTACGTTCTGCAGTCCGATGCGCCGCATCTCGCCGGCGCACCAGTCGGCGCAGCGTTTGACGTCGCCCGCGTGCGCGGGCAGCGCGCTGATGCTGGGAATCGCCAGCAGCGCCTTCAGCTCTTCGAGGTATCGCTCGCGGTTGACGTTGATGAAGTCGATCACGTTGTCCATGTCGCGCGTTGTCTCCTCGTGTTCAGATCCGGCGCCACTCGCCGCCATCTTCCGCCGCCGCCCCTTCCGACCTGAGCTTCTCGAGGTGCGCGCGCACGTTCTCCTGCGCGGCGGTCATCAGCGAGGGCGACAGGCCATCATAAATGGAGTCGGCGATGGTCTGCACGGTGCGGTGTCCTGCGCCGAGAGACGCCAGCACCTGCTGCTCGCGCTCGCGGCGATGATCGAGATACCCCGTCAGCACCGCACGCGGGTCGTCGATGAGCGGACCGTGCGCCGGGAGGAGCCGGTGCGGCTCGAGCGCACGAAGCCGCTCGAGCGAGTCGAGGTACTGGCTCAGGTTGCCGCCGCGGCTCCAGTGAATCATGACGCTGCCGCCCAGAACGACGAGGTCGCCGCTGAAGATCGTGCCGCTCGGCTGATGCCAGAACGCGAGATGATCGGGCGAGTGCCCAGGCGTGTGGAGCGCCATGAGCGGCTCGCGGCCGGCGGCGATCACGTCGCGATCGTTCACGTCTCGCCAATCGACCACGTATCTGGCGTCCTCGGAAGGCCAGGGATGTTTCCAGAAATGCGCCGCTGGATATGCCGCGGCCAGAGCCGGCGCGCCTGACGCATGGTCGGCGTGGCCGTGGGTGACGAGGACGGCCGTGAGAACGGCGTCGGCCGCATCAAGAGCGCGCGCGAGCGCGTCCAGGTGTTGCGGGTTGCCAACGCCGGCGTCGACGAGCGCGGCATCGCCGTGGGCATCCCCGAGCAGGTAGGTGTTGTTGCCCTCGCCCGTCATCGGACTCGGGTTGCGCGCTGGAAGAGTGACTGGTGAGAGCACGTGCCCGGTCAAGATATTGCCACAGAGACACAGCGCATGGAGCAGGCCTCCCTCCACACACACAGCGCAGCTGCACGGTCAGCCCGCCGACAGCGATTCGACGGCCGGCCTGCCGTGTCTCTGTCCGTCTGCGGCGTGATGGCATTCGATCAGCGACGGCCGCTCTAGAAACTGTAGCGAAGCGTGAGCGACAGATGTGAGTTGCGGCGGTACTGTCCAAGAAAGTCGTCCGCCTCTCCTGCGATCACCACGGCCGCGGCCGTGGTGCGCCAATGCTGACCGCGCGCCTGCGAGTACTCGGCTTTGATGTACGCGCCACCGCCGTCCTGATGGATCGCGGTCTCAATCGCCGCCGAGCGATTGGGATCGATGGTGTACGAGGCGCGAGCGACGATCGATCGCGCCAGCCCGCGGTCCGGCGCGAAGGTCAGCACCGCCCGCCGCTCGGTCACGATTTCGCCCGCGTACCCCGCCACGAGCAGCCACTCGCCCGTCTGGCGTTCGAGCTGCACGACGTACAGCACGTACTCGTCGGTCGCCGGCGACGATGAGCCGAAGTAGGCGGCCTCGCCTTTGATCGTGAACCATCGCGTCGGCACCGCGGTGTCTGCGCCGTACGATGTGATCGATGGATACACGCGCGTGATCACGATTGCCGGCGGGCTCGATGGGCACGCGGCGCAGGTCGACGGTATCGGGCCCGGCGCGACAGGCGCGGGCGCCGCCTCGATGTTCGGCAGATGATTGAACCCGTCGAAGTACGACAGCGACAGCTCGTACGCGTCGCCGGTGTGCGACCAGCGGACTCCGGTCTGCGTCCCCTCTGGCAGCACCGCCCCACCGTCGGCGAGCGGCAGCATTGTCGCTTCCGGCGGCACGACGGTCCAGCGTTGGTCGAGCAGCGGCACGCGGCTCGGCGTGAAGCGGGGCACGATGACGACTTCGACGGTCTCGCTCCGGGCCTGCACCGCCCCGCGCACACCGGTCACCGCTATCAGGTCGCTGTCCACCACATTGAGAAAATCGCGCGGCGCAAAATGATCGGTCGGCGTGAGGATATCGGTCTTGCCCCAGCGGATGAACTGCTTGCCCGCGTCGACCGTCACATGACGAGCGTGCATCGTCGCGCTGAGGCGCCGAACGGAGAATGCCGGACGCCGCGCGCCTCGGTCGGCGAAATCGAGCCGCCAGACCCGCTCGGTCTGACCGTGCGTGTCGGCGCGCGCGTCGAGGCCAGCCGCAAACTGGATCCACGGCGCCGGCTTGACGAACACTTCTTCGCGCGCGAGCACGTCGGCGACGAGGTTCACCGGATCGTTCGGCGCGTCCTGCGGAAACAGAAACCCGCGCGCCTCGACGAAGCCGCGCTGCGACACCGTCTGCGCTCGGGCGAAGGCGGGCGCGCACAGAAATCCAGCGAGGCAGGCTGCGACGAGGCGGAGCGAGCGCGTCACTGGCGGCGGATCGCCTCCAGCGTGAAGTCGCTCTCGTTCATCGGCACGTTGTACTGCAGCTTCTCGAGTGTCAGCCTCGTCCGGCTGCCGCGGCGCAGGTCGAGCATCTCCAGCTGACGCGCGGTCCAAATGCCCTGGACGTTCTCGAGGCGCGAGTAGGTCAACTGGCGCACGGCTCGATCTTTGATGAAATTCTCGATGCGGGCGAACGCGTACGTGTCCTTGCGCACCCAGACGATCGACCGCGTGTACTGCGACGATTTCGTCTCCTTCGGCGTCGACTGAATCTTCCAGCACGGCGCGTTGTCGATCGTCTCGTCGCCAAGCAGCTCGTAGTCGTACTGGTTCACATCCCGCTCCTCCAGATCCTCGAAGCTGAAATCCGTTCCGAAAAACCGCGTGGAGCGATCCTGCAGGGCGACGCGCGTATCGCGCTCGATGGCCGGCCTCCACATCCACTGATCGGATGCGCGATCGGGATGATTCACGACGAGGAGCGCCACGCCTTTCACTTCAGCGGGCGCGGTGAATCGCAGGACGGACCTGCTCTGTCCGTGCGATCCGATCCGTTCAAACGACCACTGCTTGTCGCTGATTCGCCCCTTCGCGTCGAACACCTGCAGCAGGCCCTCGTAGCGCTGAGACTTGGCGTCGGTGCGCTTCTGCGCCTCGTCGACGATCCGCCGCGCATCCTCGGCGGCGTGCAGCGCGCTCGAGGGCACGAACCACGAAGACACGAAGGACACGAAGATCAAGATGCAAGGTTTGTATAAAGCGAGCCTTCGTGATCTCCGTGGTCTTCGTGACATCGTGATGATCGTCCGTCTACTCATACTCCAGCGCCTCCACGAGCGATCCGCGCACGGCCGACTCCGCCGGCCAGATCGCCGCGACGAACGCCGACGCGAGGATCGTGGGCACCAGGCCGAGCGCGATGTGCCACGGAAACTCATAGTCGAGCCGCATACCCGCGATGTCGTGGTGCACGATCTGCAGAATGTAAAAGAGGTTCACGGCGCCGAAACCAAACCCCAGCGCCAGCCCCAGGGTGCCGATGCTGAGCGCCTCGATCCAGATCGTCCGCCGGATCTGGGCGTGCAGTCCACCCACCGCCTGCAGCACGCCGAGCTCGCGCCGGCGATCGGTGATCGACACCGTCAGCGTGTTCACGATTCCGAGAATCGCGACCAGCACGGCCACGGCGATTTGGACCGACGTCAGCCCGAACCATTGGTCCGTCACGTGAAGGATGTACGCCTTCAGCTCGTCATTCGTCAGCACGAACACCTGCCGCTCGCCGGCAAAGCGTTCGACGATCGCCTGTCGTACCTCGGGCACCGTCGCCCCCGGCTTCAGATACACGCGGAAAATGTTCACGCTGTCGTCGTGCCAGTAGCGCTTGAACACCGTACGGTCCATCAGGATCGTGCCCTGCTGATCGGAGTAATCGACGACGATCCCCACGATCGGCAGCCGAATCGTGCCGTGCGGCGCCGGCAGCTCGAGCACGTCTCCGAGCGACAGATGCTGAAGCTGCGCGAGGTTGTCGGACACCATCAACCCTTTGCCCGCAGCGGTCACCTGATACATCTCCGCCGCGTTGCCCGCCACTGGCGTCCGGCGCGCCGTCTGCGCCAGACTTTCGACTTCGATCGCGACGACCATCACGGGCGTGCCGCGGAACACGACGTGCGCGTCGCGCACCATCTGGACGCGCTCCACCCCAGGCACCGCCGCGACTTCCGGTCCCATCGTCGGCGGAAAGCGGACGGTGCGGACGACGACATTCTGCGACGGCATGACGAAGAGATCGGGATTCAGCGCCGTCTGCATCCAGTCGAGAATCGAGTCGTAGCTGGCGCGCGCCATGCCGCCGAACGCGATGACGAGCGCGAGCGACAACATGAGCGCGGCGACGCTGGCGGAGGTGCGCCGCGGAGACTGGATCAGACTGTCGGCGGCCAGCACGCCTTCCACCGGCCGCAGCCATTTCAACAACGGCCGCAGGGCGCGCGCAAGGCCGAGCGACAGCAGCGGGCCGAGCAGCAGAGCGACTGCGATCGCCGACACGTATCCGCTGTAGAAAATCGCGCGCGAGCCGGCCGCCGATCGCACGACCGCGGGAATCAGCAGACAGGCGATCGACAGCGCGCCCAGGAGCATCGCCAGCACGGCGCGCAGACGGCTCTCGCCGGCGGAGAGCACCTGATACTTGCCTTTTTGCAGCGCCTGGACCGGATCCACGCGCGCGGCGCTGCGCGCCGGAATCAGCGCCGCGACCACGCTCGTGACGATGCCGATCGCGAGCGCCAGGGCGAGCAGTCGAGGGTTGGTGGCGAGCTCGTCGGCGCGCTGCGCGACGCCGTACACGTCGCTGATCAGCGAACCGATCGACGCGGCGATTCCGCGGGCGATGAGCACGCCGAACGCGAGCCCACCCAGCGAGCCGACGAGCCCGGTCACCGCGCTCTCGCCGAGAAACAGCCAGCGGATCTGCCGGCGCGTCGCGCCGAGGGCGCGCAGAATGCCGATCTCCGATCGGCGCTGCGTGACGGCAATAGCGAACGAGTTGTAGATGATGAACATCCCGATGAAGAGCGCGAACAG
>Ga0068855_100012920_pt1 | contig 10075 bp, 11 predicted proteins | sample KBSCornC52_FD_66592 | JGI IMG/M metagenome (GOLD analysis project Ga0068855, IMG submission 66592) | Corn rhizosphere microbial communities from Kellogg Biological Station, Michigan, USA - KBS Corn C5-2 | ecosystem: Host-associated > Plants > Roots > Rhizosphere > Soil ... | reverse complement strand
TGCTGGAAGTCGTCGCGATGTCGCTCGAGCAGCTTGCTCGGCTGCAGCCGTTCGATCGCGCGGCGCGCGCACGAATGCACTATTCGCACTGATCACACCGATGCCGGTGGTGCCGGGGCGGCCCCGACGCGAGCCGCGCATTCGACCTTCCGTATCGATCTTGGGTTGCGATTTGCAACGGGCTACCCGTGAGCGCGATCGTGCCCACGTAGCCTCGCTTATCGCTCCTTCAGCATTTCGTCCGCGAGCCGATACGCGGTGACCGCGCGCTTGGATTCGTAGTCGGCGATCGTCGACACGTTGCGGCCGGCGTCTCGTGACGGCAATGACGTAAGGGCCTTGATTACATGGCGAGCAGCGGATCTTTTATGTTGTGAAGTACTAATGAGATGCGCATTGCGCTCCATCGCGATCATTGATCCATTGCGGCCGAATGCAATCGCCTTACGCCGGCATATACATGAACGGCTCGCCGTCCTCCCGCTCCACGGAAAGCAGCCGCTGGAGTTGATCGAGCGCGAACAACTGCTTTCCTTCCGCCCCCGCTTCGGCGATCGCGGCATCCACCAGTTTCCTCGCTCGCGCGAGAATCACGGATCGCTGACGCGCGATCTCGAGCACCATGCGTTGCTCGATGTTCTGACGGCTCGATTGCTTGTCGCTCAGGTGACGCCAGCGATCGCGAAGCTCGGCCCACGTGACGCGCTGAAATTCCGGAATCGGGCGTGGGAGCGTGCCCGCTGCCGCGGGCTCGGGCTCGGCGCGCAATACGCAGCGCAGTGCTTCGCGGGCGCGCCACTCGTCTGAAAACGGCGCATACACATCACGCGAGCGACCGATCGGATTCGCGCGCGCGATTTCGTTTTCGAGCAGGTAAGTCAGCCGCCGCAGCGCGGAGCCATGCGCGAGCATGCCCGGGTCGAGCACGCGGATCCGGCGCGATGCGTCCGCGACATGAGCCTTCAGTTCCCACAGCGTCAGGCGAAGATGCTGCACTTCGAGTATCAGGCGCTGCACGTCTGCATAGGTGCACTTCGTCCACCACCCGGTAAGATCGTTCAGCTTCGGGGGATCGAATGGGGGGAGGATCATTTCGGTTGCAGCGATACTGTATGGATATACAGTTTATCGCGCGGTAACATAGCGCCGTCAAGGCGAAAAAATGGGGACGGCCGAGCGGCGACAAAGACGGGCAGCCGGGCCGCGGCCGGCGGGTTTAACCGCTCACCGGCCTTCCCGCGCGTTCGCCAGCCACCACCTTCCGGAACCCGACAGCCTGATCCGGTCCCCGCCATCGCGAACGTCGATGGATGCGCCGGATGGATCGACGCCAACAGAGAACAATGACGACAACTTATCCGCTGCACGATGCATTGACGCACGCTGACACGGCGTTTCCGGCCGAAGCCGACATCGTGATCGCCGGCGCCGGCATCATGGGCTGCGCGGCCGCGTACTACCTCGGCCTGCGCGGCCTGAAGGCCGTTGTGCTCGACAAGTCGCGCATCGCCGGCCAGCAATCGACTCGCGCGTGGGGCTTCGTGCGGCAGCAGGGCCGCGAGTCGGCCGAAGTGCCGCTGATGATGGCCGGCATGCGGATCTGGGAAGGGCTCGAGCAGGCGCTCGGCTTCGACCTCGAGTGGCGGCAGGGCGGTTGCCTCTACATGGCGGACAACGACGACGACTGGGCGTCGTTCCAGGCGTGGCTCGCCGTCGCGCGCGAGCACGGGCTCGACACGCGCACGCTCACGCGCACGGAAATCGACGAGCGCGTGCGCGGCCTGTCGACGCAGGCGCGCACGCTCGGCGGGCTCTATACCGCGACCGACGGGCAGGCCGAGCCGCGTCGCGTGGCCGCCGCGTTCGCGGCGCGCGCGGCCGAAGCCGGCGCGCGCTTCTTCGAAGGCTGCGGCGTGACGGCGATCGAGACGGCCGGCGGCGCGGTCGTCGGCGTCGTGACCGAGCGCGGCACGATCCGCACCCGGCGCGTGATCTGCGCGGCCGGCGCGACCAGCTTCCGACTGCTCGACGGCGTCGGCATCCGGCTGCCGCAGCAGGCCGTGCGCGGTACCTGCATGCGTACCAACGTGTTGCCCGACGTGTCCGCGTCGACGATCTGGGGCCACGGCCTCGGCATTCGGCAACGCAGGAACGGCACGATCAATCTCGCCGACGACATGCAGGTCGACGTCGAACTGACGCTCGGCCATCTGCGCGGCTTGAGCCTGTTCTGGCCGCAGTTCTGGTCGCAGCGCGAGAAATTCCGGCTGCATCTGAATGCGGCGGCGTGGCGCGATGCCTGCGCGCGCATCGGCGGCGCGGCCGGGCCGATCGAGCCGCGCGATCCGCAGCCGCAGCCGAATCGCGCGCATGCGCCGCGCGCGCTCGCGAAGCTCAAGGCGATCTTTCCCGCGCTGAAGGACGCGCAGATCGTCGAGGCATGGGGCGGCCTGATCGACGTGCTGCCCGACGGGATTCCCGTGATCGACGCGCCGGGCACGCCGTCGGGGCTCGCGATCGCCACCGGCTTCTGCGGGCACGGCTTCGCGATGGGGCCGATCGTCGGGCGGCTGCTGGCCGAATGGGTCGATACGGGTGAGCCGTCGCTCGATCTGTCTGCGTTCCGTGCCAGGCGTTTCGTCGACGGAACGATGGTCCGGCCGCGCAGCATGCTGTAGCGGCCGTTGCGGAGGGGCGGTAGCGGAGGGCCGGTAGCGGAGGGCCGCTTACGGACGCGCCCGCGTGTTCCCGTCGTAGAATCGAGCCCGCATCCTTCAGGAGAATCCCCCGTTGGCAACGCCTTCCGCCAAACGTCGCCCGTTGCGCTCACGCCTGCGTCGTACCCGTGATCCGTGGCGGGCGCCGCGCGCACGCACGCTGTTCACGCGCCCCGCGACGTCACCGCACCACACGCTGCTGTTCCGTCTCGGCGCGGTCGTGGCGCTGTGCATGCTCGCGTTTCTCGTGCTGTATCTCGATCGCGACGGCCTGCGCGATTCGACCAAGAGCACGCCGATGAACGTCGCCGATCTCGTGTACTTCACGATGGTCACGGTCGCGACGGTCGGCTATGGCGACATCGTGCCGGTCACCGCGCGCGCGCGTCTGATCGATGCGTTCTTCATCGTGCCGATCCGTATCGGCATCTGGTTCATCTTCCTGGGCACGGCGTATCAGTTCGTGATCCAGCGCGTCATCGAGGAATTCCGCATGAAACGCCTGCAGAAGCAGCTGTCCGATCACATCGTCGTGTGCGGCTACGGCCTGTCGGGGTCGATCGCCGTGCGCGAGCTGCTCGAGAGCGGCGTCGATCCGTCGACGATCATCGTGATCGATGCGCAGCAGCAGGCGCTCGAGGCTGCGACGTCGCTCGGCGTGACGGGGTTGCTCGGCGATCCCGCGCATGAAGACCTGCTCCAGCAGGCGCAGGTGCGGGCGGCGAAGGCCGTGATCATCTCGGTGACCGACGATCCGACCGCGATCCTGCTGACGCTGTCGGTGCGCAGCATCGCGCCCGAGACGAAGATCGTCGTGCGGATCCAGGAGAACCTGTATCAGCGGCAGTTGCGGCAGGCGGGCGCGGACGTGATCGTGTCGTCGACGAAGATCGGCGCGCTGCTGCTCGCGGATGCAGTGCATAGCCGCTACATCGTGCCGTTCGTGAACGACATGCTGTCGACGCGCGGGCGGGCGACGCTGGTGGAGCGCGAGGCGTTGCCGCACGAGATCGGCTGCATGACGAACGTCGTGCCGGGCGCGATCGTCGTCGGGCTCGATCGCTGCGGGAAGATTCAGTCGTTCTACGAGGATCCGCCATGCCGGATCGAGACGGGCGATACGCTGGTGGTGATTCAGTCGGCCCGGATTCCGGATCCGGACGTGTAAAGGCGCTTTGAATTTTGTAAATTCAGATAATTCAACGGGTTGAGTGTTTTCATTTCAATCGGATTGCTATCTTCTCCTTTGTGTGTAGACGCCATGTAGGCGCCCGGAAGCAACATCAATCCACGTCGAGACGAACAGGCGCTCACCGAGCGTCGCGATAGTGATCCCTGATGAATACCGGAAGATCATTTGACGGTGGCGCAAAGGGCACCTGATACATCATGTCGCCGACAAAACCACGGTGATAGGTGGCGTGATTGACGACATGCAGCACGATTTGCTCGCGGGTCATGACGCCTTCTCCTCCGCCAACAAACTCGAAATGAACGGCTTGCGCGAGATCCGCGTCCGACCAGGTGTCGACAAGATCGATGTACCAGCGGTCCATTTCCTGAACCGCTTTCCAAAGATCGGAAACTGCAGGCGTATGGTCTGTGTTGCGCGAGGTGTAGGTGTGTTTCTTTCCTTGCAGATGATGTCTGAAAATGTCGTCAACCACGTAGACATGATTCAAGGTATGCACCATGTTTCCGAACCGCGTTGGTCTCTGCCGAAAGGCTTCGCCAGCCGGCAGGTCCATCACGCTCTTGAACGTCAGTCCATTCGCCCAGGACTTGTAGCGCACCAGCATTCTTAATGTGCCTGCTGCCGAGGCGGGCAGTGTGATGCGATCGGTGGTTACGGATGGAGCAATCTGGTGCGGAGGGGAGGCCGGCATGCTGAAACTCCTTGCGTGTTTTCGAACGTCAGAACAATCCTCAGGTTGATCCGTTTGCCTTTTCAAAGGCCGCGGAGCCGGCCTTCGACATGCGTGCGCGTCTTGCCGCCGACCCAGATTTGGCCGGCCTCATCGCGGGTCAGATGAATGCGGCCATGGCGGCCGAGGCGTGCCCCCTGGGCGGCGACATAGTCGTCTTCAACCACACCTGTCGTGAACAGCCACTGCGCCATTGACGCATTGAGACTCCCAGTGACCGGGTCTTCGACGATCGTGCCCAGATGGTTGCTGAAGAAGGCGCGAACCTCGAAGGCGGGATCGCCGCCTGTTGCATGAGGGCCAATAACGCCGACGTCGATCCGATCTGGCCAACTGCGGAGCGGATCGAGGGCAAGCACCGTATCCGCCGATAGCAGCCTGATGCCCAGCCATCCGGGGCCGTTGTCGATCCAGGCGGCATCAACGATATCGCCAGATTCGATTCCCAGTAGTCGCCGAGCCTGGTCCAATTCATCCTGTGTCGGCGCGCCGGAGCGGATCAGCGGCGGGGCGGCGAAGTAAAGCCGCTCGTGAGCGCGTCGGATCGGAACCAGCCCGGCTCCGCATTCCTGGACGATTTCCGCTTCGTTCTTCGGCACGCGGCCCGTCGAGAGCCACGCATGACAGCTGCCGAGCGTCGGGTGTCCGGCAAAAGGCATCTCCCTGTCCAGCGTGAAGATCCTTACCCGGTAGTCAGCATCAGGATGCGTGGGTGGCAAGAGAAAAGCGGTCTCGGACAGGTTGAACCACCGCGTCAGCCGCTGCATGTCATCCGTTGTCAGGGCATCGGCACCGAGGACGACTGCCAGCGGATTGCCCGAAAGCGGTCCGGCGCCGAAGACATCGATCATATGGATCGCAAAGGTCATGTCATTGCTCTTTCAATTCAGATCAGTTGCTGATGGCGCCGACAAGCCGGGATATCAGCGTTGCCAGGCAAGCAGCTTGACTCCCGCAACGGCGAACACCGCGGATAGCGTGCCTTCGATCCAGCGCCGGAGTCTGGCATACAGGGCAATCATCCGAGCGGTCGAGAAGAGGACCGCATAACCACCGAACACGATGACGCCGAGGAACGCGCAACCGCCGATGATCGCCGGCAAGGTACCGCCAGGGGCGTTTTCCCGAAGCCCAAGGGACATGATGGCCATCCAGGCCAGAACCGCCTTCGGGTTTCCGATATGCATGAGAATGCCCTGGCGGTAGAGCCACCGATAGCGAGGTGTCGAGCGTCGCGGGTCCATCTTCGCGAAGCCGGAGCCCGGCTTCAGCGCCGACCTGCCCGTACGGAACGCCAGATAGAGCAAATAGACACCACCCACCATCTTTATGACGAACAGCGCCTCGGCATAAGCCGCCAGCACGGCGGAAATGCCGGTCGCCGCCAGGATCGCCCAGAAGAGTGAGCCCGTGATGACGCCAGCCGCCAGAACGAGGGCCGGCAGACGACCGTCACGCATTGCCGTTCCCATGATCGCCATGTTGCTCGGCCCGGGACTGGCGGTGGCGATGAGATAGGTGCCGTAGGCGAGTGCGATTTGACTGGCGATCATTCGAGTTTCTCCAGAGATGCGGGGCGACTCCAGCGCTATGGCTGGAGGTCTCCGCGATGAACGATATGGACCTTGTTCCCATCAGGATCGCGCAGATACGCGCCGAAGTAGCCGTCACCGTAGTGGGGGCGTAACCCGGGTGCGCCGTCGTCCGTCCCACCGTGCTCAAGACCATTCGCGTAGGCCGTGTTCACGGCTTCTTGCGAGGGAGCCAGAAAGGCGACCATGCTGCCGTTGCCGATGGTCGCCGGCCCGCCGTCGTAGGGGATGTAGACATAGAAGCGCGGCAGCAGCGTTTGACCGGTTACCCAGCAAAGCGCCGGGGGCCCGCCGTCGGACATGACGACGCGACGTTTCAGTCCGAGCGGAGCGAGCACCGCGTCATAGAAACAGCCCGCCCGCCCAAGATCACGCGCCCCAACAGTTACATGGCTGAACATTTGAGTCTCCACGCGCCCGTCATGGCGATCGGGCGCTTCCAGAAATGCATGACTTCATCCAATCCCATCGTGCATGTTACGCTTGTTGTTTATATAAATAGTGTCACGTGACACTAATATCTAGGCGGCGAACATGCTCCTGCAATCCCCCTGGTCGCCACGGCTTGCCGACATCGAGGCGAATACCACCGAGCGGTTGGTCCTCGCCCTGGCTGACGACATCATCGAGGGGCGGCTGACGGGCGGCGACCGTCTGCCCGCTCATCGCGATCTCGCGTTGAAACTGGGGATTGGCCTTGGGACGGTGACGAAAGCCTATGCCGCGCTTGAACGGCGAGGCCTGACCCGCAGCATCAAGGGCCGGGGAACCTTCGTGGCGATCCGCCAGGCCCACCATGATCGCCAGATCGATCTTTCGTCCAATGTGCCGCCAGCGGTGCTCAACGCTCGCCTGCTGGCGCGAACATTGACCGGGATCGCACGCAAGATCGATGCGGACCATCTCAATCTATATGCCCCGCCCGCTGGGCATATGGAGCACCGACGTGTGCTGGCTCGCTGGCTCGAAACGCTGGGCCTGACGGTGGAACCGTCGCATCTGGTGCTAACGAGCGGCGCACGCCAGGCGCTGTCATTGGCCTTCGATCTTGCCTGCGGCTCGCAAGGGCAGCTTCTGACCGAGCAGATCACCTATCCTGGCGCGATTGCGCTGGCTCGGCGCAAGGGATATCGGATGCAAGGCGTCGAGACCGACGCGCAAGGGATGGTGCCAGTGGCACTGGCGGACGCACTCGACGGCACCGCATCGACTGGCAGCCAAGCGGTCTATCTCACGCCGACGCTGCACAACCCGACCACCGCAACGATGGGCACGGAACGAAGGCAGGCCATCGTGGATATTTGCCGCCAGGCGGGCGCGTGGATCATCGAGGACGGCGTCTATGCGTCGGCAGTGCCGGCTTCGCCACCGCTTGCGGCGTTGGCGCCCGAGATCGTCTTTCATGTGAACGGGCTGTCCAAATCTCTTGGCCCCGGTTTGCAGATCGGCGTGCTCGCGGTGCCGCCCGGACTCAACGACGCAGCGGAAGATGCGCTGCGGGATCTGCCGATGGCGCCGTCGCCGCTCTCTTGCGCGGTGGTTGAGGAATGGCTGGCCACCGATGTCATCTCGTCGATCCAGCGGGATCTGCATCATGAGGCGCGGCGTCGATCCAATCTGGCCATCTCTCTGCTCGGCGCGAGCGAACTGGTCTCGCATCCCGGCGCCTACAACGCCTGGCTGCCGATGGAGCGTGACGCTGCCAATCGTTTCGCATCCGTCGCTGCAGCGATGCGTATCAAGTTGACCCCTCCGGAATCCATGATGGTGAACCCGGAAGATCGGGCGAGCGGGATTCGACTTTGCCTCGGCGGCCCGTCGTTCGACGATCTGACAGAAGCACTGACGCTCCTGGCAGGGCTGCTGAAGCAGCGTGCTTGACGCCACCGGGCGAGCACCGCGGAGCCGGAAAGTCTTAACACCAAGGCACTTTCTACGATCCGCGCCGGGAAAGGTAGCTATCTCCCCAATCCTTCATCGCGTTGAGCACAGGTGCGAGGGTCCGCCCGAATTCGGTGAGCGAATATTCAACCCGAGGCGGAACTTCTGCAAATACCTCGCGGGAAATTATGCCGTGCGACTCCAGCTCTCGAAGCTGCAAGGTCAGTGACCGTTGTGTGACTCCGCCAATAAGCGTGCGAAGTTCCCCAAAGCGTTTTGTGCCGCTGAGCAAGTAGTACACGATAAGTGGCTTCCACTTTCCGCCTGCGACCTCGACGGTAGCCTCAACCGTGCATCGGTACCCTTGAGGATTCGGTATCTTCATATCTCAATAGTATAAAAAATAACCCTATATATCAATGTTGTGCTTACTGTTCATTAGTGAACTTAGGGTCCAAACTGCATCGGTACGGTGATCAAGACACGCCGCATATTTGGAACGACGGAGCAAAATTGATGAAAGCAGCTTTCTATGAGCGTCAGGGGGCCGCCCGAGACGTGTTGATTGTCGGGGAACTGCCGATGCCAGAACCGGGCCCAGATGAAGTGCGAGTACGAATCCATGTATCTGGATTGAATCCGACAGATGTCAAGGCACGTACAGGATTCTCCGCTCCCATGCCATATCCTCACGTCATTCCTCATCAGGACGGGGCGGGGGTCATCGACGCTGTTGGCATAAACGTATCTCCTGACAGGCTTGGTGAGCGGGTCTGGATCTATGAGGCACAGCATGGTCGAGCTACGGGCACGGCGGCGGAATTCGTTGTAATTCCATCAAGCCATGCTGTCCACTTGCCTGACAACGTGTCATTTGACGTAGGGGCAGCGCTTGGTATTCCTGCGTTGACGGCACACCGCTGCCTGTTTTCCGACGGCAGTCTTAAGGGCCAACGCGTACTCGTCCACGGAGGCGCGGGTGTGGTCGGCACTGCTGCAATCCTGTTGGCTAAATGGGCTGGTGCATGGGTTTCGGCAACGGTGATGAACGCCGAACAGGCCACTGTCGCAAAGGCGAACGGCGCGGACCTGGTGATCGACCGAAAGGCGGACAACGTGGCAGATCATGTCCTCGAGGCGACAGCCGGGCTTGGGGTTGATCGTGTCGTTGACGTTGATCTGAGATCCAACCTCAATGTCAATTTGGCGCTCCTTTCTCAAGGTGGAGTAATAAGCGCCTATGCGATGGTCAGTGCATCGGACGAACTAGCCGTTCCATTATTGAAAGCCATGATGCACGGGTGTGTTCTCCGTTTCGTATACATCTATCGCGTCCCCATCGAGGCAAAGCAAGCCGCCATCGGCGACATTAACGCTTGCCTTGAGGCAGGCGCTTATTCGCCACGAATCGGATTGAAGGTTCCATTGGATCAGATTGCTTACGCTCACGAGACACTGGAGTCCGGTCAAGTCATAGGGAAGGTGCTCGTGCATAACTGATTCGACAGTGTCTTTTGTAATCGATCCGTCGACGAATCGATTGACTTTCGGATTCCGGATCCGGATGCGTGATGGTCGGGTGCGAAACGACCCGCTATCGATGTATCGACGCCCCGACGCCGCGCCGTGATCGGTGCATCCCCCGCTTGCCATGCCGCTGCGCCTTTTTTAGTATGAAGTAATCATGTGGTGCGCCCGCGCCCGCGCACACGCTTGATCATCGAGGAGACACATGCAATCCAGGTCGGCGGCTCCCTATACCATCGTCGTGGTCGGTATCGTGATCGCCTGCGCGCTGATGGGTCTGTGCGTGCTGCAGCTGTTCCAGAGCCGCAACGACGCGCGCGAGCGGGCGAGCGAAACCTCCCGCAATCTCGGCCTCATCGCCGAGCGCGACATCGAACGCAACTTCGAACTCTACGACCTTTCGCTGCAGGCGGTCATCAACGGCCTCAAACGT
>Ga0068855_100012919_pt1 | contig 10076 bp, 8 predicted proteins | sample KBSCornC52_FD_66592 | JGI IMG/M metagenome (GOLD analysis project Ga0068855, IMG submission 66592) | Corn rhizosphere microbial communities from Kellogg Biological Station, Michigan, USA - KBS Corn C5-2 | ecosystem: Host-associated > Plants > Roots > Rhizosphere > Soil ... | reverse complement strand
GAAGGCCACGTAGCTCAAGCCTTCGTCAGGCACGCGGCCTTCGTTGGCCGCCTCGGTCGTGCTGCCGAACCAGCGCTCGTCGATGCCGCCGCGATGGGCGCCATAGGCGTACCAGTCGGTCGGCGCCAGCTTGATCCGCTTGCCGGGGTGCAAAAAGCTGCGCGGCACCCAGGTGGGCGTCAGGCGGAGCAGCCCCTGTCCGGCGTCCAAAGCCCGGTTGAGCAACGCGGCGATATTGTCTTTCTTGGCGATCGTAGAAGTAACCATGGGCAAGCAGGCTCCGCAAAAAACGCGGCCGAAATGCCGCGAAAAACTGGTCCGACCGCTTTGTTTTATTCGCTCGGCCAGCGACTGGCAAGCGGCTACGCCACGTGGCCGGCAGGCGCTTTCGCCCGGCCAACAGCAGAATCTCGCCCAAGCGGCCCGGCTCACCGCGGCAGGAGGCGTTTTGGTTCAGGCCGGGTGCGCAATGCAGGCTAACGGAGTAGTGCAGAAACGGCTGCGATGGCGATGATCGAGCCCCAGGCAACGGCGCCAATGATCAACAGACCGGCATCGGGGACGTGAGCCACAAGGCGCATCCCCAACGACCAACTCGCGGCGAGAAACGTCACGAAGAACAACGCCCGCAAGTTGAAGCGCCGGCCATTCATTTCGCCAGGCGATGGCTGAAGTGCGGCGCCTTAGGCCGGGGTCACCGAGCCGGCGCGAGGGCCTTTGCCCTTGTCGCTGCCTTGCTCGATGCTGAATTCGACTTTCTGCCCTTCGGAGAGATTGTCGAATCCTTGGTCGGCCACGACCGAGTGATGGAAAAAGATGTCCTTGCCGTCTTGCGTCTTGATGAATCCGAAGCCCTTGTCGGCGACAAGCTTCTTGATGGTTCCCGTCGGCATGCTCGCAGCTACTCCCAAAGAGATAAAAAATCCGGGACCCGCCGCCTGCCGGCCCCAAAAGGTAAAACTCCGTCGCCGCCTCATTCGCGGCTTAGTGCAGCATCAAGCTAGCAGATTGCAACGAGATTTCAAGAAAACTCTTGCCAACCTGCCAGGCCGGAAAGTCGGGCGACGCAAGGGCGCGGCGGACGAAGATCGCGTAAGCAGCGGCTCTCGATCTGGCGTCAGGGCAGGTTCAGCCAGTGAGGCCACCAGCTTTCCAGCCGCAGCCGGCTAATGACCTCCACCAAAACGGGCAGCCAGACCCAGCGGGCGGCGCGCCGGCACTCGTTGCGCAGCGCCTTGACGCTCACCGTCAAGTTCGCCGGCGTCTGAAAATTGGCCAAGCTCGGCCAAAAGCGCGGCACGCTCTGGCAATAACGCAGATAGGGTTCGCCGAGCGTCTCCGACAGGTAACGTTCTTCGGCCGGGACGGTCGCCCAGGCGTAGAACACGGCGCCCAACAGAATGCCCAGCGCAAACGTCGCGCTTTCGAGCATGATGGCCGCCGAGATCGCGATCAGAAACGTGCCGACATAAAGCGGGTTTCGGCACAGCGAATACGGCCCTTCACAGACGACGGTCAGCCGCTTGCGGCCGCCGATATAGAGCGTGGCCCAGAAGCGCGTGGCCGCGCCGGCGACGAACACCGCCCAGCCGAGCGCCTCGAACGTGATTTGTCCCCAGACGCCGCCCGGCCAGGCGGGCGCCGAAAACATCACCGCGGCGCCGAACACCAGCACCAACAACGAACCGACCAGTCCGCGCGACCGGAAGGCCCAACTGGCTGCCATTTCAGTTTCCACGCTCTGCGAACTCCCCCGAGACCCTGCCGGCGCAAGACGAAACGCCCCCCTTTTCGAGCGTCGGGATAGTAGTCGTTTACCCCCTGGGCGCCAAGGCCGCTTGCTAGCTCGTCGTCAATCGCTCAGCCCGGCCAATTCGCATAGAGCCGCCGCCGCCACCGGCTGCGGGCAACTCCACACGAGAAAGAAAAGAGCCTCTCGGCACCAGCGGCCGGCAGGATGCCCGACGACATAGCCCGATCCCTTCGCGGCGGTCAAAGCCGACTGAGCCGATCGCAAGACAAGGCTGTTGGCGCGCGAACGCAGCACTTCCGGAGAGCAAACGGCCGCGCCTTGCACAGCGGCCATCAATTGGCCATCAAGGACGCCGTGTTCGGCTCGCAAGTTTGCCGCGGCGGCGAGCAGGTCTGGACGCTGGGTCGCTTCTTGCTCGAAATACCCTAGCGCAGCATCGGCCAGACCCAAGGCCAAGGCCGAAGTTTGCAATCCGCCGGTTCCGGCGCCTTTGCCTTGCGACAGGACGTTTTCGACTGGTCCGGCGAGCACCCACTCGGCGCCCAGCTCGACCCCTTCGCAGCGGACTTCGCCCGTATGCGTCGAGCTGAGGCCCACCAGCCGGGCGGGTTCGAGCGGCGTGACGCCCGACAAAGCGGTAGGCAACAAGGCCAGTATCTGGCGGCCGTCGTCGCAAGAGGCGCCCGTGACGATGTAGTCGGCATGATCGCCGCCGGTGACCCAGGGAATCAGGCCGTCCAACACAAAGCCCGAGGGGGTTTCGCGCGCCGCAAGCATGGGGCGAGCCAAATGGCGGCGACTTGTCGTCAGGTGCGAAATGCCGACCGTGGCCAACACTTCGCCGCGAGCCAACTGGGGCAGCAATCGTTTTTTGAGCGACTCGTTTTCGCTGGCGACGATTCGGCGGCAGGCGCCCTGAGGCTGCGTCAGCACGAAGGCGGTGGCCAGGCAAGCGCCGCCCAAACGCATGAAGGCGCGGATCAACCGCTCGTCGTCCCAACCTTGCCCGCCCCATTCCTGGGGTACGAACCAGCCAAACGCACCCAAATCGCGGCATTGCGCAAGTTGTTCTTCGGGCCAAGCGCCGGCCGCATCGAAAGCGTCGGCGCCAGCAGCCAGACGGCGGCACAACTCGTCGAAGGCGGGTTCGTCGGGCGAACGGATCGGCGACATGTTTGCTTCCATAAGACGTTGAGAGAAGATCGCCAAAACGGGGGCGAGTAGGCGCTCTACGGCAGCCTCAATTCGCTCTGCCGCACGGCGCCCTCTCTCTTTATAAGCTGCCTAAGTCCTTTGGAAACCCGACAACTCTCGCGATTCTTAGCAAACACTGGGGTCGCCCCGTTTTACCAAATCGATATAATGCCAAGCTCGGTAAGGCGGACGAATCAAACGAATCAACCGCCCCGCTAGACGCGTAAGGATGCATGGATGAGCCAGACCGAAATCGCCCCGGCAAGCCCCCCCCTCAAACGGACCACGATGGCAGTCAGTTCGGCGACGCCTTACGACAAGTGCTTGGCTCTGGCGAACAATCTCTGGTGGAGCTGGCAGCCGGAGGTCGTCAATCTTTTCCGCGACCTCGACCCGATCCGCTGGCGGCAGCTCGATCATAACCCGATCGCGCTCTTGAGCGAATTCACGCCCGAGCGATTGGAAATGCGGGCGGCCGAATTGGTGCTCTATAGCCGCATCAACCATGCCTATCGGCTCTTGAAAGAGTATCTCAGCAGCAACCAAACCTGGGCCACGACCCACGCCGGCGTGCTCGGCTCGAAGCCGGTGGCCTATTTCTCGGCCGAATTCGGTATGCATGAATCGGTGCCGATCTATTCGGGCGGCCTGGGCGTGCTCTCGGGCGACCATGTGAAAACGGTCAGCGACTTGGGCGTGCCGTTCGTGGCGATCGGGCTGTTTTACGACCAGGGCTATTTCAAGCAGCACTTGGACCACGACGGCTACCAGTTGCAGGAATATCTCGACACGAAAGTCGAAAACGTGCCGATGGTGCCTGCCGTCGGGCTCGACGGCAAGCCGATTCACGTTTCGATCGACACGCGCACCGGTCAGCTCGTCGCCAAGGTCTGGTTGATGCGCGTCGGCCGCGTGAATTTGTATCTGCTCGATAGTGACGTCGACGGCAACAGCCCCGAAGATCGCGAGCTGACCAGCCGGCTCTACGGCGGCGACCATCGCACGCGCATCCGCCAGGAGCTGGTGCTCGGCGTCGGCGGCGTGCGAGCCTTGAAAGCATTGGGCATTACGCCGGGCGTGTATCACCTCAACGAAGGGCACAGCGCGTTTGCCACGCTCGAAGCGATTCGCGACATGATGCACTCCGATGGCCTCAGCTTCGACGAAGCGCTGCGCGACGTGGCGCAGCACACCGTTTTCACCACGCACACGCCCGTACCGGCGGGCCACGACCGCTTCGACGGCGGACTGATTGAAGAACACCTTGGCCCGCTGCGCGACCAGTTGGGCATCTCGCACGACCAGTTGATGGGCCTGGGCCGCGTCGAACCGCACAATGGCGGCGAAACCTTCTGCATGACGGTCCTGGCGCTCAAGCTTTCGCGGCGGGCCAACGCCGTCAGTTCGCTGCACGGCTATGTCAGCCGCCGGATGTGGGCCCACTTGTGGCCCTGGCGCGTCGAAGAGGAAATCCCGATCGGCCATATCACCAACGGCGTTCACGTGCCGAGCTGGCTGGCCTGGCAGATGCAGCAGCTCTACGACCGCAACTTCCCGGTCAATTGGTTCAAGCACATGTTCGAGGCGGAAGCCTGGCAGAACATCCACAGCGTCGACCCCGGCGAATTGTGGGAAACGCATCATGCGCTCAAGAACCTGCTGTTGTCGTTCGTGCGACGCCGCGTCAGCCGGCAGTGCCGTCGCCGCGGCGAAAGCGACGACGTCGTCGAAGCCGCGCGGAACATGCTCGACCCCAACGTGCTCACAATCGGCTTCGCCCGGCGCTTCGCCACCTATAAACGGGCCGACTTGCTGTTGGCCGACCTCGATCGCTTCCACGAGATGATTAGCGACCCGCAGCGGCCAATTCAGATCATTTTCGCCGGCAAGGCCCATCCGGCCGACGAGCCGGGCAAGCAACTCATCAAGCGCATCGCCAACCTCCGTCACGACCCGCGATTTGCCGGCCGCGTGGCTTTCGTCGAGGACTACGACATCAACGTCTGCCGCCACATGGTACAAGGGGTCGACGTGTGGCTGAATAACCCGCGGCGGCCGCTGGAAGCCTCGGGCACGAGCGGTCAGAAGGTCGTGCTCAACGGCGGCTTGAATCTTTCCGTGCTCGACGGTTGGTGGGCCGAAGCCTACGACGGCACGAACGGTTTTGCCATCGGCCACGGCACGAGCCACGTCTCCGACGAAGTCAACGACCGCCGCGACGCCGCCGACTTGTACCGCGTGCTCGAACAAGAAGTCATTCCGCTCTACTACGACCGCGACATCGACGGCTTGCCGCGGCACTGGATCAAGCGGATGATGAACTCAATCAGCTCGCTCGCCTGGCGGTTCAGCGCCCACCGCATGGTGATCGACTATGCCCGCAGCGCCTACCTGCCCGCCGCCGGCGGACTAAGCTGCGATATGAAGTTCCGCTAAGCAGCGAACGACTGGCAGTGCGTTGGCAAAACGAAAGGGGCGCGAATCTCGCACGCGCCCTGAGTATGCCTCCTACCCACTTGGCTTCCTGCCTCCCCATGCGTTTCCTTGCTGTTTTTGCACTTTCAGCCGCGACCGCGGCCTATGGCGCACCGCCGACGGCCAACTATCTCTTTCCCGCCGGCGGCCAGCGAGGCCAGTCGGTCGAACTGACCGTCTCGGGCGCCTTCGCCAGCTGGCCGGCCAAGTGCTGGGCGAGTCGGCCGGGCGTGACCGTTTCGGCGGGCGCCGATAAAGGCAAATTCTCGGCGGCCATCGCCGCCGATGCGACGCCGGGCCTGGTCTGGCTGCGATTCTACGACGCCGAAGGAGCCGCGGCGCCGCTGCCGTTCATCGTCGGCACGCTCGCGGAAACGGCGGAGCAAGAGCCGAACGATTCGCCGCAAAAACCGCAAACGCTTTCGGCGCCGGCCACAGTCGTCAACGGCCGTTTGCAAAAGCGCGGCGACGTCGATGCGTTTTCCGTCGGACTCACGCAAGGACAAACGCTCGTTGCGGCAATGGAAGCTCATCGCACGCTCGGCTCGCCGGTCGACGCCGTGCTGCAGATCGTCTCGCCGCAAGGCGCCGTACTCGCACAAAACGACGACGAGCGCGAACTCGATCCACTCGTCGCGTTCGTCGCGCCGGCGACAGGCAATTACTTGGTGCGCGTATTCGGTTTTCCCGCCGCCCCAGATACGTCGATCACCCTCTCGGGCGCCGAGTCGTACGTCTATCGCCTGACGATCACTTCCGACGGCTACCTCGACGCGGCGTTTCCGCTGGCCGTAGCGAAGGGCGCGCCGACGACGGTCGAACTCAGCGGCTGGAACCTGCCCGAGATGGCCAAGAAAATCACGCTTACGCCGGCGGCCAACCAGAACGAAATCGAACTCTTCGAGCCGTCGCTGGCCGAGTCGCTTTCGCTATCCGTCGAATCGCACGTCGTCGTCGTCGAAGCCGAGCCGAACCCGCTCGACAAGCCGCAAGCCGTAGTGTTGCCGTTCACCGCCACCGGTCGCATCGGCGAGCGCAACGATCGCGATGCGTTTCGTTTCGCCGCGAAGAAGGGCGAGACGCTGAAGTTCGCGATCGAGAGCCGCTCACTCGGCTATCCGCTCGACGCCGTGCTCGAGTTGTACAAGGCCGACGGCGACGCGCCGCTCGTGCGAAACGACGACGCGGGCAATCGACCCGACGCCGAGTTGACCTTTGCCGTGCCCGCCGACGGCGATTACCGGATCGTCGTTTCCGAGCTTTATCGCCATTTCGGCCCGCGCTACGTCTATCGCCTGCGGGCCGAGCGGCTGTCCGCCGATTTCGGTTTGTCGGCCGAAGGGCTAGCCTTTACGCTCGCCGCCGGCAAACCGCTCGAAATTCCGCTCAAGATCGAGCGTTTGCAAGGCTTCAAGGGCGAGATCGCCTTCAAAGTCGAAGGGCTGCCGCCGGGCGTACAGTTGGCGCCGGTCAAATCGCTGCCGGGCGACGACTCGGCCAAGGCCGTGAAGCTCTCGCTTTCCGGCGGCCAAGAGGCCTTTTCCGGCGCGATTCGCATCCTCGGCGAATCGACGAGCGACGCGGGGCCGATCGTGCGCGAAGCCCGCGCCGCGATTCCCAACCGCAGCGCAACGCTTGCCGACCTTTGGCTCACGATTACGCCCGCGGCAAAGTGACCGCTCGGGCGGCAAGCCGTTTTCAATCCGTTTCACGGGCCTGTTAGCGGCCGAACAAGCCGCTGACCACGTCCTCGTCGACGATCCGCGAAAGCTGGTCGGGGTCGAGCCATTTAATCAGAAACGGATCGAGCCATTTCAGTCCCACGCGAAACCGCCCGCCGAGGGCGAACTCGATGCAGCGAATTTCGGCGCGGATTGGAAAGTCGGCGTAGTTGATTTCGACTTGCTGGCCGACTTCCAGGCCGCGGACCTGATCGACGAGCAGGCCGATGCCGCCTGAAGACTCGTCGATCACGGTCCCGCTTTGCACCGTGCGGATTTCGACTTTGCACTGGTTCGGCGTCAGTCGCGGGAGTTCGCGGCGCTCTTCCAGCGCAGAGCGGTCGGTCGACAGAGCCTCTGTCTCCGGTGCGGCGGCAATGCTCATGCGAACGTCCACTCTCGTGCACGGCGGGAAACAAACTCGGGAATAAACGGCGCAACGTTATCGCAACTCTAACTCGCATTTGTCGGGCTGCGAGTCGAGCCAGCGGCATTCATCCCCAGACGGCCGCAGAACGCCGTCCCGCACATGCGGCACAATCCCTACTCGCCGTCGAGTGAAAGGAAGGAGAACAGCTCAGGCGATCCCAAGCCAGCTTTTCGCTCAAGCGGCTTGAGCGCCGCGGGCGGTCGCGTCGTAGAGCCGCGCGACGGTCTCCTCGACGTGAAACAGCAGCCATTCGCTGCGGGCGTAGACGGCGTGGCCGGCCAGCCGCCCGGCCCGATCGCCCGAGGGAGGGCCGTAGTCGACCAGCAGCGTGGCGCCGGTTTCGGCGGCCCGCATGCCGAAGCGGAGCCGCTCGATGAGACCGGCTGGCGCCAAATCGCGCTCGAAAAGTTCGCCCAGTTTGCGATCGGCCAGCCGTGCTCGCCAGGCCGTTCGGCTTGGTGGAGTATCGGAGCCGGCGACGCCGAGTTGCTGCAAGTAGTCGCCGCCGGCGGCCTCGAGCAAGTCGGCTTGCGAGGGCGGAAAGACCGCCAGATGCGGCGGCAGTCCATTGCGCGAACGATGGTTCACGAGGTGCAACAGCCGGTCGCCGCGGCGCAGGTTCCAGGCATAGCGGACGGGGGCGCCGAACGTGACGAAATCGATCGGCCGTTCGTCGAGTCGCCGCCGGTTTGAAAGGAGTGTTCGTCTCACGCGCTGCCAGACCGGCACGTCGACGACGCCCGTCATTGGCAATCGATAGTAGATCGCCGCCGCGTCGAAGAATTCTCGGGCCGCGCCTGCGCCGCCCGACAACAGCGCGCTGGCCATGGCAAACGCACTGCCGGCATGTCCATAGCCCCACAGCAGCACGCGCTTTTCCCGCGGCAAGTCGGGCGAGGCGAGTTCGTCGATCAACCGCACGGCCGCGTCGGCGCGGCCCAGGTGATGGTTCTCGCACGACCAGTCCAGCAATCGCACCGGGATCGGTTTGCCGCCCGCGCTCAATAGCGTTTCGAGCGCGTCGGCATAACGGGGACTGAAATGTCCCGCGTCGCTGGCGGCCGGCTCGAGCAATTGCCGCGCAAGCCGGTCGATCGCCGAACAGCCCTCGGGATACTGCCGGGCCAGTTCGCCCAGCATGGCGGCTGCATCGTGCGCGGAGAACGCGCCCGAGACGAGATAGATGGCGCCCACGTCGGCGGCTCGTAGCAGTTCACCTGCCCGGCGAAGGCGGAACCGGGCCTCGCCCGAACCGGGCGCCGGGCCTGGCGTTGGCTTCAACCGCACGCACGGCGTGGCCGGGGGAGCGTCGGTATAGACTTGATGCCGAAATCGGCTGGCCCTCGGCGGTGGGCTCTCGCCGCGGCGAGACGCATTTCGAGCGCGCTCAAAGCCGATGTTCATCGCCGCATCCTTTCGCTCACCCAATATCGGCTTCAAGTTGGGGCAAGCTTGAGGCTTATTACGACCTTGCGGCGCGGTCTTTTCAGGACGCGCAGGCCGCTAGCTCGTCCATCCAGGCTTGCACTTGCAGGGCGTCGAAATAGGTGGCGCCGACGGGCACGGCTTGCCGGCCGCGAACGACGCGGCAAAAAGTGCGCAGCTCCTCGGCCATCATGCCGGTCGGGCCGCCGGCGCCCGTGCGAATCTCGAGCGCGAGCGGCCACGAGGCGTGTTGACCCCAGATTTCGATCGGCCGCGGGTTCGGCTCGATCCGCGCCGCCCAGCCGGCCCCAAAGACCTCCATCCGATCGAAGCCGCGCGGCGGCATGCCGGCCGGCGTCAGGTAGCTTGCGGCGAACGACGCTACGACCCCAGTGGGCCACTTGAGCTGCGCCAAAGCCAGGTCGATCTCGCCAGCCGGCGTGCGATGGTACTGGGCGCTGAACTGAGACGGCTCGGCCCGGTCGACGAGCGCTTGTACGACGTACAGATCGTGGACCATCGCCGCGTGCAGCGGATTCTCGCCCGGAAATTGGGCCACGATGCTCGCCGGCCGGTGCCGCACGCAGTCGATGTAGGCGATCGGCCCGCGGCGCGGCAGCTCGTCTCGCAATTGCTGGAACTCGCTGTTGAAGAGCACGATGTGGCCGAGCATCAAATTGCTCGATTCGGCCCGCACCAGTGGCGCCAGGCTGCGAGCTTCGTCGAGACTTTCGGAGATCGGCTTTTCCAACAGCACGCTTTTGCCCGCCTCCAACAACGCTCGGGCGACGCTCACGTGCGAGGCTGTGGTGCAGGCGACGATCCAGGCCTCGGCCGACGATTCGCGGATGGCGAGAGCCAGATCGGTCCAACCGGATACGCCGGGCAACTCGGCGGTCAGAGCGTCCAGACTCGCTTGCCTTTGCGCCACGAGCCCGACGAGTTCGGCCTCAGCCAACCCGGCCAAGGTGAGCGCGTGCAAGCGGCCGAAGCGGCCCAGGCCGATCACGCCGATTTTGACCGGTTCGAATACTTTGTCGCTCATCGTCATGGGTCTCGGGGAAGAGGCGCGTGGGGC
>Ga0068855_100012916_pt1 | contig 10077 bp, 9 predicted proteins | sample KBSCornC52_FD_66592 | JGI IMG/M metagenome (GOLD analysis project Ga0068855, IMG submission 66592) | Corn rhizosphere microbial communities from Kellogg Biological Station, Michigan, USA - KBS Corn C5-2 | ecosystem: Host-associated > Plants > Roots > Rhizosphere > Soil ... | reverse complement strand
CCCCGAAAAGCGGGGCGTGGCCGCCACCAGCGAGGAAGCCATCGCGCGGACCGCCGTGCTGCTCGACTTCCCGGTGGCCGACCTGGCCCGGCTGCGGCCGAACGCCCGGTACGTGCTGGCGGTGCGCGGGGACCTGAACCCCATCTCGGAGGACCTGCTGGTCGAGGTGCGCCGCTGGCTGGTGCAGCCCGCGCGCGGCCAGCGCCGCCTGGGCGCGGGCGACAGCTTCTTCGGGTCGTTCGTCAGCATCTTCGTCAACCCCCGCATCGAGGACAGCGAACGGCAGGTGCGCTTCGTGTCGCAGCCGTTCGTGCTTCCAACGCCCCCGCCGCCGCCCGCCCCACCGCCATCCGCGCCGCCGCCCGCCCCGCCAAGGAGGAGCCCGTGAAGCTGCTGCGCCTTCCCGGCCGTTTCGAGTGGAAGATCCTGATCGCGCTGTTCGTGGTGGCCTCGCTGCCGCTGGGCGCCGCCGCCTACCTGATGCGCGTCACCATCGAGCGGATCGAGGCCATCACCGAGCAGCACCAGGAGGGGATCCGCCAGTCGCTGGGGGGCGCGGTCGACGTCTACAAGGCCTACTTCGAGCAGATGAAGGACAGCTTCCGCGAGCGCGCCGCCGAGATCGGGGCGGCGCCCATCGCGCACGCCAACGAGCTGGCCGACGTGCCCGACCTTCTGCGGGCCCGCATCCTGTCGGGGACGCGGGTCATCGAGGAGTGGTCGGCGCCGCCGGCGATGATCGCGGAGGCCCGCGAGGCGCCGCCCAGCCTGGTGGCGCTGCCGGCCAAGGACGGCGCCCAGCCGCGCCTCCTGGAGCTGACGTTCGGCATCCCCAAGGAGATCTACGGGAACTTCCTGGCCCTGCGCGAGGCGATGGAGCAGGAACGCGAGCTGGATCGCCTGCTGCCGGTGGTCCTGCCCAAGATCTTCCACGGCCTGGGGGTGGCGCTGGTGGCGGTGCTGGCCGTGGCGGCCGGCCTGGGGCTGTTCGTGGCCCGCCGGGCCACCGGGCGCGTCGCCACGCTCAGCGACGCCGCCCGCCGGGTCGGCGAGGGGGACCTGACGGTGCGGGTCGCGCCGCGCGGGTCGGACGAGCTGGACGACCTGGGGCGGGCCTTCGATCGCATGGTCGCCGAGCTGTCCGAGGCGCGCTCGCGGCTCGGGTACCTGCAGAAGCTGTCGGCCTGGCAAGAGGTGGCGCGGCGGCTGGCGCACGAGATCAAGAACCCGCTCACGCCCATCCAGCTGGCCGTGCAGGAGCTGGCCTCGAAGTACCGGGGCGACGACCCGCAGTACAAGCGGCTGGTCGAGACCGCCCAGGAGATCCTGAACGAGGAGGTGGGCGTCATTCGCCGGCTGGTCGACGACTTCTCGGCCTTCGCCAAGCTGCCCAAGGTCGAACCGGCCGCGGTCGATCTGGGGCAGATCGTCGACGACTTCGCGCGCGCCCACCCCGAGTGGCAGCCGGCGCTGCGGGTCGAGCACGCGGGGCCGGTGCCCGCCATGTGCGACAAGATGCTGATCCGCCGCGTGCTGGCCAACCTGGTCGAGAACGCCATGCAGGCCGCCGCCGGCGTGGCGCGCGAGCCGGCGGTGCACATCGAGGTCCAGACGCGGAACGGCGCCGCCCTGCTGACCGTCGACGACAACGGCCCGGGCGTGCCGGCCGAGGCGCGCGAGCGCGTCTTCGACCCCTACATGACCACCAAGGAGCACGGCACCGGCCTGGGGCTGGCCATCGTCCGCAAGATCGTCCTCGATCACGGCGGCGACGTGCACGTCGCGCCCGAGAAGTCGCCGCTCGGCGGGGCGCGGGTGGAGGTCGTGCTGCCGACGGCCGGCCTGTCAGCGTGACAGAGCGTCGCTGACCAGGTCCGCGATGGCGGCCAGGGCGGAGGTCGACAGGCGCGCCTCCAGCCGGCCCCCGCGCACCTTGGCGCGGACGATCCCCTCGGCGTCGGCCGTGAGCGTCCCCGGGTCCAGCCGCTCGTCGCTGCCGTCCGACAGCGCCAGCCAGACGGCGCCGTCGGGATCGACCCGGGCGGCGCGCGCCACCAGCGGCGTGTCGTCGACGTCCAGGTAGGCGTAGCGCTTGTCGTCCAGGCGCAGGATGTACCGGTTGTCCGGCGGCGGCAGGCGGTCCAGCCACCGGTAGAGGGCGCGCTTGAACCCTTCGTGGGTGACCTCGGCCCCCTCGTGGATGAACCGCCCCTCTCGATCCACGCGAATGCCGGACCGCCGGAGCTTCTCGATGAAGGCGGCCTGCTCCGCCTCGTTCATGAAGGAACTATGGGGCTCGCACGGCGCTGAGGCGGTGCAGAGCGTCCTTGGTGCGAAGCTTTTCCTTCTTCAGCACGGCCCGCTCGACCTGCTCGTCGGGGGTGAGCGACAGATGGCGTTCCAGCTCCGCCAGTCGCCGCTCGAGCTCCCCGTGTCGTTCCCTCAACCGAACCACCTGCACAGACGCCGATTCCGGATCCACGCGGACTTTTTCCATGCCCCAGGACCTCCGTGTCAGCCACGATGATAGCGCCGGGCGGAGGTGTGGATCAATGTGCGGAAGCTACCGACTCTGTCGAGCTTCGAAGGCCGCGATTTCCTTGTCCTGGGACAGCAGGAATTCCAGCTCATCCACGCCCTGCAGCAGGCAGTAGCGGGCGAACGGGTCGATGGGGAAGCTGACCTGGCTGCCGTCCGGCAGGGTCACCGTCTTGTCCTCGACCGAGATGGTCACGGTCGCCCCCGGCGCGGCCAGCAGCTTGGCGTGGGTGGCCGGGTCGACGACCACCGGGATGAGGCCGTTCTTGAGCGAGTTGTTGCGGAAGATGTCGGCGATCGACGTGCTGATCACGGCGCGGAACCCGTAGTCGGTCAGCGACCAGGGGGCGTGCTCGCGCGACGAGCCGCAGCCGAAGTTGTCGCCGGCCACCAGGATGGTCGCCCCCGCCGCCTCGGGGCGGTTGAGGATGAAGTCCGGCTTGGGCTTGCCCTCGGCGTCGAAGCGCCAGTCGGCGAACAGCTTGCTGCCCAGGCCCACCTTGCTGGTCGCCTTCAGGAAGCGCGCCGGGATGATCTGGTCGGTGTCGACGTTCTCCACCGGGAGAACGACCGTCTTCGAGGTGATGGTGTTGAGCGGTTGCATTGAAGTTCCTCTCTACAAAGACCGGGTGAGCGCAGCGCGGCTTCGCCGCGCGGAGCGAAGGGGCTTGGGGTCCACGAGCGGCAGCGAGTTGGACCCCATCTAGATCAAGTCACGCGCGTCGGTGACACGGCCAGTGACGGCGGCCGCCGCCGCGGTGAGGGGGCTGGCCAGGAAGGTGCGGCCGCCGGCGCCCTGCCGCCCTTCGAAGTTGCGGTTGCTGGTGCTGACCGCGTACTGCCCCGGCTTGAGCTGGTCGCCGTTCATCGCGATGCACATCGAACAGCCCGCCTCGCGCCACTCGGCGCCCGCCTCGGTGAACACCCGATCCAGCCCCTCGGCCTCGGCGGCCTTCTTGATCCGCTGCGAGCCCGGGACGATCAGCGCGCGGACGCCGTCGGCCACCTTGCGCCCCTTGAACACCGTGGCCGCCGCCCGCAGGTCGGACAGGCGCGAGTTGGTGCAGCTCCCGATGAACACCACGTCGACCTTGTGGCCCAGCAGGCGCTTTTCGCCGGTCAGCCCCATGTAGCTGAGCGCCTTCTGGGCGGTGGCGTTGGCGGCCGCCGGAATGTCGGCGGAGATCGCCATCCCCATGCCCGGGTTGGTGCCGTAGGTGATCATCGGCTCCAGCGTCGAGGCGTCGAACTTCTCTTCGCGGTCGAAGGTCGCGCCCGGGTCCGACGGCAGCTGGCGCCAGGCGGCCACGGCCTTGTCCCAGGCCGCGCCCTGCGGCGCCCGCGGCCGCCCCTTCAGGTACTCGAACGTCGTCTCGTCCGGGGCGATCATGCCGGCGCGCGCGCCCGCCTCGATCGACATGTTGCAGACCGTCATCCGCTCTTCCATCGACAGAGCCCGGATGGCCGAGCCGCGGTACTCGATGACGTGGCCGGTGCCGCCGCCGATGCCCAGGCGGGCGATGACCGCCAGGATGATGTCCTTGGCCGTCACGCCGGGGCGAAGCTGCCCCTCGACGGTCACGGCCAGCGTCTTGGGCGGCTGCTGCAGCAGCGACTGCGTGGCCAGCACGTGCGAGACCTCGCTGGTGCCGATGCCGAACGCCAGCGCGCCGAACGCGCCGTGGGTGCTGGTGTGGCTGTCGCCGCACACGATGACCTCGCCCGGCTGGGTCAGCCCCATCTCCGGCCCGATCACGTGGACGATCCCCTGCCCCTCGGAGCCCAGCTTGTGCAGCTCGATGCCGAAGTCGGCGCAGTTCTTCTCCAGCGTGGCGATCTGCGCCGCGGCGGCGCTGTCCAGCACCGGGATCTTGCCGTCGCGCCCGCGCGGGGTGGTGGGCGTCGAGTGGTCCATGGTGGCCACCGTGCGCTCCGGACGCCGCACTTTGAGGCCGCGCTCGCGCAGCCAGGTGAAGGCCTGCGGGGAGGTCACCTCGTGGACCAGGTGCAGGTCGACGTAGAGGATGGCCGGCGTATCGGCCGTGGCGGGCCGGACCAGGTGGGCCTCCCAGATCTTCTCGAACATGGTGCGCGGCTTCATGAGCACGACCTTGGCGCACCGGCGGCCCGGCCGTCCAGTGACAACGCCGCGCCCGTCCGTTAAGTTTTACTTAACGATGGACCCGGCCCTCATCCCCGCCTTTCACGACGCCCTGGTGGTGGCCCAGACCGGCTCGGTCGGCGAAGCCGCCCGGCGGCTGCACAAGACCGCCTCGGCCGTGTCGCAGCAGATCCGCCGCATCGAGGAGCGCTTCGGCGTGGCCCTGTTCGAGAAGGTGGGCCGCGGCATCCGCCCCAGCGCCGCCGGCGAGGCCCTGCTGGGGAGCCTGACGCGCCTGTTCGACGAGGCCGCCTCGCTGGAGGCGGTGCTGGGCGAGATGACCGCCGCGCGCGTGACCACCCTGCGCGTGGCCGCCAGCGACTACCTGGGCGAGGCGCTGCTGCTGCCGGTGCTGCGCCGCCTGTTCGCGGAGGGCGCGCCCCTGCGATTCGAGATCACCACCACCAACTCGATCGAGGCGGGCCGCCTGGCGGCGGACGGCCAGGTCGACGTCGCGATGATCAGCACCGACCGGCCGCTGGGCCCCGACGAGACGCGCCTGTGCGCGCAGCGGTTCTTCTGGATCGCGCCCCGGGCCGCCGGACGCAAGCGCGACCCGATCCGGGCCCGGCTGGGGCGCGAGCCGCTGCTGCGCCTGGGCGCCGGCAGCCAGGGCCGCCGCATCCTGGACGAGGTGGTCGGCCGCCTGCGGCTGCGCCCGCTGTCGACCATCGATCTGCCCAGCGTCTCGCTGATGCTGTCCTACGTCCGGCAGGGCCTGGGCATCGGCCTGGTCCCCGGGCTGGCCCTGCGCGACGACGACCGCCGCCGCCTGGCCGTCGAACCGGCCGACACCCCCGCCATCGACGTCCGCCTGGCCTGCCGCGCCACGCTGAGGCGCACCAAGCCGATCGCGCTGTTTCTGGACGGCCTCGTCGAGGAGGCGCATGTCCGCAGCAACGAGACCGCCGCCCGAACGATCGGTCCGTCGTAGGCCGGAAGACCATCCAGGTGCGGCCGAACGCGAGGCGTCGCGCCGCTCGTAGCGGGCGCCATCTCGGACCGTTTTCGTGCGCGACGGGTGAAGTTGCCTGCGCACATCATGGAACGGCGGGGAGCCAGTTCTGACGGGCCGTTGCGTGGCCGGTCGCTCTTCCGGACGAGGGGCGCCGACCCAGGTTGCTTTGAGCGATGGGTCGGTGCTGCAGGGGGCTGGGGTGGGCGCTGGCGGCCCTGTTGGCGGCAGGCTGTGGCCATCCGGAGGGCGCGACGGGGATGGGCGCGCCGCTGCCCGCGCACGACGGCGGGTCGGGGGGCAGCGCCGGTCGGGGGGCGGACGCCGGGGCGGCCGGTGCGGGGCACGAGCCGGCGGTCGACGCGGGACGCGGCGACGCCGAGCACGCGGGGGGCGAACGCCCGGACGCGGGCCGGTCCGACGCGGGCCAGGGCATGCCGGCGACGCGCGATGCGGGCCAGGCGACGGACGCGGGGCACGCGACCGACGCGGGGCGGGCCACCGACGCGGGACAGGCCGCCGACGCGGGACAGGCCACCGACGCGGGCCCGGCGCCGCCGCCAGCCCTGTGCCGGATGGCGATGACGTGCAACAAGACCATCCCCAACGACCCAAAGATCACCTGCACGTTCTCGCTGGCCGACGGCGCGGGGGTGACCGAGTTCGACGACCACATCGGCGTCGAGCTGCACGGCCGGTCGTCGCTGACGTTCCCGAAGAAGAACTACTCGATCGAGCTGCGCGACGCGACGGGCGCCACCAAGGCCACCGACTTCATGGGGATGGGCAAAGAGTCGGACTGGATCCTGGACGGGATGTGGGCCGACCGGTCGCTGATGCGGAACGCGCTGGTCTTCGACGCGTTTCGCGAGCTGGGCGGGCTCCACTACGCGGCCAAGGGGCGCTGGTGCACGCTGGACCTGAACGGCAAGCCCCAGGGGCTCTACCGCGTGGAGGAGAAGATCAAGCGCGACGACGACCGCGTGGTGCTGACCGCCGACGACGGCACCGGCCAGAGCTTCATCATCAAGCAGGACTCGGGGGGGTCGGTGACGCTCTCGATCGGCGAGGAGGACCACTGGGAGCTCGTCTACCCGAACCAGGACAAGGCGACCAGCGCGCAGCTGGCCGGGGTGCAGGCCTGGCTGGACGCGCTGGGCAAGGCCCTGGACAACCCCACCGATCCGCAGGTCGGCCTGCTCACGCTGCTGGACCGCGACGCGGCGGTCGACTGGATCCTGTTCGAAGAGATGATGAAGAACATCGACGCTTACAACCTCAGCGTCACCTTCAGCCGCGACGCGGGCGGCCTGGCGCGCCTCATCCCGTGGGACTTCGACCTGTCGCTGGGCCAACCGACGGTGAGCGGCGACACCAGCGTGCCCGCCAACGACCAGCCGGGCGGCTGGATCATCCACCACACCAGCCTCTCGAACGCGCTGGGGGCCGTGCCGGACATCGTGCAGCGCCTGGGGCCACGCTGGCGCGAGCTGCGGGCCGGGCCGCTGTCGGACGCGGCGCTGCAGGCGCGCCTGGACGGATACCAGGTGACGCTGACCGCGGACGCGTTGGCGCAGAACTTCACCATCTGGCCGCTCGCCCAGATCAACTACACCCAGACCTGGGCACCCTATTCGCTGTACCCCGTCAGCTCCTACGCCGACGAGGTCTCGAAGCTGCGCGCCTTCCTGACCGCGCGGCTGGCCTGGATCGACGCCCACGTCGACGCCTATCCCAACTGAGCCCGGCGCCGCCTACCAGCTGGGCTTGCTCGTGTAACCCCACTTGATGCCCGAGATCAGGTTGAAGGTCCCGCCGGTTCCCGCCGGGCCACCGAAGTCGGTCCCCGCGTGGGCCGTCAACCAGGCGGTCGACGCGATCTGGACCTCGACGCCGGCCGCCCAGTTGCCACGCGGCTGGCTGTCGGGCTTCTCGGCGTAGACCGTGACGTCGCCGACGCCGCGAAACTGGGTGGTCCCCACCCGCAGCCGCGCGGCCAGGGCGAACTGGTCGGACGAGGGCTGGTATCGGTGATCGTAGACGGCCCCGACGGCCAGCTGAGCGAACGACCAGATGGGAAGGCTGCCGGCGCCCCAGGCGCTCAGGTCGTCCCAGGCGTGGTTCTGGATCTTGCTGTCGGCGAACAGGCCGGAGAGCGCGCCGGCCAGGAAGAGGCCGCCCGCGTTCCAGGCCGGCGGCTTCCAGCCTGAGAATTCAGCTTCCGCGGCCATGCGGCAATCGGCCACCTTCTGGAAGTTGTCCGGGTTCCCATCATCGGGGCATTTCTGCCGGGCGTAATTGACCGCGGACGCGTAGCTGGGGCTCAACAAGGGATCGGCCTGATCCCACAGGACGATCCGGACGCCGACCGCGGCTCGCGTGTCCGTCGCCGGGGAAGCGGTCGTGGCCCCGGCGGCGGTCGGGGACGAGGCGGCGGCCGTCCCGAACGAGATGGCGCTCTGGGACAGCGTGCGGCGCCACCAGGTGTGGACGTAGTCGTCGTAGGTCCACCGCTTGCCCACGCCGAACGTCCGGAAGCTGAATTCCAGGCCCACGCCCGACTGGATGGTTCCATCGGCGGCGACCACCTGACTGACGGCCGCGCCAAGCTCCGACGCGCTGGCCGGGCGATCAATCTTGTTGCTGGTCGCGTTGAGGACGGTCAGCGCCGGAATGTCCGGGACCGAATAGCCGGGCGCCACGACACCGCTGTCGTCGGCCCTGGCCAGGCCGCCCGCCGTCACCACGCCGATGCTGAACAACGTCGCGAGAGCCCGCACGCGCGCCGTCATGGGTCAGGCCTCCTTCGCGCTCAGCGAAATGGTCCCCGCCTCCTGCGTGGCCTTCCTGGCCGACAGCGAGACGTCGATCGACTTCGATCCCAGCAGCTCGCCACCCTGGCGCACGTCGACCGTCACCTCGACGGACATCTCCGCATCCGGCGCGTAGAGGAGGATCAACCAGTTCAGCGATGAACCGGCCGTCACGGTGGCCACGTTCACCGCCGCGACGTCGGCTTGCGCATCGTCGGTCGTTCCCGCCCAACTCTGGATGGTCTTCTGAACGACCACATGTCGGACCCACCAATCGGCGATCACCCTCTCGACGAAGATTTCGAGGATCAGCGCCGGCCCATCTTTGTCGTACTGAACGGAAAAGTCGTTGGCTCCCACCTTGCCTCCTCCCGACAACGCTCGGGCCTTTCCGTATCAACGGCCTGGTCGTGTTTTCTTTCACTCCTGTTTGGCGGACGGGTCGTGCGTCTGGCCCTGCAGCAGGTCCTGCGCGCCGGTCACCGCCTCGGCGCTGCCGGTCAGCACCAGCACGTCGCCGGCCTGCAGCGGCTCGTCGCCGGTCGGGTAGATCAGCCCGCCCGGCCCGCGGTCGATGACCACCACGGTCGCGGAGGTGCGCCCGCGCAGCTGGAGCTGCTTGAGCGTGCGCCCGACGGCCGGCGACCCATCCGCCAGGCGAACCGGCCGGGGCGCCCCGATGCCCGCCAGCGCCTGTTCGGCGGGCCCGGCCGGCCCCGGCTGCGCGTTGGCCTCCGCCCCCTGCGCGGCCAGCCGTTCGAGCACGATCTGCGCGCCGGCCCGGACGTGGCCTTGCAAGTCGGCGGCGCTGCGCCAGAGCGGGAGGATCAGGCCGGCCACCAGCACCAGCAGGAACACGGGGGCCGACAGCCAGGGGAGAAACGGCTGCGTGACCGCCATCAGCGGGATGCCCGCCGCCAGCAGGATGGCGATCTGCAGCGTGACGACCAGCGCGCGCCGCGGGGCGGCCGACAGATCGACGGCGCCCGTCGAGGGCAACGCCTCGATGGCCAGGCGCAGGCCCAGCCCCCGGGCCACGCGCACGGCGCCCCGCGCGAACGGGGCGGCCACGGCCACCGCGGCGGCCCACAGCAGCGGTCGAACCAGCCAGGGGGCCGCGCTCCAGTGAAAGCGCGCCGCCAGACGCCCCAGGCGCGGCGCGTTCATCGAGGCCAGGATGATGACGGCCGCGACGACGCCCGTGTCCACCACCAGCAGCAGCGCCAGCCGGCGCACGCGCGCCCAGGTCGTGGGCGTGCCGCGCACGTTCCGGAGCCGGTCGACCCAGGCCCCGTACAGCGACACGTAGGTCTGCAGGGCGTGCGGCAGGCGCCGATCCAGGGTGGCCGCCACCGGCCCGGCGCCCCGGATCAGCCAGGGGGTGGTGAACGTGGTCACCGCCGAGACCGCCACCGCCACCGGGTAGAGGAACGGCCGGATGGCGTGCAGCGACAGGCCGACCGAGGCGATGATGAACGAGAACTCGCCGATCTGCGCGAAGCTCATGCCGGCCCGCACCGACATGGCGATGCCGTTTCCGGTCAGGAACACGCCGGTGGTGACGCCGACGATCTTGACCACCGTGATCACCAGCGCCAGCAGCGCCACCA
>Ga0068855_100012913_pt1 | contig 10078 bp, 12 predicted proteins | sample KBSCornC52_FD_66592 | JGI IMG/M metagenome (GOLD analysis project Ga0068855, IMG submission 66592) | Corn rhizosphere microbial communities from Kellogg Biological Station, Michigan, USA - KBS Corn C5-2 | ecosystem: Host-associated > Plants > Roots > Rhizosphere > Soil ... | reverse complement strand
GTCGATCGCGACGGTGCGGGGGTCGACATCCACGATGGTCTCGCCGTGCCAGGTGATGACCAGCCGCCCGGTCTCGGTGACCTCGCCGAGCACGCTGGTCTCGACATCCCACTTCTTCGTGACCGCGAGGAAGCCGTCGAGCTTGCCCGGCTCGACGATCGCCATCATGCGCTCCTGGCTCTCGCTCATCAGGATCTCTTCGGCGGTGAGCGAGGGGTCGCGCAGCAGCACCTCGTCGAGGCTGACCTGCATGCCGCCGTCACCGTTGCTGGCCAGCTCGCTCGTGGCGCACGAGATGCCGGCCGCGCCCAGATCCTGAATGCCCTGCACCAGATCGCCCGCGAACAGCTCGAGGCAGCACTCGATGAGCACCTTCTCGGCGAAGGGGTCGCCGACCTGCACGGCTGGCCGCTTGGTCGGGCCCCCGGCGCTGAAGGTGTCCGAGGCGAGAATGGATGCCCCGCCGATCCCGTCGCCGCCGGTGCGCGCCCCGAAGAGCACGACCTTGTTGCCCGCCCCCTTGGCGTTGGCCAGGTGCAGATCCTCGTGCCGCAGCACCCCGACCGCCAGCGCGTTGACCAGCGGATTCGCCTGGTACACCGGGTCGAACCAGGTCTCGCCGCCGATGTTGGGCAGTCCGAGGCAGTTGGCGTAGAAGCTGATGCCGCTCACGACACCGGGGACGACCCGCGCGGTGTCCGGGTCGTCGATCGCGCCGAAGCGCAGCGCATCCATCACGGCCACCGGCCGGGCGCCCATCGAGATGATGTCGCGCACGATGCCGCCGACGCCGGTCGCGGCGCCCTGGAACGGCTCGATGTAGCTCGGGTGGTTGTGGCTCTCGATCTTGAAGGTGACCGCCCAGCCCTCGCCGATGTCCACCACCCCGGCGTTCTCGCCCATGCCGACCATGAGGTTCTTCGTCATCTCGGGCGAGACCTTCTGGCCGAACTGCCGCAGCCAGACCTTCGAGCTCTTGTACGAGCAGTGCTCGCTCCACATCACCGAGTACATGGCGAGCTCGCCGCTGGTGGGGCGGCGGCCCAGGATGTCGCGGATGCGCTGGTACTCGTCGCTCTTGAGGCCGAGGGCCGCGTACGGCTGCTCCTTCTCGGGGGTGGCCAGAGCGTGCGAGACGGAGTCGAGGGGAGCGCTCATCGCCTCCGATTCTACCGAGCGCGTGTCAGCGCGAATGCGCGGTCAGGATGATGGCCGTGACGACGCCCGCGATCACCAGCAGCAGCCCGATCGTCAGGGCGATGCCGGCCGGGCGGCCCAGGTTGACGGTCCAGCCGAGGCCGAACCGCCGAGGCACCATGAGGGCGGGGTCATCGCGGTTGACGTAGATCAGGCCGCCCTTCCAGTGCTCGTCGTCGTCGACCGCATCGGGACGGGGGCTGCGCGGGTCGCGCAGGTTGGCGGGGCGCAGCTGCGCGCGACCGCGGGCGACGTTGCCGATGACGACGGCCATGACCAGGACGACCAATCCGATCGCGCCGCCGGCGACCGCTCCCCTGACTCCCGGGAACAGTCGCTGAGCCAGCTCGATCGCCGAGATGCCCAGTGCGAGCACGAACGACAGTTCGGACAGCACCGAGGTCAGCATCGTGCGCTGCACCTGGGTGCGCAGCGCCGCCTGCTGGGCGGTGTCGTCGGCTTGGATCCGCACCGAGTAGCGCGCGGCGAAGACCGAGAGCACGGCGAGAAGAACGACGGCCGCAGCTCCGATGATCAGGATGCCGAACACGCTCCAGACCGACTTCGCCGCCCAGGCGTTCGCTTCTCCCGCGGCGTTGAAATGCACCGCGATCGGATCCGGCAGCGACGGATACAGCGCCACATCGACCGCGGTCGCCACGGCCAGCACGATGATCGCCAGGGCCGGCCAGATGATCGGAGGGTGGCGGTACGTCGGCGGGGTGAGCTGGGCGCTCACGCGCACCGGCACGCCATCGAACCAGCCGCCCGCCCGCTTGGCGTCGATGATCATCCGCCGGCTGAGCACCAGGGCCAGGACGCTGAGGGCCGCGTAGAGCAGCACCGGCAGCACCACCGCGAGCGGCGTCTGCCCCAGGAGCGCCAGCACGGCGGTGGTCGCGGCAGCGACCACCCACGCCAGAACGAGCCCCCAGCGGAAGCGGCGGATCGCCGACAGCACGACGGCATCGTCAGCGTGCGCCTGCGGGACGCGCACGCTGAGCGGCAGGCCCGGCGGGCGCAGCGCGACGACGGCCGAGAACAGCAGCCCGAAGAGCGCGGTGAAGACGGGACCGAAGACGAGGACGAATGCGGTCATGAGGCGCTCCGGGTGTGATCGGTGCGGCGAGCCGCGAAGTCGGTGAGCACGGTGCCTGTCGTCGTACGGATGCTCTCATCGGTCATCCCGTGCGCGACGGCCTCGGCGAGCAGGGTGCGCAGGCGGCTGGTCCAGCCCTCGGAGAATCCGGGGGTCGGCTCCTCGGCCGGGCCGCGGGCAACGACCGAGCCGGAGCGGCGGCTGGTGCGCACCAGTCCCTCGTGGCGGAGCAGCTCGTACCCTTTGCCGACGGTTGCCGAGTTGATGCCGAACTGGAGGGCCAACTGGCGCACAGAGGCCAGGGCGTCGCCCGGTTTCAGCGTCCCGTCGGCGATGGCCTGCACGACCTGGTCGCGCAGCTGCTGGTAGAGCGGCGACTCCGAATCGGGGTCGATGTCGATCAGCATCCCGTGCCTGCCTTTCCGGCCTGACTCATCTGTACTACTTGTTATAGCACAGATGGTGCAGGACGCGCGGGCGAACTCGGCTAGGCCCTGGCCAGTGCGCCCTCGATGACGCTGGTGAAGAAGGTGAGGCCGTCGGTGCCCGATCGCATCGCATCCGGGGTGTCGGGGCCGAAGCCCGGCTCGGTGGCATGCTCGGGATGCGGCATCAGCCCCACCACGTTCCCGGCGGCGTTGGTCAGCCCGGCGATGTCGTCGAGCGAGCCGTTGGGGTTCACATCCAGGTAGCGGAACGCGACCTGCCCTTCGCCCTCGATCCGCTTGAGCGTCTCGGCGTCGACGATGAAGCCGCCCTCGGCGTTCTTCAGCGGGATCGTGATCTCTTGGCCGACGGTGAATCCGCTCGTCCAGGCGGTCGACGCGTTCTCGACCCGCAGTCGCTGATCGCGGCAGACGAAGTCGCCGTGGTCGTTGCGGATCAGCCCGCCCGGCAGCAGGTGCGCCTCGACCAGGATCTGGAAGCCGTTGCAGATGCCGAGCACGGGCATGCCCGCGTTCGCCGCCGAGATGACCTCGCTCATGATCGGCGAGCGAGCCGCGATCGCGCCGCAGCGCAGGTAGTCGCCGTAGCTGAATCCGCCGGGCAGCACGATCGCGTCCACTCCGTGCAGATCGTGGTCGCCGTGCCAGAGCGCGACCGCCTCAGCGCCCGCGCGCCGCACGGCGCGCTGAGCGTCGCGGTCGTCGAGCGAGCCGGGAAAGGTGACGACTCCGATCTTCACGCGGCCGACCCCGCACCCTCGAGCAGGTAGACCCGCACCACGTCTTCGATCACCGAGTTGCTGAGCATGTCGTCGGCGAGCTGCTGCGCCTCGGCAAGCACCGCCTCGGTGACCGGGCCGTCGACCGTCAGTTCGAAGCGCTTGCCGATACGGACGGCACTGAACTCCGTCTTGCCGAGCCGGCTCAGGGCTCCTGCGACGGCCTTGCCCGCCGGGTCGAGCAGTTCGGCCTTGGGCATGACCTCGACGACGATGGTGGGCACGGTCACTCCAGGGGTTCGGCGGCGACGGCCGGTGTCGGTGGGTGGATGCCTTCAGTCTACGGCGAGGGCCCGCGTTGCCCGGGCGGCGCTCGCGGCGATCAGGCGGGCGCGATCACGGTCTCGTCGGTGCGCAGCGCGCGCAGGACGGCGGCGAATCCCTCCACGTCGAAGGTGTCGGGGGCGCCCATGCGCTCACGGCGCCCGAGCTGTCGAAGGCGCTTCTGCGTCAGATGGAATCTGTCCATGGGCAGCACCCCTGCAGCGGGGTCGGCGCGGGCGAGCCGCTCGGCGAGCGTCGACTTCCCGACGCCCGGAGGCCCGACGAGTCCGATCAGGCGGCGGGGCGGCGCGGGGCGCGGGACCTGGCTCATGCCAGCGCGGCGGCGATGCCCGCGGCCAGTTCCCGGTAGCCGGTGGCGTCCGGATGGAACCGGTCGGACGCGACCGAGCGGCCGTCGAATCCAGGAGCCACGGCGGCCGACCGAGCGCGTGCCACTTGCTCAGCGCGCCGGGTCAGCCCTCGCGCGTGGCGACCCAGCGCCCAGCGCAACGGATTCGGCAGCGCCGCGAACCGGCCGAACATCGGCGGCGCGACCACCACCAGCCGCGCGTCGGGCGATGCGGAGTGCAGCCGGTCGAGCAGGCGGCCGAGGGCGCGCGAGAACTCGTTGCCCGGGCGGAGCCGCAGCGCGTCGTTCCAGCCGACCAGCACCACGGCAAGGTCGAAATGAGCGGCAACGGCCGCGGACGAGAACTCGGCGAGCACCTCGGCCGCTGTCGCGCCGTTGCGGCCGACAGCGCGCCAGGCGACGCCGCCCACGGCAGCCGTGTCGGCCGCGTCGGCGGCCGCGGTTCGCGCGGTCAGCACGCGGCCGAGCTGGCCGGGCAGCCCCTCCTCGAGCTTCTGAACGCCGGTCCCCATCGCAGTCGAGTCGCCGACCACCAGCAGGCGCAGCGGCTTGGCGGTGCGCGACCCGGCGCCGCCGATCAGGCCGTCGCGCGGGCCGTGCGCCTCGGGAAGCCGCGGAGTGTCTCGTTGCAGGGCACGGCCCTGCCGGAGCGCGACCGGCGCGACCAGAAGGGCGGGGAGGCGGCTCACGGCGCGATTCTAGCGACGGCCTCGCGTCCAGCCGTGGAGGCCGGGTCGCCTTACGGCGCCACCGGCACGGGATCCGAGAGGGCCATCGACCAGACGGCGACGCCGTGCAACCCGAGCGACGCGGCCAGCTGCTCGCGCATGGCGATCGAGCGCGCGTCGGCCCACCAGAAGACCTGGCCGTTGGGCAGGGTGGCGGTCCATTCACCGCGGCCCTCGTCGAAGGTCGGCGACACGTGCGCGGCGGCGACCAGTCTGCGCGCCCGGATGTCGCCCACCGTGTGCGTGCCATCGGCCGCCCAGCGGTAGCCGTATCCCGCCACCCCGAGGTCGACCTGCCCCGGCTTCGCGCTGAGCAGCAGGGCAGCAAGCACCTTGCGCTGCCAGGTCAGTTCGCCGACCGGTCCGGGATTGGTCGGATTGAACGTGCCGTGCTGGTCGTAGCCCATCACCGTGACGGTGTCGAGCGACGTCAGCAGCCCCGTGATGTCGTACCCGATTCTGGCGTAACCGGCGGCGCTGGTCGACGGTTGCAGCGCGGCATCCAGATGGATGCCCGGCCCGACATCCGCGCGCAGTGCCGCCGCGAAGGCCGTGAGACCGTCGGCGTCGCCTGCGCTCAGTTCCTCGAGGTCGAACATGACGCCGTCGAGCCCCGAGCTCGACACGACAGAGGCCAAGGAGGCCGCCGCCGAGTCGCGATTGGCCTTGGTCGAGAGCATCGACTTCGCCACGTCGTCGCTGAATCCGACCCCCGCCTGGTAGTTCAGCAGCAGCACTTCTGCCTTCTTGCCGAGCTGGTGCGCGAGTTCGACCTGCCGCAGCACGGCGGCGGTCGGCGTGGTCACCGACGCCCCTCCCGCCGCGATGTCGATGCCCGAGATCGCGACCATGCTGATCGCCGACTTGCTGGCCTTGAGAACCGTGCCGTCGTCCCACGACGGCTCGAACGCCGTGACGAGCGGATGGCTCGGCGGCGCGCTGTTCGGCTTCGGCGCGACGGCGCGCTTGACGAGCTCCTGGCTGCCGCGGGGGAACGGGCTGCACGCCGCGAGGGTCAGCACGAGCCCGATGGCCAGGGCGGCGGCGAGGAGCGGGCGGAGGCGCATCCCTCCATGATGTGCCCGCTCGACGCGCCTCCTGCCGTTCATGGCGTCGCGCTCGTCTGAACGCGGATCAGGTTGCCCCACGGGTCGTCCACCTCGACGCCCAGGCCATCGTCGCGCGTGTCGAGCCCGTAGTGCGTCATCCGCTCGCCCAGCGCGCCGAGGTCGTCGGCGGTGGGGACGATGATCTCGACCTTGCCGAGCCCGAGGGTCTGCAGGCGACGTCCGGCGCCTCGGCTGTTCCAGACGTTCATGGCCATGTGGTGGTGGTACCTGCCGGCGCTCACGAAGAGGGCCTGGCCGGGGAGCTCGATGGTCGCATCCCAGCCGAGCCGATCGACGTAGAACTCGCGCGCAGACGCGACGTCGCCGACCGAGAGGTGCACGTGGCCGACCCGGGCGTCGCCCCATCCGGCTCCCTCGGCGCCTTGCTCGGTGAGGTGCTCACGCAGAAACGCGTTCGGGTCGAGAAAGAGGGTCGACATCTCGATCTGGCCGTGGGTCCAGCTCCAGGAGCTGCGGTCCCGGTCCCAGTAGAGCTCGACGCCGTTGCCCTCCGGGTCGTCGAAGTAGAAGGCCTTGCTCACCAGGTGGTCGCTGGATCCGGTGAACGACCCGGGCCGCATCCGCGCCACGGAGAAGACAGCGGCGGCCAGTGCGGCCTCGGTATCGAACAGGATCGCGGTGTGGAACAGCCCGGCCTGGTGCGGCGCCGCGTGCCGCAGTTCGGGCGTCTGCACCAGGATGACGATCTCGCGCCCGGTTCCGTTCTCGCCGGTCTCGCCGGTCTCGCCCGCTCCCGGCGCGGCCGCTCGGCCGAGGACGACGCGCCCTCCGTCGGCTGCCAGCACGTCGAGCCCGACGCCATCGCGGTAGTAGGCGGTCATGCCGTCGAGGTCCGCCACGTTGAGCGTCACGGCGCCCATGGCGGTGTCGGCGGCGAACTGCTGGACCATGTCGATCAAGCCTACGGACGACGACGGCGCGGCGCTCAGCTCTCGACGGTCGCGAGGCTCTTCTCGTAGCAGATCGAGAGCGGCGAGTCGGCGTAGTAGCCGAAGTTCGGGATCCGCGTGTAGCCCTCGCGCTCGTACAGGCGCATCGCATCGGGCTGCTGATCGCCGGTCTCGAGCACCAGGCGGCTCCATCCGCGATCGCGCGCCTCACTCTCGAGCGCGCTCAGGATGGCCGTCGACACGCCGGTCCCGCGGCGCTCGGGGATCACGTACATCCGCTTGATCTCGCCGTGCGAGGGGTCGAGGGGGCGCAGCCCGCCGCAGCCGACCGCTCGCTCGGACCCGTCGCCTGATCCGTCATCGGCCACCTCGAACGCGACGAGGAACACCGCGATGTCGGCAGCGGTCGGCTTCGGGCCCGGCTCGGAGTCCGGAACGCCGTACCGCGCCGAGACCTCGGTCTGCTGCGCGACGCGCAGCGCCTCGCCCGCCGGGTCGTCCCAGGGCACCGCGCGCACGTCCAGGCTCACGCGGTGATCCGGTCGATCAGCTCCTGGTAGCGCGCAGCCGTGAGCTCGACGATGTCTGCCGGAAGCTCGGGCGGCGTGCCGGTCTTGTCCCAGTGCGCCGAGAGCCAGTCGCGCACGATCTGCTTGTCGAAGCTGTCGAGACGGTGAGGGCCGCCCGCTGCGTAGGTCTCGGCGTCCCAGTACCGGCTCGAGTCGCTGGTCAGCACCTCGTCGGCCAGGGTGAGCTCGCCGCTGCCGGGGTCGTCGCCGAACTCGAACTTGGTGTCGGCCAGGATCAGGCCGCGCTCGGCAGCCGTCGCGGCGGCCGTCGAATAGATGTTCAGTGAGGCGTCGCGGATCGCCGCGGCCGTCTCGGCGCCCACCAGCTCGACGGTGCGCTCGAAGCTGATGTTCTCGTCGTGCTCGCCGATCGGCGCCTTGAACGCGGGCGTGTAGATCGGCTCAGGCAGTTGGTCGCCATTGCTCAATCCGGCGGGCAGCGCGATGCCGCAGACGCTCTGCGCCTTCTGGTACTCGGCCCACCCCGAACCGACCAGGTAGCCGCGCACGACCGCCTCGATCGGATGCATGTCGAGCTCGTGCACCAGCATCGCGCGCTCCGCGATCCCGGGGGGAAGATGCTCGCCGAGCGAGGGATGCGCGGCGGCCAGGTGGTTGCGCATCCCGAGTCTGCCGAACCACCAGAGGCTCAGCTGGGTCAGCAGGGCGCCCTTGTTCGGGATGCTCGGCTCGAGCACGTGATCGAAGGCGCTCACCCGGTCGCTCGCCACGACCAGCACCCGACCGGGAGCCGCGGGCGAGGTGTAGAGGTCGCGCACCTTCCCCGAGAACACGTGCGTCCAGCCGAGTGCTTCGAGCCGAGTGTCTCCGCGGGGAACGCCGCCTGCCTGACTAATCATCACTGTGCCCGTTCAACTCAGTACCCGTTCTGCGATGTCGTGCCGGTAGTGGGAGCCCTCAAGATGGATGCGTCCGAGCGCCTCGTAGGCGGCCGAGCGCGCCGCGCGAAAATCGCCCGCCCGCGCGACGACCGCGAGCACGCGGCCCCCTGTGGAGACGAAGCCGCCGTCGGCGCTCCGCGCCGTCGCCGCGTGCAGCACGGTCACCCCCGGGATCGCGGATGCCTCATCCAGCCCGGTGATCGCACGGCCGGTGACCGGGGCATCCGGGTAGCCCTCGCTGGCCAGCACCACGACGACGGTGGCGTCCGGCGAGAAGCGCGGGTACGGCATCCGGCCCAGGCCGCCTGTTGCCGCGGCGAACAGCAGCTCAGAGAGCGCGGTCTGCAGCCGAGGCAGCACGACCTGCGTCTCGGGATCGCCGAACCGCGCGTTGAACTCGATCACCCGGATGCCGTGCTCGGTGACGATGAGCCCGCAGTACAGCAGTCCGATGAAGGGGGTGCCCTCGGCCTCGAGCGCGCGAACGGTCGGCAGGGCCACCGTGTCGAGCACCTCGTCGACGAACGAGGCCTCGGAGCCCCACCGGTCGCTCAACCAGGGCAGCGGCGAGTAGGCGCCCATGCCGCCCGTGTTCGGCCCGGTGTCGCCGTCGCCGACGCGCTTGTAGTCCTGAGCGGGAGTGAGCGGCACGACGTCGTGACCATCGGCCAGGAAGAACAGCGACACCTCCTGCCCGTCGAGGAACTCCTCGACGAGCACGTCGCCGTGCTGCAGGTAGTGCTCGGCGTGAGTGAGCGCGGCGGCTCGATCGTCGGTGACCAGCACGCCCTTGCCTGCCGCGAGTCCGTCGGCCTTGACGACATGCGGAGCGCCGAGCGCGTCGAGGGCGGCCTCGACCTCGGCGACGGTCTTGCCGCGGTGGGCGCGGCCGGTCGGCACCTGGGCGGCATCCATGATGCGTTTGGCGAACGACTTGGAGCCCTCGAGCGCGGCAGCCGCCTTGCCGGGACCGAACACCGGGATGCCCGTCGCCCGGATGGCGTCGGCGACGCCGGCGACGAGCGGAGCCTCCGGCCCGACCACGACCAGCTCGATCCCGTTGTCGAGCGCGTACTGCGCCACCAGCTTGCCGTTTGACGCGTCGAGTCCGACCGTCTCGACCGTTCCGCCCACGGGCGGCTCGGCCGCGATGCCGGCGTTGCCCGGCGCGACGACGAGCTCGTGCCCGGCATCCTCGCGCAGCAGGGCCACGACGATCGCGTGCTCCCGGGCGCCAGACCCGAGGACGAGGATTCTCACCCGCCCAGGCTACCGGCGGTAGCGTGACCGCATGGACGGGCGGCCGGCATGAGCGTGCGGCGCAAGATCGAGTCGGTCGCGGGAGCGGCGGCGGTCGAGGCGGCACTGCTCGGGGCGGACGGTCGTGAGACGGTCGCACTCGCGGTGCGCTACCTGCTCGAGGTGCTCGCCTCGGACTTCGAGGGGCACACCGTCGAGGTGCGCGTGCCGCCGTGGGGGGCTGTGCAGGCCATCGAGGGGCCGCGCCACACCCGCGGGACTCCGCCCAACGTGATCGAGACCGACGCCTCCACCTGGATCGCGCTCGCGACGGGCTCGCTGTCGTGGGACGAGGCGGTCGCGGCGGCGCGCGCGTCGGCGTCCGGTCAGCGGGCCGACCTGAGTGGGGTGCTTCCGCTGCGGTGGCGCACAATGGACGGGTGACCGACGAACCGCGTGCCAGCG
>Ga0068855_100012912_pt1 | contig 10078 bp, 6 predicted proteins | sample KBSCornC52_FD_66592 | JGI IMG/M metagenome (GOLD analysis project Ga0068855, IMG submission 66592) | Corn rhizosphere microbial communities from Kellogg Biological Station, Michigan, USA - KBS Corn C5-2 | ecosystem: Host-associated > Plants > Roots > Rhizosphere > Soil ... | reverse complement strand
ATCATCCCGTCGGACAAGCTGCGCATCGGCGACGGCACCGCCGGTAAGGATGGCGGCAAGAGCGGCGCCAGCACCACCAACATCTTGCTGCTGCGCACTGGCGAGAAGAAGCGGGGGGTGGTCGGCCTGTTCCAGCCCGGCGTTCCCGGCGAGGTCAGCCCCAGCCTGTCGGTGCGCCTGCGCGGCATCGATCAGCGCGGCGCCGCTTCTTACCTGGTGTCGCTCTATTGCTCCGCGGCCGTGTTGACCGACGACGCCCTCGGAGTCCTCGAGAACGTCGAGGTCGGCCGGTACCATGACTACAAGTGATCCTCCCAAGCCAGACGGCGGCGCGCCCGTCGGGGTGAACAGCGACCTCACCGCGGCCATCGCCCGGCTGGCCAACGAGCTGTGGAGGGCCGCTTCGCCGGGGACGGCCGACTTGGTACGAGCCGCCGACGATCCCGCGGCGGGCGCCTCCGGCGCCGGGAACCAGCTGGTCGATCACGTGCCCGCGAACGCCCCGCTGGGAGGGGGCGCGTCGGCCGGAACGCTCCTACCGGTCCCGCCCTCCGCGATCGCTGATCTGCCGCTGAGCTTCGGCGGGCTCGCTGACGTGAACCTGGCCACGCCCTATTTTCTCGATCTGGCAGGGCATCCGAGCGCGGCCTGGCCGGCGGGAGCGCCGGCACCGGGCCCCGCCGCGGCTCCGCCAGCCGCTGCCCAGCCCGCCGCCGCGCCCGTCTGGTCGAGCGACGCGTACAGCCTCTCGCTCGGCGAGCCGCCCGCGGTCGTGCTGGACACGGGCGGCGCCCGTCGCGGGATGTTCGATCCCGCCCAGGTCAAGCGCGACTTCCCGATCCTGCGCGAGCGCGTGCATGGCCGGCCCCTCGTGTGGCTCGACAACGCCGCCACCACGCAGAAGCCCACCGCGGTCATCGATCGCCTGTCGTACTTCTACGAGCACGAGAGCTCGAACGTGCACCGGGCGGCGCACACGCTGGCGGCGCGCGCCACCGACGCCTACGAGGGCGCGCGGGACAAGGTGCGCCGCTTCCTGAACGCGCCGTCGTCCAAGAACGTCGTCTTCGCGCGCGGCACCACCGAGGCCATCAACCTGGTGGCCAAGAGCTGGGGCAAGCGGCACATCGGCGCCGGCGACGAGATCGTGATCTCCTGGCTCGAGCACCACGCCAACATCGTGCCTTGGCAGCAGCTCGCGGCCGAGACCGGCGCGCGCCTGCGCGTGGCGCCCGTCGACGATCGCGGTCAGGTGCGGCTCGATGAATTCGAGAAGCTCCTCGGGCCACGGACGCGCCTCGTGTCGGTGTCGCAAGTCTCGAACGCGCTCGGGACCATCGTGCCGGTGGCCGACATCGTGGCCATGGGGCACCGCCACGGCGCGCGCGTGATGGTCGACGGCGCGCAGGCCGTCTCGCACATGGCCGTCGACGTGCAGGCCCTGGATTGCGACTTCTACTGTTTCTCGGGCCACAAGATCTTCGGGCCCACCGGGATAGGCGCGCTTTACGGCAAGACCGAAGCGCTGGAGGAGATGCCGCCGTGGCAGGGCGGCGGCAACATGATCAGCAACGTCACCTTCGAGAAGACGACGTTCAATCCGCCGCCCGGCCGCTTCGAGGCGGGGACCGGCAACATCGCCGACGCGGTCGGCCTGGGCGCGGCGCTCGACTACGTGACCGAGCTGGGGCTGCCCAACATCGGCCGCCACGAACACGAGCTGCTCGATTACGGGACGAGGGAGCTGGGGCAGGTGCCGGGGTTGCGGATCATCGGCACGGCGCCGGACAAGGCCGGCGTCCTGTCCTTCGTGATCGACGGGTTGCGCACCGAGGACCTGGGTCACGCGCTCGATCAGGAAGGGATCGCCGTGCGCGCCGGGCACCACTGCGCCCAGCCGATCCTGCGGCGCTTCGGGCTCGAGAGCACGGTGCGCGCGTCGCTGGCACCCTACAACACCTGCGAAGACATCGATGCGCTGGTCCAGGCGCTGCTGCGCCTGACCGGTGCGGGCGCCTTCGGGCGCTGATCCGCGGTCGGAAGGGGGGCCGCTCCGCGCCCCGACGGACGCGGCCTCGCAGGCCGACCATTGACGGCCCGTCCGTGTCCCCTTACCGTGTGCGTCATTATGCCGCGTGGGGTCACTTGGGTGTGTAGCCGAGGTCGTACTGCGTGGTCTTGGTCATTGGTCAACGGGAGGTATGTGATGAAGAGCCAGAGTCGGTCGATGCTACGGGGAGTCATGACGATCGCGGCGGGGATAGCCTTCGCCGCATCGGGTTGCGGCATGCAGGACGAGGGGGAAGGTGTCGGTGAAACGCAGGGTCCGGTGATAGCCGGGACGCTGTCGAACCCAGCGGCGCACCCCTACGAAAATTTGTTCGTGAAGGTCACCATTGGAAATTCGTACTGCACGGGAACGCTGCTCGGTAACGCGACGGCCGGCAGCTCGTCCTGGGTCCTGACGGCCAAGCACTGCGCCGGTGCTACCACCGATCCCGCGACGGTCTTCGCGATCCGGGGCGCCGAGAAAGTCGGGGCCCTGAACATCTATCCGAACCCGGACGGGCAGGACGCGACCCTCATCGAGCTCGTGTCTTCGATGACGACAGCTAACAGTGTCTACTTCACGACCCTGACCCCGACCCAGCTCGTGGGGACGGCGGTACGGTGCTTCGGCTACGGCAACAGCGCGTGGACCGACAAGAACGGCGACGGCACCTTCACGAAGAGCGAGTTCTCTGGTGGGGGCAAGCTGCGCCTTGGCGACTTCACCGTGAAGGCGGACGCGAGCGACACGACGTCGTTCTACGACCTCGTCGTTCCGAACCCGCAGGGCCAGGCGCTTGCCCCCGGGGACTCGGGCGGGCCATGCATCAAGGGAGCCGACGTCAACAGCACCGGGGCGATCAATCTCACCGGTATCCTGAAGGCGGGCACCAACCAGAACACCACCGGGATCGTCACCTACAACCGCGAGGTGGCATCCACGGTCATCTCGAGCTGGATTCGTCAGTACGTGCCGCGCCCCTAGCGACGGCGACCCGGCGCGCGGGTCCCGAAAGCCGAGCGGGACCTCGAGCGCGTCCTCAGCTGAACCGAGATCTCCTGTCTTGCATAAAAGACAGGAGATCTATTATACTGACGGTCCTCGCCATGTTCCCGCGTCAGCTCTTCCGTCCAGCTGTCCCCGTATCCTTCGCTTGCTCGCTGCAGAAGAACCACGTCGTCGACGGAGCGCCGTTCGACCAGCTCTACGCGCCATGGCGCTGAGCGGACCCGACCGGGCCTATCCGAGGGCAGGGGCTCGGTCCGACGATGGCGACGCTGGGGATGGTCCTTCGCGTCCGACGATCGCGGATCTGGCGGGCTTCGTGAAGCCGCCGTCGGCCTCCGACGCGGGCGCGAACGGCCAGCTCCTCGTCGTCATGAACGAGCCCGAGCTGGGCGTCCTGCTGTTCTATTGCCTGACCGCCGCCGGGTTTCGCGTGCGCCTGGCCGCGCGCGACGCCGACGGCGCCCGCGAAGTGGAGCGCGAGTTTCCCGAGGTCGTCCTGCTCGACTCGCGCCTGCCCGGCGGACGCAGCACCGAGGTCTGGCGTCAGATCCGCGCCGCCAGTCGCGGCGTGCGTCCGCCCGCCGTCATCATGCTCATCGGTGGCGAAGACGACATCGACCCGCGCCTCGGATTGGAGTTCGGACCGTGCGACTTCGTGGTCTATCCGCTCAGCGTGCGGGATCTGGTCTTGCGCATCGATCGCATCATCGCCGTCCGGCGCGAGATGGCGGCGGCCACCCCAGGGCCCGCCGAACGCCGCCGCCCGGCCCGCGCCGGACGGTATCTGGTGGGGCCCCTCGACCTCGACACCGCCCGGCAGACGGTGCTTCTGTCGGGCGCGCCCGTGGCGCTCAGCCCACTGGAGCTGCAGGTGCTGACCTATCTGATCGAGCACCGCGATCGCGTCTGCACCCGCGGCGACCTGCTGGCCGACGTGTGGGGCTACCGCCCCGGCGTGACCAGCCGCGCGACCGACGTTCACGTCAACCGCCTGCGCGTCAAGCTGGGCCCTGCCGGAAGCCTCATCGAGACCATCCGCGGCGCCGGCTATCGGTTGTCCGCCGAGCACCCGGTCATCGAGACCGACCTGCCCCCGGCGCCGGCCGGGATCTACTCCGAGCCGGAGGGCCATGGGGGGCTTGACCTGCACGACGATGCAGGCGCCGGGCTCGATGGCTCCCGCCAGAGGCGTCTTGTTCTTGGCCTTGTCGGCCAGCTGCCAGCCGGTCAGCGGCACCGGTCGGGGCGACGTCTTGAGGAGCGTGACCGGTCAGCGGGTCAAGGGAAGTCGGACCAGTAGCACGGCGTGTGTTGCTGGCCGCTCTCGTCGGTGGCGTATTCGCTGAGGCCCATCGAGGCCGCCATGGTGCTGATCGAGGTCGCCGTGGCCTTGTTGGCCGCGGAGCAGGCGCCGAGATAGTCCTCGGCGCCGAGCCAGAACGGGTGGCCGCCCGGCTGCAGGCCGAGGTCGCGCCACGCGAGGACCTCCTTCAGGTTGCTGGTGTCGGTGGTGACCCGCGAGCCGTTCGCGAACAGGCTCTCGACGGAGATGCCGTCGAGCAGCGACGGGTAGGCCACACCGTGGGTGGTGCCCTGGCGCGTGGTCTTGGTGATGGCGTTCTGCATGACGAGGAGCTTGTCGGGGAACTTCTGGCGCAGCTGCCAGACGAGATCGAGGCCCCCCTGCGAGCAAGTCGCGTTGCAGGGCCCCCCCTGGCTCGGGGAGAGGCCGTGCTCCACGACCTCCATGTTGTCCAGGAAGAAGCCGTCCACGCCTTGCGCGGCCAGGCGGGGCGCGACGTAGTTCACGATCAGATCCTGGTACGCGGCGTTCGAGAGGTCGGCCCACATCTCGTCGGCGAACCCGAAGTATTTGTCGGTCAGCGCGCCCGAGCCCTGACACGACTTGTGACCGGCGGGGTTCGTCGCGTAGTACGAGCGGAACGACTCGCACGATCCCACGTTCATGTACGAGATGACGCGGTTCCGGCCGGAGGATCTGAGCTGGGCGATCTGGGCGGACGAGAAGCCCACGTCAGGATCGGCGTCGATGTCGATGATCCGGAAGGTGGCCGCGACCTTCGCAAAATCGAGGGACGCCATCGGCGAGCCGTAGAAGGCGACCCACGGCTGTCCGTCGGGGAAGCCGCGGCCCGCGGCGCTCCCGGCACCGCCACCGCTGCCGGTCGCGCCGCCCGAGCCGGCGGCGCGGCCGCCCGAGCCGGCGCTCGCCGGCCCCGCGGTCCCTCCGCTGCCGGTGCCAGCCGGCCCTCGTCCGCCCGATCCGCCCGAGATCCCGCCGCTCGCGCTGCCGCCGGAGCCTCCTGAGCCGGATCCCCCGCTGGCGGCGTCGGATCGCGGCGCGTCCGCGCCGGCCTCCTTCGGTTCCGACGAAGCCGTGATCCCCGGGCCACAGGCCGCCGACCCGAAGCCAAGACCGCAAGCGAGCAGGGACGTGAGTCTGACGGTTTCCAACCTGCGCATGGGGACTCGGCGGGTGAGCTTTTCCTTGGTTTTTTCGTACGGTGCGTGGGACGTGGCGGCCATCGTGAGTGCCCAGGGCCATGACCTGGTGTCATTCATCGGAACCGCGAACGGTGTAAATCGGGCCTCGGGGATGAAGGGCGACTGGCCTTTTCCGGCCGTTCCGGCTGCCCGCTCGAGGACACCGTGAGGGGGCCAGGTCGGGGGTACGCGCTGATTTGTGATCCGGGCCACTGACAACCCGGGGCCAGGAGGAAAGGAACAGGCAGGGGCTCGTCGCTTCTCGCTCCCTGGACGAAATTTTCTGGGTCTGGTCCGTCCCAAAGAGGCTCGGGCTTCCTTTCCGACGCAGGAAACCACCAATCGCTCTGGAAAAATCGCGTGAGGCAGCATAGTTTCGTGACGGTGTCGGAACACCCGGCACCACATATGGTCGTTTCACCGACGCAGGCGACGCGCGCGCACCTCGCCCGCGCACCTCGAGATGGTAGGGCCCCCATGGTCGACAAGTGGCGGACAAGTGATGGACAAGCAATGGACAAGGCGCCCGCCGCCCTGCGCACCGTGCGAACGGTGCTGACCGCGATCATTGCTCTGTCCGTGGGCGTGGCCGTGGTCTCGTGGTTGAAGGGCGGCGCGGAAGACGCCGGGCCGACCTTTCAGGAGCGCGCACCCACCGGCGCCGCGGTTTCGAGTCGTGCGCCCTGGGCGCACCGGAACGATCCCGTACAGTCGGCCCGGGTGGGCGGCTGGCTTCGCTGAAGGGTTCGGTCGGGCCATCTGGAAGCGCCTCGGAGAAAGAATCCGTGCGATGGATCGGCGCCCTCCTGGTTGTCGTTGCGCTCGTCGCCGGGGCCGGGCGCGCGCACGCTGAGCCCCGGGTCGAGCGAACGAAGGGGGCGGCGCCCCGACCGGTCTCGACCGCGTTCTATTACGGCACGCGCGTGCCCCGCGAGCTGGCGCAGCACTTCGATCGTGTGGTCGTCGACGTCGACAACCTGACCTCCTGGCCGAGCCCGTGCAAGGCGGAGCTCTTCGCGTACGTCAGCCTGGGCGAGGTCGGACCGGGGCGGTCCTGGCGCAGGAGCGTCCCGGACGGGGTGATCATGGGACGCAACAGCGAGTGGGGCTCCGAGATCGTCGACGTGCGCAAGCCGGCCTGGCGCACCTTCGTCCTCGAGCACGTCGTTCCCGACGTCCTCAAGAAGGGGATCCGCGGCCTGTTCTTCGACACGCTCGACAGCTTCGAGAGCGTCGAGCACGCCGAGTCGCAGTGGCCCTCTCACCAGCGCGCGCTCGCGGAGCTGGTCGATGCGATCCGGGCCCGCCACCCCGGGCTCCCGGTTCTGTTGAACCGCGGTTTTGGTCTGCTGCCGTTCCTGGCGACCCCGCCCGACGGAATGGTGGCCGAGGGGTTGTTCCGGACCGCCGACTCGGAGGGCAAGCAGTACCGCGCGGTCGCGGCCGACGAGACCGAGGCGCTCCTGCGCGCGCTGCGCGCCGTTCAGGCCGCGAAGATCCCGGTGACCGTGATTGACTACGTACCTGCGAGGGACATCGAGCTGCGCCGGTCCACGGCGCGCCGGATCATGAACGAGGGTTTCGAGCCGTACATCTCGGTCCCGAACCTCGACCAGGTGGGCCTGGGGCGGATCGAGCCGGTGCGGCGCCGGGTCATGCTCCTCTTTCGCAGCGCCCCGGGCAGCGAGAACTTGGCCCCGCCCATCGACGCGGCGCTGGCCGCGCCCATCCTCGAGTGGCTGGGATACGCCGTCGACTACGTGGACGTGCGCAGGGGCCTGCCGGCGGCGCCGCTCGTCGATCGCTACGCAGGCGCCGTCGTGCTCGGCACGGACAACCTGGGCCCCGCCTTCGCAGGCTGGGTCGAGGCGCGCATGCACGAGGGGCTCCGTCTGGCTTTCCTGAACGGCTTCGGCTTCACGCCGAGCGCGGAGCTCCTCGCCGAGCTCGGGCTGAAGCCGGCATCCACCAAGGTGAGCCCGCCGCTGGCGGCCACGGTGACCTCGCCCAGCGTGGGCTTCGAGACGGCGGTGCGACCCTTGCTCTACGATCTGCCCCCCTACGTCGCGGAGGGGAGCGGCATGAGGTGTTTATTGCGCCTCGGTGACAAGGGTGGAAACAACTGGGACGCGATCGTGGTGGGGCCGTGGGGGGGCGCGGCGTTCGCGCCCTACGTCGTGGCGCCCGATCTGGACGGTGAACGACGCTGGATCGTGAACCCGTTCGCGTTCCTGCGGGACGCGCTGGCCCTCGCCCGCATCCCGGCTCCCGACGTCACGACCGAGAGCGGGCGCCGGATCCTGACCATCCACCTGGACGGCGACGGGTTCCCCAGCCGGGCCGAGTTCGGCGATCGCGCCTTCGCCGGGCAGGTGATCCTCGACAAGATCCTGCGCAAGCACCCGGTCCCGCATACCGTCTCGGTGATCGAGGGCGAGGTGAGCAGCGCGGGCCTCTACCCGGCGGACGCGCCCAAGCTCGAGGAGATCGCGCGCGCGATCTACCGCCTGCCCTACGTGGAGGGCGCCAGTCACACCTTCAGCCATCCCTTCACCTGGGCAGACGCCGAGACGCACCGGCTGACCGCCTCACCGTCCACCCTGGCCATTGCCGGATACAGCTTCGATGGGCGGCGCGAGGTGGCGGGATCGCTCGAGTACCTGGACACGAAGCTGATGCCTCCGGGGAAACGCGCGCGTGTCCTGCTGTGGTCGGGAGACTGCTCGCCCAGCCCGGAGATGGTGGCGCTGACCGAGCAGGCCGGCGTCGAGAACGTGAACGGCGCAGGCGCGACGCTGACCGCCGATCGGCCCACGCTGACGATGGTGTCGCCGCTCGGCATGAACAAGGGCGCCGGCTTTCAGGTCTTCGCGCCGGTCCAGAACGAGAACGTCTTCACCAACGAATGGCACGGGCCGTTTTACGGCTACGAGCACGTGATCGAGACGTTCGAGCTCACGGAGTCGCCGCGGCGGCTCAACCCCATCTCGATCTACTTTCACTTCTTCTCCGCCACCAAGACCGCCTCCCTGAAGGCGCTCGAGAAGGTCTATGCGTGGGCGCTCGGGCGCGAGACCACCAGGCTGTACCTGAGCGAGTACGCGGCGCGCGTGCGGGCCTTCCACGACGCCTCGCTGGCGCGGCGGCTCGACGACGGCGCCTGGGACCTCGGCGATCTGGGGGCCCTGCGGACGGTGCGCCTCGACGACGGCAACGGCGAGTGGCCCGTCTTCGAGGCGTCGGTCGGCGTGGCGGGCGTGCGGTCCGGGCCCTCCGGCCGCTACGTCCACCTGGCTGCCGACGCGTCCCCCGCGCTGGTCCTCGCTCCGCGCGCGCCGGTCGGCCCCTATCTGCTGGAGGCGAACGGCAGCGTCGTGTCGTGGCGGCGAACGGCACGCGAGGTTCACTTCCGCATCCGGGGGCACGAGCCCTTGCGCCTCGCGATCGCCGGCGCGACGTCCTGCGCGCTGCGGACTTCGGCGGGCGTGGTGCAGGGGCGGGGTGGGATCGAGCGCGGCGCGGGCGGGCGCGCCGCCGGGCCGGTCGTGCGGTTTTCGCTTCGCGAGAGCGACACCGGAGAGGCGACGCTTGGCTGCTCGTGAGGGGCTCGGCGCCGGCGGCTTTGCCAGACCAGTCGAGCGCCCGGCCGGGCGCGTGCGCTTGGCCCGGGAAGGGATGCTGGCCGGCGTGACCTTCGCGATGGGGGCGTTGCTGACCCTGGTGTTCCCGAGCGCGCGCGACTTCGATCTCAACGCCAACGCCCTCCCCATCGGGGCGTACGCGGCCGCGTACCTCGAGGTCCTGGTCAAGGCCAACCCCCGCGACTGGTCGGCGCGGCTGGCGTTCGTGCGGCAGTTGCACGGCCGCGGCGAGCTGCAGCGGGCCCTCGACGAGCTGGATCTGGTCCCGCGCACGGGGGAGAGCCGCGCCCCGGCCGAAGGGCTCGCGCTCGAGATCTCGTGGGCGGCGTTGCGCGCGATCCCGGTCGGCGATCCCGCGCGCGGGGCGGCCATCGCCGACGTGGGCCAGCGCCTGGAGACTCTCGCGCAGGACGGCGCCGGATCGCCGGAGGAGCTCTCGCACTTCGCGGATCTCGCGTTGCAGATCGAGCGGCCTCGGCTGGCGGCGAGGTTCTACGCTCGCCTCGGCGAGGTCGTGACCGGCGAGGCGCGCCCGCGGGCCCTGGCGGAGGCGGGCCGGTGGTCCCTGGCGGGCGGGGATCCCGCCGGGGCGGCGGCCCTGTACGACGCGGCGGCGCTGGCGACCGGGGACCTGGCGCTCGAGTCCACTTGGGCCCGCCGGTCGGTGGCCGCGGCCGAGGCCGCGGGTGATGCGCGGGTGGCTGCCGATCGCGCGGCCTTGTGGCTGGCGCGGCGGCCGGGGGACCTGGCGCTGCTGTCCGAGGCGGCGCGCGTGTCTCTGGCGGCGAACCGGCCGCGCGCCGCCCGGGACCTCGGACGCCGGCTGGTGCGAGCCCGCCCCGACGACCCAGTCGAGCGTGAACGGCAGGCCCTG
>Ga0068855_100012911_pt1 | contig 10080 bp, 9 predicted proteins | sample KBSCornC52_FD_66592 | JGI IMG/M metagenome (GOLD analysis project Ga0068855, IMG submission 66592) | Corn rhizosphere microbial communities from Kellogg Biological Station, Michigan, USA - KBS Corn C5-2 | ecosystem: Host-associated > Plants > Roots > Rhizosphere > Soil ... | reverse complement strand
AGGAACATATTCATTACGTCGAAAATTGTGTTCACCATCTGGGAAGACTGAATGGAATCCCACTCGTCGAAGGCATCCTGATCGTTGGGGTCAAACTGGTGATTACGGGCCACGATCTTGTGCACCTCGGCCTTCGCTAGCAAGTGATCGTCGGTCTTTGTCGGTTGGTACTCCATGAACGAGATTGCGCCCTGCTCGTTGTCGCCTTTAATCGGGAACGATGCCTGCATCACGGAAAACGGAATGTAGCCGCGCATGTTCAACCACAGGTTGTCACCGCGTCCAAGGTGAGGCAGTGTGCCAATCACGTGAAAGCTCTGGCCATTGATCAAAACGGTGGAACCAAGGGCCGGACGCCCGGGAAACAGAGTCTTCTGCAACTCGCTTCCGAGCACAATTACGTTGCGTCTCTGCGAACCATCAAGGTCGTTCAGCCACCGTCCGTCCTTTAATGGCAGGTAGCTGATCTCATTCATTTGCGGTTCGACTCCCAGTATCTGACCGCTGCCATTGGCGAACTCACTTACCTCGTGCAGATCATTGCGGGAGATAATTGGGCAGGCTCGACGCACATGTGGGGCTTCCAGGATTTGGGTGTAATCCTCGTAATGCAAACGATACCAACGCGCAGAGTTCATGCTCCCAGCCAACGCCGGGGCACGCCCGGGAAAGATGAACATGATGTCTTTGCCGAACTCCGCCATCTCGCGCTTGTTGCCGGAACGAAAACCTTCGCCAACTCCCACCAGGAGAAGAAGCGAACCTACTCCCCAGGCGATTCCGAACATAGTCAGAAAGGACCGCAGTTTGTGCGCCCACAAGTTTCTGAAAATTTGCGCGAGAATGTCCAGCAACGTCCTCATGAGTTATACCGTGATACGGAAAGTCACAGGCAGGAGTTCCCTACTCTTCATTGTTGCAGGTCGGCCGTCATATGGATAGATGCTGGTAGAAGTTTTTCGCGATCACAGCATTGTGATCATTTCGTCCCGGATAAGGCTTCATTGGTGCCCGGAAAGTGGCTCTGGGCTGCCGCGTTGGATTTCACTGATTTCTTGTCACGCGGTCCCAGAGCTAGCACCATCGACATGTTCTTGGGATAGTTCACATTCTTTCCCCGGGCCAGAAAGTGGCTGTAAATTGAGGTCGCCGCCCCATAACTTCCCATTCCTGTCGCAATCGCTCGTGAGTGCGCAAATGCACCCACCAGCATGCCTACCAGCTTGAATCCGGAAAATCCGTTCAGGGCATTTGGACCGGCGGGACCGGCGGCGTCTCCCCGGCCGGCGTCGGAGTCCGGCGATGCCGAAGAGGCTGCCAACAGTACCGCAATTCCAGTTGTGAGATAGCGTGTCTTCGAAGGTTTGACCTGCGCGCCGCCTTCTGAATCGAGCGCAAGGTTCTCGCCTTTGGCAACGTCCATTCCCTCGAGCGTTGACTGGATCTGCTTTTCCAGTCCGTTGGGAGGCGCGACTTGGTGAAATGAGATTCTCAGTTGCCCATTGCGTCCGAAGCGCCGCGCCGCTCGCACTTGCGAGACGGTACCCCTCAGAATGCTGCCCTCAGGGAGGTAGAGCTGATTATCGACAATCAGCGGCTGGCTGATCCGGGCTTCCACCTGATCGCCGCGCTTCGCGGTCGCGGAGTTTAACGGCGTAGTCAGCCATGCGTGCACCACCCCGCCGGAGTCCGGCAACTGCCCCATGTGCTCCACCATTGCTGGTTTCAGTTGCTCTGTTCCGAACACGAGCGGCTGCGGGAGCGAAGCGCTGAAACTTGTTCCTGGATCCAGATATTGCGGCCGATAAGGCGATTGCGTCAGCGCATACCGTTCCAAGCGGTGCATTTTGTTTGGGGAAACGACCTGCTCCTTTAGCGCCGCCAGCTGTCGTTTCGCGTCCGCTTCAGCCTGGGCAAGCTTGCTCTTGGCGGCGGCCTTTCCTTCTGCGATCTTTCCTGCCTTCGCCTGATTCGCCGAAACAAACTGCAGCACACCATTGCTCCCAGGAGCGACCAGTGTGTGAACAGCAAGGACTCGCCCGTCCGCAAGGTGAACCTCGTCCAACTCGACTTCAACCTGGCGCTGAGGTGAAAAGTCAGCATTCAGAGCAGCGAGTGTACGCATCTTCTTCGATATGCCCTCGATGTCCGCAACCTTACCAGTCACCTCGCTCCCTGCCGGTATCAGCAACTGGTCGAACGAGTAGATGGGCTCGATGGTTTTGCCGTGAATCGGTTGGCCTACGGCACGCAGCCGAAGTTCGCGGTCGAGGACGACTTTCAGTGGTGTCCCCTCCGGAATTGTTAAAGGCATGGAAGCAGGCTCGCGGGGTGGCGCTTTCGGTGGTTCTGCCGGACGGATCTTCAGCGTCTGCGAAAACAGGCTGGCCGAAAGAATGGTGGAACTAAACACGAAGCGAAGGAACAAGTACCGCATAAAACCGAATCACCCGGGAATTGTTGGATTGAAATCGCCTGCCAGAAGCTGAATGCCTTACTCAAGAAATACCACGAATCCTGCTCGGTCGGATGTAGCCGCTGCTGAAGCAGGTTGCACGACAACGGCTAGCTGTCCTTGCGATATAGCAGGTCGCGCATGGCTTTGCGGCGCGCCGCGTTCAGTTCGCTGTCGCCTGCCGCGGTGCCGGCGGAGTTCTTGGACTCCTTTGTGTCCTCGACGCTGCAATCCGGGCAGCGATTCGCAAACCCAGGCTTGTCCGGCTTGAGTTCGAATTCCTCTCCGCAAACGCTGCACACCTTGATGGGGAATCCCATGAAGAAATCATACCGGATGAAGCTAGATGGACGTTGCTTACGCGATCCACTTCGCCAACGCGAACGCCACTCCCGCCGCCACGCCGCCGATGAGCATGGTTTGCATGGCGCTACGCAATGCGCGAGCACCGGTGTACTTTCCTTTGATATAGCCGAAAACGCCGAGTGCAACTAACGTCACAATCGCCGAAACGATCAAACCTCGATAGGAATTCGTCAGCACGATGTACGGTGACAGCGGAATCAGCCCGCCTGCTACATACGACGCCGCAATGGTTCCCGCGCTGGTCACGGCGCGCTTCGGATCGGGTTCTTCAAGGCCCAACTCAAATCGCATCATGAAATCCACCCAGGCATCGGGACGCTTGCTCAACGCTTCTACCACGGGATTGGCTTCCTCAGCCGTCATTCCGTAATTGCGAAAAACCTTGCTGACCTCAGCTTTCTCCTCTTCCGGAATCTCCTCGATTTCGCGATATTCACGTTCCTTCTCTTGTTGGTAATGTTCTGCGTCGCCGCGCGCCGCAAGATATCCGCCCAGTCCCATGGCAATCGATCCTGCCGCGATCTCCGCCAACCCTCCGATTACGATGAACCTGTTGTTCGAGAAGGCTCCGGAAAGTCCTGCGGCCAGTGCGAACGGCACGGTGAGCCCGTCCGACATCCCAATCACCACGTCGCGAACAAAGTTGCTGGACGTAAAATGCTGCTCGCGATGAAGGATCCTCGCCATCACTTCACCTCCTCTGGATGCGCTTTCAGCCACTCTTGCGCTTTGCGAATGACATCCCGCTCGCCGCGGTAGCTCAACCGCCGGTCGGCGCCCTCCAGTGGGATCCATAGCGCCTGCTTCACTTCGATCCGCATCTCTCGCGTGACGTCGTCGATTTCTCCGGATTGATACCTCAACAGAAAAAAGCTGACGATCTTGAACACGCGCTGCTTGTCGCCCCAGGAACGCACGTAGACGTACTTGATGTCGGTGAGTTTGGTGACGATGGAAGCGGTGATGCCGGTCTCCTCGAACACCTCGCGCACGGCGGTTTCCGCCGCCTGTTCTCCGGGATCGACAATCCCTTTCGGCAGCGCCAACACTTGGCCCTGCTTGCCTGATTTGCGCTTGGCTGAATTCGAGGTACCGCCCTCGCGCGTGGGCTCAATTACGGCTACTTCCCAGCCCAACTCGGCTTTCCGGACCACCACTCCCCCGGCTGAAATCTCTCTTGGCATGGCCTTCCAAGTTATCAGGAACAAAGGGCTTCGTCATCCCTGGTTACGCTTTCCCCTAGAGTAATTAACCTCGTGAAATACGGTTTCCTTATACTAGGGCAGGCAGCATCTTACCTAGGTGGTGGGAAGTTCGGCCGGAGGGAGTTAGCGGCCATGAAGAGTTTGCGAAAAATCGTGCGCTCGGTGCGCGCCTTTGGACGCGGACTCTCGCCTGCACTACAACCGTCGGCTCCCACGAAGGTTCCCGCCATTGGTCTCGCCCTCGGTGGCGGTTTTGCCCGCGGCATCGTTCATGTTGGTGTTTTAAAAGCGCTGGAAGCCGAAGGCATTTCCATCAACTTCGTTGCCGGAACCAGTGTGGGCGCGCTCATCGGCGCTGCTTACTGCAGCGGCGTCACTCCTGAAGAACTGGAGCACATTGCCAGCCGGGTGCGTTTCCGCGACCTCGCGCGCTGGACGCTCTCACGCTACGGCTTTGCGACCAACCTGCGCATGATCTCGTTTCTCGACCGAATCTTGAAGGTGAAGACTTTTGAGGAACTTCGCATCCCGCTCGCCGTTACTGCCACCGACTTTGCTTCTGGAGAAGGCGTGGTGTTCCGCTCCGGGTCGCTGACTGATCCGGTTCGTGCGAGTTGTGCATACCCCGGAGTCTTTCTTCCGGTCACTGTGAATGGTCGCATGCTCGTGGATGGCATGCTGGCCCATTCGCTTCCCAGCCAACCGGTGCGTGACATGGGTGCCGATCGTGTGATCGCAGTGAATCTCAAGAGCACATGGTCGACAAAAGACGGGCCGCGCCATATTTTCGATGTCATCGGCCAGTGCTTCTCGATTGCGCAAGACATGAACTGTTCTCAGGCACGTGCCTGCGCCGATCTCATCATCGAACCCGATGTTACCGGTTACCGCTACGATGACTTCGAGCACAGTGCAGAACTGGTACGTATCGGGGAAGAAATCGGCCGCAAAGCGTTGCCGCAAATTCGCAAGTGGTTTCCGTCCGCTGAGGCTCCGGAAACCGAACGCGCCGGTTCAAAGTTGCCCTCTGCCACGCCGATACCGAGCCCTGCCACTTCCCAGCCTTAATCGTCCAAGTCATCCGCCTGAATTTCGCAGAGACTCGTTGCTCTGTCCTCTATCGAACATTCGGCCTCCCTACAGAAACCACTGTATAGACGGGCGTTGCACTAGCAGTGAAGAATTATGTGTCCGCGCAGCGCGTTGGGCGGCGTCTCTTGCGGGGGCATCGGGCGCTGTCGTGCAGTCCCACATACGTGGCTTTCCCTCAATGTACGTGGTTTGCGTTTTCTGTTCTTGATCACAACATGGCGAATGCACAACTGACTACTGAACCAGAGCTCCTGCGTTCGCGATGCGGATGTTCCGGTCTCGACGATGTTCTGGGCGGCGGACTTCCATCGGGTCACGTTTATCTGCTCGAAGGTGAACCTGGAAGCGGCAAAACCACGCTCGCCCTGCAGTTCATGGCCGAAGGGTTGCGGAACGGCGAGAAGGTGCTTTTCGTGACCTTGTCAGAGTCGCGGGCGGACTTGTTGAGTGTCGGACGTTCTCATCGACTTAACCTTGAAGGCATTCGCATCCTCGAACTCAGGCCTGACGAAGAGGATCTCAAGCCCGAAGGCCAATACACCGTTTTTCATCCCGCCGAGGTTGAACTCAACGACCGCGTCCAGATGATCATGAAAGAAGTGAATGAACTGCGGCCCGATCGCCTGGTGATCGATGGTCTTTCAGAAGTGCGCATGCTTTCGAAGGACCCGCTGCGCTATCGCCGCCAAATACTGTCGCTCAAGGAATATGCGCCCGCTAGTTGCACTGTGCTTTTGCTGGACGATCGCACCAGTCGTCAGGTTGATCTGGAATTACATAGCATTGTCCACGGCGTGATCGCGCTCTCGAAGATCGCGGTCGAATATGGCAAAACTCGCCGTCGTGTGGAAGTTACCAAGCTGCGTGGCTGCGCGTTCCGCGAAGGTTACCACGATTATCTGATCCGGATGGGGGGCGTAGTTGTGTATCCCCGGCTGATCGCCTCCGAATATGAAGAGATTCCTGCGAATCGAGGCAGAGTAGGCAGCGGAATCGCTGAACTCGATTCCCTCGTGGGCGGCGGTCTGGATCGCGGCACCAGCACTTTGCTGCTTGGTCCCGCCGGATGCGGTAAGACCACCATTGCTATTCGCTGGGCGGTGAGCGCGGCGGAACGCGGAGAAACCGCCTCGATTTTCTTATTTGAAGAAACCATTGCCACCTTGGTTCAACGCGCCTCTGGCTTGGGCATGAATCTCCAGCAGCACATTCAAAGCGGCAGCATCAAGATCACGCATCTTGACCCGGCCGAAATGTCGCCGGGTGAGTTTGTCGAACTCGTGCGCAAGGCAGTAGAGCAAGAGGATACCCGCACTGTTGTCATCGATAGCTTGAACGGATTCCTGCAAGCTATGCCCGGCGAACAGTTTTTGGCACTGCATCTGCATGAGTTGCTCACTTACCTGAATCACCGCGGCGTTGTAACCCTGATGATATTGGCGCAGATGGGAATGATCGGAGCTATTCAGACTCCGGCTGACATCAGCTACCTCGCAGATAACATCATGGTGCTGCGATATTTCGAGGCACAGGGAGAAGTGCGGCAGGCGATTTCCATGATCAAGAAACGCAGTGGCGCACACGAACACACCATTCGCGAGCTGAAATTAGGTCCCGAGCGTATTTACGTTGGCGAGCCGTTACGGGATTTTCACGGCGTACTGAGCGGCATTCCTGCACTGGTGGGACAGGGCACGAACGGACACGGAAACGGACACGGACCTCGACTTGACAATTGATGCTGCCAATAACGACCTGCGGGTATTGATCCTCGCTCCTTTCGGCAAAGACGGCAGTCTCATTGAATCCGTACTGCTGGAATCCAAGATCGAGAGCTTGAGAGTGCCGAGCTTGGAAGCCCTCACGAATGCAATCGCGGTCGGTGCCGGGGCCGCGATTGTGACTGAAGAAGTGTTGCAACACATGTCGATTGGCGTGCTCGCCAAACTGCTTGCTGAGCAACCACCGTGGTCCGATTTCCCCATCATCGTACTCACCGGCGGCGGCATGAGCACAGCTGCGACCGAACATGCGGTCCGGTCGCGAGCTCCGCTCGGCAACGTCGCGCTGCTGGAGCGTCCACTCCGTCCCGCAACGCTGATTAGTTCTGTGCGAACTGCCTTAGCGGCCCGTCAGCGTCAGTATGAAATCCGCGATCATTTACAAAAACGCGCGCAAGCGGAAGAGGCTCTCCGCCGCGCTCACGACGCTCTGGAATCGCTAGTTGAGCAGCGTACCGCTGCACTTCGCCGCCTCAGCGCCCGCCTGCTTCGCGTACAGGACGAAGAGCGCCGGCGCATCGCGCGGGAACTGCACGACAGTTTGGGCCAGTACCTCACGGCGGCCAAAATCAATCTGGATGTGCTGGCGCGAACCAAGGGCGACGGTGCCTACCTCCGTGAAGCCCAACAGCTCATCGATCGCGCAATTTCCGACACCCGCACGTTGTCCCATCTTCTGCATCCGCCATTGCTTGACGAAGCGGGATTCATTTCTGCCGCTCACTGGTATGTAGAAGGCTTTGGCAAACGGAGTGGCATTCGGGCTTCGCTCGAAATTCCCGAGGGATTTGAACGACTGCCCTCTGAAATCGAGACCGCACTTTTCCGAATTCTGCAGGAGTCGCTCACTAACGTTCACCGCCATTCCGCCAGTCGGTCTGTGGAAGTACGCCTGACCCGCGATTCGAGCTTCGTGACTCTCTCTATTCAGGATCATGGCAAAGGTATCCCCGCTGACACGCTTGATCGTTTCAAGAAAACCGGCACGAACGTCGGCGTCGGCCTGGCGGGAATGCGCGAACGCATCAAGGAACTAGGCGGTACATTCCACCTAGAGTCTGGCCCGAAAGGCACCCTCCTCAAAGCTATCGTTCCCGTAAGCTCAGCCGAGAAGCCGCAAGTCACGCGGTCCGTTGCACGGTCCTATAGTGCCGGCCCAGTTACCTACCACGCGCTTTAATCACTTTCTGTGTTGCGATGTCCGAGGATGGACGCAGCCTTGTCGTGGGCGGCTTTGATCACGCTATCGAGTTTCGGGAACCGATGACGCACATAGCCAAGAAGCCGTCTCGCCCAGTGGTATTCGGTCGATAAAATCACCAGCCCAATCAGCAGAAAGAGAATGCCTTGGAGTATCGGCAGAAAAAGGCCGGCGATCCCTAGAGCAATGAAAACCCATCCGACAATGATGATGGCAATGCGCTTCCAGGCAGCGGACATTTATGGACCAGCTATCCTTGGTGGAACTCGGTGAAATCTCTCGTTAAATGATGCCATGAACCAACGACGTGAGTCGCACCACGAGGAAATGTGACCACGATCACAGCGAAAATCGGCTGAAGCTAACATGATTGCAATGTAAGATATACGCACTAAAGAGGCGCCGCAGCACCAATGAAAAGGGCCACTCAAATCGCAGCTGTCGTTGTCGCTTTGTTGCTCTTTGGGCAGCCGTTGGCGGCGTGCGTGACGCCCGGCCATACCCTGACGGCTGCTGAGCACGCCTGCTGCGTCAAGATGGCCAGCATGTGCAATTCTTCGGCAATGCCGATGTCGCACTCCTGCTGCAAGCAGTCGGTTTCACCGCAGGCAATTGCGTTTGCGAAACTGCGGGGTCGCGATCTAGCCGCACCTGCCGTTTTAGTGTCTGAGTTTGTAGTAGCTCTCCCCCCGAGCATTCAAGTAGGTGATCTACTCCCGTCCGATTCCCCGCCGGGCAGTCCACCCAGGTCAAGCACTGTCCTGAGAATTTGATCCTCTCTTCATCGCGGCAGCACTGCGAGGATGCACGCGTGTCCTCGTGTGAATCCATCCTCAGAAAACTTGCGAGGAGAAATGACGAAGATGGGAAATTTGTGTATCTGGCTTGTGTTGGTCGGCAGTGCAGTTGCTCAGAACGCCACCACCAGCCTGCAATCGCTAATCACCGAGGCGCGACAGAGCAATCCCGCGATCCGGGCTTCGGAAATGGCCGTGGCAACTGCGCGATATGCGCCAAAGCAGGCGTCGGCGCTTCCTGACACTGAATTCATGGTGCAGCACTTCAGCGTTGGCAGCCCGCGGCCATTCGCGGGTTACAGCAACAGCGACTTTGCGTACATCGGGCTTGGCGCCTCTCAGGAGTTGCCCTATCCGGGGAAACTCGCGTTGCGTGCAAGCGTAGCCGAACATGAGATCGCAATCTCGAGTGCCGAGAAGGATGTGGTGGCATGGGATGCAATCACCCGCCTGAAGCTCGCGTACTTCCAGCTTGCTTCGTCACAGCAGTTGGTCGCGATCCTGGAAAAGGATCAGCAAACGGCCGAACAAATGGTGCAAGCAACTGAGGCACGATACCGCGTCGGCCAAGGTGCGCAGGGAGACCTGCTGCGCGCGCAATTGCAGCAGACCAAGCTGCTGAACGAGCTCTCGATGCAGCGGCGAGAAGGTGCCCAGGCGCAAGCCACAATCAAAGCGCTGCTGAATCGGCCCATGGCATCGCCGGACATCGTTGCTGAAAACTTGCACGAGCGCCGCCTGCCCGCAACGGAGACTCTGCTCCAGGAGCTCGCGGACAAAAATCCTGACCTTCAGGTAAATACGCAGCGAATTGCTCAGGGCCACGCTGCAGTTGAACTGGCTGCGAGAGAGAAGAAGCCTGATTTCGGCGTGCAGTACATGTGGCAGCACACCGCGTCCGAGTTTCGCGACTACTACATGGCGACGTTCTCGATCAAGCTGCCCAACCGATCTCGGGTGCGAGCCATGCAAGGCGAAGCTCAAGCCAAAGTGGCGCAGACTGAATCAGAAAAGCAGGCACGCCTCAAGCGGATGGAAGGCGACCTCGGCGAGCAAATCGCCATCGCGCAAACTTCCGAACAACAGCTCAAAGTCTATGACGACGGCCTCATTCCGCAGAGCGAAGCCGCGCTTAACGCGGGCTTGGCAGGATACAGCGCCGGCAAACAGGACTACCAAGGCC
>Ga0068855_100012910_pt1 | contig 10080 bp, 8 predicted proteins | sample KBSCornC52_FD_66592 | JGI IMG/M metagenome (GOLD analysis project Ga0068855, IMG submission 66592) | Corn rhizosphere microbial communities from Kellogg Biological Station, Michigan, USA - KBS Corn C5-2 | ecosystem: Host-associated > Plants > Roots > Rhizosphere > Soil ... | reverse complement strand
GTTCGATGTCTGGAGCACCTTGCCGGCCGCGTCGCGCAGCGTCACGCGGTAGCGAAACGTGCCGATGACGTCGCCGGTGACCGTGTTGCTCAGGACGGCGCCGAGCGAAGCGGTCGACGAGGCTGCGAGCATCCCCCACCCCGGGCTGTCGGCCCGCTCGAGCGCCTGCCCGACGGGATGCTGCTCCAGGCGCATGGTCGTCCCGGCCGGCAGCCGGGCGCCGTGCGGCGCCGCGCATTTGAACTCGCTCCCCGAGGGTGCGTCCCAGACCGCGCAGAGCGAGAACGTGATCAGCTTCGTCTTGACGAGCTTCAGCGACAGCCGCTGTTGCCACGTCGAGTGGTCGATCCGCGCGCGCAAGGCGATCGAGTCGGCCGCCGCCCGCTCTGCATCCGCGCTCGCGCAGGCGCTGACGACGCCGGTCGACAGGAGCACGGCCGCGAGCGCTGCCAGGCCGACCCGGCTCACGACGTCACGGTGAACGATCCGACCATGCCGTAGCCGGCATGGAACGGGACGTCGCACTGGTAGTTGTAGGAGCCCGGAGGCAGTGCGACCGTCCACGTCTCCGACTGTCCGGGAGACAGCAGCTTGCCCACCTTGACGCCGGTGATGCTGAAGTTGTGGACCTGCTGGCCCTTGTTCACGATCACGAACGTCACGTGGCCGGACGGCATCGTCGACTGCGTGAGGTCGAACCGGTATTCGAACATTCCGACGGTGACAGTCGTCTGCGCGGAGCCGACCGGCACCGTTGTCGTCGGCGGCGGTGTCGTCGTGGTCGCAGTCGTCGTGGTCGTCGGCGTCGGCGTCGGCTTGACGGCCGCCACTCCGACGGAGAAGACGCCCTTCATGCCGGCGGCGGCGTGACCCGGGATGGTGCACCGATAGGCGTACCGGCCCTTCTTCGCGAACTTCACCGTCAGCGTCGTGGACTTCCCGGGATTGAGGTTCTTCGTCTTCTTCCCGGCGATCTTGAAGTCGTGGGTGATCTTGCCGCGGTTCACGACCTTGAAGACGACCGTCGTGCCCGTCGCGACGCTCCGCTTCGAGAGAGCGAACGTGAACTCCCTCATGACAACGGTCACGTGCACGACCTTGGCCTTCGGCTTGGCGTTCGCCGTGCCGGATGTGAGGACTCCTGCGGTAGCGAGTCCTGCAGCTGCGAGTGCAGCCAATGCGAGCATGCTCAGTGCGCGACGCATCGTGAGGAACCTCCTCTCTCGTTGGGCTCGTGCGATGTATCCGGGGCGGCGGCTTCCTGGGCAGTGGCCGCCGCCCCGTCCTTTCGGGGGTTACGGGAGCTGGAACGTGTAGATGCTGTCGCCGCGCAGGCGGTTGGGGGAGTTGAGACCGCTCGGCCGCGTCGGGTCGTCGTGCGCCTGTCCACCGACGAGGATCGAGACGTACTGCGTGCCGTTCACCGAATAGGTGACCGGCGGCGCGGTCGCCGGCGCGTCCATCGGGGGCGACTTCCAGAGCGAGGCGCCCGTCTTCGTGCTCACGGCCTCGAGATAGCCGAGCCCGCTCTGGCCGTTACCGGGGCCGATGTGGCCGACGAAGGTCAACCCCGAGGCGGTGTTCATCGTGCCGCTGTAGCACGGGGTCTCCCACTTCTGGTGCCAGGCGAGCTTGTTCGTCCCCAGGTTCAGGGCGGAGAAGTTGCCAAGGTTGGAGGTCGAGGTGTCGGACATGATCAGCGTTGCGACACCGACGCCGCCGTTCGCACCCGCGACCTGGGAGGCCTTCGGGATCTGCTTGAAGGCGAACGCCCGGCCGGTCACGCCGCAGGTGATGAAGGCGTTCGTCTGCGGGCTGTACGAGGTCGCCGGCCAGTCCTGCTCCTCGAACGGGAAGACGACGTACTGCGACGTGTCGTACGCGTCGAACATGCAGCCGAGCTTGTACGGCTTCCCGTCGGGAGCGGTCGCCTTCGCGAAGGGGACGCCCGCGGCGGTCTGCGTCTGGTTGCCGTCGACGCAGAGCCGGAGACCGTCCTTCGCCCTCGGGTCGTCGATCACGTTGGGGGTGACGGGGATCGGCTGCGTCGGCCACGAGTTGACGCCGGGCGCCTTCGAGACGGGGACCTTGACCTGCTTGACCTGCGTGAGCGGCTTGCCGGTCTCGCGATCGAGGATCCAGGTCCAGCCGAGCTTTGCGATCTCGGCGAGCGCCGGGCGAGTCACGAGCTTGCCGTTGACCTTGAACTTGCCGGTGAACAGGACCGGCGGGTTCGGCAGGTCGCTGTCCCAGTTGTCGTGGTGGACGGTCTGGTAGGCCCACACGAGGCGGCCGGTGTAGAGGTTGAGCGCGACGATCGAGCTCGTGTAGAGATTCGCGCCCGGGCCGCGTGAGTTCCACGGCACCGGGTTGCCCGTGCCGAAGATCATCAGGTTGAGCTTGGTGTCGATCGCCGGCGTCTCCCAGAACGCGCCGCCGCCGAAGTGGGTGTCGGTCTTCGACCAGGTGTTGCTGCCGGGCTGGCCCGGCGCCGGTACCACCGTCCAGGTCCAGAGCCGCCGGCCGTTGGTCGCGTCGTAGGCGCCCATGTCGTTGCTGATGCTGCCCTGGTCGCCTCCGCTCGTGCCCTCGAAGACCATCCCGTTGTAATAGAGCGGTGCTGCGGCGAGATGCCCGCCCTGCTTCCACGGGATCGCCGCCGTCTTCCAGACGAGATTGCCCGTCTGCTGGTCGAGCGCGACCAGATAGCCGTCGACCTGGCCGCTGTAGACCTTGCCGTCGCCGATTGCGACACCGGGCTGCCGCTGAACCGATGCAGCCGGGAAGCCGGGGTCGAGGGTCGGCGTGTAGTGCCAGATCTCTGCGCCGGTAGTCGCATCGAGCGCGAACACGTCGCTTCTCGGCGTCACGATGTAGTAGACGCCGTCGGCGACGACCGCGTTCCCCTCGTACGAACCGCACTGCTGATCGTGCGTGGGGCACGTACCGAGGTGGATGTGCCATGCCTGCTTGAGCGTGCCGACGTTCGACGGCGTGATCTGCTTGAGCGTCGAGAAGCGGTCGTTTCTGAGATCACCCGCGACGGTGAGCCAGTTCGCCCCCGGATACGTGTTCAGCTGCTTGGCCGTGTACGCGGGCGACGGCGTGATCGCCGTCTTGGCCTGCGTCGTCGCCGGCGTGGCGCGTGTCGCCGAGGAGGCGACCGCCACCACGACCAGCAGACCGACGGCTAGAGCACCAGTGAGTGCAAGAAAGACGTTGCGGCGCATGCGGTTCCTCCCATAGGACAGTGATTGCGGCGAGCTCGACCTACGCAACCTTCAGCACGCCCTTCATCCCGGCGGCCGCGTGGCCGGGAACGGTGCAGAGGTACGGATACCGTCCCGCCTTGCGGAAGACGACCCGCAACACCGCGCTCTTGCCGGGCTTGATGACCGGTGTCTTTCGCCCGGCGATCTTGAAGTCGTGCGCGACCTTGCCGTGATTCACGACGCGAAAGACGACTGTCCCGCGATGCACGCTCTTCTTCGAGAGGCGAAACCGGAACTCGACCGCGACCACGCCGATCGACGCCACCGCCGCGTGAACGCGCAGCTGCGATCCATCGGCGGTGGACGGGGATGCGGCAGCTGCGTTCGCTGCTCCGAGAAGCAAGCCGAACGCAGCTCCGGCGGCGACGATCCTGGAAAGAGACATGAACACTGCAACACCTCGGATGGACTTCGCGTCGCGTTTGCGATGAAACAACGCGAACCACGCTAGACAGCGTGCAATGGGCAGACCAGCCACGCTTCTGCCGACGCCGTAGCAGTTCCGTGAGAGTCCACTCACACTGTCTGCAGCAGATGAGCGCGGCGCGAAGCACGAGTTGCGCGCGCGCGCAGCTTCAGATGTCGGTGTGAAATCGATGTGAGCAGACGCTCATGGAGTTGCCATCGGATCGGGCTGGCAACTCCGCTCACCGGTTCGTAGGCTGGCCGCAATGAGCTTTCAGGACTGGATCTTCTCCGTTCACCTGCTCTTCGCGGCCACGCTCGTCGGCGGCTTCGTCATGTCCTGGATCGTGGTCGTCTCACTGCGCTCCGTGGACGCAGCGGCAGAGACGCTCAGCTTCAACCGCGTCGCGACGGTCGGGACGATCGCGATCGTTCTGGGTCTGCCCGGCACGATCGCGCTCGGCATCTGGCTCGCGATCCTGCGCCCCCAGTTCCACCCGTGGGACGGCTGGGTGATCGGAGCGATCGTGCTCTGGGTCATCGCGACGGTGGCAGTGCTGCGCTCGTTCATCGAGTACAGGAAGCCGGCGCGAAAGGCGCGCGAGCTGATCGCGGCCGGCGTCACCGGTCCGAGCGGCGAGCTCGTGGCCTTGAACCGCACGACGACAGGGCTGCTCTTCCGCGCCCTCGCGTCGGCGGCGATCGTCCTGATCGTCATCGACATGATCTACAAGCCGGGTGCTTGACGTGCTAGGCGCAATCCGGCCGGCCGGTCAGGACTTTCCCGTCCTTCTCCACATCGTCGGTGCGACGATCGTCTTCGGCGCGCTGCTCGCAAGCGTGAGCTCGCTGGCGCTCGCACGCGGGCAGGTCCGGCTGCTGCGGGTCGGGTATTTCTCGCTTCTCCTCGTCGCCCTGCCGGGCTGGATCCTGATGCGGCTCAGCGGCGAGTGGATCTACCGGAAGCAGGGCTGGAACAATCTTCCCCACGACTTGAAGGACACGACCTGGCTGCGCATCGGGTTCGGCGTCGCCGACTACGGTGGTGTCCTCTTCCTCGTCGCGCTCGTGATCGGCGGAGTCGCGGTGCGTCGGTTACGCAACGGCGGAAGCGGCACCGGCCTGCTGAGGATCACCACCGGAATCGCGGTCGTCATCGCGCTCGCGTTCGTGGTCGCGGTCTGGGCGATGACCGGCAAGCCGAACTACGGCGAGGCAGCACCCGCGCTCGCCGCCGGCGCCACAACACAGACGTCTGCAGTTGCCGTCACCGCGACCGAGTTCAAGTTCACGCTCTCGAAGTCGAGCGTTCCGCACGGCAAGGTCGTCTTCACCATCGTGAACAAGGGCAAGCTCTCCCACGACTTCTGGATCGGCGGCAAGACATCGCCGCTCGTCGCACCGGGCAAGCGCGCGACGCTCACCGTCACGCTCGGTGCCGGCAGGCTCCTCTACGTCTGCACCGTCCCCGGCCACTCCGCCGCAGGGATGAAGGGCACGCTGAACGTCAGGTAGCGGACGCGGACGTCGGCACCGAAATGGGGTTCCGGCCCCATTGCCTTCCTCGCCGAGCATTGGGATTCTCGATGGCGCGCCACGAACTCCGCCCGTGCCGAACGGGCGGCACCCAGATGAGAGGGGCGGGATGGGCTCGACCGGCTCGAGCGGGCACGGATCGCAGGATCTGCTGGAGCTCGCCGCGATCGTCGACACGCTGAGTGACCCGGTTCTCGGGAAGACGCTCGACGGCACGATCCGCAGCTGGAACGCAGGCGCCCAGCAGCTCTACGGCTACAGCGCGGCCGAAGTCGTCGGGAAGAAGATCAACATCCTCGTCCCACCCGAGCGCGACGCTGAGATCGAGGAGATCCTCGAGCGCCTGCGCCGGGGCGAGACGATCAAACAGTTCGAGACGGTCCGTCGGCGCAAAGACGGAACCACCGTCGACGTCTCGCTCGTCATCACACCGGTCCGGAATTCCGCCGGCGCCATCATCGGTGCGTCCGCGATTCAGCACGACATCAGCGAACGAAAGCGACGGGAGCAGGTTCAGCGTTTCCTCGCCGAGGCAAGCCGTCTCCTCGCCGCGAATGTCGACCACCGTGCAACGCTCCCGAAGGTCGCCGATCTGACCCTGCAGATTGCCGATGGGTGCGTCATCGAGTTGCACGACGCCGCAGGTGCGCTCACGGAGGTTGCGCTTGCGAATCGCACCCCAGGCAACGTGGATCTCCTACGCGCGATGCGCCGCCGCTATCCGCCCGACGGGACGGACGGGTCACTCCCGAGTCGCGTGTTCAGGACCGGCAAGGCGGAGCTGATCGCGGAGCTCTCCGAGGGCGTCCTGAAGAACATTGCGCGGGACCACGAGCATCTGCAGATGCTGCGCGAGATCGGCGGCGGGTCGGTGATCGTCGTGCCGATGCGGACGCGCGGGGTGTCGATCGGGACGATCATGATCACCAACGAACGAGAGAGTCGGCGGTTCACGCCCGAAGATCTCGACCTCGCTCAGGATCTCGCCCGGCGAGCGGCCCTTGCCATCGAAAATGCGACGCTGCACGCCTCGGAGCAGGCGGCGCGACGGCGAGCCGAGCGCTCGGCCGAGCAGGTGGGGCGGCTCCAGGCCGTCACGGCGGCACTCTCTGGAGCGCTCTCGCCGGCGGCGGTCGCCGACGTGCTGATCGAGCAAGGCGCCGTGGCGGTCGGCGCAGACGGCGGCTTCGTTCGGCTTCTGACACCCGACGGGCGCAGTCTCGAACTGGTGGCGGCGGTCGGGATCTCCAAGCGCTTCGCGCACTCGTACCGGAAGCTCGACTTGGCGAGCTCGCTGCCGGGAGCCGGCGTCTTTCGTACGGGGACAGCGCGCTACTTCGACTCGACGACTGCGGTCCGGTCATCGTCGCCGACGTTCGCACGAGAGCATCAAGCAACCGGACACGAAGCAATCGCGTTCGTTCCACTCCGTCTCCAAGATCGGTCCATCGGCGTGATGGCGTTGAGCTTCGCCAACCGACGAACATTCGACACCGACGACCGCCAGCTCCTCACGGCGCTGGCCGACCAATGCGCACAGGCGCTCGAGCGTGCGCGATTGTACGAGGCCGAAAGAGAGGCACGCGCCGCGGCCGAGCAAGCCATCAAGGGCACGAGGCGCTTACAGGTCCTCGCAGCCGAGCTCGCAGAGACGCTCACACCCGAGCAAGTCGCCGAAGTGGTCGTCGCGCAGGGGATCGCCGGCACCAGCGCAGACGCCGGCGCTTTACAGCTGCTGTCCGGCGACGGAGCGACGCTCGAAGTCGTACATGGGCAAGGGCCCGATCGGGCGCTGATCAAAGGGAACTGGCGACGGTTCTCCGTCGACCTGAAGCTGCCCTCCACCGACGCTCTGCACGGCCTCGAGCCCGTGTTCATCGAATCGGAGCAGGACGTTCGGGAGAGATACCCGCACCTGCAGGATTATCCGCACACGCTCGAAGGGCGCGCCCGCTTCCACGCTAGAGCCGGGGCACACATTCCTCTCGTCGCCGCCGGACGCCCGCTCGGAGTGCTCTTCCTCGGCTTCACCCGACCGCGGAAGCTGTCAGAGACGCAGCGCTCGTTCGTGCTCGCTCTCGCCCGCCAGTGCGCACAGGCCTTGAATCGCGCGCAGCTCTACGAAGCGGAGCTCGAAGGGCGAAGCAGACTGACCCGTTTGGTCGAGCGACTGCACGAAGGGGTCGTCAGTGTCGACAGAGAAGGGCGCGTCGAGTTTGCCAGCTCGAGCGCCAAGCAGATGCTCGCCGCCGCATCACCGGCGGAGGGCCATCGACTGGCCGAGACCTGGCTCGGGTTCCCGCTCCGCAGCTTCGTCGCCAACCTCTTCGACGCCGACGTGCGCGCGGTCGAGGCTCAGGTTGCGAGTCCGGACGGCCGCCGCGTTTTCGAGCTGACCGGGATCCCGGCGGCCGGTACCGAGGCGGCGCTCCTTGTCGTGACAGACGTCTCGGAGCGCGAGCAGCGCCAGGGCGCCGAGCGCGAGTTCGTCGCAAACGCCGCTCACGAGCTGCGGACGCCGCTGGCCGCGATCACGAGCGCCATCGACCGTCTCCAGGCCGGAGCGCGAGAGGTCCCAGAAAAACGTGACCGGTTCCTCGGCCACATTCAGCGCGAATCGACGCGCCTCAACCGGCTCGCCTCCTCACTTCTCGTGCTCGCACGTGCCCAGTCACACGAAGAGCAGCCGCGTCGTGAGGAGATCGCACTCTGCGAACTGTTCGAGGAGCTGACTGGGGGAGTCGAGTTGCAGCAAGGCGTCGAGTTCGAGGTGCATTGTCCGTCTGACCTCTTCATCAGAACCAATCGCGACCTGCTCGAGCACGCGTTGATAAACCTCGTCAGCAACGCGGCGCGCCATACCGAGGACGGCCGGATTTCGATCGGCGCGTACCTCATGGACGACGGACTCGTGTCGATCGAGGTCGACGACACGGGCTCCGGGATTCCACGCGAGGAGCTCTCCCGGCTTTTCGATCGCTTCTACCGAGGACCGGGCGAGCAACGAGGCGCCGGCTTCGGGCTCGGCCTTCCCATCACGAAGGAGGCCGTCGACGCGATCGGCGGTCGCGTCGAGATCGAGTCGGTTTTAGGCGCCGGAACGACCGCCCGAGTCGTGCTCCCCACAGCAAACGTGGGCGTGCCGGCATGAACGAGCGCATTCTCGTCGTCGAGGACACGGAGGCGATCCTGGATGCGGTCACCGACGCTCTCGCAACCGAGGGATTCGAGGTGCAAGGCGCCGCCGACGGCAAGGCGGGGCTCGAAGCAGCCGAGGCGGAGCCGTTCGATCTCATCATCCTCGACCTGATGCTTCCCGGGCTCTCGGGAACCGAGATCTGTCGACGCCTGCGGGCCGAGAGCGCCGTCCCGATCATCATGCTCACCGCACGCGACGCAGAAGCCGATCGCGTGCTCGGCCTCGAGATCGGCGCCGACGATTACGTCACCAAGCCGTTCTCCGAGGTGGAGCTCCTCAGCCGTGTACGCGCGATTTTGCGCCGGCGCGAGCTCGACCGCCAGGGCGACTCAACCGTACGCCGCCTGGGCGGCCTAACCATCGACATCGTCCAGCACGAGGTGGTCGCCGACGGCAAGACGATCTCGCTCACGCCGTCGGAGTACAACTTGCTCGCGCTGCTCGCCGGCGACCCGGGCCGCGTCTTCACGCGCCGCGAAATCATGCAGCATCTTTGGCAGAGCACCTACGTTGGCGACGAACGGGCGTGTGACGCACACGTCTCGACACTGCGCGGAAAAATCGAGCGCGACCCTCCGCACCCGGAGAGGATCGTCACGGTCCCAGGCTTCGGCTACAAGCTGATCGCAGCATGACCTCGGACGCTCGTTCCGAGGGCGCGCCTTGCGACGCTACGAATCGCGCTTCCGGACGGGCGCCGATCGAAGTGAGCCGTCCGATCCGGCACACCAGTGGCAGACGCGATCCCGGACCAGCCGACCACACGCGGGACAACGTCGCTCGGTCTTCCGCCGCTGGAGCATGCCCTGGCTCATGCCGAGTCGCATCATCACCACGCCTACTGCAGTCGTGAGCGCTGCGAGCAGCGCGAGATGCGGAGTCAAGAGAGTCATCGGGTTGCCGGAATCTCCGTACCCGTCGCGCCGCCGGCGTGGACGACGACGACCGGGCAAGGGGCGTGATGAACGCACTGCAGGCTGACCGACCCTAGGAGGAGCCCGACGAAGCCGCCGTGGCCGCGCGATCCGACGACCAGGAGATCGCCCGGAGCGACTGCGCTGATGAGAATTGCAGCCGCCGCCCCCTGGACGACTCGGCGCTCGATCTCGACAGCCTCGATCTCGTCGCCGACCTCCGCGAGCGATCGCTCGAGCAGGTCTTCGGCTGCCGCGTGGAGATCGCTCAGGTCGATTCCGGCCCCCGAGCCGTAAGGACTGACCGGACCCTCCCGGAACGCAAGCCCTTCGACGCCGCTGCCGATGTAGCCGAACGTCCACGCATGGACGACGCGCACCGGCGAGTTCCTGAGTCGCCCCTCGGCGAGCGCCCAACGCAGCGCTTCTCGTGCTCCCGGGGAGCCGTCGACACCGACCACGACCGCTGGGACTCTGCCGGATTGGGTTCCGTCAATGGCTTGAATCATGTCGTCGTTCCTCCCTGCTTGTCCTCGTGCGCGTACGCTCTGCGTTCCATCTCCTGGCTGAGTCGAACGAGCCGGCCACGTTCCACGGCCAAGAACGATCCGTACAGTTGAATCGCGAGCGCGCCCTCGCGCGTCAGGCGGCTCCGGCACACCTCGACGAGGTCGTGGTAGTAGCCGAGTCCGTCGCCTGGTGCGTAGATCGCGTGCTCCGGCTGATCGTGGAGTGCGCTCCCCGCGCGACCGCG
>Ga0068855_100012908_pt1 | contig 10081 bp, 7 predicted proteins | sample KBSCornC52_FD_66592 | JGI IMG/M metagenome (GOLD analysis project Ga0068855, IMG submission 66592) | Corn rhizosphere microbial communities from Kellogg Biological Station, Michigan, USA - KBS Corn C5-2 | ecosystem: Host-associated > Plants > Roots > Rhizosphere > Soil ... | reverse complement strand
AGGATCCGGATCCGCTTGCGCAGCTCCTCGTAGTAGACCTCACGCTTCTCCTGGTTCGCCTCGCCCTGGATGTCGTCGGGGATGGGCGCGTGGATGAAGGCGTCGTAGAACTCCTCGTACAGTGACCCGATCTGGTAGCCGGAGGCCGACGCCCACTGCGGGTTTCCCAGCTTGATCGTCTCGATGTACTGGCGCTGGGCCGCCAGCAGCAGCCGCGCCTTGTCCTCCATGTCGGTGGCCATCTGCTTTTCCGGCAGCCGCAGCGGGATGGCGCGGAAGCGCTCGTGCGTGATCTGCCCCAGGTGGTAGCGGGCCAGCCCGACGTAGAAGTCGGTCTCCAGCCGCTCCTCGCTGGCGATGCTGTTCACGTACCAGAGCGCCGACTGGAAGGTGCGTTCCGCCGTGTCCAGGTCCTTCAGCTGGTACTGCGCGAACCCGCGCCGCGCCATGGCCTCGATCTTGTCGTCCGCCGTCAGGTCCTTGCGCTCGAGGATCTCCGCGAACACCGTCGCCGAGGTCGGCCAGTTCCCCAGCTCGGCGTAGCAGGCCCCCAGCTGGAACAGGGCGTCCTTGGCGTCCGAGCTGTCGGCGTGGTCGGTGGCCAGCTTCTGGAACCGGGCCACCGCGCTCTGCCAGTCCTTGAGCCCCTCATAGGCCAGCCCGTCGTTGTAGAGCGAGGCCTTCGTGTAGCGGGTGTCGGGGAACTCCTTCAGCAGGCGGTCGTAGTCCCGGGCCGAGTCCGCGAATCGCTTGTCCGACAGCGCCTTGCCCGCCATCTCGAACAGCTCGGCCACGTCATAGGCCTCGAGGTGGGTTCCGTCGGGCCCCTTCACGGCCGAGATCTTGATGGGATCCATCTCGATCTGCTCGACGGGGACCCCGGTCGGAACCGCCACCCGGTTCGCCGACTTTCCGGCGCAGCCGGCCGCCAGCGCCAAACAGATCGCCCAAACGCTCTTCTTCATCGAGGGACCCTCACTCAGTCTTAGGGACAACGCCGGCACCGGCCAGTTCCACATCGGTTCGCGCCGCTCAAACGTTTACAGGCCCGGGCCAGTCGGGCACCTTGGGGGGGTGCCCCTTCGCGAGGTGATTCCCGCCCCCGCCATCGCCCGCCGCGTGGCCGAGCTGGGCGCCGAGGTCGACCGCCGCCTGCCCCCCGGCCCTCTGACCGTGGTGGGGGTCCTGCGCGGCGCGTTCATCTTCACGGCCGACCTGGTGCGGGCCATCCCGCGCGAGCTGACCGTCGACTTCCTGGGCGTGCGCAGCTACGGCGACGCCACGGTGTCGTCGGGCGTCGTCGAGATCACCAGCGACCTGGGCGCGCCCATCGCCGGCCGCCACGTGCTCCTGGTGGAGGACATCGTCGACACGGGTCTCACCCTTCGCTACCTCCTGGACCTGCTGCGCGCCCGGGGTCCGGCCAGCCTGCACGTCTGCGCGTTGCTGGCCAAACCGGCGCCCGCCGGCAACGCCGTGGCGCTGGATTTCGTCGGTTTTCCGGCGCCGGAGGGCTTCGTGGTCGGCTACGGCCTGGACGGGCGGCAGCTGTATCGGAACCTGCCCGGCATCAACCTGCTGGAGGGTTGACCGGCGCGGTCAGCGCGGCTTCTTGCCGCGGTCCAGCTCTTCCTTGAGGCGCTGCTTGAGCACGTTGTAGCGCTGCAGGAACTCCAGGTTGCGCTGCCGGAAGGCCTGCAGGTAGCGCCGTTCCTGGCCCTTCTGCTTGAGGGCCTCGCGAATCTCGTTCAGGGGGCCGACCAGCTGCGAGGGGTCCTTGTAGCTGGCGATCAGGTTCATCTCGCGGGCGGCGTCGACCAGCTTGACCTCGCCGCTGTGCCCGCCGCGGCCGGGCGCCGTGTAGAGCAGCGTGACCGCGTCGGGCGCGCTGCCCTTGACCGTGTTGACGACCATGCTGCCCGGCAGATCGGGCAGGTGCTCCTTCACCAGCACGATCTGCGGGCGCGTCTGGCTGACGATGTCCAGGGCCTCGCCGCCGGTGAGGGCCGGGCGGAACTGCCAGCCCTGCGCGGGGGTCAAGGTGGCCTCCAGCTTCAGCAGCACCGCCGGATCGTCGTCCACCACCACCACGTTCACGTTGGCGGCCGCCCCCGAGACGTCCTCGGGCGTGCGTCCGGCCATGCGGTCCTCGACGTCGATCAGCTCGCGCGTGACCTCGCGCAGGCGGCGCAGGAACGCCTCGTGGGTGTCGGCGATCTCCTCCAGAAGGACGTTCCGATCGGCGGTCGCCCGCAGATCGCTGGCGGCCTCGACCACCCGCTCGCGCAGGTAGGGGACCACGTCCGGCTCTTTCAGGACCACGTCGGCGGCGCCAGCCCGGAACGCCTTGACCGCCACGTCGTAGGACCGGCGGGCGGACATGATGACCACCGAGGTCAGCGGCGACTTGTCGCGGGCGAACTGCAAGAGCTCCATGCCGGCGCCGGGCGTGGGCGTGTCCACGTCGAACAGCGCGACCGCAAAGAACTTGTTCAGCAGCTGATCGCGCGCCCGGACCGGGTCGTGCGTCCCGGTCACGATCATCCCGACCTTGGTCAGCAGCCGGTCGAGGCCTTTCACCACTTGATCGTCGGCGTCGACGACCAGCACCTCCTGCCCGGCGGCGGGTTGGCTAGCCACGTTGCCGCCAACTTACCCGGAACCCGCCGCCGCTTCCAGATTGCGTTACGCTGAATCGTCGGCATGGAATCCTTCTTCGATCGAGCGCTGGTGGCGGCCCGGCGGCTGGGCGCGTCCGACGTCCATCTGAAACCCGGCCTGGCCCCGATCTTGCGCATCGCGGGCGAGCTGCGGACGCTCAGCGACGTGCCGCCCCTGTCGCGCGAGTTCCTGCAGAGCCTGGGGCACTCGCTGCTGAACGACCGGCGGCGCGAGCAGCTGGAGCGCACCGGCGAGGTGGTGCTGGCCACGGCGACCAGCAACGGCGGGCGCCAGCGCGTCCACGTGTTCCATCACCGCGCCGGACTGGGGCTGTCGCTGCGCCTCATCCCGGCCGAGCCGCCGTCGCTGGACAAGCTGGGGCTGCCCGCCGAGGTCCGATCGCTGTCGGAACCCGGGGCGGGGCTGGTGTTGATCGCCGGGGGCGCCGCCAGCGGGCGGACGACCACCGTGGCCGCGCTGCTGGACGACCTGGTCGGGCAGCGGCCGGTGCGCCTGCTGACCGTCGAGGACCCGGTCGAGTACCTGCTCAAGGACCGCCGCGGCGTGGTCGTCCAGCGCGAGGTGGGGACCGACGTCCCCTCGGCCGGGGTGGCGCTGCGGGCGGCCGCCCGGCAGGACCTGGACGTTCTGGCGGTCAGCGACCTCGCCGATCCCGACGCCGCCGCGCTGACCGTGGACGCGGCGCGGGCCGGGCGGCTGGTGATCGCGACGCTGATGGCCACCGACGTGCGCGACGCGCTGGAGAAGCTGGCCGCGCTCATCGGGCCGGCGGCGGGACCGACGGCCCGGGCCCGCCTGGCGGCGGTGATGCGGGGTGTGCTGCACCAGCGCCTGGTGGCGGGCGGCCCGGCCGGCGAGGGGCGCCGCCGCACCGCCGCCGGGACGCTCTGGCGCGTCACAGCCGAGACGCGCGGCTGGATCGTGGCCCCGGGCGAGGCGCCCCAGCCACCGGGCGCGACCCCGTTCGAGCCCGCCGCGGACGCCTCATCCCGAAAGAAACGCGCCGCCGACGCGCGGTCGGCGGTTGAGGACGACGCCCTCCCCGACTAGGCTACGCCCCCCGATGTCCGCACCGGTCCAATCGTCAGACGCCCGCCGCGCCTTCCTCGACTTCTTCAAGCAGCACGGCCACACCGAGGTCCCGAGCGCCTCGCTGGTTCCCCACAACGACCCGACGTTGCTGTTCACCAACGCCGGCATGAACCAGTTCAAGGATTACTTCACGGGCAAGGCCAAGGCGCCCACCCCGCGGGCGACCTCGTCGCAGAAGTGCGTGCGCGCCGGCGGCAAGCACAACGACCTCGAGAACGTGGGGCGCACCGCGCGCCATCACACCTTCTTCGAGATGCTGGGGAACTTCTCGTTCGGCGACTACTTCAAGGACGACGCCATCGCCTTCGGCTACCAGCTGCTGACGCGCACCTTCGGCATCGACCCGCAGCGGCTCGTCTACACCATTCACCACTCGGACACCCAGGCCGGCGCCCTGTGGAAGAAGGTCGCCGGCGTCGGCGACGACCGGATCATCGCGCTCGGCGACAAGGACAACTTCTGGGCCATGGGCGAGACCGGCCCCTGCGGCCCCTGCAGCGAGATCCACTATTTCCAGGGCGCCGACGTCCCCTGCGCCGAAGAGGCCGCCGGCCGCAAGTGCCTGGGACCGGCCTGCGACTGCGATCGCTGGGTCGAGATCTGGAACCTGGTGTTCATGCAGTTCGAGCAGGTGGCCCCCGGCGACCGCCGCCCGCTGCCCCGGCCGTCGGTCGACACCGGCATGGGGCTCGAGCGGCTGTGCGCCGTGCTGCAGGGGGTGCGCTCGAACTACGAGACCGATCTGCTGCGGCCGCTCATCGACCACGCCGCCGCGCTGTCGAAGACCACGTTCGTGCCGGCCGATTACCAGGGGACCAGCGTCTCGCTGCGCGCGGTGGCCGACCACGCGCGGGCCGCCACCTTCCTGATCGCCGACGGCGTCTTCCCCGAGAAGACCGGCCGCGAGTACGTGCTGCGGCGGATCATGCGGCGCGCCGTGTACCACGGCTGGCTGCTGGGCATCAAAGAGCCGTTCCTGGACAAGCTGGCCGCCGACGTCGTCGAGAAGATGCGCTCCGTCTACCCGGACCTGAGCGAGCGGGCCAGCCTGATCGCGAAGATCACGCATGACGAGGAGGTCCGCTTCCGCGAGACGCTGGAGCGGGGCGTGCGCCTCCTCGACGAGAAGCAGAGCGGCGCGACGGTGACGGGCCAGCTCGCGTTCATGTTGTACGACACCTACGGCTTCCCGCTGGACCTCACGCGCGTCATCGCCGAGCAGCGCGGCTGGACCGTCGACGAAGCGGGGTTCGCCAGCGCCATGGACCAGCAGCGGCGCCGCAGCGAGTTCCAGGGCTCGGGCGAGGTGGCGGTGGCGGCGGTGTTCCAGCAGATCGCGGACCGCGTGGGGCCGACCAAGTTCCTCGGCTACGAGACCACCGAGGGCCAGTCGCGGGTCCTGGCTCTCCTGGCCGACGGCCAGGAGACCGACGTGGTGGGGCCCTACTCGAAGGACGTGGCGGTGATCGTGGCCGAGACGCCGTTTTACGGCGAGCAAGGCGGACAGATCGGCGACGCGGGGACGATGACCTCCGCGAAGGCCCAGCTGGTGGTGCGCGACTGCAAGCGGCCGGTCTCGACGCTGTGGGTCCACCTGGTCGACGTGCAGAACGGCGAGCTGCGCGTCGGAGACACGGTCACCCTGGAGGTCGACGCCAGCCGGCGCGACGACATCCGCCGCAACCACTCGGCCACACACCTCTTGCACTGGGCGCTGCGGCACGCGCTCGGCAAGCACGTGACCCAGAAGGGCTCGCTGGTGGCGCCCGATCGGCTGCGCTTCGACTTCTCGCACACCGCCCCGCTGACCGAGCAGGAGCGCGAGCAGGTCGAGGACCTGGTCAACGCCCGCATCCGCGGGAACGTGGCGACCGACACGGCGGTGCTGCCCATCGCCGACGCCAAGCAGGCCGGCGCCATCGCCTTCTTCGGCGAGAAGTACGGCGACACCGTGCGGATCGTGAGCATGGGCGACTCGAAGGAGTTCTGCGGCGGCACGCACGTCGCGCGCACCGGCGACATCGCGCTCTTCAAGATCCTGTCCGAGAGCGGCGTGGCGCAGGGCGTGCGGCGCATCGAGGCGGCCACCGGCGCCGGGGCGCTGGCCCACGTGCACCGCATGGAAAAGGAGCTGGTCGAGGCCGGTAAGCTGCTGCGCGCCGGCGAGTTGGAGGTCGTCTCACGCATCGCCAAGCTGCAGGCCGACGAGCGCGCGCTGGAAAAAGAGATCGAAAAGCTGCGGCGCCGGCTGGCCTCGGGCGGCGGCCGCGATCTGGTCGCGGAGGCGCGCGACGTGGGCGGCGTGCGCGTGCTGGCCACGCGCGCCGACGTCGCCGATCCCAAGGCGCTGCGCGAGGTGGCCGACCAGCTCAAGGACAAGCTGCGCTCGGGCGTGATCGTGCTGGCCGGCGTCGAGGGGGACAAGATCGCGCTGGTCTCGATGGTGACGGCCGACCTGACCAGCAAGTACAACGCCGGCAAGATCGTCGGCGAGGTCGCCCGGGCGGTGGGCGGCAAGGGTGGCGGCCGCCCGGACATGGCGCAGGGGGGCGGCTCGCAGCCGGAGCTGCTCGACGGAGCGCTGGCGCGCGTGTACGACATGGTTCGTGAGTAACGGACGATCAAACGCGGAACCCTCAAAGGGTTCCGCTCCTCCCGCGACGGACGACCCTGGGCAAAGCCCAGCTTCGTCCACGCGACAGAGCTTCGTGTTGGAGGCGGCGGACACGGGGACGACGCTGGCGGCGGCGCTGCGGCGCCGCATGCCGGGGACCAGCTGGTCCGACGTGCGCGCGCTCTGCACGACCGGCAAGGTGCAGCTCGAGGGCGAACGGGCGACCGATCCGGCCCAGCGGGTGCGGGCCGGAATGCGTCTCGACCTCATCCCCAACGCCCCGCGGCCGACCACCGCGCCGGCCGGGTTTCAGATCGTGTTCGACGACGCGCACCTGGTGGTCATCGAGAAGCCGTCCGGGATCTCCAGCGTCCCCTACGAACGCAAAGAGACCGGCACGGCCATGGATCTGATCCGCGGCGCCTGGCGCCGCAGCGGGCGGCGCGCCACGGCGACCCCGCTCTACGTCGTCCACCGGATCGACAAGGACACCTCGGGGCTGCTCTGCTTTGCCAAGACCCGCCTGGCCGAGCGGGCGCTGCACGGCACCTTCCAGCGGCACGAAGCCGACCGCGCCTACCTGGCGCTGGCCGAGGGGAACGTGACAGCCCAGCGCATCGAGTCCCGGCTGGTCCCGGATCGCGGCGACGGCATCCGCGGGTCGACCCGGCATCGCGACCAGGGGCAGCACGCCGTGACCTTCGTCGAGCCGCTGGCCCGCTACCCGCTGGCGACGCTCTGCCGCGTGCGGCTCGAGACCGGGCGGACCCACCAGATCCGGATCCATCTGTCGGAGCGCGGTCACCCGCTGGTGGGCGAGACGGTGTACATCCGCGACCTGTTGCGGGCCGGGCGGCGCCCGGTGGCCTCGCCGCGCTTGATGCTGCACGCGGGACGGCTGGGGCTGGCGCACCCCGTCACCGCGGCGCCGCTCGAGTTCCGGGCCCCGCCGCCCGACGATTTCATGACGGTGCTGGAGCAGCTGGGAGGGCGGCGTGACGACGCCCAGGTCTAGGTCGGACACGCCTGTGACGGCGGAATCGCCCAACGTGCGCTCGGCGCTGGCGGCGGTGTTCGCGGAGATCCGCGCCGCCTACGGCGCGCAGGCCCGGCAGGCCACCGAGCTGCCGGACGGCGGACATGACCCGACCTTCCTCGACCGCACCGCTCCCCTGCTCGAGTTCCTCTGGTCGCGCTACTTTCGCGTACGCCTCCTGGGGGTCGAGAACGTCCCCGACCAGGGCCCCGCGCTGCTGGTCGGCAATCACTCGGGCGGCATCCCGTACGACGGCGCGCTGTTGCTGCACGGCATCCATCGCGATCACCCGCAGCACCGCCGCATCCGCCCGCTGGTCGCCAACTTCGCCTTCCGCGCCGGCTGGATGGCCAATGTCGTGGCGCGGATCGGCGGCGTGCCCGCCTCGCGCGAGAACGCGCTGCCGCTGCTGGCGTCCGGCCAGCTGGTCGCCGTGTTTCCAGAAGGTCTGCGCGGCGTCGGCAAGTTGTACAGAGAGCGCTACCGCATGGCGCGCTTCGGGCGGGGCGGCTTCGTCCGGCTGGCGGCCGAGGCGCGCGTGCCGCTCATCCCGGTGGCCATCGTGGGGGCGGAAGAGATCCACCCCATCATTGGCAAGATTACCCGGCTTGCAGAGCCGTTCGGCCTGCCTTACATCCCAATAACCCCGACTTTTCCGTGGCTTGGCCCCCTGGGCCTGCTGCCCGTGCCCAGCAAATGGACGATCCAGATTGGAACACCGATCGCGCCGCCCGAGGTGGGCGACAAGGCGGGTCTGATTCATGTCGCCGAGTCGGTGCGCGGCGCCATCGATACGATGATTGCCGACCTGCTGGTCCAGCGTCGTTCGATCCTTTTTGGATAGGCGCGCATCCCGAATTTTGCGGTCGTCTGAAGCGGGAGAAACCTCTGTCTTCTCGTACGTTATATTCGTGCGGGCCTATACCATTCGGCTATAAAGTGGAGACTTAGCCCCCGGCTGCATGATCGATATCGGCCATACGATCGGGAATTACAAGATCACCGCCAAGCTCGGAGAGGGGGGGATGGGGGTGGTCTATCTCGCCGAGCACCCGGTCATCGGCAAGAAGGTCGCCATGAAGGCGATCCACCCGGAGCTCTCCAAGAACTCCGACGTGGTGTCGCGCTTCATCACCGAGGCGAAGGCCGTCAACCAGATCGGCCACGAGCACATCGTGGACATCGCGGACTTCGGGAACACGCCGGAGGGCGAGTTCTACTTCGTGATGGAGTACCTGCAGGGCGAGTCGCTGTCCGACCGCCTGAAGCGGGACAAGCGCATCCCCGTGCACCAGGCGATGTCGGTGGGCGCGCAGATCGCCGACGCGCTGAACGCGTCGCACCAGCAGGGGATCATCCACCGGGACCTCAAGCCCGAGAACATCTTCCTGTGCAACCGCGGGCCCAGCCGCGACTTCGTCAAGGTGCTGGACTTCGGGCTCGCCAAGCTGACCCAGGCCGAGCAGAAGGTGACGCACAAGACCCGCACCGGCTCGGTGATGGGGACGCCCTATTACATGTCCCCCGAGCAGTGCGAGGGGAAGACGGAGATCGATTACCGGGCGGATATCTATTCACTGGGCGTGCTGATCTTCGAGATGCTGACCGGCAAGGTGCCGTTCGGCGGCGAGGGCTACGGCGAGATCATCGTCAAGCACGTCACCATGCCGCCGCCGTCGGTGCGCAGCATCGTCCCGGAGCTGCCCGAGTACCTGGACCTGATCCTGTACCGCGTGCTGGCCAAGGACCGGAACCAGCGGTTCCAGACGATGGCCGAGCTGCGCGAGGCGCTGCTGGATCCGGAGCGATACGCCAGCTCGGCGCCGGCGGTCGGCATCCCGGACGACCTGTCCGGGATCGCGCGGGCGGCGGCGCCCATGGCGCGCGCCGAGCTGGATCGGCGGTCGCACCTGAACGAGATGGCGGTGATCGGCACGACGCCGCCTCCGCCGGGCACGCCGTCGGGGCGCGGCGAGCTGATCGAGAACATCGACAACTTGATCCGGACCAAGCGCGGCAGCCGGCTGGTGCTGCTGACCGGGATCGCCTCGCTGACCGTGGCCGGCTTCGCGCTGTTCGGACGGCGCGGCGAGCCGCGACGGCCGGTGCCGGCCGCGAACGCGCCGCTGCACCCGGCCACCGTGCGCGTGAACTTCAACTCGGATCCGGACGGCGCGGTGATCACGCGCGCCGACGGCAAGGCGCTGGGCCTGACGCCGCTGTCGGTCGAGGTCGGCTACAGCGACTCGGCGGTCGAGTTCCAGTTCAAGAAGGCCGGCTACGAGACCAAGACGATGTACATCGTCCCCAACCTCCCATCGCCGCTGTTCGCGACGCTGCGCCGGATCGAGGAGCAACCCTCCGCCGAAGCGCTCAACGCCGAGAAGGCCGCCCAGCCGCCGCCTCCCAGCTCCGGCTCCCGCTCCCACCGCCAGCGCGTCCCCACGCCCCCCGCCCCCCGCCCGCCGCAAAACGACGAGGACGGCGTCCTCGAGCCTTCCATCCGGTAGTGGGAAAGTGGGCTCCGCTCCGCTCAACTCTTCGGCGGGGGAGGCGGAAGGAGGACGGGTATTCACCCGGCCCTCGCGCGAATGTATCGTCGGCCGGGAACGACAGAGCCCGGCCTCCTCAGCTCGGGCCGGGCGAACACCCGTCCT
>Ga0068855_100012902_pt1 | contig 10083 bp, 7 predicted proteins | sample KBSCornC52_FD_66592 | JGI IMG/M metagenome (GOLD analysis project Ga0068855, IMG submission 66592) | Corn rhizosphere microbial communities from Kellogg Biological Station, Michigan, USA - KBS Corn C5-2 | ecosystem: Host-associated > Plants > Roots > Rhizosphere > Soil ... | reverse complement strand
CATCAGGCTGCGTATAGGCAAACCGATCAACGTAGAAGATATACCAGAATACAGTAACACCTCGCAGCTACTCAATTTCCTGCGTGCTAAAACCTATGCGCTGGGTACCGGCCTGGACGAGGAAAAAAAGATATTTAACCCGCGCAATTTGTTTAAGATACGTAAGGAACCGGCTGAAATTGTACCTGAGGTCAGCACTGCTCTGCTGGAAAAAGATGTAATAGCACTGCGTGATAGTTACCGCGTTTGGGTTGAAAAAAACTACGAGGTATTTATAGCGCCGACCTCAACTATACCCAATATTATACGCGAGATTGGCCGGCTGCGCGAGCTAACCTTTAGGGATATTGGGGAAGGAACCAATAAAAGCACCGACCTGGACGAGTATGATATCTACTATCATCACCTTTTTATATGGGATACCGAAGCAAAACGCGTAGTTGGCGCTTACCGCATAGGCCTTGGCGATGAGATATTTTACAGCATGGGTAAGAAGGGCTTCTATATTACCGAGCTGTTTAAGATCAAAGAACAGTTTATGCCTGTGCTCAGAAAAAGCCTCGAGTTGGGACGTTCCTTTATCCGTAAGGAATACCAGCAAAAGCCGTTGCCATTGTTCCTGCTCTGGAAAGGCATTTTGAAATACCTGATCGATAACCCGCGCTACCGCTACCTGATCGGCCCGGTGAGCATCAGCAATACTTTTTCAAAATTCTCAAAATCACTTATTGTCGATTATATCAACCGCAACCATTTCGATGATGAAATGGCGCAATATGTAAGGCCGCGCAAGAAATTCAAGGTCGATTTTTCAAGTATCGATACCGACTTGCTGATGGCCGGTGAAGACAGTTTCAAGGGTCTGGATAACCTGATATCGGAAGTGGAGCACGGCACCATGAAAGTGCCCGTTTTGCTTCGTCAATATATCGCGCTCAATGCCAAGATCATTTGCTTTAATATCGATCCAAAATTTGCGGATTGCCTGGATGGATTCCTTGTTCTTGATCTTCAGAAAGTACCGCAGGATATTTTGGAGAAGCTGGGGAAGAACCTTTAGGTAGTTGATTAAGTTGCATTAGGTTGAATGAGTTAGATTAAGTTGGCATTTGAACTCAATCAACCACTTAACTTATTCAACTCAATCAACCTATTTAAGTCGCTATTGCTTTTTTGATGCGCCGGAGTGTTTCAATATTTTGGCTTCCACGTAGAATATGATCTCCTCGGCAATGTTTTTCGACTGATCGCCGATACGTTCCAGCTTGCGGATAATGGACAGCATGAATAAGGCTTCATTGAGGCCCGAGATATCAGCTTTTATCAATTCCCCGATAGTAGTCGTGGCGTTCCTGTTGATCACATCCAAAACCTCGTCCCTTTTAAAAATACTGCGGGCAAGGGCGGTATCTTCGTTTTCGAACGCGTTGCGGGTATCAGTCAATATGTTGATCGCCTCTTCATACATATGCAGGATAGAGGTGCTTTCAAGCGCTGCCGGGTCAAAGTTTACCGGCGATTCTATAACATATTTAGCAACACCGGCCGCTATATCGCCTATGCGTTCCAGGTTGGTATTGATCTTTAAAGCGGCCAGCAAAAAACGCAGATCGATAGCCACCGGGCAATGCAGCGCGAAAATGTTTTCGCAATCACGGTCTATTTTAAGTTCGAACGAGTTTACCCGTTTCTCTTTTACTAAAACTTCGCGCGCAAGGTCCTTGTCAAAGTTCGTCATAGCGTCCTTTGCCTTGTTCAATTGCGATTGCACCAGCATCCACATATTGACCAACTCCTTTTTAAGTGCGATTATTTCGGTTTCTATTGGTGTCATGTTCTAAATTCTAAATAAAAAACTCTAAATCCTATTTATCATAATTAGCTAAACCTGCCGGTAATATAATTTTGGGTGCGCTGATCCTTTGGGTTGGTGAACATCATTTTCGTATCATCAAACTCAACCAGTTCGCCTAAATAAAAGAAAGCCGTTCTGTCGCTCACACGGGCAGCCTGCTGCATATTGTGTGTTACGATGATCAGCGTATAATTTGCTTTCAGTTCGTGAAACAGGGCTTCGACACTCGAGGTAGAGATAGGGTCAAGCGCAGATGTTGGCTCGTCGAACAGGATCACCTCCGGTTTCATGGCAATGGCACGCGCTATACATAGGCGCTGCTGCTGCCCGCCCGAAAGGAAAGTGCCTTTTTTGTGCAATGAGTCTTTCACTTCCTTCCATAACGCGGCGCTGGTAAGCGACTTTTCAACGATAACGTCTTTTTCGGCCTTCGGGATTCTGATGCCATTAAGGAGATATCCTGCAATCACGTTTTCGTATATACTTAGGTTCGGAAACGGATTCGGACGCTGGAAAACCATTCCTATTTTGCTGCGGACATAAATTGCGTTCATTTTATATACGTCTTCCCCATCCAATTTCATTACCCCCTCGGCCCTTGCATTAGGGATAAGCTCGTGCATACGGTTTATACAGCGCAAAAAGGTTGTTTTGCCGCAACCCGAAGGGCCCATCATCGCGACGACCTCGTTCCGGTTTATTTTGATATTCACATTTTTGATAGCGTGATTATCACCATAATAAGCATTTATATTTTCAGCGCTTACAATTGTACTTTCCATTTTCTTGTGATCACTTTTGTGACGATGTTTAATACCAAAACGAACATTAACAGGATAAAAGAGGCTCCCCATGCCAGGTTGTGCCAGTCGTCATACGGGCTGGTGGCATAGGTGAAGATGAGGTGCGGCAGGCTTTCCATCGGCCGGGCAATATGCGCGGATACATATGAGTTACCAAAAGCGGTGAATAATAGCGGCGCTGTTTCGCCTATCACACGGGCGATAGACAAAGTAATGCCCGATAAAATACCGGCAAAACCACAGGGGACGATCACCTTCAAAATAACTTTATGATAAGGAACCCCCAGCGACAGCGCGGCTTCCTTCAATGAATCCGGCAACATCTTGAGGGTTTGTTCAGTCGAACGAATAATGATGGGCAGCATCATAATGGCCAGGGCGACACTACCCGATATGGCCGAGAAAGTACCCAACGGCTTTACGATCCAGAAGTATACAACGATACCCATTACGATGGAAGGTACACCCTGCAGGATATCTACACAAAGACCGGCATAATAAGCCAGTTTGGTTTTGGGGTTTTCGCTCAGGTATATACCCGCCATCATTCCGACAGGTATAGCAATAACCGACGACATCAGCACAAGGATAAAACTGCCGACAAGCGCATTAAGCACACCGCCGCCATGTTCGCCCACAGGTGCGGGCGTGTGCGTTAAAAACGTCCAGTTCACCTGCGTTATACCCTGCTTGATGATATAAAACAATATAACGATCAGGGGTATCGCGATGAGGAACGCAAAGAAAATAATTATGCCTTTAAAGATCAAGCTCGCGGCGGTTCTGAATCCAATTTTTGCTTCCATGAGATTAATCGTTAGTAAATCTTGAAACTATTCTTTTACCGATTATGTTGATCACTACCGTTACACAGAACAGTACCAGGCCCAGTTCGATCAGCGCCGACAGGTACAGGGTATGATCCGCTTCAATCAATTCATTGGCAATAACGCTGGCCATCGTGTTGCTGGGGCCAAAGATCAGGTCTTTGAACGTATGCGCGATAGCGCTGGTATTACCGATAACCATGGTAACGGCCATTGTTTCGCCAAGGGCGCGGCCCAGGGACAAAAGGGTGCCTGCAAACAAACCTGACCGGGTATATGGCATGATGACCTTGCGGATAACCTCAAATCTCGTCGCGCCAAGAGCATAGGCCCCCTCCTTCAAAGGTGACGGCGTCATGCGGATCATGGTGATGCCCAGTGAAGCACCGTATGGGATGATCATTATCGCGAGAATGAGTGATGAGGTCAGAACACCGATACCATAAGGCGCTATGTGCCATTTGAGCTCGACATTCCGGATGATGGGCACCAATACCGACAATCCCCAGAAGCCATAAATTACCGATGGAACGGCGGCGATGAGGTCGATGACGTCTTTCAGCAGGTTGGAAAGCCAGCCTTTGGGATTGTACTCGCCCAAATAGATCGCGATGGCATAGGAAAAAGGTATGGAAATGATAAGTGCGATGAACGAGGTAAGCAACGTACCGATCAGAAATGGATAAGCGCCATAGATATTGGCTACGGGATCCCAAACCTTTCCCCATAAAAACCCTATGCCAAGCGACTTGATAGACGGTATAGAATCGATCACCAGCGTGATGAAAATACCGGTAACCAGCAGGAGCAAAACAACGCTCAATACCTTAAGCCAGCGCCTGAATACAATTTCCCATTTAAACTGCTGGAAATAATAACCCTGGTTAGCATTATTTACCGCGATAACGGCCCATATAAGACTGAGACCGACAACCGCTCCTAATCCGAACTTTAATACCAGGACAGAATTAAAGGCTATTGAGAATAAATAGACCAATATACCGAGAATGGTCATAAATACGCCCCCGAATAGGGAGGCATAAAACAACCCAAGCGGGCCGAATATAAGCGCTAATATAACACCCAGTACTACGCTCTTCTTTCTGGTGGCACCAGCCTGCATTCCCTTCATCAGTTGGCGGTTTTGTGGGATGGAGATACTCATCTTAAATAGATTTTATTAACTTTTTGTTTGTGCTCCGGGCTAAGAAGCAAAAGCAGAAAGCTATATTTAGCTAAAAGCAGAAAGCCTAAAGCTTAAAGCATTTACTAGTGCTTTCAGCTTTGTCTTTCTGCTTTCGGCCTTCTGCTTTCAGCTACAATTATAATATTGGCTTACCCTGGTAAGTGGCTGATTTCAAAATATTTTCAGCAACCTTAACAGCGGCTTTTGAAAGCGGTGCATAATTCAGAGGGGCGCATTGAGCCTGTCCCTGGTGTATATTATACCAAAGCAGTTTCAATAACTCAGTAGCCCGTGCTTTTGAACGGCCGCCATAGTTTTGCTCTTTGTAGATCATAGCCCAGGTGAAGCCTGCGATTGGATAGCCTTTAGGGTTGTCGGTATCGGTGAACGATACTTTTGAATCAGCCGGGATGGCAACATTCGCGGCAAGGGTTGTTGCTTCAATAGTGGGCGCAATGTACTTACCGCTTTTGTTTTGGATATTGGCATAAACCATGTTGTTTTGCTTTGCATAAGCCAGTTCAACATAAGTTATGCCACCCGGAGTCTGTTTTACTAAACCGGAAACACCTTCACTGCCTTTGGCGCCTAAACCGGCCGGCCAGTTGACCGCAGCTGCTTTACCAACCTTCTTTGCCCACTCGGGGTTTACTTTAGTAAGATAATCGGTAAAGATGAATGATGTACCACTACCGTCAGAACGATGGATCACAACGATTGGCATGTCCGGAATATTGACTCCTTTGTTAGCATCTTTAATTTCGGGGCTGTTCCAGTTGGTTATTTTGCCCAGGTAAATATCGGCAAGATCTTTGCCGCTCAAATTTAAATGTGCAGAAACCCCCGGCACGTTATAGGTAACTACTACAGCGCCCGATGTCATCGGGATATGCAGAACAGCGGCGCCCATTTTGGCAGTTTGATCCGCATTCAAAGGAGCATCTGAATCACCAAAATCAACTGTTTTGTTAGTTAACTGCAATATGCCGCCACCAGAACCAATTGATTGATAATTAACCTTAGACGCTTTATATTGCGAGAATATCTTTGAGAACAAGGGGTATACGAATGTACTTCCCGCACCCAGCAAAGTATTGTCCTGGGCATTTGCCGATAGGCCTATGAACGATGTCGCTAAAGCAACAATCGCCAGCTTCAAATTTTTATTTATTTTCATCTTTTTGTGTTTTTACTTAGCTGATTTTGTTATTTACCGAAAGTGTAATAGAATGTAAATCTATAAACCAGGTTATGATCAGGGGTAACATAGCCTGTAGTCGACGCATCGCGTTGATCCTTATAATCAATTAACCAGAAGTTGGGCATAAAGTGAACATTCTTGGTTGGGTTAAAATCCAAACCAGCGGTGTAGAACGTTTCTTTAACAGTTGGGTTGTATGCTCCGTAGTTTGTATTAACCGTATAAGAATCGGCGGTGATAAAATCATTATTAGGATTGTAACCGTCACGTTTTGCATAAAAGTTAAGGTTCTTTGTGATTGCGCCTCTTACCCATATGGAAAGGCCCTGGGCGGTAGCATCTTCAGCAGCATGGGTGGTAGTATTCTCTACACCCTGGGTAAAGCTTTGTGTATAGGCTTCAACACCAACGCTGATCTTTTTGCTAACATAAGAGGCAAATATCTTCTTTATGCTATGTGACTGACCGCCGATAGCAGCTGTAGCAGGCGCAGTTTTCGCATCGTCAAAATATAAATCCACATATAGGTGCTGGTTGAAGAACTTACCCCATACGTCGGTATAAATTATTTTGTAAAAGCCGGTATTGGGATTAGCCGCTGATAACAAACTGGCAGTGGTGTTATTACCTACCATTAACACATAACCAAAGTTCTTAGTTGAAGGATCGAAGGTTCCCTGTAAAGCGGCGCCAACGTCATATGAGTTATTTTTGTGGAAGTCGGTGATGGTCTTTTCGATTGAACGATACGCCCAGGTACTTTCTGAAAGGCTGACCGGGCCGTTCGTTCCTGGCTCATTCAATGCAAAGCCTGGTGTGCTTAATTCACCTATAACAAAGTCTGTGCCGGTCCAAAGGTCTCTTACACGGATATTAAAATTTTTGATCCAGAAGGCCATTTTATTATCGACCAGGTTGTCACCGTTTTGGATAGAAGTTGCACCGTTTACACCGGTATTTGCGTTTGGCTCTGACGCCAATAAAACTTCGGCCTTAAATTTCTTTGTTATATCATAATCGTACCCTAAGTACAAACGACGGAACTGGAAAGCGTTGCGGTAAGTAGGTACACCATTGTACATAGATTCCGGGCCCCTGTTTGTTGCATCAGCGTGAGCGTTATAGTAGAAATCGCCAAAGGTGTAGCCCCATAGTCTTCTTTGTGGTTTCCACGAAGTGTCTTCAGCTGCTTTTGGAGCGGCGGTAGTTGTTGTAGTTGTGTTGCCGGGATCTTCTTTAGAAACCGCTTTCTTTGCCGGTTCGGTAGAAGCGTAAGTTTGCGCACTGCTGCTGGCGGCTGTTAAAACCAGCGCTGCGAACAAGCCAGTACATGCGAGATTGGTAAATAGTCTTTTCATGTTTGGGTGAGGTTAAATTAAATTTCGGTTCAAAGGTGCGCATGCAGTATTACCCCAATGTTAAGACATGATTAACATTTGGTAACTTTAGGAGAACATTAAAGGCAGTAATAGCCTATAACAGGGCCTGGTTAAATCTGCTAATTATTAGTTAAGTGGATTACCTCGCTGATTATCAATCACTTGTTATTTTAGCTAACAATTGTCAATAAAAGAGCCGCGACAAAAAAAATCATCATGCGGGTTTAATATTAGCTTAATATAGCCGGAATACTTTTAGCCCTTCTAAATCAGGGCCATGCGTAACCTATTTCGTGACTTTTTTTCTCACCAGGTTCTAATCTACGATCTACCCGGTCGGACCGGAAGGTCGGATTGCAAATCATTTGTTAGTGCATATAACTGCCTATTTAAAACCCGTTTTCGAACGATAGTTACGATAGTTGAGGATCCTTCATGGTTTAGTCAATTTTTTACCTTTACAGCGCTGCTGTCCCTGATCTCTTCGTTAGCCACGCTAACCAATTGATCACCTGTTTTTAACTCACCGGAAATTTCCGTCTTGTCGGTATTTGTGAACCCGGTTTTTACGTCGACCCAATAGGCTTTGCCATTTACTACCCTGATCACAAATTTCCGCTCCTGGGTAGTTACAACCGCTTTATAGGGAACCAAAAAACCGTCTTGCTTACGCGAAACCGGCAAAATAACCTGGGCAAACATACCGGGCTTCAGCGTTCCGCCGGCATTATCAAACATCAGCTCCCAGGTCTCACTCCGGGTCTGCGGATCAATTGCATCTGATTTCCGGGCCAGCTTTGCCTTAAATACCTGCCCGGGGTTTGCCGAAACTGTAAAAGTTGCAGCATTATCTTTTAATACTGTAGTGTTAAAAGCTTCGGGCACAGGGACATCAATCCTCAGTCTCGAGTTATCCTCTACGCTGAACAACATCTTCTTCCCCGTATTGTCCACAAAATCGCCTTTAAAAATGCCCCTTGCGGTAACCACACCATCAAAAGGAGCACGAATAGTGAGGTATTCTTCCATTGTTTTGGTCGCTTCCGTCGCCGAACGGAAGGCCTGGTAGGCGGCACTATCTGTTTTCATCTGGTCGGCCGCTACCTCCAGTTCATTGGCGGAAATTGCTCCGGGCATTTTGGACGCTTTCAATAGCCGCAGATAAACATTTTTACTGGATCGAAATTTCGATAGCGCGGCCATGCTGTTACTTTGACTTTGCGCCTGGTTTGCATTTAGTTCGGGGGCTTCGAGTTGACACAATACCTGACCCTTAGTTACCCGGCTGCCAATGTCCACTTTCACTTCTTTTACATAGCCCGGAGTGCGTGCAAAAATGTCTGCTTTGTCCAAAGAAATGATCTCTCCTGTTAATGACAATTTTGTAGCAACTGGCTCTGGTTTCAGGGTGATCAGTTTCACCTCGGGTATCCCCGGCTTACTTTGAACCGCTGAGTCTTTATTTCCACTTCCGCCGCAGGCTTCCATGATCAATATTGGAATGATGAATAATCTGCTCGTGGTATTTTTCATAACTAATTTCCGTTGGTTGGGTGATATTTGCTTTGCGGATCGTCCGGGTCAAGCGATATGGGTTTTACGGCATTATTTCCAATGATCGAATGGTAGATCAGCGGCAAAAGGATCAGACTTGAAAACATGGAAAACAGCAGCCCCCCGATTACCGCAATACCCAATGGCGCAGTCTGGTCGCTGCCCTCACCTATGCCTAAAGCCATCGGGAGCATACCGGCTATCATGGCGAAACTGGTCATCAAAATAGGCCTGATTCTGTCACGTATACCGTGTAAATACGGGTTCAGCCGATTTTCGCTACGGTATTTTTCTGCCTGGGTAACAAATAAAATCGCGTTCGCTACCGCAACGCCTATTGCCATTATACTACCCATATAAGACTGTATATTCAGCGTTTTCCCGGTGATGAGCAATAGCAGGAAACTACCGGCAATTATCCCGGGAACTATTGCCAATATGATCAGGGATATACGAAATGATTGAAAATTCACCGCTAGCATCAGGAATATAAGTACAATAGCAACGATGATCCCATTTTGCAACTCCTGGAAAGTATCGGCGAATATCTCAGCCTGTCCCTGCTGCTGAATTTTCATCCCTGCCGGCAGCGTACCTATTCTTTTTATAATATGATCTATATCCCCCAATGCTGTTCCAAGAGTCTTTCCCTGCAGGTTGGCCGTGATCGTAATAAATCGTTTTTGGTTTAGGCGGTCATACTCCCCTTCCACATTTCCCATTTTCCAGGTTGCGACATCGCGCATAAACACCTGTCTGCGGTCTTTTGCAATAAGCGGTATATTATCGACCTGTCCTGGGGCATTCATTACATATTCAGGAACCTGTATCTGTATCTGGTAAGCTGTACCGGTTGATTTATCGAGCCAATAGTTCGGCTGGGAAAACCGGCTGGATGAAGTAGCTGCGATCAGGGATTTACTCGCATCATCAACAGTCAGACCTAACTGGCCCAGCTTTACCCTGTCAAAATCTATTTTCAAAGCCGGGGAGCTTTGTGGTGCACCGAAAGATATGTCCCTCATATAAGACAACTTATTCAGCTCATTCATGATCTTAGCGGCAAAAACCCTGTCCTGGGCCAGGTCCTTTCCTAATATCCTGATCTCGACCGGAGTGCCCGAACCCTGGCTCATCACCTGGTCCACCAGGTCGGCAGGTTCAAAAGAAAGCTTCATATCCGGAATACTCTTCGCCACGGTCTTTCTTAACGCTTCCCGGAAATTATTCAGGCTTACGCCGGTGCCCGGGCTGAATTTAACTTTTAATACTCCCTCA
>Ga0068855_100012898_pt1 | contig 10085 bp, 10 predicted proteins | sample KBSCornC52_FD_66592 | JGI IMG/M metagenome (GOLD analysis project Ga0068855, IMG submission 66592) | Corn rhizosphere microbial communities from Kellogg Biological Station, Michigan, USA - KBS Corn C5-2 | ecosystem: Host-associated > Plants > Roots > Rhizosphere > Soil ... | reverse complement strand
TCACTTCCGCAAATAACCAGTACAGGTTGTTTTACTTTAGCCAATTCTTCTTTGGAAGTTGAAGGTTGATATTTTTGTTGCAACATCAATGCTTGTTGATCAAGTCCTGCATCTTTAATAAATAACAAGAGGTGTTAATCCTTATGATGCTTATACCGGGCAATCGCAAGAAATAATTAAGAACAAAGCATACCATTCGTCTTATAAAAAGGATAGTTCATTTCTGCCTGAATTACGAGGAAAACACATTTTCAAATATGGTTATTTGTGGGATGAAAAGCATTATATAAGTTATGGCAAATGGTTAGCAGCTCCACGCGAAGAAAAATTTTTTAAAGGTGAGCGAATTTTATTTAGAGAAATTCTTGGAGAAAATAATTTTATCTGTACAGTTATTAATGAAGATTTTATAGTTGACAGAAGCCTCTATATTGCTTTGCCAAAAAAAGGAACAAATTCAAAATATGTTTTAGGAATCTTGGCATCAAGATTATTAGGATGGTATTTCAAACACGATAAAAATGAATTTGATTCTTTATTTCCAAAAATTAGAGTTGAAGAATTTCGAAACTTGCCTATAAAAAGTTTGGAAGCCCAACAACCCTTCATCCCTCTTGTCAATCAAATTCTTTTAGCGAAAAAAGAAAATCCTCATGCGGATACTTCCACGCTTGAAAAACAAATAGATTTAATGGTGTATCATTTGTATGATCTTACTTATGATGAAGTAAAATTGATAGATGAAACTGTAAGCAAAGAAGAATATACTCTTTGAAATAAACCTGTTATGCGCCACTAAAATGCAGCGGACTATTGCTTCAAAATAAATTGATGAATATCGACTATCATGAAATTTGTTGTTGACAAACACCGGCAAAGAAAGAAATACAGAATGTAAGTTTAGATTACATTAGTGATATTATAAAAACACAACCTCACCGGTTTGAAGATTGTAATAAGCCCCGATGATTTTGATCTCACCTTTATCTTCCATCTCTTTTAATATCGGGCTTTTTTGTCTTATTGTTTCGATGGTATTAAGCACATTATTTTTTGCAACGTATTCAACAAAAGCACTGTTTGAAGATTTCTTTTCGCCATTAAAGTCCTGAGATTCTTGCACCGCCGGTTGCATATTTTTAAGCATTCCTGTAATATTTCCCAGCTTAACATTATCGATCGCCGCTTTAATAGCGCCGCACGATTCATGACCGAGAACCAAAATAACTTTAGCTCCTGAAACTTTGCAACCAAACTCCATACTGCCAAGTATATCGGTGTTCGCAAAATTTCCTGCAACACGTGCAACAAAAATATCTCCTATACCTTTATCAAAAACATCTTCAACAGGTACACGACTGTCTAAACATGAAAGAATTACCGCTTTCGGATATTGCCCTGTTGACGCACTGCGAACCATTGCTGAGTGATCCCTTGCGGTAACGTTATTACTCATAAACCTTTTGTTGCCATCTTTCAAACTTTGTATCACCATATCGGGAGTTAGCGCTTTTTGTTCTTCTGCCGTTAACACTTTTTCCCGTAAAGGAGCGGGTGTTGCTGTGGAAATTTTTGATGTGTCGTTTGTTGTTTCGTTGTTCTTGCTTTCAGTTGAACTTGTACATGATGTGAAAAAAACCGGAAAACATGCCAGGACAATAATAATTTTTTTCATTGGGAACATTTTAATAGTAATTGAATATATATGAATAGAAGAAATAAACCTTTGCTCTAAGATACGCAACGGTGAAAGTACTTTTTATCTTTTTTATTCTTGGAGTTGCTCGTTACTTTTCTTCAACAACAGTGTGTTTAATAATTTTGCGCACAAACAATAATTTGAATGCTTACAATAATCAGAACAAATTCCAATGATCAAGACTTCATCAATCTCGTAAAACAACTTGATGCTTACTTAGCAGTAAAGGATGGAAGAGATCATGCGTTTTATGATCAATATAATAAGCTGGATAAAATTAAACACGTGGTTGTTGCTTATGACAACAACCAACCTGTTGGTTGCGGTGCAATAAAAGAATACGATTCAAATACTATGGAAGTTAAGCGCATGTTCACTTTGCCGGAATGCAGAGGAAAAGGAATTGCTACAAAACTGTTGAATGAGTTAGAAAAATGGACAATAGAATTGGGTTATGAAAAATGCATTTTGGAAACAGGTAAACGGCAACCGGAAGCAATCGCACTTTACAAAAAGAATGGATATAAAAGCATTCCTAATTATGGTCAATATACCGGAATGGATAACAGTGTTTGCTTTGAAAAGGAGATGAAGTAAGTTGAATGGTCAATGGCAATAAAATTTGTTGTCATCTCGTTGCTCATTCATCATTCAACAGTTCCTGATCTTCATAATTATGGATTTTGAATTACTTCTTTTGCTCTTCCTGAACCAAGATAAATTTGGAAACCCAATGATAAATTAAGATTGCTGTTAGTGGCGCTACTGCCAAAACCAACAATAAGATTGTACTTAAGCAAAGTTTCCAAGCCTATGTTTTCTGTAATGAAATAAGCATATCCGGGTCCAAAACCCAACCCCAATCCATTTGTAGTAATATCTTGTTCCGCATTATTTTTTCCTTGTATACCCGCTTGCGCTTCTACAAAAAATCGTCCATGCTTTAAGAGGTTTATCGTTGTGTCACTAACATAGTAACGTCCAAATGCACCAATCCCGTAATTTGTTGTAGGTTCCTGACCTTTGGCTGCATTAAATCCCATTTGTACAAACGGTCCTATCGCCACATTATCTCTGAAAAAAAATGCAAGCTTAGGATTAATAAGAATTGTACTACCTCCTCCACTATTCAGACCCAGATTGAAATTGGCAATATCTCCACCCACCAATAGATTACCTCTCTGAAGTTGGGCTTTGGTGGTTGATACAAAAAATAATAAAGCGATTGTGAGAAGTAAAGTGATTTTTTTCATAGTTAAAATTTTGGATGAGAAATGTTTTTCAAATCAATGAATACTAAAGAGATTATAAATATAATGCCAAGTTTAAAATATATTCAATTAAAAAATGGGGGTAAGCAAATGCTCATGTACTTTATCAGACATAAAACAAGCAGGAAATAAAACTTAATTTAATTAGGGGGAACATCCATTACAAACTGTAAACTAAAAACTACAAACTCTTTTTGCCCCATCCCCATTTTAAAAAGTAAGGGAAGGCAATTGCCCACGTAGGCACGTCATGTTTGCCATCCTCGAGTTGAAGATATTCTATTGCTTCATCTGTATAGCGTTTACTCTTCAACTCTTTTATAAGATCGAGCGTATCATCAATAGAATCGATAATGCCGTTGTGATTACGATCATGTGTTTCATCTAATGCTCCACACTCAAAAAAGAATTTTAAAGAAGGATGATATTTTCCGTTCTTTATTTGGTTATGCATAATGCGATCATTGGCATCGCTGTAACCCTCTTTATAACTTTTGTTGCGCCACCAGAATGAGCCGCTGAACAAACCCGCTTTCGTAAATTGTTTGGGATGATTCCAAACAATATCGAGAGCGCTTAATGCCCCGAGTGAAAAACCTGCAAATGCTTTTTCTTTGAATGAGCGTACACGATATGTGTTGTGTATGAAAGGCAACAATTCCTCAAATATAAATTGAGTATATAATGCTGCTTTTGCCCCTCGTCCTTTATAATCTCTCTCGGCTGCAACACCATATTCCATCTTTCTGTCGTGACCGCAATGGATGCCGATGCAAACAAGCGGTTCAATTAAATTGTGGGAAATAAGTGAGTCAAGTATTTCATCAAAAGGCATTTTAGGAAGGTCCTGTCCATCGTTGATAAGCAGCAAACTCATTTGTTCCGGTTGCTCAATGTTTACAGGTAAGTAAGCATCTATCCGTACATTTCTGTTAAGAAATTTTGATTCGATTATGTTTTGTTCTGTCAAGATAGAATTAAGGGTTAACTTATCGATTGCCATATCGTCAAAAATAAGTGAAACATTCCTTTGATAACAATTTGATAATAAAATGTGGACAATAGTGATGCCAGTGTGAAAAGAAGTGGTAAGTATGAAGTCCGTAAGTTGTAAGTACCGAAGCTTGTTCAGTGAAGTTCTGAACGTTGAAGTGAGTGACACAACGGAAGCTTAATATCAGTACAACAGCTGGAAAAAAAATAAAAATTATTTTCACGAATTTCATTTGATGAATGATATTAATTCAGATTAGTTTTTATAATTTGTATTGGCATCAAATTCTAAAACCAATAATCTAACTCGTATGAAAAAGATTGGCATTTTATTCGGACAGGAACGTACATTTCCGCAGGCATTTATTGAAAGAGTGAACAGCAAAAACATTGAAGGCATTCATGCAGAGGCTGTGCGCATTGATAAGGTAATGCAAGGTGTGCCCACAGGTTACGATGTGATCTTTGATCGTATAAGCCAGGATGTTCCTTTTTATCGTGCTTACTTAAAGAATGCAGCATTATGCGGAGCCGCAGTGATCAATAATCCTTTCTGGTGGAGCGCCGATGAAAAATTTTTCAACAATTGTCTTGCAACAAAAATAAATGTACCTGTTCCAAAAACTGTGTTACTGCCTTCACGTGACTTGCCTCCTGATACTTCCGATGCATCATTTGCTAATCTTGCTTATCCTTTGGATTGGGAAAGTATTTTTAATTATGTTGGATTTCCTGCGTACATGAAACCACATGCAGGCGGCGGCTGGAAAAGTGTTTACAAATTAAATAGTGTGGAAGATTTTTTTGATAAGCATGCGGAAACGGGACAGCTTGTAATGATGCTTCAGGAAGAAATTGTGTTTGAAGAATATTATCGTTGCTATTGCATTGGCGGAAAGTATGTGCGCATAATGCCGTATGAGCCGCGCAACCCGCATCATTTACGTTATGTCGCAAGCTTTACACCTTCGCAGGAACGTTTGCAGCAAATGCAGGAAATTGTTTTGCGCATCAATAAATTTTTAGGATACGATTTTAATACAGTGGAACTCGCCATTCGCAATGGTGTTCCGTATGCTATTGATTTTTGCAATCCCGCACCGGACGCAGATCGAAACAGTGTTGGTGAAGAAAATTTTTCGTGGGTTGTAGAAACAGCAGCAAACTATGCAATTGAAAAAGCGCAGGCTCATGAAGATGGAAAAGATAATTTAACGTGGCCCGAGTACATAAAAAGAAGTACAACAAAAGAAATTTTGTTCCAGGAATAGTTTTATAAATTTTTTGTACCCCGGCTGCGGAATAAAAATTTAACTTTCGTTGCGTCGCACTCTTGGGCTTTATGAATTCTTTCAACAAAAAGTAAGCATTATGTTCACAACTATGGATAATGATGGAAATATAAATATGGTGGAGGAGCCATCACCTGAGTATACATACACTTATGCAGATTACCTGAAATGGCAATTCGAAGAAAGACTTGAATTGTTTAAGGGCAAGATATTCAAGATGTCTGCTCCAAATACAAAACATCAAGTCATTGCAGGTAATCTTCATTTTGGTTTACGGAGTCTGATAGACAATCAAAAATGCAATGTCTTCATCGCTCCATTTGATGTTCGCCTTCCCGTAAGAAACAAAAAGAAAGACGATGAAATAACTACAGTAGTTCAACCAGATTTATGTATTGTTTGTGATGAAACAAAAATTGATGAACGAGGTTGCTGTGGCGCTCCTGATCTTGTGATCGAAATATTATCTCCAGGTACTTCTCAAAAAGAAGTCCGTTTAAAATTTCAACTTTATGAGGAAGCAGGAGTAAAAGAATATTGGATCGTTAATCCTGTTGAAGAAAATTTAGTGGTACATGTGTTAGAAGAGAATCAAAAATATAAAGGATGCAAAATGTATGCAGGAGGTGATGTCATTCAATCATCAAGCATTAGTGGTTTAAGTATTGATGCTACTGACATATTCAAAAAATAAAAACACCAAAATCTTTTATGGCAAATATCAGCTATAAACATTTTACACTTGGCGTGGAAGAAGAATACATGGTGCTTGATCCGCAAACAAAGGAATTGAAAAGTCATGAACAAAAAATTGTTACCGAAGGACAAAAAGTAATTAAAGACAAAGTAAAAGCGGAAATGCACCAGGCGGTTGTAGAAGTTGGTACAGACATTTGTCAAAATATTGATGAAGCGTGCAAAGATGTTTCCACTCTTCGTCACACGATTGCTCAAATTGCCGGCGATCTTGGGTTGTGGGTTGGCGCTGCAGGCACACATCCTTTCAGTCATTGGGAGAGCCAGTTGATAACAGATCATGCTCGCTACAATCAAATCGTAAATGAATTGCAGGAAGCAGCAAGAAGCAATCTCATCTTTGGTTTGCATGTGCATGTAGGAATGGAAGACAGGAGAATGGCCATTCACATTGCAAACTCTGCAAGATATTTTTTGCCACATGTGTATGCATTAAGCACTAACTCGCCTTTTTGGGAAGGAAGAAAAACCGGTTATAAATCTTTCCGCACAAAAGTGTTTGATAAATTTCCACGCACAGGTATTCCCGATTATTTTGAAAGCATAGAAGCATACGACAATTATGTAAATCTTCTTATCAAAACCAATTGCATTGACAACGCAAAAAAGATTTGGTGGGATCTTCGTGTGCATCCGTTTTTCAACACGGTTGAGTTTCGCATTTGCGATGTGCCGATGACGGTGAATGAAACGATTGCCATTGCCGCATTATTCCAGGCCATTTGCACAAAACTTTACAAATTGCGCAGTCAGAATTTAAATTTCATTATTTATCAGCGTGCATTGATCAACGAAAATAAATGGCGTGCAGGTCGTTACGGTATTGATGGAACGTTGATAGATTTTGGAAAAGAAACAGAGGTAAACACACGTGTATTAATTTATGAATTACTCGATTTTGTTGATGATGTAGTAGATGAACTCGGCTCACGACATGCAATAAATTATGTACAAAAAATTCTTGAACAAGGTACAGGGGCAGACAGGCAACTTGCAATATATGATCAAACACAAAATTTAAAAACGGTTGTCGATTATATAAACTCGCAGTTTCTCATACACTAAAATTTATTGCTGTAAATGCTGCCCGAAATTATTTTTTATTTGGGCAGCATTTTTTTATGCAATGGAATCTGTAATGCATCGTTATAAATTTCCCTAAACCCTTTTTGGTTTTTATATTGGGGATTAGGTAACCTGCAGTAAACACCGGCGTTTTGAAGAGTGCAAAAATATTTTATGAGCCCGACAATTGTTACACTATGAAACTTGGTTGTCGAAAGGACTCCTTTGGAGCATCGCACTCTTCAGCGCCTGTTCTTTAATGCAGAACCTCATCCTCCTTCTCCTGAGGAGAAGGAGCGGTGCTTTTGAATAAAAATATACTTATTGTTCTTCCACATTAACAATAGAATGATATTGAACATGGGACGAACATGCAGAATAAAGAAATTAAGGAGAGGAGATTGAGAGGTGAGGTTTGATGATAAAAGTTCCGAACGTTGAAGTGAGTGACACAACGAAGATGACACGAAGAACAAAAGCCGGTAACATAAAAAATATTATCGTTAACTTAATATTGTGTGATAAAATAAATTTTACTTGAAAAAATTTAAATCCCGCTTTGACTGAAGAGCAACTCATTAAAGGTTGTATTCAAAATGATGTTGCTTGCCAGCGTATGCTTTTTGAACAATATGCCGGCAAGCTGATGACGATTTGCCTGCGCTATTCCTGCGATCGTCCTGAAGCCGAAGACATGCTGCAGGATGCGTTCATAAAAATATTTTCACACATAAGGCAATATAAGTTTGAAGGCTCGTTTGAAGGATGGATGAAACGGATTGTTGTGAACTGCGCACTTAAAACCATTCAAAAAAAGAAGACCCGCTTTCTTGAAATAACAAACCATGACACTGCTTCGCCGCAAGCCGAATCTTTTGCATTATCAAGTTTAAGTGAAGATGAATTGATACAATTGATCAGCAGTTTGCCTGATGGTTACCGCGTTGTTTTCAACTTGTATGTAATAGAAGGTTATAGCCATGATGAAATTGCTGAAATGCTGAGAATACAGGCTGCTACAAGTCGCAGCCAATTGGTGAAAGCAAGAAAGTTGTTGCAGAAACAGATTTTATTAAATCAAAAAATTGCCATACAACTATGACAGAAAATCAATTTGATGAATTCTTCCGCAAGAAGCTTGGAGATTACTCTTCAAAGGTTCCGGAAGACATGTGGCAAAGAATAAAACAGAAGAAGGACAGAGACAGAACGTTTGTTATTCTTCTTTTGCTCCTGCTGATTATAACCGGCGGTGCAACAAGCTATTTTATTTTTAGTAGTAAAGAAACCGCGAATGCAAATCTTGCATTGTCGCAAAAAAGATCTGTCGATAATTCCGGTAATAAAACATTATTAAATAAAAAGCATGAAACAATAACTACACAAAAAGATAGCGTAAACCTTGATCACAATAATAATTCTGTTGACGTTAATGCAACAACTATTAAGAATGGATCGAATTCGGAAACCGTTGGTGAAGTAAAAAGAATTGACAACAAAAGTGCTGTAACAAGTTTTTCAAATCAAAGTAAAAAAGAAATTGCAGGGAGGAATTCTAATGTTACAAATCTTTCGCAGCAAAATGTTTCAGCAAATAATGCTGATTCTTTAAAGAGTAATTTTTCAAACAAATATATAAACCCAGATGGAGAAACTGCACTTAAAAATGCAGAACTAAGTCCATCAACAATTCAAAAAGATTCTTTGAAAAAAGAAAAAAATAATAAGCAGGTTTATAAAGTCGAAAAAAACAATCACTCACCAATCATTAATAATATTTTTATTGAAGCGTACGCATCGCCTGATATTCCTGTGAGCAGAACATCGGGCAACAGCGCATATTTGCAACACAAAGACAGCACTTCAAACATGCAATTGTCTTACACTTTTGGTGTAAGGGTTGGCGCTTTGATCGGTGAACATCTCGTGATCAAAGCAGGTTTGCAATATTCACAGGTGAATGAAAAATTTAATTACACAAAAAAGAATGCGACAAGAGCGGTTCCTGTTGTTGTGCAAAGAACTTTGCCTGATGCAAACGGCGTTGAAAGAACTGTTCTCGATACATCAACTCTGATACAAGTTGGTTCACAATACAAACTCAATTACAATCATTACAAAAGTTTTGATTTGCCTTTGATCATTGGTTATGAAACGGCAGGTGAACGTTATAAAGCCTCTTTTAATACAGGCATTATCCTGAATATCAAAACAACATATAAAGGTGATATACTCGATTCCTCTTTAAATGCTGTTGATGTAAACTCAAAGAATTTTTATAAAAGTAATACAGGTATGAGCTTATATTTTGGGTTAGGGCTTTCAACTAAACTCAACAATAATTTTCAATTGTTTACTGAACCATATATAAGATACCGATTGAGTAATATGACTCACTCGAACGATGCGTTTACCCAAAAAATAAATGTTGGTGGTTTGTCATTTGGTTTGAGATATAATTTTTAAAAGACAAGCAACATAAAATAATCATTTTGTATCTACAAAGAAAATTCAAATGAAACGCTATCCCTTATTTGCCATAATAACTTTGATTTTCTTTTCCTGCTCAAAAGAAAATTCAAATGAATTTGTTACCGATCCCGGTAATCCTTACAATGACACAACATGGGTTAAAACTATTGCAGCAAACTCGCCGGTGAATGAAATCTTCCAAATTCTTTCATCTCCATCAGAAGATAGTTCGTTTGATGCAACGAATGGCAGCCTCATTAATTTTTCAAACAATGTTGAAATGACTCTTCCTGCAAATGCGTTTAATGCAGGTGGTAAAGCAAAAGCAGAAGTTGTTTTTTTGAAAACAAAAGGCGATATGATAAGATTTGGAAAGCCAACTACAAGCGGAGATAAATTTTTAATAAGCGGCGGCGCTTTTCATATCAATGTGTCAGGCAACAATCAATCATTGTCGTTGCAAAACAATAAACAAATTGTTATTCGCTATATAACTTCACATATTGATCCTCAGATGACATTATTTTACGGTGATAC
>Ga0068855_100012897_pt1 | contig 10085 bp, 16 predicted proteins | sample KBSCornC52_FD_66592 | JGI IMG/M metagenome (GOLD analysis project Ga0068855, IMG submission 66592) | Corn rhizosphere microbial communities from Kellogg Biological Station, Michigan, USA - KBS Corn C5-2 | ecosystem: Host-associated > Plants > Roots > Rhizosphere > Soil ... | reverse complement strand
CTGCTTTGTCCTCTGAAGTCGGGGTGACAGGATTCGAACCAAGGATATTAAAATTGAAATATCTTTGGTAAATTAGCGGAAGTTCTTTGCGAACAAGCGTTTACGATAGATTTAAGGGACAGAAGAGGGTCTTTTCTCCAATCAGGGACCTATTGGGGACCTGGAAATGGGCAACCTCCCGAAACCCGCTACAGATAAGGATTTGGAGGGGCAGGTTCGACACCCTCCCTCTCCGCCAGGTCTCATAGCAAGTTGTCAATCAATTCGCTATGAGGCTTTTTTGTATCCGGCATTTTCTCCCGAACCTGACTTTAATGTATAAACGACAAATTTTCCACCATATTGATACCTATTTTGCTTCTTCCACAGGCGCTACTGCACCCTTTTCGAGCCAAAGTTTGAATTTGGTTGTAAAATCCTCATAACTCAACGGAGGCTTCTTCCTGCCTTCGCCCTGAGGCCAGGCCCACCTAACCAGGTCGGTGTTCATATGTTCGATCAGATCCCGGTGCGATTTTCCACCATTTCGTTTGGGGTCTAGCATCAGTGATGGGAGGTCATGCAGAGATCTTCCATGGAAAACCATCCGCATCGTGGACGGTGCTAAATGCCAGTCAGGAACTCCAGGCAGTGTATTAAACCAGGTGTATGGGCTGAGTTATATCAGCTTTTATTGTCATTTTAAAAATTCTTCTTCTGTCATTGCGTTATTTAATAATACTCCCGTATTATTCCCTGTTGATACAGCATATGATACAGCACGAATAGGATTGGTATTGTCTCCACAAGCAAATATATTATCTACTGTTGTTTTCTGAAATGCATCTACTTTGATAAGTCCCTGTTCTGTCAATTCACAACCCAATAATTCGGGGATTTTACAATGTTGTTCAAAAGGAGGTCTTGAATAGATAGCTTTTAGTTCAAAAGTTGAATTGTCTGAAAAAACTATTTCTTCAACTACTCCGTTTTTGTGTTTCAATGAGTTAATTTCCTTTTCAACTATTGAAATATTCTGTCTTTTGATTTCGTCGGTTTGCTCTTGTGTCAATTCCGATTTTCCATTGGTGAATATGGTTAAATCCTTTGTCCAGTTACGAATGAGTCGAGCCAAATGAAATGCAGGATACCCATTTGCCAAAATCCCTGTTTTTTGATTCTTTACTTCATATCCGTGGCAATAGGGACAATGAATTACTGTAATTCCCCAACATTCAGAAAATCCATCAATGTTTAGCATTTTGTCTTTTAAGCCTGTTGCAAAAACGAGTTTTTTAGCTGAGAATAATTTTCCTGATTGAGTTGAAATCTCAAATCCTTTATCGGTTTTCGTTCCGCTAACGGCAAGGTCAGTTAAGAATTTTACTGTGTCGTATTTCAACACCTCTTTTTTTGCTTTTTCCGCGATAACGTTTGGTTTTTCTCCGTCTTGCGTAATAAAGTTATGTGAATGAGGTGTTTGTCGGTTACAAGGCAAGCCGCTATCAATGATTAAAACATTTCTTAATGCTCGTCCCAGCGCCATTGCTGCCGAAAGTCCTGCATAGCTTCCGCCAACTATGATTACGTCAAACTTTTTGTTATCTGTCATTTTGTTAAAACTTGAAACTGTTGTTACTGGAAAAGGTAAAGCTAAAACTAATAAAGCAAGTCCTCTTGTTTTATTGGTTCTGACCTCCTCCCAAAAAACTGTAGTAAAATAGGTTAGAAATTTCGGGGTAATTATTCATAACTTAAATGTGAAAATTTCCCGATGAAGAAGTCAAAATTCAGCGAGGCGCAGATCGTTTTTGCGCTCAAACAGTCAGAAACGGTTCCGGTGGAGGAGATCTGCCGGAAGATGGGTATTAGCCAAGCGCTTATTACAACTGGAAGAAGAAGTACGGTGGCATGGATCCCTCAGAACTGCGCCGGCTCCGGCAGCTCGAGGATGAGAACAGCAAGCTGAAGAAGATGGTAGCTGAGCTGAGCCTGGATAAGCAGATGTTGCAAGACGTGATCAAAAAAAAGCTCTGAGGCCAGCGCAAAAGCGGGCGCTGGCCCGGGACCTGAGTACAGAGTACCAGGTTTCCATCCGTAAGTCCTGCCGGGTATTGATGCTTCGGTGTTCAGTTTACTATTACAAAGCGCACCGCCTGGAAGATCGTCCCATCCGGCAAAGGATCCGGGAGATAGCAGAATCGCGGGTTAGGTATGGTCACGAACGCATCCATACCCTCTTGAGAAGAGAGGGGTGGAAAGACAACCATAAGCGGACCTATCGGATCTACAAAGAGGAAGGGTTGAACTTAAGGAGCAAACGTCCCAGACGGAACAAGTCAGCAGCCCATCGTCTGGAAAGGCCGGTGTTGACTGAGTTGTATCAAGTTTTGTCCATGGATTTTGTGTCAGATGCGCTCTATGACGGCCGCAAATTTCGGGCGTTAACTATAGTGGATAATTATAGTCGGGAGTGCCTGGCTATCCCGGTCGGCAAATCACTAAAAGGGGTAGACGTCGTTGCAACCCTCAAGCGGTTAAGAAAGGAACGGGGGATCGTTCCGAAGCGCATTCAGACAGATAACGGCAGCGAATTCACGTCGAAGGAAATGGACCAATGGGCCTATGAGAACAAAGTTATCATGGACTATTCCAGACCAGGCCGGCCTACAGACAATCCGTTTGTAGAGTCTTTTAATGGCAGTTTTCGGGATGAGTGCTTAAATGCACACTGGTTCTTATCTTTGGAGGACGCACAGGAGAAGATCGAGTCCTGGAGAAAGGAGTACAATGGGTATCGACCGCATAGCTCCCTAGATAATCTCACTCCTATGGAATTTGTAGCTCGGTGTCGGCAACAGGCTGACCAGAACAATGGCCTGCCGGCGGCTCCTGTGTCTGACCAGATGATTTTTGGAACGGCAAATCAACCCTCAGCTGTAACGGAAAAATCATCCGATCCGCCACAGGCGAATAAGCGTTTTAAACGCCCTGGATTTCCAGCTTAGCCCGCTACAGCATTGGGGAGGAGGTCATTACCCCGAAATTTCTAACCTATTTTACTACAGTTTTTTGGGAGGAGGTCACTAATGCCCAGGTCCCGGGCCATGTCCTTAACGGGAATGCCCCCTTCCTGCTGTTTGAGGGCTGATACGATCTGACTTTCGGTAAATTGCTTGCGTTTCATAATTCAAGTTTAAAGTTAATAAATCGTTCGATTTATAACTCTAATTCTTGTGGCCGAAATTCGGGGGAGCCGACAAAAGCGCCACCACCAGTGATAAACGATTTTTAGTTTCGCCTAGTCTCAATAAGTATTTATTTTTTAGCAACTGCCATAAATATTACAGCACGTGCAATATGCAGAACACTTTGTAAAGGAAGCAGCTGATTTTTTGGATGGTGATTAAACCATAGATGGTCGTTTCGCGGGCGAATTTCCTGGCAGTTGAAAATAGACGTGTTTTATGAATTTCTAACTATGTCCCTTCTCTTTGTTTTAAAGGGTATTTATATCATTCCAGGGCAGTATCGTAATTCTGTTGCTTCGTTTTTGTATTTGATCTCCACCGTAAACAATAGCTCCTTCTGTTGTGCCGGTAATTTTCTTCCAGAAATCGAAGTTCTTAAAATAGTCCGACGTAACTGTTTTGCCCGATTTAATTTCTACTGGATACAAACTTGTTCCTTTGTCAATTACAATGTCTATTTCATTTCCAGTATTATCCCGCCAAAAGTATAAATTGTGTGGCTCGTTATTATTAAAGCGCTCCTTTATCAGTTCATTTATGACAAAGTTCTCGAAGAGACTTCCTTTTTGAGGATGAAGAGGAATTTGGTCGACATTAGCAATTCCTAATAGAGAGCATGCCAAGCCTGTATCGTAAAAGTATAGCTTGGGCATTTTTACCAGCCTTTTGTGAAAATTCTGATGATGCGGCTGCAATAAGTATATAATAAAGCTGCTTTGTAAGATGCTTAGCCAGGAAGCAATTGTCTTGCTATCTACCCCTGCTTCGATCGCAAGACCACTCATGTTTAATAGCTGCCCAATGCGACCTGCACATAGTTTGATGACCTTTTCAAAAGTAGCCAGGTCGCTGATATTTTTAATTTGACGAACGTCCCTTTCGACATAAGTGCTAATGTAATTCGGCAGCCACTTGTTGGGCGCGATATTGTTGTCATATATGGCGGGGTAGCCCCCTTTGAAAATAGCGTCTTCCAACGTCTGCCTTTTTCCCATAAGGGTCTCGGCTTCTTTATTAGAAAACGGCAGAAGGTACATATAGGCAATTCTGCCGGCAAGGCTTTGAGAAATGTTTTCTTGCAGTAAGAAATTGTTTGAGCCGGTTAAAATAAATTGACCCCTCGCGGGATTTTCATCTAATATTTGTTGAAGATAAGAGAATAGCTCAGGGACGCGTTGTGCTTCATCAAAAATGGCGCCTTCCTGATATATTTCAAGAAATCCCCGTGGATCTTCTGTCATAAATCTTCTGTTATCCGGATTCTCGAACGATACATACCGTTTCCCTTTAAAAACATCTCTGGCAAGAGTTGTTTTACCGGATTGCCGGGGACCGACAATAGCAATAGCTTTAAAGCTTTCGCTCAATTCCTTTACTTGTTTTGCCGCAGTTCGAGTAATCATACCACAAACTTACAATTTCGGAATCAAATTCCTTAATTGTAAATTAATTCATTAATACGTTGTAACGCAATATGTTATATGGCCGAGTTGCGCTCCGCAAAGCGCTCTTAAGCGACCTAAAAACCGGATTCCACTGAAACCCGCTACAGAAAAGGGTTTGCATAGGCAGGTTCGACACCCTCCCTCTCCGCTTGACCTCATAGAATATTGTTCATCAATATTTATGAGGCTTTTTTATGGAAGGGGAATACCGGACGGCATTGGAAAGCGGATTGATCAGCACCCAGGTTTACTTCTTGAATGCGAATCAACGATTGCCGGATCATGGAATAGATCAGCGGATTAGTTGGCTCCTTTTTCAATTCTTCGAGCCCGCGGCGACGTTGCTCCGTCGCATTCCCTTCACCTTCTTCCGTAATATTTCCTTCCTGCTTTTTCAGATTATCTTCAAAGAGCCATGTCGAATCCCTACCCGCGGAAATGCTCTCTAACGTTTTTTTACAAGTGGTTACGGCATGTTTGCCAGCGGATGTGCAGACGGTCGGAAAGGGGGCGACCAGCGCTTTTGAGACGAGTTCATGGCGCAACGGTGGCCGAACCCAACGCCGGCGCCATGGCAAAACGGCCATAGCGACTGGTTCAACCAGGACGCAAGTGGGGCATAAATGACAAGATTCATGTTAAAACCCGACACGAAAATGAAAACCGGGACGATATAAAGATTCTTGTGGCCGCGGGAATGTTAGTCGATCGCCAAATCATTGGTAACCGTCCACACACCAATCACATCCCAGGCTAATCGCTCCGCTTCGCCTTTTTGATCCGTGGTTTGGACCCTCCCGCTAAGTGTCACTTTCGACTTCGAAATCTTGACATTAATGGTACAGCCATTCAGCGATAGCGTACTTCTCAGTACGCTTTCAAGTTGCGCTTTTTCGATCATGATTTTTTAGGTATGAACTGTGTAACAAAATACCTTAACTGTATAATGTATTTCTTAACGGGTTGAATCATCTTTGCCTACCAATCCTTCGCCCGGGTGAATATCGGGGCGAGAAATAAGGATAAGAAATGCCAAAATCATTCATTCATAAATTTCATGTCAGCGGAATGTACAATAGCGCAGACGTCGCCGCGGTCAGGAGCGCCCTGCGAACGATGCAGGGTGTCAGCGCCGTTAATGTCGATCTGCGAAAAATGCAGTCACAGATCACCGTCACCACGGTCATTGCGACCCCGACGCTGAGAAATGCGCTTGGCAACACGGATTTCGAGCTCTCTGGCTTGACAACCTGCGCAATAAACCGTGCACCCGACATCAGGGATGATGAGATCGAAGAACCGGACATCCCTATCTGACCCAAAAAGGGCGAAAGTTCCCGAAGAAATAATGTTTTATCCTTTCCCGAAACCCGGGTCCCGCGGTCGGGAATCCGCAATTCCGAAGATCCAAAGCCCGCTCCAACTGGCTGTCGGCAAATGCTTCCTGGTCATAAAAAGTGGCCACTTCCCCCATTTTCCTCCTTTTGACAAACGAGAAAAGAGCATATCGGCCCGGCGTACCTTTGAGCTGGTTCATATTTTTCGCTTTAATTTTGCTATCCACAAAACTGCCGCTTATTTCCATCTAAAGGATTATACTTTTCCCGAAATACGTTACACGATTCACACATTGCCAAATGGCTGTTTCATGTGGGAATGATGTAACGAAGGCAAAGTTTTGTGAAGCAAATCTCTGGATTTTATTGCTCACTTTTGCAATATCGTGAAAATGTACTCGCGGTATAAAAGGAAAACAAATGTCAACTTCAGCAACTCCGACAAAGGACACCAATTTGACGAAATCAGACAAGATCGATACGTCTGCTCATGAAAATCAGAAATCCGTTGAAAATCACAAGAGGGCGGCGGAACACTATCAACTGGCGGCCAAACACCATCTCGAGGCAGCCCGCCATCATGAGGCCGGCGCTCATGACAAGGCCGCTGAAAGTACTCTTATCGCTCATGGCCATTCCTTACTGGCCAGCGAACAACAAAGGGTAGACGCAAAGCACTATGCATCGAGGAACAAATAGACACCCATATACCCTTATAAACTCCGCCCGGGGAGGCATCATACACAGGTATGAGGCTTCCCTTTATTATTCCTGCTTCTTAAGACCAAAATGAATGATATTGGGAAAAAAGGCGGGACGGATTCTCCGCTCAAAATATGGAAAATTTCAGCGTTATCATTTTTACATTAGCCATCCTGATCAGTTTATCCGCCGTCGCCGATAAGCTTCGGCTTTCTTATCCCATCCTGCTCATATTGACGGGGATCCTCATCGGCTTTATTCCCCGCCTCCCCCGACTGGCCCTCGACCCGGATATGATCTTCCTCGTTTTTTTGCCTCCCCTGCTATTCGATACGGCATCCCATACTTCTTGGCCTGACTTTAAGTCCAACCTACGACCCATTTCGGCATTGGGGATCAGCCTTGTCTTTTTCACCATGACGGCCGTCGCCATCACGGCACATCTGTTTATCCCAACGTTCAGCTGGCCGCTGGCTTTTCTGCTTGGGGCCATTGTTTCACCCCCGGATGCGACAGCTGCCGTGGGTGTCATCAAAGGGATTAGATTGAACAAGCGGGTCGTAAGCATTTTAGAAGGAGAAAGCCTTGTTAATGATGCATCCGCCTTAATAGCTTACCGATATGCACTTATAGCCAGCATTACAGGGAGCTTCCTGTTCTGGCAAGCGGGTTTGCAGTTTTTATTGGTTGCCGGCGGAGGCGTCGTTATCGGCCTTTTGGTAGGTTGGCTGTTGGCAGTTGTGCATAAAAAGATCAATGATCATCCTGTTCTCGCAACCAGCCTTACCCTGTTAACACCCTTCCTGGCTTTTCAATTGGGAGAGCTGGTGCATACCTCCGGCATTCTCACGGTCGTAAGTGCCGGCCTGTTCCTTTCCAGGCGTTCGCCGGAAATATTCGCGTTCCGCACCAGGGTGCACACAAGGATCGTTTGGGACACCCTCATCTTCCTGTTGAATGGCTTTATCTTTATCCTCATCGGTCTCCAGTTGCCCGTCATTCTCCGGCAGCTTACAAGCTATAAACTGCCAACTCTCATAGGCTATGGACTGTTAATCAGCCTGGTCACCATCCTTGTGCGCATCCTATGGGTTTTTGGGAGCGCCTGGTCATTTCGGATCTTCGAGGGGAAGCGTAACGACAAAGGTGATCCCGGGCTGGCCGAGGGCAACCCGGACGCCACCTGGAAAAATGTGCTGGTTGTCGCCTGGACCGGGACTCGTGGGATGATCTCGTTGGCGGCGGCGCTTGCCTTACCGCTTACGCTTTATGATGGTAAGCTCTTCCCGGAAAGACACCTGATCATATTTGTAAGTTTCGTTGTAATCTTCGTTACCCTGGTAGTTCAGGGATTATCCCTGCCGCTGCTGGTCCGGCTTCTCGGTTTACCACCATCGGACAATCAGGACAAGGAAGAGAAGAAGCTGCAGCTGTACATCGTCCGGTCCACGCTGCATTTCCTCGATGGCGAGGAGGAACAAAAGTTGCCAGGCCGTGTGCGGGCAACACTAAAAGAAGAATACGGACGACTGGCCGGTAAATTGGAAAATGAGATCGCAAGACACATGCACAATGAAGAGGGCAATGAACAATTACCCGTACGGGCGGTCACCGAAATGCAGAAAGCACAAATCGATATCGGCCTTTTTCAACGCAAACTATTATTGCAAATCCATAAAGGTGGAAATGTCAGCAATGACGTCTTGAGACAAGTAGAGAAGGAAATGGACATAGACGAACTTAAATTCAGTCAGCTGCTCCCGAAGCAACTTGAACAGCGATCATCACCCGGCGATTGACACACTTTTGAACGGATATTTTCCCATAAGTCAAAAAAAGGAGGCGCGGCTGGAACGGTCAACTGTTTAAGTGTGAATGACGCAATGATTGGAGGCTTTTGTGTAACAATCCCTTCGCATATAATGCCGACCTTTACATCACTTGTAAATTAAAAAAGAACTTATGAACAAAGTATTGCTTTTGGCCTTACTTGCGTCGGTCGCCGGTGGCCCGACAATAGCGCAAGATAGGCGTCAACATGTTCCGGCAGCCGTTCGAAGATCATTTCAAAGGGATTACCCGGAAGCGCGTGACCCGCGATGGGGTTCAACCAATGGTCACTGGCATTCGGATTTTGACGATCATAGCCGGTATGACCGCGGGGAAATGGTTGCTAATTACGACCGATATGGCCATCATATCGATTCCCATATCCCATACGAGTTTAATGATGTCCCGACAATAGTCGTCGAAAGAACCCGGAGAAATTATCCGGGCGGCAGGGATTTCACTTATACAAGAATTGAACGCCCCGCGGGAAAGCCCCTGTTTCAGGTTAACGTGAACCTGCAGGACAGGAACAGAACGCTGTACCTCGATGAGAAGGGACGCGAACAAGAATACCATCATCGTCATTGACATAGCCTACTCCATCCGGCTGATCGGCCAATAGCCCATGTATATCTTTTTAAAATCGGAAGATGTACATGGGCTTTCTGATTTTTGCGGACCTGCCGCCCGGGAAATCCAGGTAACGCGCCACAAGATGCAATCCCGGACTGGGAAAATGTCCGCTGTTTTCCACCCTGAATCACCCTTATTAGAATAGCAATAACTGCAATAACCAGCAGGATATGAATGATTCCACCGACATGAAAAGCAAAGAATCCCAGAAGCCATCCGATTATAAGAACGACGGCAACGATAGAAAGCATATTTCACACATTTTTCATCTCTCCCATCGTCGAGGCTATCCTATTGACAGATGTGAATCATGTAACGAGACACGTCAACTGTATAAGGAGTTTTTCAAAGGATTGAATCATCTTTACTACTCCCCCCTTTCCCCTCGTCCGGAAAGGAGAACCGGCCACCGGTCCCTTTAATAAATAGAAACAATGCCAAAATCATTCCTTCATAAATTCCGTATCAGCGGAATGCACAACAGCGAAGACGTTGCCGCCGTCAGGAGCAGACTGGTAAAGATGCCAGGTGTCAGCGCCGTCAGTGTCGACCTGCGAAAGATGCAGGCTGAGATCACCTCCATCAAGATCATCGGGGCCTTGGCATTGAGAAATGCGCTTGGTAACGTTGATTACGGACTGTCCGGGCTGACAACAAGCTTAATACCCGGACCGTTCGGCGTAAGGGACGATGAGAAAGACGAATCAATCCCACCTATTTGACCCAAAAGGGTACAAAGTTCTTCAAGAAATAATATTTTATCCTTTCCCGAAGCCCGATCCCCGCAATCGGGAATCCGCAATTCCTGAGATCCATCGCCCGCTCCAACTGGCTGTCGGCAATGGCCTCCTGATCACAAAAACTGGGCTCCTTGCCCGCTTCCTCCCCTCTGAAGGACGAGAAAAGAA
>Ga0068855_100012893_pt1 | contig 10087 bp, 15 predicted proteins | sample KBSCornC52_FD_66592 | JGI IMG/M metagenome (GOLD analysis project Ga0068855, IMG submission 66592) | Corn rhizosphere microbial communities from Kellogg Biological Station, Michigan, USA - KBS Corn C5-2 | ecosystem: Host-associated > Plants > Roots > Rhizosphere > Soil ... | reverse complement strand
GCATCATCCGCCGATAGACTACCGAGCGCGCTCATCACGCGACCTATAGTTGCTTGCATCGATGTGTGAATAATCGGGTGTGCGCTGGAAGTTGGACTGGCGTGCGTACCGGCCGTTTCGCCGGTCGGATCTGCGAGTATGGAGCCCATCGCGTACACTGTCGACCACGCCACTAGGATTGTCGGCATCGGAAGAACGAAGCTCTACGAGGCAATCGGATCGGGACAACTGCCTGCACGCAAGCTTGGGCGCCGAACCCTGATCTTGGCTACCGATCTCCACGATTGGCTGGCGCGCCTTCCATCGGCAAAGTCAGGAATTGACCGGCAGTGAGAAAAAAGAGGCGGAGCTAACGATGACTCCGCTCTCCGCGGCCGCAGTAAGCTATGCGGCTTTGCGAGCCTTCTTGGTGGGAAGCTTGCTTGCCAAGTGAGCGGTTACCTTGTCGGCAATCAGGCTGCGAACGGTTGCTGGGAATATCTGGTCCCGACCGTCCGTAACCTCGCCCCACACGTCGACGAACGAAAAGCTGTCCATGGCGCGCAGCAGCGCCTCGCCCGCATCTCGCCATGGAGTACCATCCAAGGCTTGGCATAGACCTTCAACAATCGTCGCACGCACGAATCCAGCGTTTCCGTCCGACGTCTGGGTGATGCACTGCAGCGCGGTAATCAGAGTGTCCCGACCGAAATCACGTAGGCACCGCTGGAGCGCGCCGACAGCTTGCGTCTCCCCTATTTTCATTTTGGCCTGGACTACGTTGCGCCGAAGGATTGTCACTCCGCCCGCCTGGCAAACCTCGGAGAGTTGAACAGCCATGGAGTAGCCGGCCGTCAGTCGTGCATGGAAGAGCTGTTGGGGAGTAGTCTTGGTGATGTTGCCGTTTACCGCGGCATAGGCCGCCGCCTGCTTGGCGCGGTCAGCCTGGACGACTTGGCAAGGGACCTCTTTGATGTCGAGCATCATGGCCGCCGTCGAACGATGCTGTCCGTCGACGACGGCGTATAGGCCGCCTTCGACCGGTGCGACAATTACCGGTGCGAATTTCGACCAGTCGAAGTTCTCGGCAATGTGCTGAACGTTGTGTCGTCCTCGCCTGCCCATTTCGCGTTGGTAGGTGTCGTCGACAACAAGCTTATCCGTTGAGATCCAGCTCAACATCGGAGCTGGCCCGGGCGAAAAGGCGGACTTCGGCATTGAGAAAGTTGAGGCGTCTAGGTGGTGAAGCATCTCTGTTCTCCTTTTAGCGCGGCAATCGCGCGCCGGCAGTCGGGGACGTCTGCTTGTCGCTCCGCCAGTGGCTTGCGCAGCATTTCCTCTCAGTCCCCGAACCTCTGCACTGGATTGTCCGGGACGCCCAAGCACCCGTGATCGAGTCACAGGTCAAAATCGCGAACACCCCCGTTACTCCATCAGGATCGAGTCACAGCCCCTGCGGCGGTGCCCGTGCGACTTTCATCCTCCGGGGGTAGGCCTTCACTATCGATGCGGAGGTCGAAGGTGCGAGTTCAAGGTGGGCCGATGTCGAAGGGTGAGAACCGGGCGAAGGATGCCGGCCGCCAGGCCAAGTGCCGGGCGAAGAAAAAGGAGCTCAAGGCGCCGTCCAACGAGGACGTTCAGCGCGCGCGGGTCGAGGCCATGAGCCATAAGATCCACGGCGGACGATATGACAGCCTGTTCAACAAGCTTTTCATCGCGGCCGTGAAGGATGACGCGGAATGGATGCTCCGGATCCGGGGAAAGAAAGATGCGGCTGAGGCCACCAAAGCGATCGAGCGTGTCCTGCGTCAACGTCCCAATGCCGGCGGCTGGGAGGAGGTCAAGGCGGCGGCGAAGCAAAGGGAATTGGACGACAGGCTGCTTTCCGAGGTGACACCACGCCGGCCGAGATCAATACGGCGGTTGCCCCCTTCGAGCGTCGCTGACGACTGATATGGCGAAGGTCGTTTGCGACCGGACGATACTACCGGTGGCTGCGGTAGTAGCTCCGGACGTAAGTGCCGTTCTTCCGATAGTACCCGTTGACAAACGTCGTCTTCGGCAATCCCGTAATCGAGCTGATGTCGCCATAGCACGAACCAGATTCCGAGCAGGCTGGCGTTCCGATAACCGGCGGCGCCGGCGTCGGGCGCTGGTAGGACGACGAGGAGGTTGCCGGCGCAGGCTCCGCAGTGGCAAGGACCGTTGGCGGGGCTCGCAGGGCATCGCGAAGAGAGCTTGTCTGTGCCCAACCAAACTTGTCCTGACCTAGTGAGATCAGAGACCATCCGTTGGCATCGGCCATAACGAGAACGGCTTGGTCCGGAGAGATTGTCTTGAGCACCGCAGCGCCTACGGTCGGAGCCTCGAGTACGAGCAGCGGGGCGCTGCCTACAAACCGTACGTCGGCAGTGCTGGTGTCGATCGTGGCCGCGCCGGCGTTGGACGGGGTTGATTCTGCCACCGACACAGAGGGCGCAGGGCCACTGGATTGCGACTGACCAGGCGACAGCGAGGAAGCAGGCGCAGAAGAGGCATTCGCCACTGACGCTTGCGGTCTAGCGGCGGGCAGCGCGCGTGGCGCCGGAGGCGCAATGATCGCGGTGGAACTCGCCGTGACGGTGGCCACCGCCGGCTCGCTTACGGCAACGTCAGAATTCGCCCCGCGGCCGAGCGCATAGGCACCCAGGACGAGAACAACTACCAACCAGACAGGTGCCCCCTTAGAGGCCAACTAGTAAGCTCCCATCGCATTCCTCGGCATCGCAAGAGAGGCGGTTAGGAAGGGCATTCAATATGATCGTGCGGCGCCCAAAAGTATCTGGGCAAGTATCGCGCCGCCGCCCTCGCAAGTCGAGAACAACTCAACCTGCCGTCGTCCGACAGAGCTAGCCGGGCTCATCGCAGATCCGATCTCGGTCTGGATCGCCATACAATTTACCAGCTATCCCCCTACGCCAAAGCTGCTCGACCTCACTTCGCGCGGCTCCAGGTTAGTTTGGTGCGCCTTCTAGAACATGCGCTACGCGAGGAGCGTGAGGATGCCGTGGATGAATTCCCATGGAGGAGCCCGATAGGCCTCACGGGTCAACCTCGACGGTTTGGGAGGGGGTGGCGTTTTGGTCTTGGCCGGCCACTACGTGTAACCACCGACTAACGCGTAGAGCGGATCGCAAGTTGGCTGAGCAAACCTGACAGCGGTTCCTGTACCCCGTTTTTGTCATTGCTCTCATTGCCGTCCCAATCAGGCACTGCATGGCTTTTCCATAGTTGGGTTGACGATGGAGGAAGGCGCAGCTCCCCTCGCGGACCTTGGACCGTGGCAATCGTCGTCTGAAGGCGCTTTTGCCATGTCCCAGGCTCTGCGAGGAGCCTTCCTCTTGCCTGAGCCCAAGTGTGCAATCCTCTAACCCACTAGAGGATTGGTCTAGGGTCGGACCGCGCATCAGATTGGCGGGAGCTATAGTTGTATGCATCGCGGCATTTTAGTACCTGAGGCATGGCTACGATCTATTCCTCAGTCCGCATTGTGAAGTTCGATGACCGGGCACAGCTTCGAACTGCAAGTGCCCACGCCCTGAGGCGGGATGCTGCATCGAAACGGCGGCGCCGGCCGGATGCAACGTTGGGCGCCGCGCTCGCAGTTTCCAGCAGGATCTACGATGGCGCGGATGTAAACGACTTCACAGCAATGCGTGATGTCGAAGCCGCCTTCGACGCACATCTTGCGCGGCACCACATCGAGTCGGGCCAGGGTGAAGGCAAGCTCGGCTTCCACGCCATGATTACCATCAGTCCGGAGTGGGTCTCGGCGGGCGGCCACGATCCCTATGATCGGAAGAATCCACGAAACCGCAGCCTGCTCCTACAAGCTGCGAAATGGATCGAAAGCTGGTGTGGTCCGGCCAGCGTGTATTGCGCCCGTATCGACCTCGATGAAGCTGGCGCTGGTGTGGTCGACGTGTTCGTTGCCCCATGGAGGAAGGACGGCCGCTCGCGCAAGTTCGAGAGGAAGCGCATTTCAACGTCGAAGGCACTAACTGAGCTCCGACTGAAGCACAAAGAGCGGATGTCCTACGTTGCCATGCAGACGGACCTGGCAGACTTCTGTCGCAAGTACATTGACCCCAAGATTCGGCGCGGTCGTTCGAAGGTGGAGACCGGGGCCGAACACCTAGAAGTGGAGGAGCATAAGCAAGCCAGGACGAAAGCTGGTCGTCGATTGGAAGCGGCAGCGGTCGAGTACGAGAAAGCGACAGAGTGTCTCCGGACGCTGATTGAGAGGGTTCGATCCATGCAGATCACCGTGGCCGAGCGACATGAACTTGACGCCATCGAAGAAGCGATGCCGGGTATGCGGCGTTAGTGGTGGTGCCCCGTCCTGCGGTTTCAGGTTCGCAAAGTTTGCGAAGCTGCTTTGGATGGGACGAAGCTAGCCTTTGATCCGATGCTTAGCTTCGCACTCGACGAGTTCGCGATCGAGCACCTGCTCTTCTTCGAGCTTTGCGAGCCAATCGTCGGTGGGCCGCCTGCGCGGTGGTGAGCAGCAGCGCCTCTGGAAGTGGGCATTTCATTTGCGCCGACCGCGTTCTCGAGCGTGGCTGATGACGATGACGTCGGAAACCGGCAAGTATGCCGGTTCTAGGGTTGGTTCGACCACCTGCCGCTGCTCGTATTCGACGACGGCATCGGTCGGAACGCGCAGTAGCCTGTGGCCAAGTCGGAAGGCCCGTAGCTCGCCGCGCTTGATCAGATTGCGCACGTGGTTGTCGGAGCAGCCCCAGCGCTCGGCCACCTGCTCGACGGTGAGCGGACGCGGAATCGGCGGATTGGCTTCAGGCATCAATCGTCGGCGCCGATTTTCTCAATAGCGGCATCGACGAGGTAAGCGTCAGCGTCGACGTGGATGCCACACGCACCCGCGCCAGCCTGCTTCGCCAGGCTTGTCGTGGGCGTCATCGAATGGCCGTCGATCCGCACCAGGCACGCTGGATGATCGATGATCAGCAACGCCAGCGGTTCGCCGGCATAGCCCGGGCGATCAGCCTGAATCTGCTTCACTTGCCGCCCTTCGGTTTCGCCAACCGCACGCCAGCGCCGCCGCCGTTCTCGGGGATGAATTGAACTCCGGCGTTTTCGAGGGCTGCCGTGAGGGCACGGATGGTAGCGGCGTGCCCCCCCAGTTCACCATCCATGGCCTCAAGCCGCTTTATTGTGGGAATCGAAATCCCGGACGCTTCGGCTAGGTCGCTTTGCTGCCAGCGAAGCAGGCTTCTTGCGGCTCGCAATTGCTCGGACGTTAACAATGTGATCCCTCAAGGCTCGAAAATGATACTCTTGGTATTGACTTATCGATCTTTCAGGCATCATATGATCCTCAAGGGATCAAAACAAGGTGCCTCTAACAATGATCAACCGCTCCGAACTCCTTCGCAAAGCGTGGGCTGCCTATTGGACCGCCCGTGTTTGGTACTTTGCTGTCGGTGACGAGAACGGCCGACGCAGGTTCCTGCCCTCACTCTTCGCCAACATGCTTCGTCAGGCGTGGGCCGATGCGAAGGCTGCCGCAGCCCGTCGTGCGGTCGACGACACCGCCCGGGAATTCGTCGCTGCCCAGCAGCGCGCCGCCGTGGCGCGGGTCAGCGCCTTGCCGGCCGGCGAGCGCTCTGCCCGCATCAGCCAGCTTCGCGATGAACTGACGCTGCTCGACTACGCGCCGCTCGGCGTTCGCACCGCCGGCCGACGCGCTGATCTTCACGCGCAAATCACCGCACTGGCGGGGGTGGCCTGATGGCCGCCCTTCGTCACCTTTCCCGCACTGAACTGGAGGCAAAGCCATGATCCTACCCGCACTCAACCGCCGCCGCCTGCTGCTCGGGCTTGCTGCGGCCTCTACCGCCGCTGCCGTGCCCGCTGCCGCTCTCGCCACGACCGAGCCGGCGCCCGTGCCCGAAAACCCGGAGCTGCTGTGCCTGGGTGACATGCTGCCCGGCGTCGAAGCCGACATGATCGACGCGGAAGCGGACTATTGGCGTATCTATCGCGACTGGTCGCCGTCGTGGCCTATCGCGCCCGACGCCATCACCTGGACGTCCACATGGGGCACCGACAGCAAGAGGGAGCGCAACATCCTCGGCTGGGGGATGCTGCCCGACGGTTCGACCTACAACGTGCCGCAACCCTACGTATCCGACCATCCGCAGCCGCGCTACGTCAATACGGCCGACGACTACCGGCGCGAAATCGACGAGCTCCAAAAGAAGCTGCGGCGGTCGCGGCCCAAGCATCCGCTTTCGGCGTCGGAAGTGGCCGACATCGAGGCAGCAATCAGCATGGCACGCGGCAACCTCGAGCTGGCATCGACCTACGAAGCTGCGAAAGAGGGCGTCAAAGCCGCGTCCGGGATCGAGGCCGCAATCGCCCGCCGACGCACGACGCAAGAGGCGCTGGCCGAACTGGTCGGCAAGATCATGGCTCAGCCCGAACAGTCCATGACGGGCGTCCTGATCAAGGCGCAGGCGCTCGCGGCCTGGGGCAACAATCCATTTCACGACTTCCATGTCGCCGGGACCGAGTGGCCCCAGCGGCTTGCCTTTGCGGTCCTCAGACTGGCGAAGGAGGGTGCGGCCGAAAGAGCCGGAACGAAGCGCCCCGACCAGTGCTCGAACACCGGCCGGGGCATGTCCCGCTAACCGTTGGAGATCAACATGGACACCATCAAGTTAGCCTCGCGCCGCTCCATCCTGAAGGGCCTGGGCACCTTGGCCGCCTTTGCCGGCGTCGGCGGCCCGGCCACCGCGGCGGAGGCGGCAGCAAAGCCGGTCTTTGTGCGGGTCGGCAGCCCGAGCCCGTTGCCCGGCGCCGTCTCCGCGGCCATCGCGCGGCACAGGAGAGCCCGCCGGACCGTCAATCGGCTCGGTGCCGAGTGGGATCGCCTGTACAGCCTTCCGGGCCGACCCGAACCCAAGGTGCGGTATGGCTGGCTGCTCACCATGCGGCGCGACGACAAGGGCGAGCCGCTGTTCGCCTACAGCCATAGTGAGATTGACCGTGAAGTCGACAGGGACGTTGAGGTCCGCCGCACTTGGGGCAGGACCGATTTCAGCAGTGCCGAGCAGCGCCGCGCCAGGATGCACCGTGAGCTCACCACCCTTATCCGCCGGCAACGGGCCTTCGACCGAAAGTCGGGCCTTCGCGCTATCGGGTTAGAGCTCGACGCCGCAGACCGCCATGAGGCCGAATGCGCAGCCGCAGTGCTGCTCGCCATGCCGGTGACCGCAAATGAGGCCACAACCAAGGCGGCATACCTCAAGCGCCACGCTGGCCAATGGCTTGGCTACGAGGGAACCACGGCTGCAATGTCGATCGTGTTGCAGACCCTCTGCGCGACGGGGAGGGCGGTCTAATGGGCCACCGGCAACCACCCTTGCGCCAGCGGATCGAGGCGGCGATCGAGCGCCTTATCGCCATGCTCGACGAGTTCGACGGGGATCCGGAGTTGGAGGACAACGGCGACCTCGAGCCGAGCTTTGGCGGGTCCTACTATTACAGCGGCGGCCTTCAGATCGAACTGGAGGGAGACAGCGCCGACTCCGAGCCGTGGCTTGGCTGGACGGAAGCGCAGTCGCGCACCGGGGGTAGGCTGACCGGCCGGAGTAACGAAGCCACAGAGGGTGGCGATGGCCTGCGGTTCAATGGTCGGGGCATCCGCGCTGCAAATTCGATGTTGAGCGCTCGCCGGCTACCGACCGTCCGCGTGCCGATCGGCTACGGGGAATAGCCCACTCATAACAGCGGCGGAACAGCAGGAAAGGCCGGGGCGAGAACCTCGGTCTTTCGCTTTCGCGGCAAAGGCGTAAGCTCCCGCTCGTCGCTCCTACCCGGACGACCTCCAAGGCCCCGCTGACGCCCCCGAGCGCCGGCGGGGCTTTTTTGCTTTTGCAGCAAACGAAACCGCCGGTGTCAGGCCTCAGGGTAAGGCGGACAGCCGGCCGCCGGTACTTGCGCTTTAACGCAGGCGGGCGAGTGAAGCGCGGGAGCATTCCCGGCCGCTTGGGCGAGGTGCAGGCGACCTACGCGGCCTCTTCTCGCAGCTTCCTCATAGGCAGCGCGAACGGTCGGTCCATTTCCTCGTGCGGTCGCGAAAAGTCACACGGGAGCCAATCCAGATGCGCCGTTTCGGCCCAAGTTGAAAGCATGGTGGTCCCGCCAATTGCCATCACCTCGAGGACAAAGTCCGAGCAGATCACAGCATCTAGCTGGGCGTCATCCCGGTCTCTGATGCGCTGGCCGATGGCGATTTCTGCGATACGCGCTCGGTCGTAGGGTCTCTGTTTGGCGAAGACATTAAGCAGCGCATATTGCACTGCTTCCAGCCGAATTTTCTCGTCGACGAACAGGCGGTTTCGGCACACGAGCAGTTCGTGCTCTGGGAGATAGTCGGTAAGAGCAACTATTGCCGTACCATCCACTCTGCCGCTTTTCGTAGCCACGTTGGATTCGGCAACGTGCATCATGCCGACGTAGAACATAGCATGGGTCCATTTGGCGGTGGCGTCTTTGTGGAGCGCCCGCTGATGGAGGTAGATTGGATTGGTGGTATAGTCGCGCGGAGAGGCGAGAATAATGTCGCCTTCCCGCAATTCGTCCGGATCCGGCACCAACCATTCGGTTGACCCGGCTAGCCGTTGCTTCAACGAGGCAACTTGCGCTCGCGAAATGAACTGTCCGAGCGTTTGCTCGGTAATATCATTGACCAAGCTCGCCCCCCAAACGCGAGCGGAGGCGATGTGCTATTGGGTTGCGTGCTTTCGCCCAAGTAGGGGGAAGGACCAGCCCTTCTTCCGCGCATCACTCAGATCGACGACCTCGCCTGGTCGCCTATCCTTAGCTCTCTCTACTGAAGTCACTTTAAGTCCCGAGCCTTGAATGATCCCGTAGCCCTGGACCCGCGTACCTTCATGTAGCTTGCCCTCTCCATTCATGAGCTCGATTACGCCTTTGGCGGTCTGTCCGATCACGGCATAGCGAATGCTGCCGATGGAGGAATCCAAATCCACCACACCGCCAGCCCCATCGAGAGTGACTTTTTTGATCCGTCCTGAAAATCTGTGTTCAGCCATGGCGTCCAACTGTGACAAACGTCTTCGGCGAATGCCGATCAACGTTGGTCCCCTCCCTAGGTTTCGCGTCGGCTCTGAGAAAAAGCAGACGCAACGGCACTTTGCGGGAGGATACCCGCTGTGACGTATTTTTGTGCAGAAGCATTGTGAACCGGTAAATGGGGCAGAAAACAGCCTGAATCCAGAGCCGTGGCGCAAAATCTCGCGACCGTATCTTGCACGAAGACTCCCCCTCATCTTCTGCCGCCCGGTGCCCGACGATACGCACATTGCTATCAGCCAATCAAGCTCGGAGGTGTCCAGTGGACGCATAGCAGCATTGGGCGCAGCCAAGTGGTCTTATTGCGCTGTAGCATCCCGGCGCGACAAAATGACCATGGCCATCAAGCCTTACAAGAAGTCCGATTTCTTCGCGAACTGCCGCCCCTCTCAACATTTCGGAGTCGGATCAGTATATTAGCGGGCATGAGTAAGCGCGTACCCACACCCCGAGAAACCATCAAAGTCCGCCGCCTGCCGGCCAAAGGCGATACCCTCAAGCTCACCGCAGAGGTTGTTCGCGTGGCCGAAAGCGAGGATGGCCGCCAGGGCCTCGTGACCATTCGCATTCCCGGGCTACCCGATCCCAATCTCGTTGGCGGAAGGCTACATTCGCGATGTCGATGACTGACGGGTTGCCGAGCAAACTTTCGGCCTTTCTGCACGACGCGCTCGAGCCGGATTTCGTCATTGACGGCCCGGCGCTCATCGGCGCGCTGCTCGCCGAATACGGTTCGGCCCGCGACCAGTTGGTGATGGCAAACCACATGGCGCCCATCGTCCGCAACACCCCGATCAGCGCCGGTCTCTCGACGACCGAAGAGGCATCCATGGTGCGGATCGTCTTCTCCTGATCCGGGCGCGGTTTCGGCTGGCCGATGCTAATGGAGCCAGCTCGCGAGAGCGAACGCCGCGTAGCTCACTGCCCCGAGGCAAAGCACGAGCGC
>Ga0068855_100012887_pt1 | contig 10088 bp, 10 predicted proteins | sample KBSCornC52_FD_66592 | JGI IMG/M metagenome (GOLD analysis project Ga0068855, IMG submission 66592) | Corn rhizosphere microbial communities from Kellogg Biological Station, Michigan, USA - KBS Corn C5-2 | ecosystem: Host-associated > Plants > Roots > Rhizosphere > Soil ... | reverse complement strand
CGGGCCGAGGAAGTGCTGCGGCAGTCGCAGAAAATGGAAGCGGTCGGCCAGTTGACCGGCGGCGTGGCGCACGATTTCAACAATCTTCTGACCATCATCCGTTCGGCGACCGACTTCCTGCGCCGCCGCGAACTGCCGGAAGAGCGCCGCCGCCGCTACGTGGACGCGATTTCCGAAACGGTGGAACGGGCCTCCAAACTGACGGCGCAGTTGCTGGCATTCGCCCGCCGCCAGCCGCTGAAACCGCAGGTCTTCAACGTCGGCAACCAGGTCGATGCCGTCGCGCAACTCATTCGTCCGCTGGTCGGCCGCCGGATCAGGATCGAGGTCGAGCTATTGGACACCGATTGCTTTGCGATCGCCGACATCGCGCAGTTCGAAACCGCTTTGATCAACCTCGCCGTCAATGGCCGCGACGCCATGGACGGCGAAGGCCAGCTCACGATCGGAGTCCGCAAGGTGCGCGCGATTCCCCCGCTCCGCGCCCAGTCTGCCCGTAGCGGCGACTTCGTCGCCATCGCGATGGCCGACACCGGCACTGGCATCGCGCCCGACCAGCTCGAGGCGATCTTCGAGCCGTTCTTCACCACCAAGGAAGTCGGCAAAGGTACCGGTCTCGGCCTCAGCCAGGCTTTCGGATTTGCCAAGCAGTCCGGCGGCGACATCGAGGTGACGAGCCCGCCCGATCAGGGGGCGACCTTCACGATCTACCTGCCGCGGGCCGAGATGCCGGCAGATGCGACGCAAGCGGCGGCCGCCGCCAGCGAGCCCGCCACGCGGGGCCGCGGCTATCGCGTGCTTGTCGTGGAAGACAATGACGACGTCGGTCAATTCTCCACCGAACTGCTGGAGGATCTCGGCTACACCGTCCGCCGCGTCGCCGACGCCAGTGCCGCACTCGCCATGCTCGCCGCGGACGAATTCTCCGCTGACCTCGTGTTCTCCGACGTCATCATGCCCGGCATGAACGGCGTCGAACTCGCAGGGCTCATCCGCGAGCGATACCCCGGCCTGCCGGTGGTGCTGACCTCCGGCTACAGCAACGTGCTGGCGGAAAACGCCCATCACGGGTTTGAGCTGATTCAAAAGCCCTATTCGGTCGAGTTGCTATCGCGGATTTTGCGGAAAGCGATTTCGGCGCAGAAGTCGGAAAGCCCGTAGCGACGACGCCGGCAGGTATCTTCGCTATTCGATCGCTTATTCGATCGAGACTTACTCGATCGAGACTTGGACGACCCCGGCTTTCGTCATCCCCAGCGCCCGCGCCGCCGTGATGGAGACATCGATGATGCGGCCGCGAATAAACGGTCCACGGTCGTTGACGCGGCATTGAATGCTGTGATGGCCGTAGGAAACCCGCACCATGCTGCCAAACGGCCGGCTGCGATGCGCGCAGGTCATTTCACCGCTTTTGCCTATGCCGTGATAATAGGAGGCCTTCCCGGACTCCGCACGCGCGACAGAGCTGCCCGCTAGCAGCAGGGCCGCCAAGACGATCGAAGTACGCATCTACATCCCGCACCGGTCGGCCCCGTGCAGAGAACGCGTTATCGTGATGCGAGTTCCAGCCTACGTCTGGTTTTCAGGCAGCGTTTTCGACCGCCGCGGCGCTCACCGCCAGCAGCCCGCGGATTTCATGCGCGGGGCGCGCCGCGCTGAACAGATATCCCTGCATCTGGGTACAGCCGAGATTCTGGACGGTTTCGCGCTGCTGCAAGGTCTCGACGCCTTCCGCGGTCGTGATCATGTCGCGGTCGGCCGCGATCGAGACCACCGCCCGGATGATCGAGGCCGACGAGGAATTGCGCACCACTTCCTTGACGAAGCTGCGGTCGATCTTGATCTTGTCGAACGGAAAACGCTGCAGGTATTGCAGCGAGGAATAACCGGTTCCGAAATCGTCGAGCGCAATCTTGACCCCGAGCGCGCGCAACTGGTTCAGCGCCGCCAGCGCCGCGTCGTCGTCGGCGATCAGCACGGCTTCCGTGATCTCGAGTTCGAGCCGCCGCGGATCGAGCCCGGTCTCAGCGAGCGCGGCAGCGACTTTCAGCGACAGCGTTTCCGACTTGAACTGGATCGGCGAGACGTTGACGGCGATCCGGACATGGGCCGGCCAGGTGACCGCTTCGGCGCAGGCGGTGCGCAACACCCACTGCCCGATCTCCTCGATCAGGCCGGTTTCCTCGGCGACCGGAACGAAGTCGGCCGGCGAGACCATGCCGCGCACCGGATGCCGCCAGCGCAACAGCGCCTCGCAGCCGGTGACCTCGTCGTTCTTCAGATCGACAAGCGGCTGGTAGTGGATCTCGAATTCGTCTTCCGCCAGCGCATTGCGCAAGTCGCGTTCGATCTCGCGGCGGTGGTTGGCTTCGGCTTCCATCGCCGGGTCGAAGAAGCGATAGGTCCGGCGGCCGGCCGCCTTCGCGGCGTACATCGCAAGGTCGGCGCTCTTCAAGAGGCCGAACAGGTCGGTGCCGTGGCGCGGCGCAATCGCGACGCCGATCGAGGCATCGCTGGCAAGCTGGTGACCGTCGCAGTCGAACGGCGTCCGCAGCGCCTGATAGATCCGCTCGATCAGCGCGCTGACATCGCGGTCGTCAACGATGTCGTGTTGAAGGATCGCGAACTCGTCGCCGCCAAGGCGGGCGATGAAGTCACTTGATCCGACCGACTGGCGCAACCGCTCCGCGACGCCCTTGAGGAATTCATCGCCGATCAAATGGCCCAGAGAGTCGTTGATCGCCTTGAACTCGTCGATGTCGATATAGAGGATCGCGAACTGGACGCTCCCGGTCTGCAGCAGCAGTCCTTCCGCGTGGCGCTGGAACAGCGTCCGGTTCGGCAGGTTGGTCAGGGGATCGTAATGGGCGAGATGCTCGATCTTTGCCTGGACGCGCCTGACTTCGGTGACGTCTTCCAGGGTCGTGGCCCAACCGCCGTCCGGCGACCGCTTGTAGATCAGCCGCATCGTGCGCCCGTCGGGTGTCGAGGTCACGATTTCGTTGATGCCGGCCTTGGGATCGAGGAACTTGGCGCAATAGCTGTCGACGTCGCCGACAAAAGTGCCTTGCTGCTGGCGGTGCAAGATGATGTCGCGCAGATGGCAGCCGGGTTTGACGATATCAGGCGAGACGCCGAACATGTCGATATATTGCTGGTTGCAGATCACCAGACGGCCGCTGTTGTCGAACAGCAGCAACCCCTGCGTCATATTGTTGATGGCGATGTCGAGGTGCTGGCTCTTTTCCGACAGCTTGTGCTGCGCGGTGGCATGCTGCCGCCGCAGCTGGCGCACGATCAGGAAGATCATGAAAACGACGACGACGACGGCCAGTACCGCAGCGAAAAACTGCAGCTTGGTCTGCGCCCGCCAATCGGCAAGTGCTGTCGAGGTGTCGGCGGTCGCGACGATGACGATCGGGTAATGCGTCAGCGGCCTGACGGAGCCGATCAGGTCTTCGCCGAGGCTGCTCTTGAACCGCCCGGAAATGTTGCCGTTGAGCGCCATGGCATGGCGAAACTGTGCCATCCCCGAGACATTGCGGCCGACATATTGTTCGTTGTGCGGGTAACGCGCGATGATGGTGCCGTCGCGGTGGATCACCGAAATTCCGGTGTCGCGGCCCAGCGCCAGCGACGCGACAAAGTGCTCGAAATGCGAAGGCGGCAGCGCCCGGCTGGCGAAGCCGACGATCTCGCCGCGGCGGTTGACGATCTTGCGCGCGAACACCGTGGTCCAGAGCCCCGTAACCTTGCTGGTCACGGGCTCGACGATCACGTCCGGCGTCGGTCTCCCCGACACGAAGTCCTTGAAGTATTGCCGGTCTGCGATCGAGACGTCGGGCACCGGCCAGACCTCGGTGGCGTTGATCAGCTTTCCCGCCGCATTGTAAAGGTGGAGGCCGCCGGGCTTCGGCAGCGCCTCGAGCTTGGTGCGCAGCATTTCATGCGCTGCCAACGTCGACATCGAGCTTTCGAATTCGTCCGCGGTCTCGCCGGCACTCGCCTGCATATAGGCGATAACCTCGTTGTGGACGTGCTCGAGATCGGTGAGCTGCTGGTCGAAATGGCGCGACAGCAGCAGCGCGGTGTTGTTCTGTTCGCGCTCGGCGACCTCGAGGGCGCGCTGGCGGAATTGCATGGCGAAGTAGGCGGTGCCGAGCGCAATCGCGATCACGAGCGCGATGCCGCACAGGACGAGCCATTGAACCGCGCCGAACCTGAGCCGGGACAGCATACCGCCGATCGATCCGCGCAAGCTTCCCGTCATGACGCCCTGAGATGAACTGTTCAGCATTTTCGCTGCCCCCACAGGTGCTTGTTGTAGGGGGACACCACCCAAAGGGGCGTTAGCAAAGTGAGTTATCGCGAGGTTAAACGGCCGAAGCGTTTTCGGCAGAAGACGTCAAACAAGGCCAGAGCCCGGTCGGTTGCAATCAGACCCGGTAACGCTGTTGCGAAATCAAGCCATTGCCTTCGCCATCTCGTCGTCTTCGGCGCTCTCCGCTTCCCTCATGCTGCATTCGATCAGGGAGCCGTCGATCGTGAACACAGAGAATGGCGACAGCGGGGATTCGACCCGCAAGGCTGCAAAGAACTGGGCGTCGCCCGGGCTCTTCAGGAAGAAACGGATGTGACTTCCCGAAAGCGAGTCCCGCGACAGCCAGACGATGCCGGAGAACAGCGCCACCATGATCTGGGCGTATTGGGCGAGGTCGGCAATCCCGAGTTCGTAGACCGGCGACAGGGTGGTGAAGCGCGCGCGCAGCGTCGGCGTCGGATATTTGCTCATCATGACGCGGCTGACCTGGCAGACCGCGTGCGACCGGTCGCCTTCGGACAGGCAGAACAGGCTCGGGTTTCGCTCGTCCTTGATCAGGTTGTCGATGACGGCGTAGCTGCCGGTAGCCAGGGTGGAATAGTCCTCCCCGACGGCTTCAGAATCCTTCTTCCACTGGCTCTTGATCGAGCGCCAGGCCTTCTCAGGCTCTTTCATCGGCAGCAAGCGCATGACTAACCAGGGGTTAATGCAGGAAGTGATCGCAGGTATTTTATAGGCCGCCCCTAAACGTTTGCTTACGCGGGTACCGGGTGGAACCGGTATTTCTGCGTAGCGGTGGTTTTGCAATCTGAACAAAGTTTTGATCCGTTTTACAATCTGAAGGTGTCAGCGGTGGAACCGCGATCCGGATGTGGTCAACGCGGTATCGGGGAGACCGGGTTTTTGGTATGTTCCGTGCTTTAATGACGCGAATTTCCGGTTTTTGTCGATGGAGCTTTTTCATGAAACATTTTGCGGTTGCAGCCCTGATTTCGATCGCGATTACCTCGCCATTATCGGCGCAAAGACTTGTTGATCCGACCAAGGTGGCTCCCGAATACCGGGAGGCGGCGGAGAAGCGACGCGCCGAACAGATCCGCCAGCAGGAATGCGCGCACAAGGCGGATGCGGAAAAGGTGATCGCACGCGACCGCACTGCCTTTCTGCTTCAATGCCTTGAATCGGACGCCGGGAAGTAGCTCCAGATTGCGGTTTGAATCTCTGCCTGAAAGCAAAGAACGACAGCCGCCTCCGGTTGCCGTTCTTCACGTTCGGCTCACCGCGCCTGGGACTTGACCACGAGCGTCACGATCCGCCGCACCAGCGGCAACACCACGAGCAGGGTCGGAAACGCGACCAGCCAGGACAGGGCCCAGGCGGTCGGCCAGGTCACCAGGAACGAAGGCGTCGGCCCGAGGCTTTTCAGCGTCGAGATGGCAGACACCACAAACGTCATCGGGATAGATAGCATTAGCGGCATGACGACCGGCGCATACCGCGGCGGCAGCCTTCGAATAACAGACAGATCGATCTCTTTGGGAATTCAGGTCAGTCGATCACGTGATTTCAGACATACGCATCCATCCCGACCATGACGGGTTGATGCGTTGCCTCACGTGAGACCCTTACGGCGCTTGGTAGCGGCGCGGACATCTAGGCCGAACGACATTTCGCGGCAACACAGTTTCAGACGACGGATTTACAATTCCTCCAGATCAAATTCGTACCGCGCGCTTGAGGTGCAGGTATTCAGGATTGAAGTCGCCTTGTACCGTTAGGCGATTCCAGTCCCCGACCGCGAGCCGGCCGCCCCTGAACTCGATTAGCCTGGCGCGCCGCAGCGCCTGCAGCGTTCGGCTGACGGTAGCGATCGCCATGCCCAGGGTTTCGCCGATCTGGGTTTGGCTTACCGGAAAGTCGCAGGAATTGCCATCGATCAGTCCGCCAATGCGCGCCCGATAAAAAATTTCGCAAAACAGATGAGCCATCCTCGCGCGCGGTGTGCGGCTGCTGTTGTTGGTGATGGCTTCGCGAAAGATGGCGGCGTCGATCAGGGTCTCGCGCCAGATCGCGAAGCCGGCCGCCGGACGCCGCTCGAACATCCTGCGTATCTCCACGTGCGGAATCAACACCATCTCGGCTCCTCCGATCGCGCACACGGCGTGATCCATCCGATCCAGGAACAGCGATTGCGCGTCTGGCAGGTCGCCGCGCTTGTGAAACGACAGATATTGCCTGCGCCCATCCTTCAACAAATGGTAGCGGCCGACCATTCCCGACATCACCAGCGCCGCGACATCGGGCTTGTCGCCTTGGCGGATCAGGTCCTCGTTAGGATCCAGACGCCGCCTCTGGTAGCTGAGCCGCGAAAGCTCGGCGATATCGTCGCCGCTAAGGCTGGAATGTTCCTTCAGCTTGCGCGTCAGGACCTCGTTCGGGGTGCTCACCACCAGCCTCCAAAATGATCAAATGATAAAACTCAAGCCCGAAGGTGGCGGCATAGTTCCTGGCAGATGAGGAGTTCAGCCGATGGAAAGCCCAAACTCGACGACGTCCGCAAAACGCAGTCGCCGCAAGAATGCGACCTCCACCAACGAACGGCTGCTGGAATCCGCGGCCCAGGCCCGCGCCGAGGCCGCCACCCTGCCGCCGGGTCCGGTGCAGCGGGAGCTTTTGCGCAAGGCCCGCGAAGCGGAGACTGCGGCCCATCTGAACGATTGGCTGAGCAGCCCCGGCCTGCAGCCGCCCAAATAGGAACGCCGCAGCCGGGATTGCGGCTGCGGCGTTCTGTTGAGCTGCCTGATTGCCGGTTCGGGCCTGGATCGGGCTGCCTCCATGTAGTTGACGGCGGTCTCAGCAATCTTGCTGAGGGTATCGTCGGTCTTCTTCTCTTCTGCCAGTGTCGCGTCCAGCAGTTTGACCACCTGTGCCATGTTCAGCTTGGTGGCCTCGCCTTCAGCGTGCCGTCGCGCGAGATCTCGTAATGCTCGACGACCTCCGCCGCGGCCAGGGGGCATCGAGCGCGAACGTATCAGCATACTCGTCCATGATCCCCTTGCCCTCTCTCTCTGTTGACGATGGCTGACAACATTGCGCAGGAAAATCGGTTCCTATTTTCCAACGCCGCACCCGTCGCCGCAACCTGACCGCTAGCCGTGCTCTACATCGATAAGCGCAATGCCGAGGTCCGCGCGCTTCTTGCGCCGCAACCTCGCCGGCACTTCCGTCAAGATGACTTCCAGCGTCGGCCGGACCTTGCCGGCCAGAAAATGGCCCCCGCGGGTCGAGCCGTCGGAAAGCCCGAGCACGATATGGACATGGAGACTGGCCTTGCCGTCGTCTTCGACCGCAATGTCTCCGATCGCGCTCAGCACTTCGCACTGTTCGTTGACTTCGATCTTCCTGTAGGTTTTGGAAGCGAAATCGAACCACCCTATCGTCGCCGCCTCGAAGGCTCCGATCGCGGTCAACGACGCCGCCGCGATCTTCTCTTCATTGGCAAATCGCGTCAGCGTCGCGAACGCCTCTTCTCCGGAGTCCAGGATCACGACACGGACCTTTGGACCCGCATGGTCGGAAACCAATTCGCTTTTCATGCCAGACTCCGCCAGCAGGCCCCGGATGGTTCGCTGCGTCAGCTCATGCCGCGCTGCGCTGGGCGTGCCGACCCTCCTTCACTTCCTCGATGATTTTTGCGCTGAAGGCTTCGAGGTCGCCGGGATTCCGGGAGGTGATCACGCCCTGGTCGACCACGACTTCGGAGTCCTCCCATTTGGCGCCGGCGTTGGCGACGTCGGTCTTGATCGACCGGTAGGATGTCATCCTGCGGCCCTTGGCGATGCCGGTTTCGATCAGCAGCCAGGGGGCATGGCAGACGGCCGCCACGATCTTCTTGGCGTCGAAAATGTCCTTGATGAATTTCAGCGCCTTGGTTTCGACCCGAAGCAGGTCGGGATTGATCTGGCCGCCCGGCAGAACGACGGCGTCGTAGTCGGATGTCGTAGCCTCGTCGAGCGTCTTGTCAACTTTCACCGGCCTGCCCCAGTCCTTCTTGTCCCAGCCTCTGATCTCGCCGCCGGCCAGCGATACGATTTCAACGATCGCGCCAGCCTTCTTTAGGCGATCGCGTGGTACTTCGAGTTCCGACTGTTCGAAGCCGTGGGTGGCCAGGATAGCGATCTTCTTGCCCTGCAAGTCCATGCGGTTCTCCTTCAGCGTGTGCGTGATTTCGCATCAACCGTCAGCAACAAGGATCGTTCCTGACGACCGCCGCGGTACCCAGGTTACCCGCGTACCGCCCCTAAATTCGGAACACTGGTGGGAACCGAATCCTCACATCCGTTTGAAGAGAACCCGGCCCTGTTCGGAACGGCCGCTATTCGCTGGTCGTTGGCCTCACTTGCCAGAATCCGGAGCTCGCGACGCAAATGACATGACGAAGGCCGCCTCCCAGGCCGCCTTCTTTTTGGGATCTTTAGATCGTGCGGGGATTAAACTAGGCTTTCTTGCCCGGCGGATCGCCACCGCGGTCGAGGCGGCTCACCCGTTGGGCGCGTTCCTTATCACGGGGCTGTTCCTGTCCGCGTTCATCGCGAACGATGCCCTGATCCTTCTTTTCCGAAGGCGATTCACCTTCTACCGCGCGCCGATACTCTTCCCTGGCTTCCTCAACCAAAGACCCATCGCCAAGCATTTGCCCGATGATCTGTTTTGTTTGAGCCTCGGCCTTTTGCTGAAATTTGCTCATGGCGGCCTCCTCTGCAAACCCTCCAATGCACAACCGCCACGGGCAGCAATGTTTCCCTTCGAACCGGCCAAGATGCAATTTTTGGCATTTTCGACGGCCGCGCCATCGTTCCTACTCTTGAGGCCGGTTCCGGCAAATGTAACAAATCTGTCGCAGAGCAAAACTAAACGGAGGCAACGGCAGACCGCCGCAATGCTTCTGATGGGGAGAACCTGATGCGCCGCACCACCGTGTTGCTGTCCGCCAGCCTGATCGCGCTCACCGCAACTGCCGCGTCGGCGCAGAACGCCGCGCCGCGCAACCTGATCCTGTTCGTGCCGGACGGCCTGCGCGGACGCATCGTGACGCCGCAGACGGCACCGGCGATGGCCGAGGTCCGCGACAAGGGCGTCCACTTCAAGAATTCGCACTCGCTGTTTCCGACCTTCACCATGGCCAACGGTTCGGCGATGTCGACCGGCCATTACCTCGGCGATACCGGCGTATTCTCAAACACGATCTTTACCGGCTACACGTCGGTGCCCGCCGGTGACACCGTCGTTCCCTTCATCGAAAATGACGCCGTGCTCGGCGACATCGACGAGCATTTCAGCGGCGATTATCTCAACGAGGAAACCCTGCTGAAGATGGCGCGGGCGCAAGGCTTCTCCACCGCCGCGATCGGCAAGCTCGGTCCCACTCTGCAATTCGATCATACCGACCGCGGCAAGAACTCGATCGTGATCGACGACGCCACCGGCGGCAAGAACGGCGTGCCGCTGTCAGACGAAATGAAGGACGCGCTGACCAAGGCCAACCTCCCGCTGGCGACGCCCGGGCGCGGCGACAACGGCAAGGCCGGGGACGCCAAGACGCCGGGCACCACATCGGCCAACGTCGCGCAGCAAGCCTACATGGCCGACGTCGCGGCCAAAATCGTGCTGCCGATGTTCAAGGCGCGCAACAAGCCGTTCGTGCTGGTGTTCTGGTCGCGCGATCCCGACGGCAGCCAGCACAACACCGGCGACAGCCTCAACACCA
>Ga0068855_100012886_pt1 | contig 10089 bp, 9 predicted proteins | sample KBSCornC52_FD_66592 | JGI IMG/M metagenome (GOLD analysis project Ga0068855, IMG submission 66592) | Corn rhizosphere microbial communities from Kellogg Biological Station, Michigan, USA - KBS Corn C5-2 | ecosystem: Host-associated > Plants > Roots > Rhizosphere > Soil ... | reverse complement strand
TTTCGTCGATATCGGCTACAATGTGCAATTGCAACGCTGGAATGAACCGTAGTCACCGGGTGGCCTGATCGCCGGCCCAACTGCCTGGAATAAGATTTGCCATGATTGTAGGCAAATGTGTGTTTTGGGGAATCTCAAACATGTGCCATGGAGACGCCTATTAGAGAACTGTCAGGTTCAGAGTTGCGCAAATTGATGGTCAGGGAACTGAATCAGTTCATTTTCCTGCTCGATAACTGTACGACTGAAAAGTTGGAAAGTCAAAAGGCGTATCTCTCGGAAATTTTCGCTCGTCTGTCGCAAAAGGAACAAGAAGAAGTACAACACCTGGTATCCCTTGTGTCGGAATTAGCTATACCAACGCATCCGCAGCTCCACTCAAAAAATGCGACGATATTGCCTGCTTTTAATCCGCCCGGCCCTACCCTTTCCGCATCTCCGGCTCTCGACGATTCTACTCCTTCCGCCCTTCAGCAAAGTGCTTAACCAGTGCCACAGGATATTGGATTTTAAAAACCGGGCCCGAAATTAACGTATACTCATCTTCGGGCAATAGCAGAAACGTTCTTTCCGCGGGCATTGCCATTCCTCCCGTCCAATAGAGGCCAGGTATTGCACCGTTTCGATCATTTCCCTCTCGCTGTCGATTTTGGGAAGATACAGGCTTGCTCCTTTTTTAAACGCCTCCAGCACATCCTTCGAGAGCGTCGAAGTGGTGTAAATGATCATGGTCCAGGAGGGTTGAGCACCGATCGAACCATTCGAGGTCCACCTGGAATCCCGCTCTTAAGAAGGCTGTCTCCAGGAACAGGGCCTCATCGGGGTCGTCGTCACATAATAATATTCGATGCGGGTTATTTTCCAAAGTGTCGGGTTTTGCTAAACAATTGCAAAAATCCGACCACCGGGAATCAGTACGATCTGTCAGACAATGGGCTGTTTGCGACGGTATTGATTATTTCAACGGTCTTTCTGTTGTTCAGCCGGCTTTGCAGAATATTCCAAATTTCGGGGCTAAGTTTAAGTCCATATTCGGCCATCAGCCGAAGTTCCCGATCCTTGATCCGGTCAAGAATGACAATTAGTTGCTCCTCCGATGCACCGGAAGCAAGACTTGCTAAAAAGAATTTGGAGTCGGCCAGGATAGCCGCTTGAAGGTTGCTTGAAGTTGAATTTTCAGGGTCCATCAGATATTGGGCTTAACCAGGCCGACACGCAGCAAAAAATGCTCCAATCGATAAAAACCAACGAAATAAATTTCTCTGCCTGTATCCATTCTTGCGCCCGGTTCCAGGCAATCGGTAATAACGCTACCCTGCCCCGGCCCGGCTTCCGATTGGTCAACAAGAAGCTACGGCCAGGGCGAGGGATCTTAAAACAGATGAGATGTGTTATGGTGGTTTTTCAGGAAAATCAACAGGCCGAACGAGGTTCAAGACAAAAAAAACGAAACGGGGACCTAGTCGCCCGGACTTTTTTTTTACGAATCCGTCTGCCCGGAAACTGGTTCCCAAGGTATAATAATTGCTGAACCGCAAGGAGCACTTAATTTACGAAAATGAGTAAAGTCGTCGCCATCGAACACCTTACATTGGACGGCGTGTACCAGGGTCCCGCACGTCCGGACGAAGATACCCGTGATGGTTTTACCAATGGCGGCTGGGCCGGTGCGGCACATGACCCCAAGCTGCAGGAAGCGATTGGTAAGGCCATGGGAAATGCCTGGTCGTTGCTTCTTGGCCGCATTACGTACGAAGATCTGTATGGCTACTGGCCCAAACAGCCATCGAACTCAATGAGCAATGCGCTTAACAACGCGGAAAAGTTTGTGTGCTCCGGCGGTTCTCTGCAACCCGAATGGCAGCATACAGTCTTATTGCAGGGCAGTGCCACGGATACCGTCAGGAAGCTCAAAACAGAACATAACAAAACGCTGGTTATTTTCGGTAGCGGCGTACTTGTGCAGTCGCTCATGGTGCATGGTCTCATAGACGAATATTTGCTGATGATCCATCCCCTGGTTCTGGGCAAAGGGCGCCGCCTGTTCCCGGAAGGCGGTTCAATGGCTAAATTCAAGTTGATTAGCTCGCAGATAACCGGCACCGGCGTCTTCATCGGCTCCTATCAATGAAATCGGCTGATTGCAATCGCCTCATGGGAATTACGGCCGGGCCAAGATCAAAAAAGGTACTATGAAATTAAAAACAATCAGCTTGTATTGAGAACGCCTCTAATTGGTTCAGAGAGATACGAACTTACCTGGCAAAAAGTCGACTGAAGACAAAAGGCCCATTTTGAAACTTTTAAAAGACAACTCCAATTTCCCCTATAGGGAGACCCTTAGTTTTCGATAGTTGCCCACCTGAGAAATATATCGCGCGTATAAATTCCGTTTGCCTCTTGGCAAACTTTTCATGATACGAAAAAAGATAAATTCCGTATTGCTCGTTGACGACAACGAGGCAACCAACTTCCTGAACCGAACTCTCCTGGAGCAATCATCCTTTGCCAGGCATATCTATGTCGCCGGCGACGGGTTTGATGCCATGGATCATATTAGCGGTCAACGAAAAGATAAAAATTATCAGCAACCTCAGCTCATTTTCATGGGCGGCAATATGCCTTTGCTGGACGAATGGGGATTGCTGGCCGAAATCGAAAGGATAAAATGGGAAATCAGCTTCGTTCCGATGGTGGTGATGCTGACATCCTGCCCTTGCCCTGAAAGAAGAAAGGAAGCGCAACAATACGAATTCGTGCTCGACTATCTTGAAAAGCCACTCACGGAAGCAATGATCCTGCAAATAAGGAAGAAGATCTTCTTTCGACCATAGAAGAAGAATCCAATACATTCCCTACACAGGGCTTACTCGACGCGCAAATTAAAGGCAGGATTTTCCATAGCAGCCTTCCAGGTTTGTGACAGGATGGTGACTATTCCTATCGTCAGCAAAAATCCGAAACAGGCCAGCAGATGAAGAATGCCAAAGGAGGAACGGTTGGCAAAATTCTGCAGGAACAATATTGACAATACATACCCAAGAGGCAACGAGATACACCCCGAGATAAGCAGGAGCTTCACAAAGCCCTTGCTGACCAGGGAAAGCAACTGCCCAACGCTCGCGCCGATCACTTTGCGTATACTGATCTCCTTTTTCCGTACCTCGACCGAATAGATCACCAGCCCCAATAACCCCAACGCCCCGATAGTGATCGTAATCAAGGCCAGGAAGCCCAGCAGGGAAAGCGTGGCGGTTTGATCGTTCCGGCCTGCCAGCTCTTTGTCCAGCCAGTAGTAGCTAAATGCCTTATGGGGATATATCTTTTTCCAGGCGGCCTTCAGCTGGCCGGCTACCTCTTCATCCGGGCGACTGGCCTTTACATTCAAAAAAGCATAGGACCCGGCCCTCCTTCTCAAAAGCAGCGGAGTAATAAATGACCCCGTTCCGTGAAAATAAAAGTCTTTTACGACACCCCTGATCCGTACCTCCAAACTGTCATCGATCCGCACAAACTGGCCGATCGCCTCCTGATCCTCTTTAAAGGACAAGGTCCTCGCCGCCTTCTCGTTGATCACGATATATTCCTCCCCGGCCGTTGGAGCGCCGCCGGGAAAATTGCCGCCGGCAATGAATGACAGGCTCATCATGGGTGCCGTCTCACCATCGACAAAATAATAATTCATCTGGATCGGGTCCTTGTCCTTCGTTCTAAGGACCACGGGGGTGCTCCCAGCCGTACTGATCCCGAAATTACCCGACACGGCGGAAACCTGTTCCACCCCATGTATTTGCAGGAACTCTTTTTGCAGCAATTCGGGATCAGCCCCCTCCAGCGGAACAGACAGGATATTACCGGCCCGGAAGCCGGGATCCACCTTGCCCAAATGTGCAAATTGCGTATAAAAGGCCGACAGGAAGACCAGGATCACCAACGAAAGACTGAATTGAAACACGATCAGCGACTTCTGCAGGGATAGGTTCCCGAATAGCTTCTTCGTTCGGATATTCTTCAGCACTTCCACCGGCTTAAAAGCGCTCAACATCCAGGCGGGCAGGACGCCGGCCAGAAGCCCTGCAACAAGGCTGAACCCGACGAATAGAAGATACGCCCCCAGACCCAATTTTACGTCCGGCATGAACTCGTAGCCGCCGTTAAAGGGTTTGAATCGCAGGATAGCGGCAAGTATTCCGTAGGCTAATACCAGCGCCGCGAGTGCAATGACCAGCGACTCGACTACATACTGTATGAACACCTGGTAGCGTCTTGCTCCGGCAACTTTGCGTACCCCTACCTCCTTGCTTCGGGTAAGACCCCGCGCGATCGTTAAATTGGTATAGTTGAAACAACCCGCCAACAGGATCAACAATGCAATCCCGCCCTCGGCCCATATCTTGCCCCAGCCGATGCCTCCGGCGTTGTCATTATAGACCGTGAGTGAACCGGGAGTACAATCGGCCAGCCGCTGTAACTCGAACTGGTAAACATCCTCGTCCTCGGTCCTGACGACATACGAACTCAGGCCCGCGACCTTTGCTTTTCCCGTCTCTTCCGACACACCCGTTTTAAGCTCCACATACGTATATACGCGTTGAAAAGTATTCCAGGAGGAAACGTCCAGGCCAACCTTTCCCTGCTTTTGCAAGGTTGCCAAAGAACTTGCCGAAACATAATAGTCGTACTTCAGGCAGGACCTCTCCGTCACAGGCTTTAGCACTCCCCTCACCATCAAAACTCCCAGTTTGTCCACGTTGACGATCTTACCCATCGGGTCATCCTTACCGAATAAACCCGCCGCTGCCTCCGCACTCAGAACAATACTGCCCGGCTGATCCAATATCCCCTGCTTCGAACCTTCGGCCAATGAGAAGCCGAACATCCGAAAGAAGGCGGATTGGGTAAATGCTCCCTGCACCGACATTGCCTTATCGCCATGACTGACATCTTGCCTGGCCGCCGGCGCCACATTCACCGCGTCGGCGATCACTCCCGGATCTTTTAATAACGGCAACAAGGGCGATGGAGTGGAAGCCGCATAGAGCCAATTCATTTGCTTTCCCGACACCTTCGTGATCACCCGGTAAATCCGGTCGCCGGCCGGGTGGAACCGGTCATAGCTAAGCGCATCCTTTGTTCGGAGGATGACCATCATGCCGACGGCCAAGCTTAAGGCAAGTCCAAAGATGTTGATAACGGAGAAGAGTTTGTTCCGACGCAAGGTCCGGACGACGATAAGGAGATAGTTGCGGATCATATGTTAGCGTTAACACCAATATACGATTTTTCTCCCGGCCTTCCTGAGTGGGAAAACCGAAAGATGATTTGCGGTGAACTGTCGAATTGCCGAGTGGTTTACAATATGTAATTTTTTGTATAACTCGATTAAAACCCTTATCTTTTATCTGGAATGTGCTTAGCAGCCTTCTGACCCTGGCTCTGATAGAAGTTTTTCGATCATACCTGTCGTATGCATCCTAAATGTTTTATCTCATGGGCAGGGACATCAGCGATTTCATTCGAAAGCTCTTCGACACCTCCGACTGGCCGCCACGGTGGCACTGCGGTAAGTGGACGGAATTCCATGGCTGGCTTTATATCATCAGCGACCTGTTGATCTGGTCTGCTTATTTCAGCATCCCCCTGATCATCATCCGGTATATTTCCAGGAGGCAGGATATTCGTTTTATCCGGCTGTATTTTCTTTTTGCCGCCTTTATATTGGCCTGTGGGTCTACTCATCTGCTTGACGCCGTCGCTTTCTGGCAGCCGGCCTATCGTCTGAGCGCCCTGGTACTGCTGATCACGGGCATCCTGAGCTGGGTAACGGTCTTCTACCTGGTTAAATACCTTCCCATGGCTTTTGCCCTGAAATCCTCCGGAGAACTCGAAACAGAAATAGAACAACGGAAAAAAGCCGAGTGGCTTAGCCGGGATAGCGAGCGGCAAGTGCAAGACCTCTTCGATGCGGCTCCCGATGCCGTCATCGTCATCAATGAGGAAGGGCATGTAGTCAAATGGAACCCAAAAGCCGAATCCCTTTTCGGGTGGCCGGCAAAAGAGACCATGGATCGACCCTTGAGCGATCTGATAATCCCTCAACGATACCGTGCCTCTCATAACCGGGGTTTGGCCCGGTACCTAAGTACGGGGCAGAGCGATATCCTGGGGAAGAACCTCGAAATGCAAGCGTGCACGAAGGAGGGAACGGAAATAGATGTCGCGCTCAGCATTTCCCCTACGGTTACGAATGGCAGACGCCTGTTTATCGGTTTCATCCGCGACATCACCTGGCAGCGAAGATCACAGGAGGAGATCAGACATCTCAATGCCGATCTCGAGCGCCGTGTTGCAGAGCGCACCCGGGAATTATACGAAAGCCAGCAACTGGTGCAAGCTATTGTGGACAATTCGGCAGCGGTCATCTATGCCAAGGACCTGCGGGGCCAATATCTCCTGGTGAATCAACTTTATTGCGAATTGTTCCATCATAGCAAGGAAGAGGTGCTGGGGAAGACCGACTACGACATTTTCAACCGGGAGGCCGCCGACGCCTTCCGGGATATGGACCTGCGGGTCGCCGCAGGCAACCAAACCCTGCGGGAAGCGGAAAAAGTCCCACAGGACGACGGCACGCATACCTATATTTCTGTCAAAAGCACCTTAAAAGATGCCCGGGGTCTGCCCTATGCAGTTATCGGCATTTCCACGGACATTACCGAGACGAAAGCCGTTGAAGAGACCCTCCGTAAAAGCCTTCAGGAGGTGTCCGATTACAAATTTGCCCTCGATGAATCGGCCATCGTGGCCATTACCGATCAAAAGGGCATCATCACTCACGTCAACGATAATTTCTGCAAGATATCGAAATACGACCGGGAGGACCTCATAGGGCAGGATCACCGGATCATCAATTCAGGATTTCATCCCAAGACCATGATCCGTGATCTTTGGGTCACTATTGCCCATGGAAAAATATGGCGGGGAGAATTAAAGAACAAGGCGAAAGACGGCTCCTATTATTGGGTGGATACCACCATCGTTCCCTTTCTGGACGAGTCGGGCAAACCTTACCAATATGTCGCCATCCGCGCGGATATCACCCATCGCAAAAAGGTGGAGGAGGAATTTCACAAATTGAATGAAGAGCTGGAGGACCGTGTCAACCTGCGCACCGTCCAGCTGGAGTCCGCCAGGAAAGAGATGGAGGCATTCGCATATTCCGTCTCCCATGATCTTCGGGCGCCTCTTCGTGGCGTTCTCGGCTTTACTAGCATGCTCGAGGATGATTATGGCAGCCAACTGGATAGCGAGGGCCAGCGGATCACCTCCATAATTAAGAACAGTACGTTGAAAATGGGGCAGCTGATCGACGATCTGCTTGCTTTTTCGCGCACCGGGAAACAGGAGATCGTCGTGAGGACCGTCGACATGGGTAAAATGGTCCGGGAGATCATCGACGAACTGGCTCCGGTGGGAAGCGATCCCCATCGGATCGAATGGACGGTTCATTCGCTGCCTGCGGCACACGGGGACATCCATATGATCCGGCAGGTTTGGGTAAACCTCATTTCCAACGCCATTAAATACTCCGGTCGCCAGGAGCCTGCCCGGATCGAGATCGGTCATTTTACCCACGAGGGCCAGCTTTCTTTTTTTGTAAGGGACAATGGCGTGGGCTTTAATAACAAGTATAAGGACAAGCTGTTCCGGGTCTTCCAGCGGCTGCATAAGGCAGAGGAGTTCGAAGGCACGGGTGTCGGCCTCGCCCTTGTGGAAAAGATCGTATCCAAGCATGGCGGCCGGGTTTGGGCCGATGGAGAGCCTGGTAATGGCGCTCGCTTTTGCTTTTCCCTGCCCGAAGGCCGGTATGACGACGAATATATCTAAGAAAAACACTCACAACATATGAAGCAGGATCTTATTGACATTTTGCTGGTGGAAGACAATCCCCTGGATGCCGAGCTTACCCTGCGGGAACTGAAGAAGCACCACCTTGCCAATCACCTTGTTCATCTTAACGATGGCGAAGAAGCCCTGGAGTTTCTTTTTGCGAATGGAGCAACCCGTAGCCTGCCAAAGCTGATCCTGCTCGATATACAAATGCCAAAGGTGAGCGGGATCGAGCTATTGCAGCATATACGATCACATGAGCTTACCCGAACGACTCCCGTGGTCATCCTCACGTCTTCGAAAGAAGACCCGGATGTACGCAGATGCTATGACCTGGGTGTCAACAGCTACATCGTGAAGCCGGTAAATTTTGAACGATTTTCAGAGGCGATCCGAACTCTTGGCATGTATTGGCTCCTGATAAACCACCCCCCCACCTAAAACCAAGACAATTATGCCTGAACCCCTAAAGATATTAATGCTGGAAGACGATCCGGTCGATGCGGAATTGATAGGTGGGCTGTTGCGCAAGAAACAGCCGGATATTGAATTCACCCTGGCATCGACCCGGAAGGAGTATGAAAGGGCGCTGCAACAATCTCACCCGGACCTTATCCTTGCCGATAATTCGGTGCCACAGTTTGATGCAAGCGACGCCTTGCTGTATGCCCGCCTGCGATCGCCCGATATGCCTTTTATCATGGTGACGGGTACGATCTCCGAGGAATATGCCGTAGAAATGATCAAGGCCGGTGCAGATGATTATATTCTAAAGGACCGGCCAGCCAGGCTGCCGGCTGCTGTCGAAGCAGCGATCAATCAGCGACAGGCCCGGAAGAACGCACAGGAAGCCCAGGAAGAGATCCGGCGGTCGAATGAACGGTTTCAGACCTTGTCAAGGTTGACCAAAGATGCGGTGTGGGATCTGGACCTGGTAAACAATAAAATATGGTGGAACGAGAGTTTCTTCCAACTCCTGGGATTAACTGACACTGTCGTCCCGGACATGGCTGCCTGGATAGATCGCATACATCCCGACGACAGGGAAAAAATGGACCTGCGCCTTGAACAGATCCGGAAAGGCGGCAATATTTCCTGGGAGGACGAGCTGCGCCTCCTGCTTCCCGATGGCAATACGAGGACGGTGCTCGACAGGGCTTATGTGCTGAAGCAGGATGGCGGAAAACCTGTTCGCCTGATCGGCGTCTTCGTGGATATCACAGAAAAGCGAAAGTTGGAGGATGAGGAGATGAAAGGTAAGATCCGGCACCAGAAAGAACTCACCCGGGCGATCCTGCAAGCCGTGGAACTGGAGCGAAATAAGCTGGGCATGGAACTCCATGATAACATCAACCAGATCCTGAGCTCGGTAAACTTACGCCTGAGCTACTACCTGGATGAACCGGAGAATAATAGAGCTATTTTAGACTATTGCCGGCAAGGCCTCGAAACCGCCATCCGGGAGATGCGCAATCTCTCTCATCGAATGGTCATGCCCAGTCTATCGAAAAAGAGCCTCCGCAGCGAACTAGCCTTGCTCGTAGAACATTACACTCATGCGCTGCCCATCAAACTGGAACTCCGCAAAGTGAACGAGAGGCGCATCCCGCCGCAAATAAAGGAGGCGCTGTATCGCATCATCCAGGAGCAATTAAGCAATATTCATAAACATGCAAAGGCGAGCCAGGTCCAGGTACGATTGTCCGCGGACACGGGATGGGTAGCGCTTTTGATCATAGACAACGGCGTCGGCTTTGATCCGAAGATGAAAAGGAAAGGCATTGGTATTTCCAATATTTACCATCGGGCGGAGTCATTCGATGGAAAAGCAGAAATCTTCTCCCGGCCGGGTGCGGGTTGTACCCTGGCTGTGAAGATCCCCCTGGTTGGATGAATTGTGAGCGAAATTTATTATGCCGGCGAGGGAAGTTCTACTGTGTTTCTCCAGTAGGCAATAAATGCTTTTATCTTTGACAAGGCATCCGCATAGCCCGATGGCTTTTTGATAAAGCTGCTGGCACCGGCTGTATAGCTTGCTCTTATCTCTTCCGGAAGGGCACTTTCACTCAGCACGATGATCGGTACGGCCTCATAACTCTTTTCCGCACGGATCAACCTTAACAGATCGATACCGGTATATGGACGGGTGTTCATGCTGAGCAGGATGAGGTGCGGCCTATGGCTCATCGTTTTTAGCCG
>Ga0068855_100012883_pt1 | contig 10089 bp, 14 predicted proteins | sample KBSCornC52_FD_66592 | JGI IMG/M metagenome (GOLD analysis project Ga0068855, IMG submission 66592) | Corn rhizosphere microbial communities from Kellogg Biological Station, Michigan, USA - KBS Corn C5-2 | ecosystem: Host-associated > Plants > Roots > Rhizosphere > Soil ... | reverse complement strand
ATCGCCCGTATCCTCAAAGAAGAGGGATACATCGCGAACTATAAGCCGACGGAAGAGGGTGGCCTGAAGGTGCTCCGCGTGTACCTCAAATACGGCCCTAACAACGAGGCCGTGATTCGCGACCTCCAGCGGGTCTCGCGCCCGGGCTGCAGGGTGTACATCGGGCGCGATGAGATTCGTCGTGTCCAGGGTGGATTGGGAATCTCCATCATGACCACTCCAAAAGGTGTCATGACGGGTCGCCAGGCTCGTCGCGAAGGTGTTGGCGGCGAGATTCTTTGCGAAGTTTGGTAGCGCTGGCCGTGTCGGCGTAAGTATCGTCAGCCCCGCGGGATGTCGAACTCTCACCCGCGCGTCTGTCCCGCAAAGAACGAGTTTAGGTTGTTTCGGCTGCAGTGGAACTCAACGCAAGGCGCTGAGGGACTCGCAAGCCACAAAGGATTTCGAAATGTCTCGTATTGGTAAGAAGCCCATTCCGCTGCCTGTCGGTGTTAAGTACACCGTCGTCGAGGACGGCAAGCAGGTTCTGGTCGAAGGCCCGAAGGGCAAAGTCACGGCAATGCTGCCCGGCGGCATCAAGCTCGTTCAGAAGGACGGCGCCCTGATAGCGGAGCGCGAGAACGAAAAGCAGGCCGCGTTCCACGGCCTGGCGCGTGCGCTGGTGTACAACGCAGTCACGGGTGTCACGACCGGCTGGACCAAGGAGCTGGACATTGTTGGCATCGGCTACCGTGCGGAAATGAAAGGCAAGAGCACCGTCGTGTTCACTCTTGGCTTCTCGCACCCGATCGAATTTCCGTTACCCACGGGCATCGACGTTGCAATCGATCCCAAACAGACGCACCTCACCATCTCCGGCATTGACCGTCAGAAGGTCGGCCAGATCGCTGCCGATATGCGCGCGCTGCGCAAGCCGGATCCTTATAAGAACAAGGGCGTCCGCTACACCGGCGAGAAACTGAAGAAGAAGGTCGGTAAGACCGGCGCGAAGTAAGCCGTAATTGAGACTCGTAACCGAACGTCGCCGGCAGTCCGGCGACGCCTATAGGAAGGAATAAAGACATGCTGAAGCCACGAGAACGCAATGTAATCCGCAAGCGGATCCACTCGCGCATCCGCGAGAAGATGTCCGGTACATCCGAGCGTCCTCGCCTCAACGTCTACCGCTCGCTGAACCATATCTACACCCAGCTCATCGATGACCAGAATGGTGTCACCCTGGTCTCGGCCTCGACGAAGGGTAAGAAGTCCGAGGAGAAGGCCTACGGTGGCAATATCGCGGCTGCGAAGGAAGTGGGCAAGCTGATCGCGGAGCGTGCGCAGGAGAAGGGAATCAAGCGTATCGTGTTCGACCGCGGAGGCTATCTGTACCACGGTCGCGTGAAGGCTCTGGCTGAGGCGGCCCGCGAGGCTGGGCTCGAATTCTAAGTTCGTTTGGGCGCGCCTGAACGGCGGCCGGAAAGTTGGAAGGAATATGGCACTCACTAAGAAGAAGGTCGACGGGAACCGCCTGAACCTCAAGGACGAGGTGGTCTCCATCAACCGCGTCACAAAGGTGGTCAAGGGCGGCAAGAATATGTCGTTCGCGGCGCTGGTCGTCGTCGGTGACCCGGGCGAAGGCGTGGTCGGCTACGGCTCGGGCAAGGCGAAAGAAGTTCCCCAGGCGATTCGTAAGGGCATCGAGGCAGCCAAGAAAAACCTGTTCAAGGTGAACCTCACCCAGACCAGCATTCCGCACCAGGTGCTGGGCCGGTTCGGAGCCGGGTCCGTGATGCTGAAGCCAGCCCCCGAAGGCACTGGCGTCATCGCCGGGAAGACGGTTCGCGCCGTCATGACCTCGGCTGGTGTGCAGAACGTCCTGACCAAGTCGCTCGGCTCGGCGAATCCGCATAACGTTATCAAGGCGACGTTCGATGCTTTGATCCAGCTCCGCAATAAGGACGAAGTCGCCGGCCTGCGCGGCAAGACAGTGGAAGAGCTCTAAGCAGCATCTCCGGGCCGGCCCTTTCAGCCGCTCGATGAATTTGGAGAAGAAGAATGGCAGCCGCAAACACAATCAAGCTTCAATACTTTCGCTCGAAGATCTGCACCCCGGTCAAGCACAAATTGGTCGTCAAGGGGCTGGGCTTTACGCGTCTGAACCAGGTCATTGAGCGTGAGGACACGCCGTCCATCCGTGGCATGGTGGCAAAGGTTCCACACCTTATCCGTATCGTCGAGTAGTCGGCGCTGACGGATCTCAGTCAGCTTTTGTTCAGAAGCCGCAGGCGAAGGTCTCGGCAAAACATGCGAGTCGGACGAGCGTCACTGATCTGCTCACCGGCGTTATAGCGAGGATCACAATGGCAATCCGCAATCTCTCCAATCTCCGTGCGCCCAAGAAGGCCAACGAGAATAAGAAACGTGTCGGCCGTGGTATGGGCTCCGGCATGGGCAAGACGTCTACCCGTGGTCACAAGGGCCAGGGTTCGCGCTCCGGCTCTTCCCTGATGCGCGGCTTCGAAGGCGGCCAGATGCCGCTGCACCGCCGCCTGCCCAAGCGCGGCTTCAACAATATTTTCCGAACGGAATACACCGTAATCGGCCTCGACCGGATCTCCGAGATTCTTGCCGAGCAGCCCGGGACCGAGTTCACGCTCGAGAAAATCGTCTCTCTTGGCCTGTTGCGCAAGAAGAACGGCCTCGTGAAGGTGCTCAATAACGGTGCCGTCTCGGGTCCCGTCACAATCCATGCGCACAAGTTTTCCAAGAGCGCGCAGGAAGCGATCGAAAAGGCCGGCGGGAAGGCCATTCTGATCGGCTAATTGCTGCATTTGCTGCGGCAGAATTTGTGTGCGGCGGAGCTTCAACTCTGCCGTACACTGTCGAAGGAAAGCAGGGCTGCAGCCCTGCCGGCTCAGGCGCCCCCGCTCCCTGGCCAGCACCATCCGAGGTCCTGATGTTTGAGAAATTCGCCAACATCTTCCGCATACCCGACCTGCGCAAGCGCGTCATGTTCACGCTTGGACTGTTGGCCGTCTATCGCCTGGGAGCGTACATACCGACACCTGGCATCAACTCTGACGCGCTGAACCAGTACTTCAACGCGAACTCGCAGTCGGCGCTCGCTCTGGCGGACCTGTTTACCGGCGGCAATCTTCGCCGGCTCACGATCTTTGCCCTGGGTATCATGCCGTACATCACGGCATCCATCATCTTTCAGTTGCTCACTGTTATCTATGAGCCGCTGGCGAAGTTGCAGAAGGAAGGCGAGCTGGGTCGCCGCAAGATCACACAGTGGACCCGTTACGTCACGGTGCTGCTTGGCGTCATCCAGTCATTCGCTATTTCATTGACGCTTACCAGCTCCGGCAGCAATATGGTCACGCTCTCCCGTGCGGCCTTCATTCCGCTCTGCGTGGTCACTCTTACGGCCGGTACAGCCTTCATTATGTGGCTGGGCGAGCAGATCACAGATCGCGGCATCGGCAACGGCATGTCGCTGCTTATCTTCACCGGTATCGTGGTCGGTTTGCCGCGCGGTATCCATGACCTTTGGGACAAGGCCCGCGACGCGGCCTGGGGACCGTTCACGCCGATCGCGATCGCGCTGCTTGTCGTCGTCATGGCCGCAATCGTCGCCTTCATTGTCTGGGTGGAACGGTCGGAACGCCGTATCCCGGTTCAGTACGCGAAACGTATCGTCGGCCGCAAGATGATGGGCGGCCAGTCTACCCACCTGCCGCTGCGCGTCAACTCTGGCGGCGTCATGCCGATTATCTTTGCCAGCTCCATTCTCTCGGCTCCGCTGCTATTCCAGAATATGAGCTTTTTCGGCAGCGCAAAGCTCAATGAGACCACCTTCCTGGGCCCCCTTCTTCGCGCTTTGGCACCGGGCGAGCCCTGGTACGAGTTGCTATCGTACGTCGCAATCATCTTCTTCGCGTACTTCTACATCTCTATCGTGTTCCGCCCGGACGACATTGCAGACAACATGCGTAAGTACGGCGGTTTTATCCCGGGTATCCGGCCCGGTCGCCGTACCGCGGAGTTCATCAACGACGTCCTCACCCGCATCACGCTGGTTGGCGCCGTGTACCTGGTTATTGTTTGGACAATCCCGACTCTGTTCATCAGCGGTATCCATTTCAATCACCTTCCGCTGATCGGTCGCGCCTTCGATACGTTGCCGGCTTGGATGACCAACGGACTCGGCGTGAACTTCTACTTCGGGGGTACGTCACTGCTCATCGTAGTCGGCGTGGCGATGGACACCGTGCAGCAGATTGAATCGCAGCTCATCATGCGTCATTACGAAGGCTTCTCTCCCAAGAGTGGCCGAATCCGCGGTCGCCGAAGCTGGTAGGGAAGAATTGCAAGGCAACGCTACGTTGAACTCAAACGCCGCATCCCACTCGACGGCCTCGGCGGACGAGAGCTTCCTTCCCGGGCCGGTTCTCCTGTTGGGTGCACCTGGGGTCGGTAAGGGAACTCAGGCACAGCTGCTGGTCGCGCGCTACGGTATCCCGCAGATCTCCACCGGCGACCTGCTGCGCGCCAATATCGCTCGGGGCAGCGAGCTTGGTCTCAAAGCCAAAGAGATCATCAGCTCCGGCCGCCTTGTTGACGACGCCCTGGTCAACGGCATGGTGCTCATCCGTCTTCAGGAGCCGGATACCGCCCGCGGTTACATTCTGGACGGTTACCCGCGCACACTCGAGCAGGCCATGTTTCTGGACCGCACGCTCGCCGAGCTGAATCGGGCGCCCGTGCTTCCCGTTGTGGCGATCAACATAGTTGTTGCTTACGACGAACTGCTGCGTCGCATCACCGGCCGCCGAATCTGCCCCGCGTGCAAGCGCATCTACAACATCTATACGAACGCTCCGAACGTCGATGCGCTCTGCGATACCGAAGGCACCGGACTGATCCAGCGCCCTGACGATACGGAGGAGGTTTTCATTGAGCGCATGAAGACCTTCGACCAGCAGACCGCGCCCGTGATCCGACACTACCGCGCACTCGGGCGGTTTGAGGAGGTCGATGGAGACCAGCCGGTCGAAACGGTCCTGGCGGCAATCGAATCCACGCTCCTCAAGCTGCGGGAAGCCGGAAGGTAGTCCATGGCGATATTGATCAAGACCGAAGCCGAGATCCAGAAGATGCGGCGTTCCGGAGAGGCACTCCGTGAGGTGCATGAGGCTGTGCGCCCCCTGGTCGTTGCCGGTGCCTCCACCATGGATCTGGAGAACGCCGCAGTGGCGAAGATGGATGCCCTCAAAGCTCAATCGGCCTTCAAGGGGTATCACGGCTACCCAGCGGTTCTCTGCACCTCAGTCAACAGCGAGGTCGTCCATGGGATACCGTCCGCGAAGCGCGTGCTCGCTGACGGCGACATCATTTCGATCGACTGCGGCGTGATCGTCGACGGCTACTACTCGGACTGCGCCGTGACCTACGCCGTAGGGGATCCCTCCCCCGTCGCCCGGAAGCTCCTCGAAGTCACGAAAGCCTCGCTTGAGGCCGCCATCCGGCAGGCTGTTCCCGGCGGGCGCCTCTTCGACATCTCGGCCGCCGTACAGGAAATCTGTGAGGCGGAGGGCTTTGGCGTTGTCCGCGAGTTCGTCGGCCACGGCATTGGCCGCTCGATGCACGAGGACCCGCAGTTGCCCAACTTCGGCACCCGTGGCAAGGGCCCGCGGCTAAAGCCCGGCATGGTCCTGGCCATTGAGCCGATGATTAACGCCGGCGCACCTGAGGTGAAGGTCCTCCCTGACGGATGGACCACCATCACTCAGGACGGCAGCCTGAGCGCACATTTTGAGCACACCGTCGCCATCACCGAGAACGGACCCTTAGTTCTCACGCGATAGTCCGGTTCTGACGCGATAGTCCGGTGCCGGGCGGTCCAATTCCCGGTCCGCGGGTAGAAATCCGGGGATATTTCGGGGTATACTCAGAGATGCTGCGTGTGTCAGGGCAGCACATGGGTTTGGGCGTGTGTGAATGGTCCAGCCTGCACAAGGAGAGCGATTGTCGAAGGAAGATGCAATTGAAGTTATGGCAACGGTTGTCGAGACGTTGCCTAATGCGCTGTTCAAGGTTGAGCTTGAGAATAAGCACCAGGCCTTGGCGCACGTCTCCGGGCGTATGCGCAAAAACTTCATCCGCATTCTTCCCGGCGATCGTGTTGCGATTGAGCTCAGCCCGTATGATCTCAGCCGCGGCCGCATCGTCTACCGATACAAGTAGACGAACGAACAGCTTCTGGCTACTAGCTTCTGGCTACTAGCTTTTTCGCTGAACATTGTAGGTATCGAGACCGCCGGTTCGCCTTGGCAATAAGCTATAGGCCCAAAAGCCAGCGGCTGTTTTAGGAGTGTTATGAAGGTCCGTGCATCCGTAAAGAAGATTTGTGATAAATGCAAAGTGATCCACCGTCGTGGCGTCGTTCGCGTGATTTGCGAGAACGCCAAGCATAAACAGCGTCAGGGCTAACCAGCCTCCGCTTCACCAGTTGTAACCGGCCCCGTCAGGCTAGTTAGCCGAAGTCAAGGCTTGCGATGAACCTGCCGGAATGTCCGCAACCAATTCACCCAGCTCCTGCGGCCACAGCGCTGCAAGCCCCAACGAAAAGGAACATCATGGCTCGTATTGCTGGAGTCGACGTACCGAATAACAAACAGGTACGCGTCGGACTCACCTACATCTTCGGCATTGGCGACTCGCGCGCTGCCAAGATCCTCAGCGAGGCCAATGTCGACCCGTTTGCGAAGGCCGGCACCCTCGACGAGGACGCGCTCAATCGCATCCGCCACGTCATTGAAACCCAAGGCCAGATCGAAGGGGATCTCCGCAAGGATGTCTCGCTGAACATCAAGCGCCTCATCGAAATCCAGTCCTACCGTGGTCTTCGTCACCGTCGTTCGCTGCCGGTTCGCGGCCAGCGCACCCACACCAACGCCCGCACCCGCAAAGGCCCGCGCAAGGGAACAGTTGCAGGCAAGAAGAAAGCGACCAAATAAGCCATGGCGAAGACTCAGAACAAATCAGCCGGCGCCAAGGCCGGTAAGGGCAAGAAGTTCAAGAAGCGCGAGCGAAAGAATGTTCCGTACGGCCTCGTCTTCATCCAGGCCAGCTTCAACAACACCATCGTCACGATCACCGACCAGCAGGGCAATACGCTTTCCTGGAAGTCGGCTGGCTCACTCGGCTTCCGCGGCTCCCGCAAGGGGACCCCGTTTGCTGCGCAGCAGGCTGCCTCGGGCGCGGCTTCTCTCGCCCGCGATCACGGTCTCCGTTCGGTCGACGTTCGCGTCGCCGGTCCGGGTTCTGGCCGTGAGTCAGCCATCCGCGCGCTTGCCACTGCAGGAATCGAGGTCCGCTCGATCCGCGACGTCACGCCCATGCCGCACAACGGTTGCCGTCCACCGAAGCGCCGCAGAGTGTAACAAGCTCTATTTCGGTTGCTCGCTCTAGCAGGTCATTAGAAGAGCTGAGCAGCCAATAGCAAACAGGATCGGGACGAAGCGCTCCGGCGCGTAAACCGATCGTCACCTGAAGTTAGGAGAAATGAAATGGCACGTTACACCGGAGCCGTCTGCCGCCTCTGCCGCCGCGACGGTACCAAGCTCTTCCTCAAGGGCGCGAAATGCTTCACCGACAAGTGCCCCGTCGAGAAGCGCAACTTTCCCCCGGGCCAGCATGGCCAGTCCCGCAAGGTAAAGAAGGTTGTAGGCTATGGCCTACAGCTCCGCGAGAAGCAGAAGGCCAAGCGCATCTACTTCACGCTCGAGGGCCAGTTCCGCGAGTACTACCAGAAGGCCTCGCGCAAGACCGGTGTCACCGGCGAGCTTCTGCTGCAGCAGCTTGAGACGCGTCTGGACAACGTCTGCTACCGCCTCGGCTTTGCGCTCTCCCGCCGGCAGGCTCGCCAGCTTGTCCGCCACGGACATATCCAGGTCAACGGCCGCAAAGTCAACATCCCCTCCTTCCAATGCAAGGTAGGGGACGAGATCCAGGTCCGCGAGGCCTCCCGCTCCGTGCCCATACTCGAGCAGGCAAAGGATTTCGCCAGTGGCCAGCGTCAGGTCGCGTGGCTCGATATTAACCGGGACAGCTTCACGGGCAAGGTACTCGCCCTGCCCAAGCGCGAAGATGTAAACCTGCCCGTCAACGAGCAGCTCATCGTCGAGCTCTATAGCAAGTAATCAACTTAGCCGTTAGCTTCCAGCGAAGAGCGGGAAGCTAGCGGCTGCTACATGCCACAACTGAGCTGGCAACAGAACCATCCGCCAGTCCGCAGAATGCATCGCGGCTAGGACGGACAAAGGAGAATCACTCATGCTTTGGAGAGGTTTCCAGAAGCCCAAGCGTCTCGCAGTCGACACCGATTCACTCACCGAAAAGTACGGCAAGTTTTCCGCGCAGCCTTTTGAGCGCGGCTTCGGTACCACCATCGGCAACGCCCTGCGTCGCACCCTACTCTCGTCCATCGAGGGCGCAGCCGTCACCGCCGTCCGCATCGAGGGCGTGCTGCACGAGTTCCAGTCGATCAGCGGAGTTGTCGAGGACGCCACCGACATCATCCTCAACCTCAAACAGATTCCGTTCAAGCTTAACGGCGAAGGCCCCAAGGCGCTTTACCTCCGTGCGGATGCTCCCGGAATTGTCACCTCCGGCATGATCGAGGCAGATAGCGACGTCGAGATCCTTGATAAAGAGGTTTACATCTGCACCGTCTCTGAGGGCGGCAAGATCGACATGGAGATGCGTCTCAAGCGCGGCCGCGGTTACGTCTCGGCCGATAAGAACTTCGATGGCGATCTCGGTCTCGGCTTCATCCCGGTAGACTCCGTCCACTCGCCCGTGCGCAAGGTCAATTATCTTGTTGAGGCGGCCCGTCTTGGTCAGATCACCGACTACGACAAGTTGACGCTCGAGATCTGGACAAATGGCACGGTGTTCCCGGCGGACGCACTCGGTCTCTCCGCGAAGCTGCTGAAGGACCACATGAACATCTTCATCAACTTCGAAGAAGAGATGGAGACCGGTCAGGACCAGCTCGATTCGCCCGGTATGCGCAACGAGAATCTCAATCGTTCCGTTGAGGAGCTCGAACTCTCCGTACGCAGCTACAACTGCCTCAAGAACGCGAACATTGCCACAATCGGTGAGCTCATTCAGAAAACCGAAGCCGAAATGCTCAAGACCAAGAACTTCGGCCGCAAGTCGCTCAACGAGATCAAAGAGATTCTCGCTCAGATGGGTCTCTCGCTCGGCATGAAGATCGATGAGCACGGCAACCCGGTTCCGGGGCCGACATCCGTTCTTCCCGCTGCAACTCTCGCCGCCAGCTTTGGCAGCTTTGACGACGAAGACGAGGATGAAGACGAGGACATGGAACTCCCCGCCGAGCAGGAAAACTTCTAACCACCAAATCACTGAACATAAAAGGCCGTACCCGCCGGGTACGGCCTTTTAGTCGTAGCGCTCCGATTCTCCCTGACTACGATCCGGCTCAGACTCCGTGGTATACTGGTTTTGCGCACGAAGAATACGGGCGCGGGCATCGCAGGCAAGTTCCGGAAGCTCGGAATCTGGCCAGAGACTGCGATGCTTCCCCACCGCAGATTCTCTCGGTTGTGAGCACTGTAGCAAGCTCCGCGAGCCCGAACCCAGGGCTCCGCCCTATAAGAAGAAGCGCTGGTTGCTCTGGCTGGAAGACACGTCACAGGACGCGTCTCGCCGTGCAGCAGCTCATCGAACTCCGATTAGCCACGCTGAATGTATGAACCTGTGTGCCCGCGCGTCATCGCGCGCTTCGCACACCTCTACATCGAACGTACATACGTACGAAGCGAATAAGGATCACTTTGAATACCGCAATGCCCGAGCTTCAGGCTCCTGAAACACAGATTCACAACGCAATGATCAACACAGCCTCGGCTGCCGTCGCAGTGGACTCTTCTGAGATCCAGATTGACCCCGCGACCCACCTGCCGTTCCTCAAGAACGTCCACTTCAACGACTTTGCTATCTCTGACAAGCTAAAGTCCCGTCTGGGCGCCGCTGGCTTCCAGACCCCCACTCCTGTACAGGCCAAGGCCA
>Ga0068855_100012882_pt1 | contig 10090 bp, 8 predicted proteins | sample KBSCornC52_FD_66592 | JGI IMG/M metagenome (GOLD analysis project Ga0068855, IMG submission 66592) | Corn rhizosphere microbial communities from Kellogg Biological Station, Michigan, USA - KBS Corn C5-2 | ecosystem: Host-associated > Plants > Roots > Rhizosphere > Soil ... | reverse complement strand
TTGATAAAAATGCCTTTGCCATACAAAAGAGTGCCCGTGGCTCCGTCACACAGCACAGGAGCGGTCTTCAGGCGTTCGATGAAATTACCCGGCATACTATTGAGAATACAGTAGAAAACGGCAGGAGGTGTTGGTTTGCCCGGAACAGCGCGACGAAAAATTCATGCTTTTGCTCTGATATAATCCGCTCTTCGCATCTAACTCTCTATCCATCAATGTTCTCGAAAATCCCAGGTTTAAGAAGAACCTTGTGCAGTCTTGTGCTCTTCGCTGCCCTTGCCGTGCTCCTTTCGTGTGGCTCAAGCACAAACAATGGGGGATCAAGAAGCGCGATCACGGTGCGGGCGTTTGTTTCTAACCCGGTGCATCCCACGTTTACGGGCGGCGGGACACCCGTACTGGAAATTATGGATGCCAACAAGGACCTCTTGTCCGGTTTCACCGTTTCGCTCGCCAGCCTTTCCGGCACGATCGCCGATCCGGGAATGATGAGTGTGAGTCCCAACCATGCCAATACACTGGTTATGAGCCCGCTGGATCTCAAACTAGGACTCGTGGACAACAGCAAGGAGGCGGTAAGTAATGCCTTGACGCTTCCGGGAGTCAGCGACAGCTTCTTTCTGTGGACCGATAACAATACTGCTTTCGTGGCCATTCCGAGTGCGCCGGTCGTCGGTCAGGCCGCCGGAGCAGTTGAGAAGATCAACATGACTGCGGCCTCGATAACCGCAACTATTCCGATTCCCGGTGCCCACTATATCGTTCCTAGTCCTAACGGAAATCAGATTCTCGTTTTTTCGGATAACGTAAACACTGTAGTCCTGCTGACCCCCAGCTTGATTGGCGCCGCAGGCCAGCCAACTTCGATCGCGCAGTGCACGACGGCGCAAGTCCCGGCCTGCACGTTGCCGGCAACTTTCGATCGCCCCATTGGAGCAGTGTTCGATCCTAGCAGCACGACCGCTTACGTCCTTGACTGCGGCCCCGAATGCGGTGGAACTACCGCTGGAATTACCGCTGTTGATATGACCAACACCGGCAACCCCGGCGCAGTCGTTCTGGCAAACCAACCGGTTGCAGCCGCAACGGTCGGCTTGTTGCAAGGCACACAGTTTTTTGTTGCGGGAACGCCGACGGGTGCCGGCGGGGTGCTTACTGTACTGAACTTGACCTCAGGCCTTTCGAATGTCAATTGCATCGCAGCGACGCCGGTGAATTGCCAGATAGTGGCCATCACCGACGGCTACCATACCGGAATGCAGATGGGTGCCAACGGACGACTCTTTATTGGATCCAAGGCGTGTAATGGAATTGGCGGCAGTGGTATCTGCCTGTCAATTTTTGACACAGGCAAAATGCAACTGGTAAAGACCCCGAACAATACTCCGGTCGGTGATGTGACGGGTATCGCGCCCATTCCTAACCGAAACGTCGTCTACGTCTGCCAGGGCGGCTTACTGCGCGTATACGACACTACCACGGACCAGTTGGAAACTTTCCCCTCTCCTGAAGCGCAACCAAACGTGATCGGCCAAGCCATCGACGTCAAGGTCGTGGACTTCTGACGGACTCACCGTGGCTCCAGTATTGACCGGTGTGTCGCAGAATTCTCGACCGCGGTTTTTGAGAACGGCAGCGTGAATGTCGTGCCCTTGTACCATGCGTTCCACTGGTCCATGTAGTAGGGGCTCAAGAAATTGCCTGACTCGCCGGTGACCAGGTTCAGCGTAGAAGCATCAAGGTTCGACATGTCTGCAGTGAAGCGTTCCGATGGCCCATGTGCGCTGCCCACTGCTTTCACCGTATATACGCTGCCTGATTGCGGATTCTCGCCCGGCCCTGTCCAACTCGCGATGAATGGAATCTTCGATAGGACCGGATTCTGAATCGTAACGGTGTTCTGCGCCGCCCAGACCCAGGAATCGAGCCGCTTGGGCGCTTTCTTCAGCGCCGACTCCAGCGCGGCGGTAATGAATTCGTCATAGTTGGGATACTGGGAAGGCAGCCAGCGTGCCGGTTGGTGAGCCAAAACATTCTCCAGCCAAACCGTCTCCATCATCCAGTGATAGCTGTTCCATCCAAGTTGCCCCGGTGCATCGGAAGCGGGCCCGAGCTTTGCCTCCAGCAGCATGCGTTGCAGTTCGTCACGCGTGCGCGAAGCGATGGTCGGTGCAACCGCGTTCTCATCCATCTGGCCATTCCACTCGCGCAGAATATCCGCGGCCTGGTGAGCCATCGAAGAAGCCTTCTGCGCGTGATCCACTGCATAGACGATTCGATCGGCTACATAGCGATCGAGTTCCGAATAGATATCCGTCTCGAGTGCCAACATGTCGGCAGCAGAAAACTTCTTTCCAGACTGCAGCACGCGGTAAATGCGATCCACCCGCCACGGTGCCTCCCACTCGGTGCTGATCGAATATGGATACTTGTCGGGCGTGATGCGCCCGTTTGCGGTGGCAATGATGCCCGACGGCGGGTTGTAAATGCTCGGCAGTTTGTCGAACGGGATGTAGCCAGTCCACTCGTGCGCGTTGTCGCTGCCGTTCACCGGCAAGCTGCCATCGCCGGCCGCACGAATCGGAACCTTGCCGGTGGCCTGATATCCGATGTTGCCGTCCACATCGGCGTAGACTCCATTTTGCGAAGGCGCGTCGAATTCGGAGAGCGCTTGACGGAATTCTTGCCAATTCTGGGCGGAATCTACGCGGAAAAAAGGATCACGCACACCGTCGTACAGCGTCCATTTCAGCGCGATCTTGCGTGTCTCGCCGGGAACGAGCTCGCTGACAATCGGCCCATGGCGCGTGACCTGCACGTCCAAGCTGAGGTCCGGCTTGCCTTTTACATGAATAATCTCGTGCCGAACTTCTGGATCCTTCCACCCATCGGGCGTGAGGTACTGGCGCGCGTCATTGAAGGTCTCGATATATGCATCCTCAACGGTAGGGCCGATGTTGGTGAAGCCCCAGGCGATTCGGCGGTTGTGGCCGACGATTACAAACGGGTGTCCCGGAAGACTTACGCCTGCGACATCGAAATCTCCAGAGTGCAGGTGCACTTCGTACCACAAGTTGGGCATCTGGTGCCCGAGATGCATATCGTTCGAGAGCAGCGGCTTTCCTGAAACCGTGTGCGCGCCGGAAACTACCCAGTTGTTCGATCCGATGGGGAAGAGTTCATTTCGAAACAGCGGGGCGAGTATAGGCAGCTGCTTCCATAGTTCCTCGGCACTCTTTTCCGACGTTCCGATTGAGGTCACTGAGGATGGCGAGGGCTTGTTCTCTTCCGGTGGAACTTGGTCGAGCGCCGGCATTGGCTGTGTCGGCGGATGATCGCGCCATGAGCTATTCACATACAGGTCTGCGGTCAGCTCCGGGCCTAATTTCGCAAGAATTGTTTCTCGGGTGAGCGCGGCTTGCGGACTGGTGCTTAGCGTCGAGACCATCTGGTCTGCAATCAGGATGGAATCTTCCACGCTCCATGCTTTCGGCGAATACCGCAGCACGCGAAATTCCAGCGGCAAGGTGTGCTTGTGAGTATTGATGAACGCATTTACGCCCTGCGCATACGCTTCGAAAGATTGGCGATCCTCGGCCGGCACTAACGTCATGTTCTTTTCTGCGGCCGCTCGCAATCCGAGAATCCGCTGCTGCCGATCATGCTTAAGCGCGACCTCTCCGACGATTTCGGATAATTCCCCCGCCGCGGCGCGGCGAAGCAGGTCCATCTGAAATAGGCGGTCCTGTGCCGTGACATATCCTTGCGCAAAAAAAAGGTCACGCAGATTGGCAGCATCGATTGCAGGAACTCCGTGCCGATCTCGCGTCACACTCACTGGTGCCGAAAGACCTGCCACTGCAATCGTGCCGTCAAGCGGCGGAAGCGCCGAATGCGCATACCCAGAAATCAGAACGGCAGCGATCCCGGCGACCGCGATTGCAATAATTGCCAGAATTAAAAGCTTAGGCCGTTTCGACGATCTCGCAGGGGTAGACGAAGTTGGAGGGGCCATCTCGACTGTCATGGAAGCATTTGATTTTAGGTCTCAGCGAAGGCAATCACAAGAGGAGGAAGGATTCGTTTTGCATTACTTCTGTCGCATGAGCTGTGTTTTCAGGCACGAATTCCAATTTGGCTCGCACTGCAAACGTCGGTATGATGCTATGTCCGATGATCTGCACTTATTGTTCTGCCAGCATGCCTGAAATCAGTGGCTTTTGTCCCGCTTGCGGCCGCGCCGTTGCGGTAGACACCGACGCTGAAGCCGAGATCGCCGGCATCGAGCCGCTTTCCCGAGATGCATTTCTGGGTGCAGCTGCGTATTTCACCATCCTGCCCGCGATTATTTTTCTCGCAGTACCCGCAATTCGGCACAAGCGATACGTCCGCTTCCATTCCTGGCAGTCCATTTTGTTTGCAGTGAGCACGGTCGTTATTGGGATCCTGACCAGGGTAGCGTTTGCCATTCTCACGGTTTTTCCGTTCCTGGGCTTTCTACTCGCATGGCTGATTGCGGGGTTGGTCTCACTGGCAATTGTCTTTCTGTGGTTTGCGATTGTCATTAAAGCTGCACTGGGAGATGCCTACGAACTTCCATACCTAGGTGCGTGGTCGAATCGCCTCGCGGACCGGTGATGACCCTCAAGGACTTACGCTCAGGCTGGGTCGCCGCTTGACAGACCACCCTTCCAGATGGCATTCCTATTTGCTTTGCTTTTGCGGGTCGGCGAGGCTTGCCTGGGCCTAGATTGCACTAGAAAGGGTCCGTTTGAAACTTAAAGTTTTCTTCCACGATCGCTGTTTTGATGGCGCGTCTTCGGCTGCCCTATTTTCCCGCTTTTACCGCGAGCGGATCAGCAGTGACGTCGAGTTCGAGTTTTCCGGCCTTCTCCACCGTGCCGGTTCTCTGTTCAACGAAGCCGACTTCACCGGAGACCAGAATGCGATTGTGGATTTCAAGTACTCGCCTTCTCCGAAAATCACCTGGTGGTTCGATCATCACGAAAGCGCTTTCCTGAGCCCCGCCGATGCTGCGCACTTTGAGCAGGAACAAACCAACTGCAAATTTTATGATCCCAGTTTCAAATCCTGTACCAGCTTCATCGCGATGATCGCGACCGAGCACTTCGGCTTCAACCCGCAGCCGGTTTCAGATCTCGTGCGCTGGGCCGACATCATTGACGGTGCGCTTTACCAGGACGCCAAGACCGCCGTCGAGATGAAAGAACCGGCCATGCAACTCACCATGGTGATCGAATCCAGCCAGGACGCGGGGTTTGTTCCCAAGGTGATTCCGCTACTTGCGACCAAGCCGCTGGCCGAAGTCATACGTGCGCCCTTCATAGCGCCTTTGCTTCCGCCATTGCTCGAACGGCATCAAAAATCCATCGCCCTGCTTCGTGAACGCACCGAGTTAAAGGACGCAACCTTGTTCTTCGATGTAACCGACCACGAACTCGAGGGTTACAACAAGTTTGTGCCGTACTACCTGCATCCGGAGTCGATTTACAGCGTGGGCCTGAGTAAAAGCAGCTTTCGCATGAAGGTTTCAGTGGGGTCGAACCCCTGGGCGCCATCGCCGCCCGTGGTGAATCTCGCGAAGATCTGCGAGCGTTATGGTGGAGGCGGCCACGCGCGCGTCGGTGCCATTTCCTTCGACGTCAATCAGCAGGCCGCCGCCCGTAGCGCGGCGCAGGAGATTGTCGAGGAACTCCGGGCCAGTGTCCGCAATGCTGCACCGCAGTCGCGATGAACTCACTCTCAGTGACCGCTCCGTTGCACACCCGCGAACATCGTGCCCGCCTGCAGGCTTTACGCAGCGTGGCTCTGGTTGAGTTTGCTAAGGGAGTGTTGGTAATCGGCGCTGTTGTGGCGTTGCACTGGCTCGATCCAAGCGATGTCGCCGATGCATTCTTGAATTTTCTTCACATCAGCCCCGACCATCATTTCGCCCATCTTCTGTTGAGCATGGCCGATAAACTGAGCGACATCAAGTTCTGGCATCTTGCGGTGGGAGCTTCGTGCTACTCGGGCTTGCGTTTTGCGGAAGCTACAGGTCTGTGGCACGCACGAGCCTGGGCAGAATGGGTGGCACTGGTTTCGGGAGCACTTTACCTTCCTTTGGAGATTCGCGCTACCTGGCATCATGCCAGTCTCATCCATGCCGCCGTGCTCATCATCAATCTGGCGATTGTGGCGTTCATGTTTTATTTGCGCATCTATGTTCCCCATCACGAGAAGCCCGACGCGTCACAGGTTCCGATCCAGTAGACTTGTAATAGAAGTTGTTGCAAAACTCAGAACGATCCTCCGACTTACCTTTGTTCAGCATTCGCAAAATCAGCCGCAGGAAATTTCTATACACAGGCGCCGTGATCGCGGCCGGCGGAGTGCTTTCGGCCGACGGCTTTGCCGAATCTAACGATCCCCATATCGTTGGGCGCGAGATACCCCTTAAGCGCCTGCCCCGTTCCTTTGACGGTTTTACCATTGCCCACTTGAGCGACTTCCATTACGAGCACCGCTTTTCAGCGATCCCAATCCAAAAATCGGTTGAGATGGTGAATAGGGCGCGGCCCAATCTCATTGTGCTCACCGGTGATTTTGTTACTGTTCCGATTTTTGAACGGCAACGTTTCCTGCGAAAGTCGGCTGAAACCGCGATTCCATGCGCTGCACTTCTCGGTCAGTTGCAAGTACCGAAATACGCCATTATGGGCAATCACGACGCAACCGCGAATCCGCCGCTGATTATTCGAGCACTTGAAGAGCACGGCATTCCTGTGCTTCGCAATCGGTGTGTTCCAATCGAGCACGGTGATGCGCGCATTTGGCTGGCAGGTATAGATGACCTGCTGCGCGGGACGCCTCGTATGGACCAGACGTTGCAAGGGATCCCGCCCGACGAAACAACGATCCTTCTGGCACACGAACCCGATTTCGCGGATGAAGCGGCGAACTATCCCGTTGACCTGCAATTGTCAGGGCACTCCCACGGCGGTCAAATCTGGATTCCAGGTATCGGCGCGCCCTGGTTGCCGCCCATGTCTCGCAGATACCCGCGTGGCCTCTACCGTGTGAAGGACCTGACGCTTTACACGAACATGGGCGTTGGCACGATTCGTGCGCCCATTCGCTTGAACTGCCCGCCGGAAGTCACGTTGATAACCCTGCGATCACAACAGGCGTGACGGACTGCAGTGTCCACAGATCGTTGCTCCTCTGTGTCTTCCTTCGTGGAACTTCACGTCCTCTGTACTGAAGATTCTGACTTACGCGATCAAGAAAGACCCAAACAGGCTGTACAGCAACACTGAAAGCACGATCAACGTGAACACGACATACATCCGGTCGCCTTCCAGCGCAAACGCGAACACCGAGAAAACTACTCTCGCGATCGGAGTGGCAATGAGCAACAGCAGTCCCAGTTGCATGATTCCCATCGCCTGGCCCTGGAGCGCAGCGTCCAACACGCCGTGAACACCACGCAGTTGCTCGGGTTCTGCATGGAAGGTGCGATAGTCCACATGCGCTCGCGGATGTGCGCCCAGGTAAAGCACCGCCCCTGCAATCACCACGAGCGCCGCACTCAGCACACCGGCGCGCAGCAGTTGCGCCAGCACGATCTCGATACGCCGATCGAGCCACTCCTGCAGTTTGTCGCGAAGCAGCGCGGGATTGAGGTAATCATTCATCAGATGGTTCCTGTGATCCCCTTCAGCAGCATCTCGATTCCAAGCAGGACAATCACCACACTGAATACCAGGCGCAGGCTTTTGGTCTTGGTCTTCACCAGCACTCGCGTACCCATGAGTGACCCGACCAGCACGCCCAGCATCACGGGCATGGCCAATGCAGGATCAATGTAGCCGCGCGTGAGGTAAACGCCCGCGCTGGCGGCCGCGGTTACACCGATCATGAAATTGCTGGTGGTCGTCGAAACTTTGAACGGGATTCTCATCGCCTGGTCCATGGCAACCACTTTCAATGCGCCGGACCCAATACCTAGAAGTCCTGACAGCGCTCCCGCGCCAAACATGATTCCGAAGCCCCCGGGCACGTTGTAGACGTTGTATTGGCGGAGCCCGCTTGTGTCGGGGAAACTGCTGTTCATCTTCAGCTTGGTGGCGAGTGGGTCAGGCGGTTGCTCCTCGGCTGTCCTCGGCCTGATATTTCGGGCGACGTAAGCCGAATACAGCAGCACCACACCGAATATCACGGCGATGCCGCGGGCAGGCACGTGGGCCGTCAGGAACGCTCCCAGCAATGCGCCGAAGGTGGTCGCAATTTCCAGGAACATCCCAATGCGGATATTTGAGAACCCTTCTTTGACGTACGCCGCTGCGGATCCCGAGGACGTTGCAATCACCGATACCAGCGATGCCCCGATCGCGTAGTGCAGGTCAACTTTGAAGAAAATGGTGAGCAGCGGAACCAGAACTACACCACCGCCCAGGCCGGTCAGTGCGCCCAGGAAGCCTGCAGCTAGCGATCCGGCCCAGACCAGAAATGTGAATTCCGCAACGTTCACCCTTCAGTCTGCCATAGTTCTCGGCGACCGGAGCGACAGCTGCCCAGACGGACACTCGGGAGTTACTTCTCGACTGCCTGCCTACAGCTGAATCTAATGCTATGACTCATGAGAAGTTGGTAACAGCAGCCGTGGCTTGGCTCCGCCGCTATGGCTGCGGAGTTGTCCTCTCGGAGCAGAGTTGCGCTAGCGGCGAAACGCCCGACGCTATCGGCTGGAAGCGTGCCTGCCACTCGGTCGTGGTCGAGTGCAAGATTTCGCGCGCCGACTTTCTCGCCGATCGCGACAAACCATTCCGCCTCAAACCTGGAAGGGGCATGGGATGTGAGCGCTTCTACCTTGCGCCCGCAGGATTGGTCTCCGCGAACGAAGTTCCTGAAGGATGGGGCTTGCTCGAACTTCGCGGACGGGAAGTGCTGGTAGCCGTAGCAGCGTCAAAGAAGATGCGCACTGGAGTCGGTTTCCGCTACGAGATGAACCTCCTGCTCGCAAGCCTGCGACGCGTCGAAGTCAGGATCGAGCCGCAGTCGATCACCGACTTCCTGAAGTGGAAGAACCGCATGGCGGAATACAATCGGGGAACATTACCTGAGGGAATACTGCCGGCGAATGACGAGTCCAACGATTTCCTTGCCGCAGCCGTAGACGGAGATTAGGTTCTTGGCCCTGCTTAATGCTCAAATGCTTCGTGTTTTCTTCCTCGTCTCGCTGATCTCAGCGTTCGGACCGGTTCGCGTCTTCGGACAGTACAGCAAGACCGACTGTGCCTCCTGCAAAGTTTGGAATGCGCCGCAGGAGCCCTTCAAAATTCATGGCAACGCCTATTACGTCGGCACGCACGGGCTGAGTTCGATCCTGATTACTTCGCCTTCAGGGCACATCCTCATCGACGGCGCGCTACCCGAATCGGCAGAGCAGATTCGCGATCACATTCGCGCCCTGGGCTTTCGGATTGAAGACGTGAAGCTCATTGTGAACTCACACGTTCATTTCGATCACGCAGGCGGAATTGCACAGTTGCAGCGCTGGAGTCATGCGCGTGTTGCAGCGAGTCCGGCAAGCGCACCGGTTCTGAGCAAGGGCGGGGTCGGGAAGGATGATCCGCAGTACGGGATTCTTCCTTCAATCGCGAGGATTAAACACGTTGAGCACTTCCAGGACGGCGACGTTCTGCATGTCGGCAATCTCGAGATCACTGCGCATCTCACGCCCGGACACACTCCCGGCGGGACAAGCTGGACGTGGAAATCCTGCGAAGGGTCTCAGTGTTTCAACATGGTTTACGCCGACAGCCTGACTGCGGTCTCCGCGCCCGACTACAAGTTCACCGGACACCCGGATCTGCTGACGGGTTTTGAGAAGAGCTTCGAGTTTCTCGAAGGTACTCCATGCGACATCCTGATCACCACGCATCCGGACATTTCTGGATTGTGGGATCGGCTGGAACGGCGAAAGCAAGGGGTGAAACCCGATCCGATGATCGATTCTTCCGCCTGCCGGATCTTAGCGGGCAACGCTCGGCAACAGCTGCAAAAGCGAATCCAGTCGGAAAGCCAG
>Ga0068855_100012880_pt1 | contig 10090 bp, 10 predicted proteins | sample KBSCornC52_FD_66592 | JGI IMG/M metagenome (GOLD analysis project Ga0068855, IMG submission 66592) | Corn rhizosphere microbial communities from Kellogg Biological Station, Michigan, USA - KBS Corn C5-2 | ecosystem: Host-associated > Plants > Roots > Rhizosphere > Soil ... | reverse complement strand
GCGGCTTGTGCTTGGCGAGCTTGATCGCCTCGTCGAGCAGCGGCTTGTAGGCGACGATGCGCGCGCCCTCGATGCCGCAGCTTGCCGAGAGGATCACTTTCGGCTGCGCATCGTCGATGCGCGTCGCAAGCTCCTTCGGCGCGAAGCCGCCGAACACGACCGAATGGATGGCGCCGATGCGCGCGCAGGCCAGCATGGCGAACACCGCCTCCGGCACCATCGGCATGTAGATGATGACGCGGTCGCCCTTTTGCACGCCGAAGTCACGCAGGATGGCCCCGAGCAATTGCACCTCGGACAGCATGCGGCCATAGGTGAAGGTCTGCACCGTCTTGGTGACGGGCGAATCGTAGATCAGCGCGACCTGGTCGTTGCGGCCGGCGGCGACGTGGCGGTCGAGGCAGTTGAAGCAGGTGTTGGTGACGCCGCCTTCGAACCAGCGGCCGTAAATGCCGGCCTCCTTGTCGAAGATCTTCTTCGGCTTCTCGAACCAGTGCAGGTCGGCTGCGGCCTCGGCCCAGAACACTTCGGGCGTTCGCTGCCAGTGGGCGTAGATGTCGTGATAGCGGCTGGCGCGGACGTCCATTTCGCAAGGCTCCCTCGGCTTTGGCCGCAAGTGTGGAACGGGCGGCATGCGCAAACAAGGCTGGCGCTGTCGCGGCCCTTAGGCTTTGATCCGGCGCAAATTTTCTGTCTTTGTCGGCCCCGTGACGATCATCACCGACCCCGTCTTCTACGCGCTGGCGGTCCCCGCCGTGATCGCGCTCGGCCTGTCCAAGGGCGGCTTCGCCGGTGTCGGCCAGATGGCGACGCCGCTGCTGGCCTTCGTCATGCCGCCGCTCGAGGCCGCCGCGATCTTCCTGCCGATCATGATCGTGCAGGACATGAACGCCGTCTGGGTCTACCGGCGCGACTGGGACCGCCGCATCCTCGCCGTCATGATCCCCGGCGCGCTGATCGGCATTGCCGGCGGAGGCGTGCTCGCCGCCTACATCTCCGACGCCGCGGTGCGCGTCTTCATCGGCGTCACCACCATCGTGTTCGTCTTCTACTCGTTTGCCGTGATGATGCGCGTGCCGCGCCCCGCCACGGCCGGCAGCGTGCCGGCCGGCATCGTCTGGGGCGCGCTGTCGGGCTTCACCTCGACCGTCTGCCAGGCCGGCGGACCGCCCTACCAGATGTACGTCCTGTCGCAGAAGCTGCCGAAGATGCTGTTCGTCGGCACGACCGCGGTGTTCTTCGGCTCGCTCAACGCGCTGAAGGTCGTGCCCTACGTGGCGCTCGGCCAGTTCTCGCTGAAGGGGCTCGGCACCTCGCTCGTCCTGATGCCGCTCGCGCTCGCGGCCAACCAGCTCGGCTTCTTCCTGGTGCGGCGCATCTCGCAGGAGCTGTTCTACCGCCTGACGCTGATCTTGATGCTCGTCATCTCCATCGAGCTGACGCGCGAGGGCGTGCTGCAGCTCTGGCATTGATGACAGAAGCGGAATTGCCCGCTAATTTTTCGTCAGGGGGGACCACCCGATGGCGAAAACGCCCTACGACGTCGATCTCGATCGCAACCCGGCCAATTTCCAGCCGCTGACGCCGCTCGGCTTCCTCGAGCGCGCGGCGAGCGTTTTCCCGCGGCACGCGGCCATCATCCACGGCAGGCTGACGCGGACCTACGCCGACTTCTACGCGCGCTCCCGTCGCCTCGCCTCGGCGCTCGCACAGCGCGGCATCGGCCGCGGCGACACCGTCTCGGCGATGCTCGCCAACACGCCGGCCATGCTCGAGTGCCACTACGGCGTGCCGATGTGCAAGGCCGTGCTCAACACGCTCAACACGCGGCTCGACGCCGCCATCATCGCCTTCTCGCTCGACCACGCCGGCACGAAAGTCCTCATCACCGACCGCGAATATTCGAAGATCGTCAAGGAGGCGCTGGCGCTCGCCAAGGTGAAGCCGCTGATCATCGACTATGACGACCCGGAATATGCGGGCCCCGGCGAGCGGCTCGGCGACATCGAGTACGAGGACTTCATCGCGCAGGGCGACCCCGACTACGCCTGGTCCATGCCCGACGACGAGTGGGATGCGATCGCGCTCAATTACACGAGCGGCACCACCGGCGACCCGAAGGGCGTCGTCTATCACCATCGCGGCGCGCATCTGCTCGCCGTCGGCAACGTCGTTACCTGCGCCATGCGCAAGCATCCGGTGTACCTGTGGACACTGCCGATGTTCCATTGCAACGGCTGGTGCTTTCCGTGGTCGATCTCGGTCGCTGCCGGCACGCATGTCTGCCTGCGCTACGTGCGCGCGGCGGCGATGTACGACGCGATTCACCTCCACAAAGTGACGCATCTGTGCGGCGCGCCGATCGTGATGGCGACCCTGCTCAACGCGCCCGACGCCGAGAAGAAGCCGCTGCCGCACGTGGTCGAGTTCTTCACCGCCGCCGCGCCGCCGCCGGAAGCCGTGCTCGCGGCCATGAAGGAGGCAGGCTTCAACGTCACGCACTTGTACGGGCTGACCGAATGCTACGGCCCGGCGGTGGTCAACGACTGGCACAACGACTGGAACGCCCTTCCCGCCTCCGAGCAGGCGGTGAAGAAGGCGCGGCAGGGCGTGCGCTACGGCGCGCTCGAAGGGCTCGACGTGCTCGACCCCGAGACGATGACCCCCGTCCCGCGCGACGGCGAGACGCTCGGCGAGGTCATGATGCGCGGCAACGTCGTGATGAAGGGCTACCTCAAGAACAGGAAATCGACCGATGCGGCCTTCGCCGGCGGCTGGTTCCACACCGGCGATCTCGGCGTGATGCATGCCGACGGCTACATCCAGCTCAAGGACCGCTCCAAGGACATCATCATCTCCGGCGGCGAGAACATCTCGTCCATCGAAGTGGAGGACGCGTTGTACAAGCATCCGGCGGTGATGGCGGTCGCGGTCGTCGCCAAGCCCGACGACAAATGGGGCGAGACGCCTTGCGCCTTCGTCGAATTGAAGGAAGGCGCCAGCGCGACGCCGGAGGAACTGACGCAGTGGTGCAGGAAGCACCTCGCCGGCTACAAGGTGCCGCGCACGATCGTGTTCGCCGACATTCCGAAGACGAGCACGGGCAAAATCCAGAAGTTCAAATTGCGCGAAATGGCGAAGGCGGTGTGAGGGCGGTCAGGCACTGCGACAGTCGCAGACGTGCCGACCTCCACACCGCCGCTCGACCTGCCGGCTAGCGCGCTTCGAACGGCTTCTCGCGATCGAGCCGCTGCTTGGCTTCGCGCGCGATGCTGAGATCGAACAGGTCGGCCTCTGCCACCTTCTTCTCGACCAGATGGAAGTAATCGGCCCAGTAGTCCTGCTGCGCCATCACCGATTTCACGTTCGGGATGCCGTCCTCGTTGCTGTACGACCAATGAGGCGCGATGGCGCGGACCAGCTCGGGCTTCTGCAGGGCCGTGCGCTTGGCGAGGATATCGACGATGTCCGGGTGCTTGTCGGGCGCCGTGATCGCCGCATTGAATTCCTTGACCCCTTGCAGGTAAGCCATCGCGAAGCGAACGAGGACGTCGCGATGCTGCTGGATGAACTGCTTGCGGGCGGCGTAAAGGCCGACGGCGCCGTCCGGATCGATTTCGTCGTCGACCGCGACGATCGGGCCCCATTTGTTGTTCTGGGCGAAGAACCCGAACTGATAGGCGAGATCGGTCGCATCGACCTGCTTCTGCCCGAGCATCTTCATCAAATCGGGCTGCGGAACGTTGGTGATCCACTGCACGTCCTTGCGAGGATCGAGACCCGCCTTCTGGAGCCCGCGCGCGAACAGATATTGATTGATGCTGCCGGTGGCGCCCAGGCCGATCCGCTTACCCTTGAGCTTGGCGAAATCGGCCAGCGACTTCACCCCGGCATCATGCAGCTCCTGGGTGACATTGATCGCCGTGTAGCCGAAGCCGCGCTTGTTGTTGCCGCGGTCCAGGATGAAGACGACCGGCGCGCCTTTGGCGATGCTGTTGAACAGGCCCGCATTCGGCGTCATGAACGAGATGTCGAGCTCGCCCGAGATCAATGACGGCACGGCCATCGCGCCGTCGATGAACATCTTGGGCTGCACGTCGACGTCGAGCTTCTTGAAGTAGCCCTTCGCCTCGGCGACATAGTAGCCGCCGCCGGTGATGAAAGGCCCCTCCCCGACGCGGACCACATCGGCAGCCTGCGCCGCCATGGAGGTCGTCGCGACGACCGACATCGCCCAGAGAACCATCAGCCCGGTTCGCAATCTCATGACATCACCTCTTGAAGCGCCGTTCAGTGCTGTCCATCGGCCCATGGCGCGACAAGCCGATCCAACCACTTCTGCAGGCCGGTGAGCACCGCGCCGAACACCGCAAGCGCGATGAGCGCGGCGAACACCTTTTCGGTCTCCATGACCTGGCCGGCATGGACGAGCAGATAGCCCATGCCGCTGTCACTCGAACCGCCGATCATTTCAGCGGCGACAACCATGATGATGGTCACGCCCATTCCAAGATGCAGCCCGGAGAAGATGCCGGGCAGCGAAGCCGGGATGACGACCTTGATCTGCCGCTGATGCGGGCTGGCGCCGAGGTCCTTTGCGGCCTTGATCAGGCCGGTGTCGACCTGCCGGATCGCGGCAAAGGTACTGATGACGACTGGAAAGAAGGCGGTCACGGCGCTGATCACGATCTTGTACGACTCGCCGGTGCCCAGCCAGATGATCAAGAGCGGAATGAGCGAGATCTTGGGCAATGGATAGAGCGCCCCGATCCAGGGATCGACAATCCGGGCCGCCAACGGCGACATGCCCATGACGACGCCGACAAGGATCCCGCTGGAGGCGGCCACCAGGAAGCCGACCATGATCCGCACGAACGTGACCCCGAGGTGGTAGGGCAACGAGCCATCCAGCAGCATCGCCACCAGATAACGCAGGATCGAGCTCGGCGCCGGAAGATAGATCGGCTGGATGCCGTTCAGCCGAACCAGCACTTCCCACAGCACCAGCACCGCGGCGATGACGATGTAGGGCAACGCCGCCTGCACCAGCGCGACCGGCCGACTGCGCTTGGCGGCGACGGGCTGCATCCTAGTTCACCGCCTGCTCTTGCTGGCGCATCGCGCTCAGCACTTCCTCGCGAATGAGATGCAGAACACGATCATACAGACGGCCGAACTCAGGCGTGTTCACCATCTCCTGGGTGCGCGGGCGCGGAAGATCGACCGGGATGACATCCTTGATGCGGCCCGGCCGGGCCGTCATCACGACGATCTCGTCGCCGAGCAGGATCGCCTCGTCGATGGCGTGCGTGACAAAGAGGATCGTCTTCTTCGAGCGCTCGTAAATGCGGATCAACTCTTCCTGCATGACGATCTTGGTCTGCGCGTCGAGCGCCGCGAACGGCTCATCCATCAGCAGAATGGGTCGCTCCATCACGAGCGCACGGGCAAGCGCGACGCGCTGGCGCATGCCGCCGGACAACTGGGCCGGCCGATGCCGCTCGAAGCCGCGCAGGCCGACCGACGCGATCATCGCGCGCGCCTTCTCGCGACGCTCGTCGCGCGCAATGCCATGCATTTCGAGACCGAAGGCGACGTTGTCGATCACGGTGCGCCACGGAAACAGGTTGAGGTTCTGCCAGACCATCACGGAACGGGAGCCGAGCGGTCGGTCGGCGGTGCTGCCGCTGTCGCGAACCGTGACCTTGCCGCTCGTGCACGGTTCGATGCCGCCGATGATCTGGATCATCGTGCTCTTGCCGCAGCCGCTCGGGCCGAGAATGCAGGTCACCCGCTCCGCGGGGAAACGATGAGTGACGCGGTCCAGTGCAAGGATCGTGTGTGGAGCATCGCCGAACGCCTGCACAAGGTCATCTACGGCAATCTCCATGATGTCACCTCACGCCGCGGGTCGTCGGCGTCGGCGGACCGGTGCTGCTGAGCGGACAAGGGACGTCATGGGACGACGGCGATCCCCTGGATTTCGATCAGGATGGAAGGATCGGCGAAGCCGGTCACCGTGATCGCCGCGCTCGCGGGGAAGTCCTTGCCGAATATCTCGGTGCGGATTTCCGTCATGCGGGTGGTGTGGCGGACGTCGATCAGAAAGACCGTCATGGTGACGAGATCGGCCAGCGACGCACCGGCCTCGGCCAATGTCTTCTCGATATTGCGGAAGGTCTGCCGGCACTGCGCATCGAAGTCGCCGGCAAATATGCGGCCGTCGTCGGCCTTCTGCCCGGTGTGTCCGGCGACATAGATCGTCTTCGCCGGCCCGGTGACGACGACGGCGGGCGAAAAGGCCCGCTGCTTCTGCCAGGTCCCGCGAACATAGGTCTTTTCCACGATCTGCTCCCTCGGCCGCCCGCCTCTTCGCAAATCGCTTTACGCATTGCGGCTGTCTGCTAAAAGAAATCATGACATCGAGTATCTTAATGTCAAGACATCGTCCGGCGCGGGCGTCATCCGCCCGACGGGCGCGGCCGGCGCCGGTGAGCGACTCGATCGCCGTGCTGCTGGATGAATGGCAGCGCGAGCGGCCGGACCTCGACCCGTCGCCGTTCGCGATCTTCGGCCGCATCTGGCGGCTCGGCGCGAACCTGTCGAACGAGATCGCCGAATGGCTGGCGCCGCTGGGGCTGAATTTCGAGTCGTTCAGCGTGATCGTCACGCTGCGCCGGTCCGGCGCGCCATACGAGCTCAACCCGACTGCGCTCTACCGCGAGTCGCTGATCTCGTCCGGAGCGATCACCAACCGGATCGACCGGGTCGAAGCGGCCGGCCTCGTGAAACGTCTTCCCGATCCGAAGGATCGCCGCGGAACGATCGTGCGCCTCACGCCGAAGGGGCGCGCGCTGGCGGACAAGGCGATCGCGCTCCACTTTCGAAAGCTGGCCGGCTGCATCTCCGGGATGGGCGCGAAGGACCAGGCCGCGCTCGCGGCGCTGCTCGCAAATCTGTTGCAGACGGTCGAGACGCGCGGAAAGCCGCCCGGCGCCCGCCGGCGCAAGCAGCGTCCTGTCGCTGCGTTTGGCGCCTGAGCGACTGCGCCTCAATGCTCTGCGGCGAAGTTCTGCGGGATTTTGCAGTGCGCGACGCGCGCCTTGCGCGTCGTCTCCGGCGTGTTGCGGCTGCGGCCGACGAAGCGCGGCACGCCATTGCTGATGACGGCGCCGACGCCGAGGATGTCGCCGTTGCGCAGTGCGGAGAAGCAATCGGCCTGCGAGCCGCCAAGGCAGGCATCGACCAGTACGAGATCGGCATCGCGGCCCGGCGCGATAATGCCGCTGTTCAGCCGGTAGACGCGCGCATTGTTGCCGGTCGCCATCGCGACCGCGATCTCCGGCGCGACGCCGGCGAGCGAGACGAGATGGCTCATCGTGTAGAGCATGCCGAGCGGCATGATGCCGCTGCCCGTCGGCGTGTCGGTCGCAATCAGCAAACGCTCGTTCTGCCCGGCCTCGGCGAGCAGCTTGGCGACCAGCAAGGTCGTGCGCAGGTTGCCGGCGGTGCACACCTGCATGGCGACCTTGGTTTCATTGACCAGGCGCGGGAAGTCGGCGTCCGGCATGGCGATCGGCCCGCCATTGACGTGATAGGAGACGTCCGGCCGGATCTTGATGAGGTGATCCGCCCAGATGCCCGTCGATCCGGGGATCGACGAGCCGCCGGTGTGCACCATCGAGACCATGCCGTGCGCGCGCGCCATCGCGACGTAAGGCGCGTAGTCGTATGGCGTCGCGAAATTGCCGAAGCCCGCCTTGGCGAGCCAGACGCCCTGCGCCTGCATCTCGGCGAAGTCGGCGTCGGTGAGGCCGGGCTCGAGGATGACCGAGCCCGCATGCACGCGCATGCCGCCGGGCCGGTAGGTGTCGAACGACTTGCGCGCGGCGATCGCCAGCGCCTTGACGCCGGCCGGATCGCGCGGGCGGCCCGGCACGTGCACCTCCGAGGCGCTGATCGCGGTCGTCACGCCGCCGTGCACGTAGCTTTCCAGGAAGCCGACCGTCTTCTGCCGCGGCGTGTAGTCGCCGAAGGTGATGTGGACATGCGAGTCGATGAGGCCGGGCATGACCATCATGCCGCCGGCGTCGATCGCGATATCGGCATCGTCCTTGCCGCCGGCGCCGACCGCGACGATCCTGCCGTCCTCCATGACGATGGCGTCGCCGTCCGTCACCGGCGCGGCGAGATCGCCGGTGAGGATCGTGCCGATATTGAAGACCGCGACTCTCATCGTCCGAACGCCTATTTTTTCGCCCGCGCGGCGACCTCGTCATGCGTCAGCCCGCCGACGCGGGCATTGATGCGTCCGCGATTGGCGATGCAGAAGATGACCGCGATCTCGTCCGGCATCGGCGCATCGGGCACAACGACGCTCATGCCGTCATAATGCGAGCGGACGTAGACGTCGCCCGTGTGGTTCATCGGAATGTCGATCAGGGTACCCGGCGCGCCCTTCTTGGTGAAGGAGGAAATCCACGCATCGCCGCCGCCGATCGCGTCGCGGATCGGATTGGCGAAGGCCGTCGTCAGCAGCGCGTTGGCATGCTCCTGCTCGCCGGCGACGCCGACCACGCCGCCCTTGCCGTAGCTCTGCACGGCGTGCGGACCGAACGCGGCGAGCGCCAATGCCGCCATCTCGCGTCCGAGCGCGACGCTCGCCTCGATCATCGGCCTGAGATCCTCGACATAGCGGCCGGCGTAGGGGTTCTCGACCACGGCGATCGCGGCGACGCGGCGCAAAGGCGGCGCGGCAGGCCGGCCGGCCTCCTCGTTGCGGACTTCGAGGATCGCGTAGCTGCGGCGGATCTTGATCTGCACGGAAGGCCCCGGCCGGATTGACGGGCCACGATCCTCGCCGATCGCCGGACAATCCGTCAATCGCCCCCGCCCCGACGCCGATCTCCCGCTACTGCCCGATCGGGCGGATCGAGCTCGTATCGTTCAGCATCTGATCGACCATCCGCTGATGGGCGCGCGTGCCGCTGGCCTGCTGGTTGGCGAGCCGCTTGCGGCAATCGTCGTATTGCGGCGAGCCGGGCTGCACGCCGGAGGCGCGGCAGTTCGCGTCGTCGGCGGCCACCCTGTCCTGCGCGGCCGCGGCCAGGTTCGCTTCACGCGTCGCGTCGTACTGCGCGCAGCCGGCGAGTAATGTCAGCATCATCAGGATCGTTGCAAACCGCATCGCCGGTTCTCCCGCGCTCCGTTCAACCCGTCGCCTGCGGCGCGCGGGCTTGAAGTGCCTCACCCTATACAGGACAATCGGCCGTCCAAAAACAAAAGACCGATACGGGGGAGACACGGATCATGCTCACGAAGCGGATGTTCCTGACCGGCGCGACGTCGCTCGCCGCCGCGGCTGCGCTCCCCGGCGCCTCGGCACAGACGCCCTATCCGAGCCGCACGATCCGCATCATCGTCGGCTACGCCGCCGGCGGCGGCGTCGATATCGTGGCGCGCCTCCTCGGCGATCCGATGAGCCGCGCGCTGCACCAGACGATCATCGTCGAGAACCGGCCGGGCGCGAGCGCGATGATCGCGTCGAACACGGTCGCAAAGGCTGATCCCGACGGCTACACGCTGCTGGCGGCCGCCTCCGGCGAGGTCGCGATCAACCAGCACATCTTCAAGACGATGACCTACGATCCCGACAAGGATCTCACGCCGTTCGCGCTGGTCGGCATCGTCCCCTGCGTCGTCGTGGTGAACGAGCAGACGCCGGTGCACAATCCCAGGGAACTCATCGCCTATGCGCGCGCCAATCCGGGCAAGCTGTCGTTCTCCTCGTCCGGTGTCGGCAATCCGCAGCAGCTCGCCGGCGAGCTCATGAACTCGATGGCCGGCATCAAGGTGCTGCACGTTCCCTATCGCGGCTCGGCGCCGGCCGTCACCGACGTCGCCGGCGGCGTCGTGACGATGAGCTTCTCGAGCCTCGCGGCGGCGCTGCCGCTGATCAAGGCGGGCAAGCTGCGCGCCGTCGCGGTGACGTCGAAGGAGCGCATGCCGCAACTGCCCGACGTCGAGCCGCTGAGCTCAGGCGATCCGAAGCTCGCCGGTTACGAGCTGCTGAACTGGTTCGGCCTGTTCG
>Ga0068855_100012874_pt1 | contig 10092 bp, 8 predicted proteins | sample KBSCornC52_FD_66592 | JGI IMG/M metagenome (GOLD analysis project Ga0068855, IMG submission 66592) | Corn rhizosphere microbial communities from Kellogg Biological Station, Michigan, USA - KBS Corn C5-2 | ecosystem: Host-associated > Plants > Roots > Rhizosphere > Soil ... | reverse complement strand
GTATTGATACTTTAAGAGCGAAGGATGAATACCTTTGCAGCGAAGGATGAATACCTTATCCATGCCTTTGCACGAAGGATGAATGCTTTATCTATACCCTAACTGGAGAAGAGATATCCTTTGTCTATGCTTACAAGAGGAAGGAAGAAGACTTCGACTGTGAAGCTCATAAATTCTGTCCGGGTTTTTGCATGCCCCTGAATTGTTCTTCAGCTCCTTTCATGATTTGATTTTCCACATTTGCTTCTGACTCAAGATCCGTTACACTTGACGTACCTCTACTTCTTACTGATGCGATATATGTCTCCATCATCAGTTATTGCGTACAGCATATTGTCCAAATAGGTTACATCGCGAAAGCGCTGATCTTTATCAGTAAGCAATCTTTCCTCACCAACTATCTTATTGTTCTTAATTACGAGCCTGTCAAGATGCTGTCCGCTAAGCGCCGCAACAAATAAATTATTTTTCCATTCTGGGATAGCATCACCCTTGTAAAAACAAATACCGCATGGTGATATTACAGGATCCCAATAATAAACAGGCTGTTCCATTCCCTCTTTCTGCTGAATGCCTTCCCCCACCTTTTCGCCGCTATATTCTATACCATAAGTAATTACTGGCCAGCCATAATTTTTGCCCGGGTGTATAATATTTATTTCATCACCTCCTCTCGGACCAAATTCCGCTTCCCATAATTCGCCTGTTTCAGGATCTATGTCAAGCCCATCAGGATTGCGATGTCCATATGAAAATATTTCGGGCTTTACGCCGGCTTTGTTGAGAAAAGGATTGCCTTGTGCCGGTTTGCCATCGGTTGTTATTTTTACTATTTTCCCCAAATAGGAATCTAATTGTTGAGCCTGCACCCTGGCTTCAGCAATTGATTTTTCGCCGACACTTACAAACAGGTTTCCGTCTTTATCAAATACCAGCCTTGAACCATATTGTAAGGTACTGTTTGTAGCAGGTGTGGCACGAAATATTACAGATACATTTTCCACTTTACCATCAGCCTCGTTTAATTTTCCTTTTGCCACAGCTGTTAAACTACCTGGTTGATCTTTTTCTGCATAGCTCCAATAAATCATTTTGTTGCTGGCAAAATTTGGGTCAAATGCCACATCAAGCAAACCACCCTGTCCTGCAAAAACCACATCAGGGAAACCTGTAATTTTTTTCACCAACTTCCCGTTTGAATCGTGAATTTCCATATATCCCGATTTTATGGTTACCATTAACCTTCCATCGGGCATGGCTACAATGGCAAAGGGAGAACCGAGCTTCTCTGCTATTTTTTCAACCTTGTATGGTGTGTTGGTTTTTACGCCGGCAATTCTTGTTTGCCCGCTGAATGCAGGTTTGTAATCACTGTTTGGCGATTTGGTCTCAACCGCTGGTAAATGGCTGGTATCAGTATTATTTTTTTCAGAAGGACTCGATCCATGATTTGCACAACTTGTTGTACAAACAAGCATCAGAATAAATGATGAAAACAGAATGTTTTTTGCTTGCATAATAATTTTATTAAAAAGTGAAATAATGATTTGTGGCCGTTTGAGATATAAAACACAACTATAATTATACCGAAAATTACTAATCTTTTGTATTATCTTAAAAGTTTTGCAGCACCCTCTGTTTATTTAGGTTCTGAAATAAGCTTTTGGAAAGTACCAGTTTGTGTAGAATTTCTGAACCTTTGGAAAGTTTAGCCCCTGTTGTAGTATTTTCTTAATGCTGCCGCAAACTTTCAGAATAATCAGCAAATTATACACTTATGTGAATAACTGTATTCAAAAAACAGATCTCCGAACAAATGGCTGCTTTAGATCGCGTCACCAAACAAGCCCTAAAATCGAGAGAATCCGCTAATCATTACTTAAAGGATCTTGGTCTTGTCAATGACAAAAGAGAAAAAGTACAGGTAATTAAAAAAGAAAGATAATTGCCACACCACAGACCATTCCAGATTCATTGGTTTCCATGTGATTACTTTTTCGACTTTAAAGTGCTAATCTTCTTATTTTTTAAAACTGTTTTTTCTGTTTCAGCAGTTTTAGTTTTTTCCTTAAATAATGCGTTCACATCAATAGAAGGTAAAATATAACGGCCATGGGGTGCATTGGCTGTAAGAGATGAAATAAAGCCTCTTAAACTGTTCAGGGCAATAGAAACTGCAGAATATTGTAATAGATTATCCTTATCTTCCTTGGAAAGGTTCGCTTCAGGTGATAATTTAAAAAAAGCAACACCTTCTGCAAAAATCGAATAACCGGGCAAAATAATCTTGCCATGGTTAATGGACACTTTAATAAACGACCTTGTTATTTTATCATCTTGTTCAGGTAACGCAAAATCAATATCCAATTCGTAAGAAGCAACTAATTTCTGAATATTTTCCTCACTTGAAGGAGTAATAAATTTAAAATTGCAATTTAAAATTGCAAAATCCAGTAAGACGAGAGGTGATAATTGTGCTTTCATTTATGCTACTTCCAATTTTCCTTTTGGTTTGAAAGTTGTCGACCGCGTTTTATTATAACCAGGATTTTTATAAACCCAATATCCTTCACTACCCATTAAGTTTTTCCTGATGGGGATAGCAGTATTATAAGCTTGCTCCACTTCGGATTTATAATTCCCTTTATTAGGTGCCACTTCAATTTGATAAGTAAAATCGTAAGCATCCTGCAATTTTGCAAGGGTTAACAAGCTTATCAGTTTGTCGCCCTGGAATAATTGGGTTATAAAACTGGCAGAAGTACCAATTGCCTTAGCCAAATCTTTTTTTCTCACCGGTTTACCATCATTAAGTTTTTCCAGTTCACTCAAAAAACGAAACATCATCATCCTGGCTTCATGTGCTAATTCTTCTTCTTTTGATGAAAACCTGAATAAACTTTCAAAGCCCGGTTCTACTTTAAACTTTTCATTGAATTTCATAAATAAACCCTCTTACTTTTTGAATAATATTTTTTTGTTTTCTGGTATACATGTTGTTATGCCAATATTTTCTTTTCAAGCGAAATTAAGCTATAGGTTAATTTATTGCAACTTTATTTTACCTGCAACTAATGCTGGAACAACACCTGTTTTTCAATGGAAAAAGAATGGCATAAATGTAGGTTCAAACAGCAGCACTTATAGTGATAACAACTTTATAAACCGCGATAGTGTTCGTGTCACTCTTATCAGTAATGCCACTTGTGCAATTCCTTCGTCAGTAAAAAGTAACGTTGTAGTGGTTATGGTTGCTCCTTTATCCACAGCCACAATTCAAATTAGTGGCGTTACTCTCGTTTCTCCAGGAACATTCTCCACAATTGCCTCCCCACAATAACTAATGGAGGAATAACGCCTGCATATCAATGGCAGGATAGCACCAGTGACCATTCATGGATGAATATAAACGCCGCAATATTACCAACGTTAAATTATAAACCATCAAATAGGTGACAAACTCAGATGTATGTTATCTATTAGCAATATTTGTATTATTGTTCCGGTTCGGGGACATGTGCCTTGGATTTATAAATTTGCCAAATCTCATTTTGCTTAAAAATGATGAGAATACTGACGATGGAAGAGACCTTTTATCCAATTCCTGTAAGTCATTTCGAACTTTATCTCTCCTTTTCCGTGTGCTCCAATTACTTTCCAGCCTGCTTTCTTATAAAATGTTTCTGCTCTGGTATTTGGTGCAGTTCCTAACCAAACCGTTTTGTTTGTTTGACTAAAATACCAGTCAAGCATTTTGTCGTGCAACTGTCTTCCAATACCCTGTTTGTCAAAATCAGGGTGAACGAATAATGCCCAAATGTTATTGTCTTGAAGGTCTGCAATTGAAAATCCAATAATTCGCCTTTCCTTCTCGCAAACCCAACCCTTTCCTCTTTCTGTTATAAATATTCTACAATCTTCATCAGTTACAAGATTAGGATCTGATAATGTATTTTCCTTTACTGCATTTCTTACAACCTGTATTTGTTTAATATCGTCAATATTTGCTTCTCTTATCCTCATCCTTTGTTTATTAAATTTTGCCGGACTCTGTTCCCCTGCTGATCAAAGTCTTCATGTGGAACAATTTCAGGTCGGTTATTTCTTGTTCTTGTAAAAACAGTTGTCGGAATACTCCCTTCACTAAAGTCGTAATCAGATAAGTCATTACTTAACCAACCAAAATATTTCGCTTCGTGATTTTCATTATTAAAATTTCCCGAATAATCGTGGAAACTTTTGTCACTCAAAGAAACCCAAAGTCCATATTCAAGATCCTGTGATAAAAATACTATTAAATCTTGTACTATGTTACACTAAACAATACTACAAAAAAACCACTACCCCTACAACACTATTTACAGTAATACATTTAATACAAACATTCTGGAATTAATCCATCAGCTCTTTCAGCTTTGCAGTCAGCTTTTCTCCAAAGATATTTTTGGCGATGATGGTGCCGTTTTTATCTAATAAAACGTTGGATGGAATGGCTTTAATTCCGTATTCCGCAGAAGTGGCATTTTTCCAGCCCTGCAAATCAGAAACCTGGATCCAGTCGAGATGATCATCAGCGATCGCTTTTAGCCAACGGTCTTTTTTGGTATCATAAGAAACGCCAAAGACAGTAAAGCCTTTGTCTTTAAATTGATTGAAAGCCGCGACAACATTGGGATTCTCACGGCGGCAGGGGCCACACCAGCTTGCCCAAAAATCAACCAGTACATATTTTCCTTTCAAGGATGAGAGGCTTAATTCTGAACTGTCGGGAGTGTACTGAATAATTTCCGGGGCGCTTTTGCCAATCGCTACTTTTGCATAAGTGTCGATCATTTTTTTGATCTCTCTCCCCTTCAATGAATTTTTTATTTTATCAGAAAGATTATTGTACAAGGGCTCAACATCACTTGCTTCTGCGTAATATCCAAAGTTTTCAAGAATGGCCATCGCACCGCGCATTGAATTGGGATCTTCTTTTACAAATGCTGCCACCACTTTTCTTTTTGCCGCAAGAATGTCAAAATCCACCTGGTCGAGACTGTCCATCACACGGCGGTTTTTTTCTTTATAAGCCGCTTCATATAATTTGCTGTTGGCCGCTTCCCATTTACTCACCGCTTTCATTCTTTGTTTCAACAACTGATCATCAGAATTGACAGGCGATCCTTTTACCATTAATAATTTCAATGAATCACCACGCCCTAAAACTTGCATTTTTGTTGGCTCTACATAAAAAGTAAAATAATCCTCTTTTCTTTCCGGCATGGTAAGCGAAGCAAAATAAGGTGATGAAACGAAACCCGTAAATTGGAACTTACCGTGTTTAATTATGGCAGAATCTTTAAAGGTCTCCCCTTCTTTATAGATCTTCAGAAAGATGGTACCGCTTTTTATTTTTTCAAGATTCCCATTGATCACAAAAGAAGAATCCTGTGCGTTTGCCTGAGAAGTAAATAATAAAATGACAGCAAGAATGGAAATAATTCTTTTCATTGAAAATTGTTTGCAGGCGAAGATAAGGATTTGATGAAAAGTGTTGAAAGAAGAGTTTAGAAAGGCGTTTAGAGGGTTTAGAGGGTTTCAAAATTGTATATCTTCATCGCTCATTTTCAATAATTAAATGTCATTTTATTCCAACCTTATTTCAAATAAAAAAACTATAACTAATTTTATCGCTTTCATTTAAATTGAAAGAAATCATGAGAATCAAACCGGTTACCTTAAGTGCTTTTATACTATTTTCATTGTATCATCCAGACAAATTAACTGCCCAAAATACACCGGTCAAACAATTACAATTAACCCAGTTTGATTTGCAGTCTTCGGCTGTTGTCCCTGAATCCGGCGCAGCACTCTCAACTGCTTCCTATCAATCTAATATTTATTGGTTCCCGGTTAAAGTCCCATCAACGGTTCTGACAGGTCTGGTTCAAAATAAAGTGTATCCTGATCCATACATTGGCATGAATAATATGCTCATTCCTGACGCCTCAGATTCTTTCAATCACCAATATCATTTGGAGCAGTACAGCCATCTACCCAACCAGCCGAATCCGTGGAAAAAACCTTACTGGTATAGAACCACTTTTAGCGTTCCGCAAAGCGATAAAGGCAAACATTTTCAGCTTATCTTTAAAGGAATTAATTACCGCGCAGAGGTTTGGGTAAATGGAAAACGCATCGCCGATTCTTCTGAAATGGCGGGAATGTTTGCACAATATTCTCTGGACGTCAGCAAAGTGATCCAGGCAGGAAATACCAATGTTCTTGCAGTGAAAATTTATCCTTTGGATTACCCGGGATTGCCTGCAACGCCACAATTAAAAGCATTGGGTGATTTCTTTCCAAACGGCGGCCCAACAGGAGATATAGGGAAAAATGTAACCATGCTTTGTTCAGTTGGCTGGGATTGGATGCCTGCTGTTCGCGATAGAAATATGGGCATCTGGCAACCGGTTTTTTTGCGCACTTCAGGAAGTGTAGTGATTCAAGATCCACAGATCAGGACAGAATTTCCTAATGGTTCTGATACCAATGTTGCGCATCTTTCTTTGAATCTTTCTTTAAATAATTTTACGGGTGCCTGGCAAAACGGTCTTTTGAAAATAACGATTAGCCCGGAAAATTTTTCCGGAAAGCCATTCACGGTAAATCAAAAAATATCCATTGAAGCCAACCGTTCAAAGATTTTTAATTTATCATCTGAAAATTTCAAAGAATTCATCATTCAAAATCCTCATTTATGGTGGCCGAACGGTTATGGTCAACCTAATTTATACAGGATCCAATTGCGATATGATGATGGAAAACAGATAACTGATGACACTTCTTTTGTTTTTGGTATCCGAACGGTTAGTTCAAAAGTTGAAATGGTAAATGGCTGGCCAAGAAGAGATTTTTATGTGAACGGCCGCAGGGTTCATTTAACCGGCGGCGCATGGGTTCCGGATATGATGCTGAACAGGGATTCTGTAAGATATGATTATGAATTGCATCTATGCAAAAACGCCAACATTAATCTCGTTCGCATCTGGGGCGGTGGCATTGCTCCGCCTGATATGTTTTTTGAGGCTGCTGATAAATATGGCTTATTGGTTTGGCAGGATTTCTGGATCACAGGTGATACACAAGGTGAGTTCAAAGGGTCTCCTGACTGGCCTTTGGAGGCAAATGTGTTTATCAAAAATATGATCAGCACGATTTACAGGATCCGGAATCATCCCAGTTTGTTAGTGTGGACGGGAGGCAACGAAGGACATGCAAGAAAAGAGCTGTATGATGCGATGAGAGAAAATATTTCAACACTGGATGGAACGCGGCCATTCATTCCAAGTTCGTCTGGTTTTGCAAAAATGCCGGAAGGATGGCAAGGTTCGTGGCCTGATGATCAGCCCTCAGGAGTTTATAGCGGCGGCCCTTATTCATGGCAGGATCCGGCGCATTATTTTCAGTTGGTAAACCGCGGCAGAGACTGGGTTTTCAAAGATGAAACAGGAATTCCTTCGCAACCGCCTTACGAAACTCTGCCTTTGATCATCAATAATCTTGTTGCTGATTCTACTCTGCCTTTTCCATTGAACAATACCTGGGGTTATCATGATGCATGTGTCGGAAACGGGCATTACGATACTTATTACAATGCGATGAAAGAAAGGTATGGCGCACCAACAAGCATGAAAGATTTTTCTGACAAAATGCAACTCGTAAATGCTAACGGTTACCGCGGCATCTTTGAAGCAGCAGGTCATAAATTAAATGAAACCGGCGGCGTAATGTTGTGGAAATTAAATGCTGCCTTACCAAGTGTCATCTGGCAGGTTTATGACTGGTATCTCAATCCTAATGCGGGATATTATTTTATGCAAAGGGCGTGTGAGCCGGTTCATATTCAACTGAATTTAGATGACTCTGTTGTTGCAGTTATCAACCGTACTTATAAAGTTCAAAACAATCTTTCTGCAGAAATAAAAGTGTATGATCTCAATAGCAAGTTATTATTCAACCAAAATAAATTAATCAATTTATCTGCAACTGATGTAAAAGAATCAGTTTCTTTAGCAAATATTTTATCAAAAGAAAAAGGAATTTCCTTTGTGGTTCTCGATCTTAAAACCGCCGGCGCAAAAACCATTTCACATAACGTTTACTGGTTTTCACCGGAACATAATTTTAAGGCTTTAAAAGGAATGAATCCTGCCGACGTGACTGTTAAAATATTAAAAACTGGACAGGGCAAAAATGAAACTACATTCACCTTTCAATTCACCAATACAAGTGATAAACTCGCATTTTTTATCAATCCCCAGATCACTGAAAATGGGATAGAAATATTACCCTCTTTCTGGACTGATAATTATTTTTCTTTATCACCAAATGAATCAACCAAGGTAAATGTCAGTGTTCCAAATGCAAAATTAAAAGATGCAAAACCGCATCTCGCTGTGAGTGCCTGGAATGTAGAGAAAGAAATCATCACGCTGGAATAATAGCTTAATCCGGTTTCACATAAAATTCCTTTGCGCGGATACTCTCTTCTTTTGCCGCTTCGGGCTGATTCAATCTGCGCAGCAATTTCGCCATGTCCTGGTGGCATTTTCCTGCTACATAAGAATCGGGAAATGACTTGGCAGAAGTTGAAAGCAGTTCATAAGCCTGGCGCAATTTATTGGTATCCTTACTGTTCATTAGCTTCTGCCCTTTTATAAAGTCATTGTGCCAATTGAGCGCTACTGCATTCATCCTGTCTGCTTCTTCAAAAACAGCGAACGGAGCTAATTGTAATGGTATTTGTTTTGCTTTAATAACCGGAACGGGTTGCTTAAAAAACGATTCCAAAGCGATTGTATAAGCCTCTGCCTCACGGGAATTATAATCTTCCTGCTTCAACTTTTTTTCCTCAGCGGGATTGGTAAAGAATGAAGCTTCGGCAAGCACTCCCGGAATGCCATACGTATTTCTCAAAACACCTGCGCCGGCTTTAGGAAAGATCGTATAATCAGAATTCAAACTTTCAGGAGTTTTCTTTTTATAAAAATACTTTTGAAATGAGTTTGCCAGCTTTTTGCCTAATGCAACACTGGCAAGATTTTCCGAGACTGCTCCATGAAAATAAATGATCGGAAAATCCACCGTGGAATCTGCCGTTGCATTGTGATGGATAGAAATAAATGCATCTGCATTGGCTTCTTTTGCAATTTTCGCTCTTTCATTTATGGGCACAAAGACGTCATCGGTTCTTGTCATAGCCACTTTTGCGCCTTTTTCTTCCAGCTTCTTTTTTAATAATTTCGCCACCCGCAAATTGATCCATTCTTCTCTTTCACCTGTTGGTCCTTTCCTGTATTGATCCGTTGAAGCGGTGCCTCCATGACCTGCATCGATACAAATTATTTTTCCATTTAAAGAAGAAGTATTTTGTTTCACTTCCAGTTTTCTTTCAAGAAACTCAGCGGTTGCACTATCCATTTTCAGCATGTTGGAATATTTCATCCAATGATGCGTTTCATCAGGAACCACCAGGCTTTCAAAAGGAAATCCTTTTTCCTGGAATCTTGTTACAAGATCAATACTTTGGGAAAAAGGAACATTACCATCATCATCACCGGAAATAACGAGCACCGGTGATGTCCAGCTATTCAGATAAGCCACAGGTGATGATTCCCAGATCAGTTTCTTTGCCAGTTCAACATCGGGTGCCTGTTCGCCTTTTTCGTCCGGAAGGTCATGCATAAAATTATGCATTCCCGAAATGTCCACACCTGCCGAGAAGAGTTTCGAATCATGAGCCAGCGCAAGGGCCGTCAGAAAGCCACCATAAGACCCGCCATAAATGCCGATTCTTTTTGGATCAATATTCTTTTGGGAAGCAAGCCACTCCCCTGCTGCTTTGATATCTTTATATTCTGCCGCTCCATAGATCCGCGAATGTGCAGGATTCTGAAACTCGTAGCCATAACCAATTCCGAGGCGATAATTCACGGATAGTACCACGAATCCTTTACTGACTAAATACTGGTTAAGTGCGTAAGTGTTCGCATAATAATCCATATAATGCCAGCCTAATAACATCTGCCGCTGCGGACCGCCATGCAC
>Ga0068855_100012872_pt1 | contig 10094 bp, 10 predicted proteins | sample KBSCornC52_FD_66592 | JGI IMG/M metagenome (GOLD analysis project Ga0068855, IMG submission 66592) | Corn rhizosphere microbial communities from Kellogg Biological Station, Michigan, USA - KBS Corn C5-2 | ecosystem: Host-associated > Plants > Roots > Rhizosphere > Soil ... | reverse complement strand
CGATGAGGCCGTTCGCGATATCGAGAACACGCGCTTTCTGGTGAGGGAAATAAATAACCTCTGTCGCCATTCCTTTCTCGCCTTTTGAGTGGATGGCGGCTGCGCCATCGGCGAATGATTTCTTGACGAACGCCACGATTTCAGCCTTGGACTTGAATTGATCGCGCTTGGGATCTACATCTGCCGCAGGCTTCTTGCCCAAGACGGTATTGGTGAAGAAGTAGGTTGAACCCGCCGCGTGCGGCAGCTGCTCAGCGAAGCTCCGTTGCGCGGGTGTCGGCTTGAAGTCATATTTGTCTTCGGGAAAATCTTCGGCCATCACCGTCAGCTTGCGCCCAATCTCATTCCAGGAGTCGAGCACGACTTTCATTTCCGAATCGGCAGGTTTGACGGCTGCATCTTCCTTCATCCCGTCCTGGGCATCGGCGGGAAACGCGAATGCCAGCAAGACAATAGCGAGAAACGGAATCCCCTTGATTTCTTTCTCCTCGGTTGAAAAAAGCGCAGATCTGGAGCTTTTCAGCAAGCTGATTCAGGGTTGGGGCGAGCCGGGGCGATCGGAAACTCGTTTTGGTGTGAGCCACCACAGGGCTAGCGCAGGCTCATCGCTCGTTTGCTACGCACTCCCTCTTCGATTGTGAAACCGTACTGCTGCATATATTCGTAATTGCTTTCGAGCAAGAGTTCTGGGTCAAGGCCATACGCCTGGAGCGAATAGCTGTGACGCCCGTATTTCCCTTGACGATTGTTGTCGAGGTACGCGCGCATTCGTTGCTCGAACGCCGGCGTTACCTCAAGGTCGAACCATGAATAGATTCGTTTGACCATGGCGATTGGGTCAGCGAACAGCTCGTCATACATGCAGTCAAAAATGCGCCGTGACCTGTCCGGATTATCACGTCGATACTGAAGTGGCACCGAGAGATTGGGTTTCAAAATCTCCGAAACGATCTTTGCGAAACGATGCTTGTCGAAGAAACCGTCACAAGTAAAGGCGATGCACCACGATTCCATCAGGCGACATACCGACGGAAGGACGACGAGCGGGTTGCGGTGAGTCAGGACGATTCTGGCATCCTCGTATTCCTTTGCCATCCATGGGAAGGCTGGTGCATAGCCGGGAGCTTTGAGGACCCAGTGCGATTTCGCAGGTCGATAGGCATCGAGCATTGTGAAGAAGATGCGTTCGTAGCGAAGTACCGGAGCGTGGTAACGCCCTTGTTCCCAGACCTGTACATATTCTTCCCCGGCGTTTGGAGCATCCATTACCGGCACGCCGTTGTGGGCCATCATGTAAATGTACGACTCCTCAAACTCTGCAGCGCTCCACAAGTGAGATTCGGCAAGCTTTTCGAGGAAGCCCGGGGCAATGTCGGCCAGCAACTTGAGCGCATCGCCCGATCGCGCGATTCGCGGATCGCTCAAAGGATCGCCGTCCTGTGACATGGGCGGCACGGGGCTCTCCATCTCAAACGTGAAAGGTGACCGAGCGTCTGGATCTTCCGCCATGAGCCGCTGGAGCAACGTGCTGCCCGTTCTGGGCAAGCCGGTGATGATGAACGGAGCACGAAGTTTCCCGTGAGTTTGAATAAATGATTGATTCTCCGAGTAGAACGTCAGCACAGCACAACGAGCGGCAAGTTGTTTCGTCAGAATTTTCTTTATGAGCACTCGACCGATCCCAAGCAGATGCGGATTGCGGTCAATTCCCTGCACAAAGGAGACGAGGGCGGAACGGAGGCAAGTCAGTTCTTCTACCGTACCGAGGCACGCATCCATGGGATGTGCGCGGTCAAACGCAGCCAGCACAGCGCGCTCAATTGAGAGCGGTCCTGACTGCATCCGTACATGAACTGCGTTTAGCCACTCGACCGGTTTCAGCTTTGCCGAGTAACGGACATGATTGCTGGGAAATCGGGCCGTGTCTGGTGGATCCACCTGCGTAGCGGGTCTCTGAAAGTAGTTGTCTGATGTGAAAGGTCTTGTGTCCAACGCTTGATCTCTGAGACGCATCTTTTTATCCCTCGAAAAAACGGCGCAGCGATGAATAGGACTACTTGGGGATAGCGCTGGCCTACAGAATGGGGAGTGCGAAGATGCTAGACCCTTCGTGGTCCTTGACACAAGGAAAACTCGTCCGGGTCCAAAAACAGGTGTGGCGCTAGCTTGTGGGCGCGGATGTATCCGGAAGTTACCGGAGAATTGAAGTTTTGCCCGAAGCTTCGAGCCCATATCGTATTGCTGCTTCAAGTACAGGAAGGTTTATATCTTTTAGCTTTTTGAATTTGATGCAGTATCCGGTCACGCTCGCCTTTCCCAGCGTTTTCCCATACGTCCTGGCCAGGTATGTCTTGTCATCGATGCCAAGAACGTAGACGGAGATTCCGGTAGTGTTTGCGCTCAAGCCGACTTGATAGAACTCTCTTGTCGTTCCATCGGCATACTTCGTGGTGTACGAACCGTAGCCGATATTGGGGTTGGAGACAGTTTTGCCTTCGCTGTTTTTGCCATCCAGGAAGCGTAACTTGAATTTCGGCGACAGTTGGAGCAAGACACGGTGCAGATCTTGCACGTCGCTGCGTTTGGGTTCAGGCTGGCTGGCGATGTAATTCGCAATTTGTTCTTCTACGCTCATGCGAAGAATTGTAGGGTGGGCTGTTTGCTTTGGCCTTGCAAATCTCGCGTTGTTTCCTGCTCATATAAAGTCGCAGCACTCAGGGCTAAAGGCTGTTTCCAGTGTGGGTCAGCGCCGGTTTTTCGATTTTGGTCTTTCGAGTAACAGGCGGAAGTGTTGGCGGAGCTGGGCGACGGCGCTGTCGTAGGGATCGACGGAGCGATAGGAACGGGAGAGCATGACGCCGCCTTCCATGGTGACGAGGATGAAAGTGGCGAGGGCGTCTATGTCGGTGCCGCGTGGCAGGGATGATTTCATGTCGATGAGGCATTCGCGGACGGCCTGGATCCAGCCCTGGAAGTTTTGCGCGATGAGCTTGTGGGCGGGGGCGTTCTCGGGATCGACTTCGAGGGCGAGGCGTCCGAGGGGGCAGCCGAAGGTGCAGTTGGTCATGAGAATGCGCTCGCGATATCCGGCGAGGATGGCGAAGATGCGATCGAGTGGCTTGGGGGTGGTGGCAAAGGCGGGATCGACGACCATGGGGCGGAGCAGTTCGATGTACTGCTCGAGGACGGCGCGGAGGAGAGCCTCCTTGCTGTCGAAGAAGTGGTAGAAGCTGCCGGAGTTGACCTCGGCGTGGGCGAGCAGCTCGGACATGCTGGTGCCTGCGTATCCGCGCTCCCAGAAGAGGAAGCGGGCAGATTCGATGAGGCGATCGCGGGTTGCGGCGTTTTTGGGTGCGGCCATCCCTTTTCTCTTGACAGGAAGAATAGCGTCTGAGGTATATGTTAGTTGATCGTTCAACTAACTTCTATGGCAAAGACAAGAATCTTCTGGCTGATGCTGTTGATCAGCGTTGTTCCGGCGCGGTTTGCGTGGTCGCAGGCTGCAGAATCGAAGGCGGTCGCACCGCCGCAGCAGTTCGTGATCGAGGTCGAGGTGCCGGCGCCGGTGGGCGAGGTGTGGCATGCGTTTGCGACAAGCGAAGGACTGAGCACGTGGCTGTTTCCGAACGCGACGGTGGATTTGAAACCGGGGGGCGATTGGATTGTGCGGTTTCCCAGCGGAAGCACGGGCGGGGGAACGATTGTGAGTTTTGTGCCGGAGAAAGAATTGGTGATTGCGGCGATGGCTCCGGAGAAGTTTCCCACAGTGCGGGCGGAGCGGACGCGAGCGGTGTTCACGTTTGAGCCGCGCGGAAATGCGACGGTGGTGCGGCTGACGCAGTCGGGGTGGAAGAACGGGGATGAGTGGACGAGGGCTTATGAGTATCTGGTCGCGGGGAATGCGCAGCTAATGTCGACGCTGCACAAGAGGTTTGTGGAGGGACCAACGGATTGGGAGAAGGAGAAGTAGATTTGCAGAAAAGTTCGTGGATGGGCTGGGGCACTGGCTCCAGGCGCACGTTGGCGGAGTTAATGGAGTGTTTTGAACTGTTCTTAGTCTCTTAGCGAGTTAGCGGCGCTTCGCGCCATAGCGAGTTAGCAAGTTAGCGGGTGTGGACGAACAAGTGGCGAGTTGAGGGGGCGGATTGGGCTTTCAATCGTTGAATTATCTGGCGGTAATTGCGGCGGCGGTTTCGGCGTTTGTGATTGGCGGGTTGTGGTACTCGCCGGTGCTGCTGGGCGGGGCGTGGAAGTCGCGATGAACTGCGATGAATGGGGCACTGGGGCTGCGCATACGTTGTCGGAGTCAGGGGAGTGTTTTGAATCGTTCTTAGTCTGTTAGCGAGTTGGCGGCGCTTCGCGCCATAGCGAGTTAGCAAGTTAGCGGGTGTGAACGAACAAGTGGCGAGTTGAGGGGGCGGAATGGGTTTTCAATCATCGGAGTTAGGGGAGTGTTTTGAACTTTTCTTAGTCTCTTAGCGAGTTAGCGGCGCTTCGCGCCATAGCGAGTTAGCAAGTTAGCGGGTGGGGACGAATAAGTGGCGAGTTTGAGGAGGCGAGCTTGGGCTTTCAATCGTTGAATTATCTGGCGGTAGTTGCGGCGGCGGTTTCGGCGTTTTTGATTGGCGGGTTGTGGTATTCGCCGGTGCTGCTGGGCGGGGCGTGGAAGAAGGCGAACGGGTTTGGATCGGATGTTCCGGGCGCCGGGCCGAAGGTGTTTGCGCTGGCGCTGGTTTTGAGCCTGGTGATGGCGGTGAACCTGGCGATGTTTCTGAACGATCCGAAGACGACGCTAGCTTTTGGCGCGATGGCGGGATTTCTGGCGGGGTTTGGATGGGCGGCGATGGGGATTGGGATCGTGTCGCTGTTTGAGAGGCGGTCGCTGAGCTACGTGCTGATCAATGGCGGGTACTTGACGGTGGCACTGACGGTGATGGGAGTGATCCTGGGCGGGTGGCGGTAAATCCGCTCTAGACGGGTGGCATGGCGTCGACTACGGGGACGCCTTGTGGCGGGGTGAAGCGAAAGGTTGCGGGCGGGATGGGGGCGTTGGGTTGTTCGCCGGTGAAGGCGAAGCGGGTGATGACGCCATCGGTTTCCTGGATTTCGATGCCGGTGATGACGCCGTCAGGAGTGACGGTGAGCGTGAGGCGCTGGATGCGCTTCTCCTGATTGTGGGGGACTCCGGTGAGCGTGAAGGCGCCGTTGGCTGCTGGAGATGCGGCGAGGTGGTCGATTTCCTTTTCGAGCTGGGTGTGGCCGAGGAGGAAGCGCAGCGGGGAGCGGAGGTCGTCGAGCTTTTTGGCGGCGATGCGCTGGATCTGCGGGTCGCCCTTGGAGTAGAACCAGGCGTACTTGCCGTCGAGGAGAAAGAGCTTGCCGGGGGGATGGGAGTAGTCCCAGCGCATGCGGCCGGGTTTTTGCAGGAGGAGCGTGCCGGATTCGGAGCGGGTGCGACCGAGGCCTTCGTAGGATTCGGTGAACTGGGCCTGGAGGGAGTGGAGGTTGTTGTAGTGACGGTCGACGCGCTGGGCGAGGTCGTGAGGGGTGGGTTGCTGGGCGGAGATTGGGTGGACGAGTAGGAGAAAGGCGGCGAGGATGAGTGCCTTGCTTCCCACCCATTTCGCAAAATGCGCGAAATGCATGGGGCACCCGGTGACCGTGGATGGGCGAGCTTTGTCGTATCCCACCCTAAACGCAAAGAACGCGTTTAGGATGGGGCACCCGGCGACCATGGATGGGCGAGCTTTATCGTATCCCACCCTAAACGCAGAACCACCCCACTGACGAAGACCTGTCAGTGGGGACCCCGGAGACGCGTTTAGGATGGGGCACCCGGCTGTTTTCCGAGGGCCGGCATTCGGTACGGACTGAAGCCCGTAGCCTTCAGAGACGGGATTGGTCATTGCACCATCTGGGTGCAGTTGGTGCCGCCGGCGGGGTCGGCTTTGATGGAGCCGCCAGCTTCGACGCAGAATCCGCGGTCGCCAGTTTTGCCGACGGTGGCGGGAACGGCGGTGATGGTGTAGCTGGTGACGCGCTCGCTGTTATTCGCGGTGGATTTCACGCAATTGGTGATGTTGAAGATGTAGCCGTCCTTGATGCCGGTGGTGATCTGGCCATTCAGCAACTGGGCCGCGGTGGGGCTGGGCGGTCCGGCGGTGGCTTCTCCGGAGAGTGCCGGCAGGGCACATGCAAAGCCATTGGTCGGGTAATTTGTGGCGTACATCGACTCGGCCTGTTCGATGGTCTGGAGCGACTTCTGTGCGGAGACTTCGTTGGTGTGTTTGCGGATGGTGTTGGCCGTTGGGATGGCGATGAGCATGAGGATGACGATGATGGAGATAACGATGAGGAGTTCCATCAGGGTGAATCCGTCTTCGCGTGCGAAGGAGGAACGGGCGCGCGCGAGACGCTGCCTGGCAGATTTCAAAAACGTGCAGTTCATTTGGTTTCAGTCCTCTGAAGGCAGACGGAGAAAGCCGCCCACACGACAAATCCTACAACCTATGGACGCGGGAGGGGAAGCGTTCGCTCGGGGACCGAGCGAAGTTCAGAGTTCATAGTTCGTAGTTCACAGTTGCGTATGGCTCGGCGGGCTGTGACTGTGAACTACGAACTGAGAACTATGAACTGCGTTCAGCACACCAGGCGGTCGCGGGTTAGCTTGATGCCGTTGAGGCGGCCGAGGAGGGTGATGGCGATGCGGTCGGGGACGAAGAGGCGCTGGGCCATGGTCTGGATGTGTTCGGCGGTGACTGTCTCGATGCGCGCGATGATTTCGTCGGCGGTAAAGAACTTGTGGAAGTACATTTCCTGGCGGGCGAGGTTGGCCATGCGGGAGTTGGAGCTTTCTAGGCCCATGAGGATGTTTCCGCGCAGCTGATCTTTGCCGCGTTTGAGTTCTTCCTCGGAGAGCGGGACTTCTTTGAGGTTGCGGAACTCGGCCATGACAAGGTCGACTACTTCGAGAGCCTTACCGGCAGAGGTTCCGGCGTAAACGCATAGGGAGCCGGTGTCACTGTAGGGGCTGAGGTCAGAGTAGATGGCGTAGGCCATGCCGCGCTCTTCGCGAATGGTCTGAAAAAGACGCGAACTCATTCCGCCACCGAGGACGGTGTTGAGGATGAGAGTAGCGAAGCGGTTGTCGTCGGTGATGCGCGGCGCGGGGACTCCGAGGCAGAGCTGGACCTGTTCGAGGGCCTTTTTGTTCTGAAGGAGGATGCGTGCACTGGCCTGTGGAGTCTGCGATTCGTACGCGGGCTCACCGGGGAGCAGGGGCGCGAACTTCTGCGTGACGGCTTCGACGAACTGGTCGTGCTCGAGGTCTCCGGCGGCGGAGAAGACCATGTTTCCGGCGCGGAAAATTCCGGTGTGGTAGTCGAAGAGCTTCTGCTGATCGAGACGGCCGACGGTTTGCGTGGTGCCGAGAATCGGTTTGCCGAGCGGATGGTCTTTCCAGAAATTCTGCGTGAAGAGCTCGTGGACGAGGACGTCGGGATTGTCTTCGTCGATTTTGATTTCTTCGAGGATGACGCTGCGTTCGCGTTCGATTTCAGTGGAAGCAAACGTCGGATTGAGGACGAGGTCGGCTAGGACATCGAGAGCGATAGGGACGTGGTCGGCGAGGGATTTTACGTTGAAGCAGATGGTTTCTTTGCCGGTGAAGGCGTCAAGGTTGCCGCCGATGGAGTCCATTTCGCGAGCGATGTGCTGGGCGGAGCGGGATCGGGTGCCTTTGAAGACCATGTGCTCGACGAAGTGGGAGATCCCGTTGATCTCGGGAGCCTCACATCGGGAGCCGGATTTGATCCAGACACCCATGGCGACTGAACGGAGATGCTCCATGCGCTCGGTCAGAACAATGAGGCCGTTCGGCAATACAGTACGGCGGAGATTTCGCTGAGGTGTCATCGTTATTCAGTCGGACCTTGATTGTAGGCCAAGTGGACGCAGAACGGGTGCCCGAGCACCGGCCGTGGTTGAGAAAAAGTGGAGCGGTTTATGGAGAGATCGCGGAGGGCTGCAAGGGATATAGAAAAGCTCTATGCTGGGACCAGCCGTGACCGCAAACCCACAACTGTTCTCATTAGACGCTACAAACAGGGCTGGCGGCAGCCTGCGAACTTTTTTTGGCCTGAATGTTGCTGAACTGGGCGAGGCCCTGGGTGCGATGGGGGAGCCAAAGTGGCGTGGGCGCCAGGTGGCGGAGGCGATCTATCGCCAAAGGATTGTTGATGTTGAGGGGATAACCACGCTGTCAAAGGCGCTCAGGGAGAGGCTGACGGAGAGCGGCTGGCGAGTAGGGCGGCCGCGGATTGTGCAGGTGTTCACGTCAGCAGATGGGACGGAGCGATACCTGGTGCAGGGGCCGGCGGATGGGCTCACTGTGGAAACCGTGTGGATGCCCGAGGGGGATGGGGGCGAGACGGGAGACACGGTGGGGGAGGAGTCCGGTGGCGGCGCAGGGGAGAGGGCTGGGCGGAGTTGGGGGCGGGCAACGATCTGCGTTTCGAGCCAGGTGGGGTGCGCGGTGAATTGCCAGTTCTGCCTGACGGCGAAACTGGGGCTGCAGCGAAATTTGACGGCGGGGGAGATTGCGGGTCAGGTTGTGGCGGTGCTGGACCGGCAGGGCGTTGAAGTGGGGAAGGATCGCGTGAACCTGGTGTTCATGGGGATGGGTGAGCCGTTTCTGAACTACGACAATTTCATGGGCGCGGTGCGGCTGCTGGTGGAGGAGGTCGGGCTGAGTCCGCAGCGGATGACCGTGTCGACATCAGGGATTGTGTCGGGCATCGAGCGGTTCGCAGAAGAGCCACAGGAGATCAGGCCGAAACTGGCAATCAGTTTGAATGCGCCGAACGATATTGTTCGCAGCGAGGTGATGCCGATCAATCGCAAGTGGCCGATTGAGGCAGTTGTGGATGCGGTGCGCGGTGTGAGGCTGCGGGCGAAGGAGCGCGTGACGTTTGAGTACGTGCTGCTGGGCGGCGTGACGGATCAGCCGAAGCATGCGGCGGAAGTGGCGCGGCTGGTGCGGCGGACGGGGATGCCGGCGAAGGTGAATTTGATTGCGTGGAATCCGGGGCCGGGGATTGCGTATTCGACGCCATCAGAGGATGCCGTGGAGACGTTCAGGAGAGCGCTGGGGGCGGAGGGGATTCCGGTGTATCTGCGAAGGCCGCGGGGGCGGGACATTTATGCGGCTTGCGGGCAGTTGAAGAGGACGGTGGAAAGCAGGGAGTAGGGAGTAGGGAGTAGGGAATAGGGAATAGGGAATAGGGAATAGGGACATAGGGACATAGGGACATAGGGGCCAGAGGGACATAGGGGCATAGGGTGGGTGGTGTTCGATTTAACCGCGTGTTTGTGGCTGGGGTCGTTGCGCCGGTGGCCTCGGTTGTTCTGTACATGGTTGTGTATTCAGCGCTGACTTCGGCGAGTCGCGACGTGACGCGCGACTGGTTGTTTCGGCTGTGTGTGTCGACGTTGGCGATGTTGCTGCCGGGTATCTTTGTCATTGTTCTTGCGGTGAAGCAGTCGCGCCGGATGCGGCTCAATGTGCTCGCGAAGGTGGGTGTGGCGATCGCGGTGCTGGGAATGGGGCTCGCCGCACGGCCGTTGATGGATGGCATTCTACGGGGAAAGCAAGAGCGCAATATGGCCATTCATGATGTGGCTGCTCCCTTGTTTGAGACTGCAGATACCGAAGGGCACTCGTATCGTCTCAGAGATCAGAAGGGCAAGGTCGTGCTGATCAATCGCTGGGCTACGTGGTGTGGTCCGTGCCGGGTTGAGATGCCGGAACTCGAGCAGCTCTACAAAGACCGAAAGGAACAGGGCTTTGTGGTTTTTGGGCTTTCGGACGAGCAATTGGCGACGCAGAAGAGATACCTTTCGAAGATGCCAATTTCCTACCCAATGTTGACGATGAGCAGCGGAGTGCCTGAATTTTATCGCGACATCGTACATTTTCCAGCGAGCTTCCTGATAGATCGGGAGGGTCGTTTGCAGCCCGTTCCGGCCACCGAAGATCCGTTTGTAGGGATCAAGAGCGAGGTCGATCGGTTGCTTGGGCAAAGTAGCCGGAGCCA
>Ga0068855_100012870_pt1 | contig 10096 bp, 7 predicted proteins | sample KBSCornC52_FD_66592 | JGI IMG/M metagenome (GOLD analysis project Ga0068855, IMG submission 66592) | Corn rhizosphere microbial communities from Kellogg Biological Station, Michigan, USA - KBS Corn C5-2 | ecosystem: Host-associated > Plants > Roots > Rhizosphere > Soil ... | reverse complement strand
ATATTCGACCGAAAAAAGCTAACGCGTTCGTGCACATAATCAAACCCCACAATTACCAATTGCAAATCAGGTTTGCCGATGATTACCGGTAATTCATTCATTGGCGTTTGAATTATGGGTTGTTTTACAACGCCTTCTTTGAATAAATGATCCTTTGTTGTAAGCACATCAATAATACCTTTTAGCTTACGTTCTGTACTATATTTTGGACCGATGCCAATGAACTTTCTTAAAATTGCCATCATGTCACGCGGGTTAAGTTCCTCAACAAAAGTGAGCTTTGAAAAAACCTGCTTTCGCAACCGCTCATCTTCAAAGACCGATATAATTTCACTTATTTTCATGTCATTACACAGGCAGGCGAGTACCAGGCTTCCTCCCGAGTTACTGATGACCAGGTCAAATTGCTTTAACAAAGCGTGTCCGTTAATATCACCATAAATATCTTTAAGAACGCATGCCTGGATCAATGCCCAGGAACCGCCACCATCAAGGGAGAGAATTTTGTATGACATGATGTTTGATTTTTTGAAATGAATGTAATAACTGGAATTAGTATAATCTCTGATTTTTTTATAAACCAGTAAGTAGCTCCCATCTAATTATTTTTTACATCAGTATTGCTGGCTGTTGAGGGTTTTGGCCCACTGCCGCGCAGATTTGAAATTTTATTCAGGATATCAAACCAAAAAGGTGCGCCCAACATAATGGCCAGGATAGTGGCAAGCCATCCGGCTATATGCTTTACAGAGTAATCAGCGAAAGCGTTTAAATCTTTTACATTTGCGGCTTTCCAACCCAAAGGAAGGTTTAAAACCTGCAGGCTATCAAGATTGTTTTGTAGCTGAAGGGTTTGTGCTTTTAACCGGTTAATAGTTGCTGAGCTCCCCGGGTTATTAGCAGCGGCAGTTTTCAACACCGTATCCAATTGATTGTTATAGCTTTGAACGCTGTTCAATGCTGTGGTTGCAAGGTTTTTGCTTGCTGCCTGGTTATTATATAAGTATTTGCTGATTTCAATGCTATCGGTATTCAGGGAAATTACCATAATAACTGATACAATTATAGTTAAAGGCAGTGCTTTTGTACGCTTGAAGGTTCCTGTAAGGCGATCTGCATTTGTATTGTACCATGTTTCCAAACGATCACGAAAAAGCTGCAGCTCACTTTTAACGGATGTTGTAACAGTGGCGGTAATATTAGCAGGAAGTGAATTTAAAGCTAAAGCAGCCTGTGATGCCTCATTTGCAAACATCAAAATGGTTCTTTTCAATTCCCCTGAAATCAAAGTGGAGCTTTGAATGGCTGTAATATAACCGGCAAGGTTTGCAGGCGGAAGTTCTATGTTATTACCTGTGGTAGTTGATGGGGAAACGGTAATCTTATCTAAAAGAGCAGAGACAAAATTTTCAGGATCGATATAAGAAGTAGATTTTCCGCGTTTCGATAAAGCAGTAACCATACAATGATCCATAATTGACTGACCAACACTGATATTCAGCGGCTTACCAGCAGAATCCAGCGCCGGCAAATTAAATATTTGTTTTAACCAATCTTCAAGCAGCCCGGCCCTTGATTCAAAAATGGACAGGAACAGTTCAACAGCGGAACTGCAAATAATGATAAGCAGGAAATAAACAAATATTATTCCGATTACAAGATCTAAAATGGGGAAACTGCTCATAAAATAATTGTTTTGATGCATTTAATTGTCACTGCTATTGCCCGAATCTGTAGTAACACCGGATGAAGAATCGGAATTACCGGAAGAAGAATCAGAGTTGTCAGAAGAAGAATCAGAGTTTCCTGATGAAGAATCTGAACTGCCAGTTGAAGAGTCATTTGATCCGGAGGAATCAGAAGAACCGGGGGAATCTGAACTATCAGAAGATGAACTGCTGCCGGTACTTTCTGTACTTACAGGAAAATCAAAAGTACCAGCGCAATTGATTGGTGTGTCGGGCGCCGAAGGGCTGTAAATACAAGCTTCCAGTAAATAATCTTTAAACTCATTTGGAAAAGATCCAAAATGTACCACCGCTTTTACACTTTGGCCTGCATCCAATCCGGCATCCTGTTTAAAGTCCTGTTCAAAAGGAGGATTCTGATCGCCGCTTAAAGTAAAATGAACATAGAAAGGCCCGGAAGGCAATTTGCCCGTATTGGTTACATCTACACAAAAATCATACTCAACACCTTGCTTTGGAAAAGATTCATTAGTAGTTCCGCCATCGGGGCTTACATAAACGGGAATTTTCTCTGGAGTTTTTAATTGTGTATTATCGGTTTTTTTATCATTTCCCCCATCAGAGCCGGAATTATCGCCATCAGGCGAATAGAATTTTTGTATTTGTTTCATGGTGATTGTTTTTAGTTTTATTACTTTGAAATATCCTCATTTTGCAGGATTAAAATTGGCATATCTATAAATTGATGCTGCAAATTATATTTGTCTTCTTTTGTATTATCAAAATCGTGAACTATAAAAAAACTTTGTTCTGAAGGCTTGTCATTATGTTTGAAATCATCATACTATAGCATAGTTTCAATATCAATCATAAAAACATTTCGCGTTGATAGAGCAGAATATGGGACATAAACGGCAGAACCTTTTGGCTTGTTATAGCCCTCATAACTCTGGACTGTTGTCACTGTTAACTTATTATTGGTAACAAGGTTTTTCGCATTGGTGTAAGCTTCATTCATCTCATTTGATTGCATGATCCTTAACCATGAATACAAAGCCTGGAAAGAACCATCTGTATGTGCATCTTCATCAATTACGGTCTTTCCATTAACTGTAATAAGATTTGAAACAGAATTGTGTGATAGGATTCCCTTTACATCCGCATCAAAATTCCCGGGTTGCATATAATCTGTTCCACAACTATAAATAAAGAACTTCTTAAGCCCTTTTTTTTCTTCTGCGGGAATATCATTGTCTTTAAAATCCCATATACTACTTACATCGTTGTAAGAAACTATTTGCAGCCAGTTGGGATCTATGGATGGAAAACCGCTTTCGTTTTTTGAGATCAATCTTTGTAATAGAAGCACCAGGTTTTCTAACTTATCAGTAGAAGGAACGGTGTAAGATGGATAATCGCCACTCCAGTTTGCATCTATATATTCATTGGTTGTCGTTTTTTCGGTTTTTGCTACCCAATCCGGGTTTTTAAATTCAATCCCAATTCCAGTATCATTAAAAATGGTAGCATGCCATTCAATTTCACACAGATCATTAAACTGACGGATTTCGTCGGCGGCCACTACAAAATGAGAAGTATAAGGAGGATCAAAACCACTGCCTCCATCGCCTCCTGAAGTTTCATGCAAAAGAATAAATCTTACTGCAGATGCTTCTCTCACTGTTTTTGCATGAGTATTGTGCAATGCTGCATTGGTGCTCCAATTTTTAAAGCTAGCGATCCCAGAAGGAAACTCCTGCATATTTACAATGATGGTATCAGTATTACCGGGAACAAACCGGTTAATATTTGCCGGGGTATTCAACGCATTTCCGCTGCCCACATCTTCGGCAGAAACAACAATCACCGGTGTACCTGCAGAATAAGATTCCATACCTGTAACGTCCTGAACCTGTTTCAAATCATCTGTTGAAATAACGGCATTGTTACTTCCGAAAACGTATTTATAACCGGAATCGAGAAATGTAACACTTTTATTACCGGATGCATCCACATCGGTTAACTGTCCCAGTAACCTGCTGCCATCTGCAAATGTTACTACAACATACGTTCCTGCCTGGAAATTTTGAGTAGCATCTACAGTAAAGATGGTATAAGCGGCAATCTGAGTGCCGATTGGAATTGTTCCGGCCAAGCTGGTAACTTTCATCGTTTCTGAATCGAAAGTGTATAATTCACCTGAATTTAAAAAGCGGCAGTCAAAAGAATTGGTATCAACATGCGTTATGTCACCAATGTATTTCGTAGCATCATTAGCGAATGAACATTCTATAAAATCTTTTTCATGCATAAATCAATTTCCAATTTTTGTTGTTTTATTTCCTATGTTATTTATTAAGAAAGCACGTAATTATCCATTTGCCGGATCTCCGGGAATCCAGGAAGAAAATAATTTCCAGGCAACGATAAATGCATCGCTATCGGTGGATATATCAAATGTCCAGCCCATTGGTTCTGATCCAAAGCAATCAAATCTGACATCACCTGTTTGTTGTGGCAGAATAATTAAAGATTTATTTCCTCCTATATTTGAGTTGATTGATAAAGTAGTGCCAAGAACATTTACATTTTTTACCTGGAAATGCATTACCTGCCCACCCTGGTATTTTAAACTTGCTGAATTATTCCAGGTGCCTGAATCGAGAAGTTTGAAGCCTTCGGAGTCTGTACTGTCAGTTGCTTCTGAATTTTGTCTGTCGCTGTTAGCGATGGAACTGTTATCTGTTGATGTATTGCTGTTGTCTGAAGCGTCATTAGAAGAGGATGTAGCTACTGATGAAGCGTCAGTTGAGGAAGATGAAGAATCAGAACCCTCATCAGTGCCGGAATTATCGCCGTTAGGCGAATAGAATTTTTGTATTTGTTTCATGGTGAGAAAGTTTTTAGTTTTATTATTTTAAAATATCCTCATTTTGCAGGATTAAGATTGGCATATCTATAAATTGATGCTGTAAGTTTATTTTTATATCTTCCTTTGTAGTATCAATATGATGTACAGTAAGGAGCACATTAGCCTGAAGGCTGGTGATGGCATTTTGGATGGGTATCAAGGCGAATGCACTATCAACCGGATGTAACTTTACTAATGAAAATTGTGGGATCGAAAGTGACGGCAATTCATTTATAGTAACAAAAACATCTATCTGGCTGATTCCCAAAGTATCAAAATCAACTGAAGCCGCATTAATTCCAAAATTAAATTTTGTGGATTGGACATTCTGACTCTGAAACGTCATAAACTTATCTATATCTTCTTTTGCAATTACACCTGTTACTCCTAACTCACTGTCTGCCAAAACGCTTAATGTATCTGAAGCTGAGTTTAATGGAACAGAAATATTTTGCTTGCTCTTTATGGCAAGATCAGAGGAAAAAATATTTATATCATTCCCGTCTCCAAGTGCATACCGGCTGATAATGAGGTCAAAGGGTGCGTTATTCAGAAAAGCTATCGTTTTTAGATTATTGTCCACATTAAAAGTAAGCTCATCAGTTCCGGTTGTTTTATGAAAGTTGAGTACGGCGCTGGTTTCTACAGGATCTGGAAAATTATCATCCAGTTTGAGGCTTAAAGTGGCTAAAAGAAAGGGATCTTTATCCTGGCATAATTGGGAAAGCAAAATATTAGCCGAAGCGACTGCCGGTGAGTCACCGGCCTGATCTTTAATTTCTATTCCCAAAGCAAAAAAATGCTGATCAGAAGCGCCCGAACATTGTGTTGAACTCTGAAATGCACTCATCAGTTTTGGAGAAGACCCCTCTTTTAAAAAGTCAGGCAATATAACAGAATATCCCTGGAGACCTGGCGTGTTAGTAATATCCTGCGAAAGTTGAAGAAGCTCTATTGAACTTACACCCGGTGCTATTGTGAATGTAAATTCAAATTTACAACTGGTATCACTTCCAGACGCTGAATCAAGCAATGCCTGGCATAAGGCACTCAATCCGTTTACAGACCTCACAATAGAATACATTACCGGAATCACTATTATTCTTTTGCTCAGACTTCCTATATATAAACGGCTCATAGATGGATATTTCTGCCTGATATCCCCAAAAATCTTCAACTCTGTAAACTCGGATTGTTTCAGATTAAACCCTGTGAGATCATTTTCATTGATAATAGGACGGGCCGGAGCATCTCCGCTGCTGATGGTAAACTTCAAAGAATACACATTTGCATTATATTTATTATCGAGTGGCAATTGAAATGAAGCTGCCATACTGGTTCTCTGAAAAGTATCTTCTACTGTAGCCAGGGGTTGAGGAGATACCGGATGAGGATTGATCTCATTGGTAAAATTTCTTGTTTTAAAAGAAGTAGAGGCTAAATGAGTCGAGGCCGGTTGTATAAACACCGGATGGACTGGTATTGTAGTAAGTCTCTGTGGAAAAATAAATACTTTTTTAAATCCCGTTTGAATCCATGCATCATAGTTGAAGGAAATAGAAATAAAGGCGCCTTTTTGCAACAGGTTATCATATAAGATTATTACCCCGGAGCTGATAATATTATCAAAGGTTAATTGCAAATCTCCGGTAGATGTTACTACAATTTTTCCTGTATAATGGTTTTGCGCATTTTGACCGCTATCAGCATCAACGAATGTAGTAGTAAGCGAACTTGTGATATTTGAAAATATGATTTCCCGAAATTGAAACTGAGGATTGGCTGCCTTTGATGCCTCTACATCATCCGGTAATGATTTTTGTAAACTTAGTGTTAGCATTCCTTTATTGAAAGGCTTTCCTGAACTATCTATTCCTGACTGGCTTGCAGTAAAGCTAAAGAATGAATCTGTATCGGGTGTAAGGTCATATTTTGGTAAATACCATTTTAAACCTGAATTAAACCGGTCAGTAAATAAATTTCCTACCCTTGAGCTGGCCAGCGGAAGAGGCGTTGTATCGTTTACTAACGACGGCTTTAACACCATTTGTCTTGACAAATAGGCTGGCAAAACTCTATTGAAGGATTGTTTTGATATAGTGACTGGAATCTGCTGCATAACTGATTATGTAGTTTTTGTTGTACGATATTTATGCAACAGGCGAAGGGCTTAGCATTGCTTTAATATATTGATTAATAGTAGCATTTTGCTCAGCCGTTGCTATAGGCAGAGGAAGGGTAAAACCGCTAATATATTTGATGCGCCCGGTTTGCAAAGGTACCGGCACAGGCTGCGTTGTGCCATAGGTTACCGGAACATCTGTAAAATTTGGACCTGTTACTTCAATTTGCAAATCATACTGAAAAGAGGTTGCAGCCGAATACTTATCTGAGAATATTTCCCATATAATATTTTTTTGATTTGCGCCGGTGATAGTGGGTAAAATATCTTTACGGTTTCCAATAGAGCAAGTCAAAGTTATCGTAACATTCGGAGGTAATTTCTGCGCGATTAAAAACCTTACAAAAACATATCCCACCTCATCAGGCGTGATAACAGGAGCATGATTTTTTGTAATTTCTGATATGGTAATAATACTTCCTGTTGAAATTTCCACTCTTGGATCTGAAGGATCATAAACAATTGTTTTTGTAATTTTAACCTGATCTGCATCCCATTGAGGAATGGAACTATTCAATCTCAAAAATGAAATATTGATAATGTCATTTGGGTTGTCTTTAGTCCATACAGCAAGTTCACCGGGGCCTTTTGGATTTACATTTCCAATTGTATAATGGAATCCCTGTGCCTGAGATATCAGATTAGGCTGATTGTTGGCAACCGGAGTGTTCATATCAGGATAGGAAGCCTGCAACTGAATAGATTTTATGGGGTCGCTTAAATCGGTACCGTCTTGTAACTTTTCAGACCAGGAAACATTGTTTGTTGCTGCAATCTGCACTTTTTGAAAAAACTGGCCAATGTCAACAATTGCAAGATATTTATCAAGGTGAGCTTTGATCTCAGGCTGCAGATCATTTAAATCGCCTGATGCTGTATCAGCTATGATAACAGACGTTTCGAGATGCAATGCGAGGTCAAATTTATCTGAGCGCCTGTCCTGTTCTGCTTTCATTGATACTCCTACAATGCTATTGGAGTTTGCAGTTGCCGGAGTAGAATTCGGACTAAAATTAAATATGTCTTTGGTTACTGCATCCATTGCGAATTTTTGCAAATCCTGAACCTGCTGTTCAACCATTTTTTTCAAATCCGGATCTACATCTGCAAGCCCCATCTTCATATCTGTTGTAATAGCTCCGGAAGTAATACATTGAGACCATGCTTCTGATAAGTTAGCACTTACAATACCAAAATAATTGACCGAAAGGGCAGCAGAAAAAGCATCGTAGGTTTTAGTCATATCAACGTGTATGGTCACATCAATTGCATTTATATAAAATTGCTGTGTAGTATTATAATGTACTGTGAATGGCGAAACACCAGCTTTCAGGCTTCCTACTATTGCCCCGGCGGAAAGCATATTCATGGTTACTAAAAATGAACTGATACTTGATGCTTCAATACTTCCCTTCCCTGTTCCCTGTGCATCAATAAAAAATGGTGCTCCTGCGGTTCCTACCCCCGACATGTTGGGCACTTCAATAGTTACATTGTTTGAGACAATAGGAACTATACCAAGTTGAGGAGTAGGATCATTTGCACCGATAGCAAACAGGTGAGCAAATTTTCCAAAATTTGGCGGTGCCGGGAAATCTTGTTGCTTCAGCATTTGGGTTGCTTTTGCAATAACACTATCAGGAATAGCAAAAGTGGTCGAAAAAGAACAAAAGCCACCTGCAGCGGATGCCACACCATCAACTGTCATAGCATCAGTTATTCCTACTGTATTTTCAGTTGTCATTAAACCTTTAAAGACAGTTGCACCAAAATCGAACGTACCTGGATCGTCCTGCTTTTTGGCAAGATAAACGCGCTGTGGTTGAAAATAATAATGAGTTGCCAGTCCGTTTTCTTTAAGCAACGGGTTATTTGAATCCGGATATATTTCCAATGGAAATGGAGTGTTGTTTTCATCATTGACGGTGATTAAGATAAAGTTGGGACCAAAAAGCGGGCCCAGCGGAGTAGCAAGTGATGCATTTGCCATAGTTTTAATTTTTAAATGTTTTGCTTACTCTTTGAGGATTTTCAGCTTACTCCTTATAATTGTTTTTAATTTTTATAGGTATCATTCGGATTAGCATTCATTTGTTTTCAGGGATATGGAATTTCACTAAGAATTTAAAATCAGCTATTATTTTCCGAATCCTCATTAGATGTATTTGTTGAATTATCAATTTGTGAATCATCAGCGGATGTATTGTCCGTATTACCTGTAGTTGTATCATCCGTAGAAGTATGCCTTGTTATACCATTTTGCGAATCATCTGTTGAGGTATTACCTGTACTGTCTGAAGATGAATTATCCGATAAATTACTGCTGTTAGTTGTTGTAGATTGATCACTATTATCCGATGAATTTCCAGTCGAACTGCTGAATGTATTATTTGACGAGCTTGATGAAGAAGTGGAATCTGCAAAATAAAATAACTGTGAAGTAAGATCGGCACTTGGCCAGTTATTTTCATAGGCTACCACTTGTTCAAACTTGCTCAAAAAATCATTAAAAGCGATTGTATAAGTTTTACCGGTATTCAACGGAAGCGGATCGTTTATCTGCAAAGTAGTCCCCTGTGGTGTTCCGTCTCCTGATATTCCGGTAATGACGATCATGTGAGCTATATTAGAGGTAGAAGCATACATGATCACAGCCATTAAAGGGCTTTGATCCAGGATGCTGGTGAGATACTCAATCGTATAACTCGCGGGCGGAAGTTGGGTAAGCCCTAATGTCCGGGTAATTATATTATCATTTGCAAAAGACAATCCCTGGTCATTGTTATATATTGATGAAAAACTGGTACCGGAAGCGTCAAGTACTTTTAAGGTATCCGCAAGTGAATGAAGGGTTCCTGTTCTCCAGGTTTCCATCATCGAAGAACTTGCCAGCCAGCAGGCATTCGATTTGTCTTGCGGGATTAATTCAACAGTATTTGGCATATATGTTCTTTTAAAAGCTTTCAGGAATTATTTTGATTCATATATTTCTTGTACGACTGCCATTTTCCTTTTCAGTAAAAGAAGAAATAAGGTGAATTTGTATTTTCGATCATCAACACATTAGCACATCAGCATTAACTTTATACATATACACTTCCTGCTTCAAACAATCCACGAATCACCGATTCACTTTCACTGACGGGCTTTAGCTGATAATGAGGGTAATCTTTAAAGGAAATCCAGTTTCCACCCCATTCTATCGTATTCATTAGAGGCAACACAATCGCAGCAAAAGATTTATATGGCAAATCATTCTCCACATAATTTCCGATTTCAAATACTCCAATATCCCATGCGATTCCAAAATTATGG
>Ga0068855_100012866_pt1 | contig 10096 bp, 7 predicted proteins | sample KBSCornC52_FD_66592 | JGI IMG/M metagenome (GOLD analysis project Ga0068855, IMG submission 66592) | Corn rhizosphere microbial communities from Kellogg Biological Station, Michigan, USA - KBS Corn C5-2 | ecosystem: Host-associated > Plants > Roots > Rhizosphere > Soil ... | reverse complement strand
CTCGGCACGCCCGGATGCAATGCCGAGCTGCTGCTCGACTTCCTCCGCTCGATCGCCTGCGACAAGCTCTATCTGGTCGGCGACATCATCGACGGCTGGCAGCTCAAGAAGGGCTGGTACTGGCCGCAGCGGCATAACGACATCGTCCGTTCGGTGTTGAAGCTCGCCAAGCATGGCAGCCGGGTGATCTATGTGCCCGGCAATCATGACGATGTGCTGCGCGACTTTGTCGGGCTGCATTTCGGCGGGGTCGAGATTCTTCCGGAGGATATTCACGTCACTGCCGACGGCCGGCGGCTGCTCGTGCTGCACGGCGACATGTTCGACAGCGTCGTGCTCTACGCCCGCTGGCTCGCCCATCTCGGCGATCATGCCTATACGCTGATGCTCAGGACCAACGACATCTACAATGCCGTCCGCCGCTGGATGGGCCTGCCCTATTGGTCGCTCGCCGCCCATCTCAAGAAGAAGGTCAAGAACGCGGTCCAGTTCATATCGCGCTACGAGGAGGTCGTCGCGCGCGCGGCGGCCGATCGTCACGCCGACGGCGTCGTCTGCGGCCATATCCACACCGCCGAGATCCGCAATTTCGGCAACGTCACCTATTACAATGACGGCGACTGGGTGGAGAGCTGCACTGCGCTGGTCGAGCATCACGACGGGCGGATGGAAATCATCGACTGGGCGGAGCGGGTGCGCAACGAGGTGCGCCCGCGGCGCGAGAAGAAGAAGCGGCAGCCGGTGGCGGTTCCCGCGTGAGGATTGCACTCGTCACCGACGCCTGGGAGCCCCAGGTCAACGGCGTCGTGCGAACCTTGCGGACCACCGTCGAGCGGCTGCGCGGGCGCGGCCATCAGGTCGAGACGATGACGCCCGACGGCTTCAAGACGCGGGCTTGTCCCGGCTATCCGGAAATCCGCCTCGCGCTGGGCTGCGGGCCGAAGCTGTCGCGGCGGCTGTCCACCCTCGATCCCGAGGTCGTCCATATCGCGACCGAAGGCCCGCTCGGCTGGGCGGCGCGCAATTGGTGCCTCGCCCACAGCATGCCGTTCACGACATCCTTCCACACGCGCTTTCCGGAATATCTGGCGCTGCGCACCCATATGCCGGCGCGCTGGTTCTGGCCGATCCTGCGCCGCTTCCACCGTCCGTCGAGCGCGGTGTTCGCCGCAACCGACGCGCTCGCCCAGGAGCTGGCGACCTTCGGCCTCGGCCACACGCATCGCTGGTCGCGCGGGGTCGACACGACCGCCTTTTCGCCCGATGCGCCGCTGCTTGCCGCGATGGCCGGTCTGCCGCGGCCGATCCAGCTCTATGTCGGGCGCGTCGCGATCGAGAAGAACATCGAGGCGTTTCTCGAGACCAACGTCCCAGGCAGCAAGGTCGTGATCGGCGACGGGCCGGCGCTGAAGGGCCTGCAGCAGCGCTACCCATCGGCCAAATTCCTCGGCGCAAAACATGGCGCGGAGCTCGCGTCTGCTTATGCCACTGCCGATGTCGTGGTCTTTCCCAGCCGCACCGACACCTTCGGCCTGGTCGTGATCGAGGCGCTGGCGAGCGGCACGCCGGTCGCCGGCTATCCGGTCAGGGGTCCGATCGACATCATCGGCACGATGGGCCGCGGCTTTGGCGGCAATGCCGGCCGGATCGGCGCGCTCGACGACAACCTCAACCTGGCGATCCAGGTCGCGCTCGGTGCCAGCAGCCGCGCCTGCATCGAGGAAGCGCAGCGTTACGACTGGGAGCGCTGCACCGATCAGTTCCTCGCGGGTTTGCGGCCCGGACGCGCCTCGCCGCGGCGCAAGCGCCTCTTCGCCATGGCGTAGGCTTAACGTGGCCTATTTGTCCGCGTCGACCAGCTCGGCGCCGCTCCGCTCCGAATTATAGTCGTAGGTCTCCCAGTCGATCTCATATTGCTCGGCCTGGTTGCCCCAGGACAGCCAGCCCGGGCGGCTGCCGCGGGCGAACATCTCCAGCCGCGGCCCCGGGCTGCAGGACTCGATCAGCTGGTAGAATTCGTCGGGCTTGCGGCTGTGCTCGCGCTTGCGCGCGCCGACGAAATTGACCTGGCGCCGGCCGGGCTTGAGCGTGCGCGCGTTCTTGCCGCGCACGCCGAACAGCAGCAGCTCGGTGACGTTGCGGAAATAGAAGCCGACACCGCGCCCGTCCGAGCCGCCGTCCTTGCGGATCTTGTGCCAGACGAGGTTGGATTTGTAGTCGAACCCCCAGGCCTGCATCACCGTGATCCCGTTGGGCAGCAGCGCATTGGGCACCCAGAGATAGAGATGGCCCGGATTGGCAGCCGCCTCGGCGACCGGCAGCGCGCAAATCTCGTCGAGCGACAAGGTGCCATAGCGCGACAGCCGGCGATGCTCGGGCGCCATCTTGCCGGTGCGATTGGTGAAGCGCCAGGGCGGATCGGCGAGGATCGTGGCGAACTGCCGCCCAGCCATGGCTTCGGCGAATTCGGCGGCGGGATCGATCATCATGGCCAGGCTCCGCTCCTCGATGACATAGCCTAGCGCCCGATCGGCGGGGCATCAATTTCTGCGATGCGAAGATTTGCCAGGGCAGGGGACGGTCTTTCCACGCCGGCCCGCCTGGCTTAACGGCCGGCGGCGGCGCTCTGGGGATCATCATTGTCAGAGGGACTGAACAGCACTGAACCCCAGCGCAGCGCGAGCAAGACCGCGCTCGGCGTCGCGATGACGCGCGCGTTCCATCAACTCCTCGATGGCGAGCCCAAGATTCTCGACGATCCGATCGCGGCGCTGCTGTTCGGCGACGAGTTGCGCCGGCTGATTGCCGGCCGTGCCGGCCAGCTGCCGGATCCTGGTCTCGCCGGGTTGCGCGCCCATGTCGTCCTGCGCAGCCGCTTCACCGAGGATCGGCTGGCCGAGGCGGTGCGGCGCGGCGTGCGGCAATATGTCATCCTCGGCGCGGGCTTCGACAGCTTTGCCTTCCGCCAGCCGGACTGGGCGCGCAACCTGCGCATCGTCGAGGTCGATCATCCCGGCACCCAGGCGGAGAAGCGCAGGCGGCTCGCGCAGGCCGGGCTGTCGGCGCCCTCAAACCATGAGTTCGTCGCGATCGATTTCGAGACCACGTCCCTGCGTGAAGGCTTGCTGGCCAGTGGACTGGATTTCTCCCAGCCGATCTTCTTCTCCTGCCTCGGCGTGATGATCTATCTGACGCGCGAGGCGGTCGACGCGATCTTCGCGCTGGTCGCGGCTTTCCCGGCCGGCAGCGAGATCGCCTTCACCTACTCGACCAGGGACCGCGCCTTTTCCCGACTGGCCGAGCGAGTCAGCGCGATGGGCGAGCCGTTCCAGACCCATTTCGATCCCGAGCAGCTCAGGCAGGACCTTCACGATCTAGCCTTCTCAGAGGTCACCTTCCTGAGCCTCGACGAAGCGGACAGGATGTACTTCCAGGGGCGCGATGACGGATTACGCCCGCCGCTTCGGGCGGGTATCGCCGCCGCCGTGGTGGGGCCGCTCGCGTCAGCCTAGCTGTTCAAAGCTGATCAGCCGCTGCTCCGGCTTGGCGGCGGTCAGCCGGATGTTGAGAGTTTCGCCCGGCACGCCCTGTCCGGGAACGGTCGCGACGACCGGCAGGTCGCGCAGCTGCAGCCGTAGGCCGCGCTGGTCGACCGTCGTCACGATCGCGGCGAAGACATGGCCTTCCTGACCCTCGAGCATCACCGCCTCGGCGAGATCGATCACGGCGCGATCGACCTGCCCGCTCAGCCCATCGGCATGGGCCATGACCTGGGGCAGCCTGGCGAAAGCCTCGCTCACGACAGCGGGCACCGGCTGGCCGTTGGCGATCGCCAGCGTCGCGCGGATGACATAGCGGTCGGCGAGGCGGCGCAGCGGTGCGGTGGCATGGGCATAGGTCGCGGCCATCGCCGCATGCCAGGGCACCATGCCGGGCTGATAGGGCGCATAGGAGGCGCCCGGGCTCGCGCGCCGGATCGCCAGCATGAAGGCGGCCTGGCGCGGATCATGCGGGTCGAGGCCGCGCTCGAAGTCGGCGAGGCTGGCCGCCGCCGGCCAATCCAGCGCGAAGCCCCGGGCGGTGAGGCGCAGCCGCTCGATCGCCTTGTCGTCGGGCGGCGCCATGACACGGAACAAGCCGGTCTGATGAGCGAGCAGCACATCGGCGATGGCGAGATTGGCCGCCAGCGACAGCGCCGCATTGCGCTCCTCGGAGAGCAGCCGCGGGCGGAACTCCAGCGCGTAGCGCCCGTCGCCCAATGCCGCGACTTCCTGCTCGGGCGGATCGACCCGTGCCGCCCCGCGCCGGGTCTCGGCGGCATCGATGCGCTCGGCCAGCTCGACGAAGCCGTCCGGCAGATCGTCGTCCCGGACGCCGTCATAAGCGAGCTTGGCGCGGCTCCGGATGATCGCCCGTTCCACCCCGTCGAGCCGGACCGCCCCATCCGCCGCCACCCGCACGGTGAAGATCACCGCCGGCCGCGGCCCGTCGGGCAGCAGGCTGGCGGCGGCTTCGCTGAGGATCGGCGGATAGAGCCCGGCCTTGCCGTCGGGCAGGTAGAGGGTGCTTCCACGGCGCCAGGCCTCCGCGTCGATTACGCCGCCGTCGTCGACGAACCAGGCGATGTCGGCGATGGCGTAGTGCAGCAGCAGCTCGCCCCCGTCGCGGTCGATGGCGAAGGCCTGGTCGAGATCGGTCGAGGTCGCCGGGTCGAGGGTGACGAAGCGCATGGCGGTGCGGTCGCCAAGGGCAGTCGGGGCACGCCGCGCGGCATCCGCGGCCGCGTCGAGAACCTCCGGCGGGAAGGCTTGCGGCACTTTGTACTGGGCGCGGATCGCCGCCAGGCCGAGCGCGAGCGCATTGGTCGGATCGGCGAGGGCCTTCATCGCTGCCTAGCTAATGCGCGAAATGATGGTCGGGGAGAGAGGATTCGAACCTCCGGCCCCTGCCTCCCGAAGACAGTGCTCTACCAGGCTGAGCTACTCCCCGACGGAGCCCGGTCGTGAAGGCGCCTCGGGGGGCCGACCGGTGTAGCGGTGGCGGCTATTAGCCGGGCGGCGGGAGGGCCGCAAGCCTCTCCCGCACCGGATCGAGCGATCAGCGCTGGCAGGTTGCCGGTGCAGGACCCATATTGCCGCGATGCCGATCGAAATCCGCACCAATCTCGAAGACCGCCCGATCGAGGCCTTCATCCCCCACCGCCCGGTGCGGCCGGAGAAGGGCGAGGGCGGCAAGCAGTTCCGGGTGGTGTCCGACTATGAGCCCTCGGGCGATCAGCCGCAGGCGATCGCCGAGCTGGTCGCGGCGGCGCGGGAGGAGGAGCGCAACCAGGTGCTGCTCGGCGTCACCGGCTCGGGCAAGACCTTCACCATGGCCAAGGTGGTCGAGGCACTGCAGCGGCCGACGCTGGTGCTGGCGCCGAACAAGATTTTGGCGGCGCAGCTCTACGGCGAGTTCAAGCAGTTCTTCCCCGACAATGCGGTCGAGTATTTCGTCAGCTATTACGACTATTACCAGCCGGAAGCCTACGTCCCGCGCAGCGACACCTACATCGAGAAGGAAAGCTCGATCAACGAGGCGATCGATCGCATGCGCCATTCGGCGACGCGGTCCTTGCTCGAACGCGACGATGTCCTGATCGTCGCCAGCGTCTCCTGCCTTTACGGCATCGGCTCGGTCGAGACCTATTCGTCGATGACCTTCGCGCTCGAGAAGGGCAAGTCGGTCGACCAGCGCGAGATCATCCGCAAGCTCGTCGCGCTGCAGTACAAGCGCAACGATGCGGCATTCAACCGCGGCAATTTCCGCGTGCGCGGCGACAGCCTCGAGATCTTCCCGTCGCATTACGAGGACACCGCCTGGCGGATCACCTTCTTCGGCGACGACATCGAGGAGATCGTCGAGTTCGATCCGCTGACCGGCAAGAAGATCGCCAGCCTCGACAGCGTCAAGGTCTACGCCAATTCGCACTATGTCACCCCCGGCCCGACGCTGAAGCAGGCGATGGAGGCGATCCGCCATGAGCTGACCGAGCGGCTGAAGGAGCTCGTCGCCGAAGGCCGGCTGCTGGAAGCTCAGCGGCTCGAGCAGCGGACCAATTTCGATCTCGAGATGATCGCCGCCACCGGCTCCTGCGCCGGCATCGAGAATTACTCGCGCTTCCTCACCGGCCGGCTGCCCGGCGAACCGCCGCCGACCCTGTTCGAATATTTGCCGGAGAACGCGCTGCTGTTCGTCGACGAGAGCCATGTCACCATCGGTCAGGTCAACGGCATGGCGCGCGGCGACCATCGCCGTAAATTGACGCTCGCCGAATATGGCTTCCGCCTGCCCTCGGCGATCGACAACCGGCCGCTGCGCTTCGAGGAATGGGATGCGATGCGCCCGCAATCGGTGTTCGTCTCGGCGACGCCGGGCGGCTGGGAGATGGAGCAGACCGGCGGCGTCTTCGCCGAGCAGGTGATCCGCCCGACCGGGCTGATCGACCCCCCGGTCGAGGTGCGGCCGATCGAGAGCCAGGTCGACGATCTGATCTTCGAGGCGCGCGAAACCGCCAAGCGCGGCTACCGCACGCTGGTCACGACGCTGACCAAACGCATGGCCGAGGATCTCACCGAATATCTCCATGAGGCGGGCTTGAAGGTCCGCTACATGCACTCGGACGTCGAGACGCTGGAGCGGATCGAGCTGATCCGCGATCTCCGGCTCGGGGTCTATGACGTGCTGGTCGGGATCAACCTGCTGCGCGAGGGGCTCGACATTCCCGAATGCGGGCTGGTCGCGATACTCGATGCCGACAAGGAAGGTTTCCTCCGCTCGGAGACCTCGCTGGTCCAGACCATCGGCCGCGCCGCGCGCAACATCGACGGCCGCGTGATCCTCTATGCCGACAGGATCACCGGCTCGATGGAACGGGCAATGGCGGAGACCTCGCGCCGGCGCGAGAAGCAGGAAGAGTTCAACCTCGCCCACGGCATCACGCCGGCGTCGATCCGCAGCCAGATCGGCGACATCATGAAGGATGTCGCAACGCGCGACTCTGTGCTGATCGACACCGGGATCGAGGATGCGCCGCACCTCGTCGGCCATAATCTGCGCGCCTACATCGAGGAGCTGGAGGCGAAGATGCGCAACGCCGCCGCCGACCTCGAATTCGAGGAAGCCGCGCGGCTGCGCGACGAGATCCGCCAGCTCGAAAATGCCGAACTCGGCCTACCGGTCGAGCAGCAGCGTGCCGCCCCCAAGGGCCGCGCGGCCGAGGGCCGACCCGGCACGCGCAAGCTACGTTATGGCAAGTCCGGGCGAACCAGCTTCGGCGGGCGCCGCGGGCGCTGACTCAACTCCCCTCCCTACCAAAGGGAGGGGAACATGTTTGTCGGGGCGGTGAGTTGCGGAACTGCTCTCCCAGCGCAGAGGTTCTCCCACCAGGAGAAGCGCCATGATTCGCAAGTTGAAGTCCGGCGAATATCGTCTCTATTCACGCAAGCCCGACCCCAAGACCGGCAAGCGCCGCAATCTCGGCACCTTCGCCAGCCGTGAGGCGGCCGAGAAGCATGAGCGCGAGGTGCAGTACTTCAAGCGGCACTGAGCCTGATCACGCGGTTGCCGGCTGCTCCAGCTTGGCCGCGTGGGTGGCCGCCGCGCGGCTCTTGCGCAGATGGCCGCGCTCGGCCTCGACCAGCCTGACCGCCATCAGCGCCGAGCAGGCCTCGATGTCGATCCAGCTGCCGTCGCCCTCGGCGCTGGCGCTGGCGACATAAAGCCCGTCGATCGTGTCGACCTTCACCGGATGGCGATAGAACGGCTTGGCATACCAGGCCATGATCGAGGGCGGATCGGTGTTCTGATAGCTCGACCATTCGGTGCAATCCTCGAGGTCGGCGTAATAGTCGTGGAGATAGTCGACGATCGCGTCGATCTGGCGCTTCGCCTCGGCCCAGCTGCGCCATTGCCGCCCCGGCTGGCTCGACCGCGAGGGCACCTCGGCGCACAGCAGATGGCGGCCCGGCGGCGCCGATTTCGCCGAGAAGGCGGAAGGAAAGAAGAAGCCGCCGCGATAGCGCTTGACCGCGCCATTGCCGTAGAGGACGCGCTCCCAGGGGCTCGACAGATCCTCGACCTTGCCGGTCTTGCGCACGACCGGCAGGCGCGTCAGCCCGGCCCACCAGGATGCGGTTTCGGTGCCGTAATTCTCGGCTTCGCGCGCCGCCGCCATGAAGGCCGGCGGCAGCTGCCGCTCCTCGACGAGATCGGTCAGGCGCCAGCCGGGCCAGTCGGTGATCACGATCGGTGCCGCGAAGCTTTTCACGAGGCTGCCGTCGTTGACCGCGACTAGGCCGGTGACCTCGTCATTGTCGGTCGTGATCTCGACCGGCTTCCAGCCGAGGAAGAAATCCGCCCCCAGTTCCTTGAGCCGGCGATACCAGGGCTGGATGACGCCCTGCATCGCGCCGACCTCGGGATCGTTCGGCAGGATCGCGACGCCGTGGACGTGATTGAGATGCATGATGTAGCGGCCGAGCGAAGTCTCCTCGGCCGGCGTGAACGGATTGCATTCGGCCTGCTGCAGCAGGATGTGGCGGACCGCATCCGAGACGTTGCGCAGCAGCCAGTCGTCGAGCCGCATCGGAACCAGCCGCCAGGCCTCCTCGATCGGCGTCTCGCGCAACCTGCTCAGCACCGCGAACAGCTCCTCGGCGATCACCTGCGTCTGCTGCGGGTCGGTGACGCTGCTGAAGCAGCGCACCATCTCGCGCATCAGCTGCATCGGATCATTGTTGTTCGGAACGACCAGCTCGGCCGGCAGATCGCTGGTCGTGCTGTCCGGCAGCCAGTGCAGGCGGAAGTAGCGGTCGTAGAGCGGCGCGAAGCTGAGCTCGGCGCCGGCCTGTTCGGCTGCCTCGTAGATATATTGCGGGATGAAGGCGAGGTCGGTGCTGCCGAGCCCGTCGCGCTGTCCCCAGCAGATCGAATATCCGTTCTGCTGGGTGGTGCCCATCCGCCCGCCGGGCGTGAGCAGCGTATCGACCACCGCGACCGAGTAGCCCTTGTTCGCCAGCATTGCGCCGGAGGCGAGGCCGCCAAGCGAGGAGCCGACGATGATTACGTCGTAACGATGCGGCTCGATCTTCGGCATGGTCTCTCTCCCGGGCGGCTCGCGCGCAGCCCTTATGACGGCAGGATAACGCGGGATGGCTACGGCTTGCAGCCGGATCAGCGGCCATCTTTCCAGGCAATATGAGTCGTTGGCGGGATTCCGACGCATTCCCTCTTGCGAGAACGGTTTCGATGATTCATCTATGCGGCGGCTTCAACTAAGCGAAAGGAGGTGATCCGATGTCTCATGGTTCAGCGCAGAGGTCGGTTCAGAAAGTTCGGGAGATGCGGGGCTAAACCTCGCGAGGGGTCTTCCGGGCCGAACTCCGGCCGCTGACCATGTTTGCGGGCCGCGGGGACAAAACCCCCGCGGTCCGTTTTCATTTTCAGGGTCTGAACCCTCCGCATTTGCGGGCCTCATGCCCGATGCTTGCCGCCTGCTTCGGCTTGCCGCAAACTGGCGGGAAATCGGAGAGGATGTCGTGATGTTGACCCGCCTGCTCGAGCATAACGAGGGTCTGGAGATCGAAGGCGTCGACCTGTCTCAGCCGCTCGATCCCGAGCTGTCGCAGCAGCTCGGCAAGCTCTACGACCAGCACGGCCTGCTGGTCATTCGCGGCCAGACTCTGACCAAGCGCCAGCTGGTCGATGCGACCCATCCCTTCGGCGGACCCGAGCTCCACCCGCCCGCAGACGACACCGATCCGGACGCGCCCGGCATCTCGGTCATCAGCACCCGCGGCGCGTTCGGCGACATCGTTCCCGAGGAAGTCGAGGATCTCGTCGGCGACATCGATTGGCACACCGATCAGGCCTATATCGTCGCGCCCAACCGCGGGAAGCTGATCTATGCGGTCGAGGTGCCTGAGGTCGGCGGCAAGACCGGCTTTCTCGACGGCCAGCGCACCTATGAGGCGCTACCACACGAATTGAAGGAGCGGATCGACGGGCTCCACGTCATCCAGAGCTGGCGTCATGCCCAGGCGACGATCGCGCGCAA
>Ga0068855_100012864_pt1 | contig 10097 bp, 10 predicted proteins | sample KBSCornC52_FD_66592 | JGI IMG/M metagenome (GOLD analysis project Ga0068855, IMG submission 66592) | Corn rhizosphere microbial communities from Kellogg Biological Station, Michigan, USA - KBS Corn C5-2 | ecosystem: Host-associated > Plants > Roots > Rhizosphere > Soil ... | reverse complement strand
TCAATGGTAATAATTCATGCTTCAGTATCTAACATAAATGTTCATTAATTTTACCAGATGACAGAAATAATTACTTCACTCTTTGAAAGAGATATAAATAAACTTATAGAGGAATTAATGCTATATAAAAATGAAGAAACCATTTGGAAAATTAAAGAAGGCATTAGTAATTCCGGTGGAAATTTAACCCTGCATCTCTTAGGCAATCTGAATCATTTTATTGGCGCCACATTGGGTAACACCGGTTATATAAGAGAAAGAGATAAGGAGTTCTCATTAAAAAATGTACCGCGTAGACAATTAGTGGAAGACTTAAAAAAAGTAAATGAAATTGTAAAGGATACATTGACGCGTCTTTCGGACGGGGACCTTGAAAAAGATTTTCCAGTTCCATTAAATGATAAAACCTTATCTACATCATTTGTTCTTTTGCATTTGCTGATGCATTTAAGCTATCACCTGGGGCAGGTAAATTATCATCGCAGGCTCATTTCTTAAAATTTTTGCAAATAGTTATCCAGTGATCTTTATTCCTTATTCAATCTGAAACAAAGGCATACTTTGTATCTTGCAGTCGATTATGACATTCACTAAAATTTCACTGACAGGATATAAAAATTATCAGTCAGAAACTTTTTATTTCAATCGAAGAATCATAGGTATTTGCGGACTTAACGGCAAAGGCAAAACGAACCTGCTCGATGCTATTAATTACCTCTGCTTTACCAAAAGTTATTTTACTAAAACGGACGCCTTGAATATTTTGTTTGGTGGTGATGGCTTCCGGTTGGAGGCAGAATTGAATGGCAAAAAAGATTCCCGGGAAAAAGCAACCAGGATTGTTTGCATTTATCGCTCAACATTAAAAAAAGAATTTTATCTTGATGATGTTGCTTATGTAAAATTTTCTCATCACATTGGCAAATTTCCGTGCGTGATGATTGCACCTGATGATATTGAAATGATAACCGGGGGAAGCGAGGAACGGAGAAAATTTCTCGACACATTGATTAGCCAGGTTGATGCGGAGTATTTGCAACAATTGATCAATTATAATAAGGTACTTCAACAAAGAAATAGCTTTCTAAAAAATGAAGTTTTTCAAACACATTTTGATCCACAGCTTTTGGATGCCCTGGACGCACAACTGGTAAAGCCTGCGACTTATATACACAATGTCCGAAATAAATTTTGTCTAAAATTAATTCCGCTTGTTCAAAAATTTTATAGTGATATTTCAAATAACAATGAGATCGCTTCCTTAGATTATAACAGTCATTTAAATGAAAAGCATTTTGATAAAATCCTAAAAGATAACCGGCAGAAAGACATCCTTACCCAGCGATCCAACATTGGCATTCATAAAGATGATCTTACCTTTTTTCTAAATAAAAATATTTTTAAAAATATTGCTTCACAAGGTCAGAGAAAAAGCCTTTTGTTTGCCTGCAAGCTTGCCGAGTTTGAAATACTGCGGGCTATTAAAGGAGCTCCGCCTCTGCTTTTGCTTGATGATGTATTTGAAAAGCTGGATGAATTGCGCATGAGAAATCTGCTGCAATTTGTTTGTCACAAAAATACCGGGCAGGTTTTTATAACCGATACACATAAAGAAAGGCTGGAGCATGCATTAGCTGAATTCGGTGATGAAGTTCAAATAATAGAATTATTGGGTTAATTGTTACCTTTATTTTATGGCAGAAGTATCCATTGGTGAAGCATTAAAACAATTTCTGAAAAACAGCAAATTGAAAAGCGGCGTACAGGCATTGCAGATAGAGGAAGCCTGGGAAAAGATTATGGGCAAAACGATTGCAAGATATACGGATAAGATCCAGATCATAAATTCAACTTTGTTCATTACTACTACCGTGGCTCCTTTAAAAAATGAACTGTTATACCAGAAAGATAAAATTATCGAGAGGGTAAATGAAGCGCTTGGCGAAAAAGTTATTAAAGAAGTCGTAATAAAATGATATCGACGTTTGATGTACGATGTTAGATGTTCGACGTGTAAACCAGAACACAATATCTGCCGTTCTACTTCATCTTTATTCTTGGATCAATCATTCCATACAAAACATCAGCAAGAATATTTACCAATACAAAAATAGTTGCGGCGAATAGCACCGAGCCCATCACAACCGGATAATCTAATTTTTCCAAAGCGTCTACCGTTACTTTTCCCAAACCCTGCCAGCCAAAAATATATTCAACAAAAAAAGCGCCCGCCAATAATTCTGCAAACCATCCTGTAATAGCTGTAATTACAGGGTTCAGTGCATTGCGCAGCGCATGTCGATACACCACCTGGTTTCGGCTCAGGCCTTTTGCATAAGCAGTTCTTATATAGTCCTGGTTGAGCACATCAAGCATGGAACTTCTTGTTAATTGCGTGATAATCGCCAACGGACGAATACCTAAAGTTACCGCAGGCAGAATAAGGTTTTGCAACGTCAGGTAACGCTCTCCGTTAGTTTCATCAATATTGAACCAACTTCCGGTTAATGGCAATCCCGTGTAAGAATGCAACACGATTCCAAAAAGGTAAGCAATTACAATTGCCATAAAAAATGACGGTGCGGAAATGCCAATCACACTCGCAAAAACGGATGAAGTATCCAGCCAGGTATTTTGTTTTACCGCAGCAAGAACTCCAAGAAAAATTCCGGCAAGAGTAGCAAGCAACATCGCAGCAAATGCCAGCATCAGCGTACCGGGTAACGCTTCCAGCAATACATCTACTACATCTTTTTTTGTTTGGTAACTGCGTCGCAGGTAAGGAACTTTCAGGCCAACCTTTGTATTGCCGCCAATAAAAAATCCATGTAACTTTTTTTCTTCAATTTCTTTTTTGGTATCAATAGAAACAGGAGACACATCATTAACATACAACACAAATTGTTTCCATTTAGGCTGATCAAGGTATAGTTCCTTCCTGATGTTATCCATGGTTTTCTTATCTCCTGTTTGCCCGGCAACTAACCTTGCAGGATCTGCAAACGCCTGGAAAATAAAAAACACAATTACCACCACCCCTGCCAATACAAGAACACCATACAATAATTTTTTTAGCAAAAGTTGCAACATAACTTATAAGTTATCAGTATCACTCATTTAATTGCATCCTTAAGATCAGCCCAGCCCCATTTGTTATCTATAAAAGGTCCTTTCATTAAATATAATTCCGGGTTGGTACGTGCGGCCGTTTTTAAAGCCGTTGCATCAAGAATCAAAATGGGAAGATTATAATGATTTCTCACATTAAAAAATTCCTGTGCTTCAGCAGGCTGTGATGTTACAATAAACAAAGGAATGTTTTTACTTTTAGTTACATTATATATTGAAACAAAATTATTTATCCAATAATCAGTACCTCCTGAAATATCTTTGACGAAAAATAAACAGTACGGCCCAGGAGTATTTAAAATGGCCTCTGTTGAATCGTTTCCTGAAAGTGTTGTGAGATAAAAATCTTTCACCGGAGGTTCGTTATTCCTTCCTTTTTCAATTATAAAATCCTCTCTTCTCACAAATTCCCAGGTAGAATCGGGTAAATTTTTTGAAGTAAATTCTTTTTCCTTTCCATCCTTTTTATAAAAGAATTTAAAATCTTTTTTATCGGGAACAGCATCAGCAGGCATTTTGCGGAGTTCAATCAGATTGTTACCTTTTTTGAATGGCAGACAATTTACAAACGGATTGTGACGCAAGACAAACCATTGAAGCCAGAGAACAAGAAAAGTACAAATGAGTAAGATAATAACGCCTTCAATGCGGTTCATTATTGGTTGTATATATTTTATTCCAAAACAAATAAATATAATGAGTGCCAGCAGAACCAGGTCTTTAATAAATGATTGCATGGCCGTTAACGGGAGGCAATCTCCCAGGCAGCCACAGGTAGCTATCTTACCAGACAACACTGCATAACCAGTTAAAAAACTAAAAAAGATGATCAACAGCAAGAGGAAGTAACTAAAAAATCTTCTCCATACTCCTATTAAAATGCCAACGCCCAAAATTATCTCCAGCGTGATCATTATAATTGAAAAAGGCAGCGCATAATTGTCGAGCCAATGCATCAAATGTGCAAGAGAAGCATTCTGCGCCCAGACGTCAAAAAATTCCTGCATTTTATAGGTAAGGCCTAACGGATCATTGGCCTTTACCAGGCCCGAAAAAATAAATAAAAAGCCCACTAAAACTCTTGCAATGTTGACTAATATTTTCATTGTGTTTGTTTTAATCAAACCTCACAGGTTTTTAAAACCTGCGAAGTTTATGTCGACAATATTAAAGCAAAAGCTGCGTAATTAATGATGTCAAAATAATTGGCATCAATCCCTTCACTTATTAATGTCTTTCCTTCGTTTTGAACAATTTGTTTAATGCGAAGAACCTTTGCCAGAATCAAATCAACAAAACTTTCCTGGCTCATGTCCCTCCAGGCTTCACCATAATCATGATTTTTATCTTCCATCAATTTTTTAGCCATGGCCGCCTGCTTATCGTACAGACTTATCGCCGCTTCCAAAGGGATGTCTTCATCCCGATCATTATCAGGATCATCGTCGTGTATATCAAGTTGTATCAGTCCAATAATTGCGTAATTTAAAATTCCCCTGAATTCTCCAGCCGCATCATCTTCAATTTTTTGAACGCCGGTTTCCTGTATGTTCCGGATACGTTTTGCTTTTATATAGATTTGATCTGCTATGGAAATAGTGCGGTAAACCCGCCAGGAAGTCCCATAGTCTTTTGTTTTCTTTATAAAAATTTCCCTGCAACTTTTTACTACGGTATTGTATTGCTGATCGGTGGTAACTTGCGTCATAATTATCGCCAAATTTAATCATAAACACACAATGTTCACATTGAACTGCAAAGGAAAGCTGATAATAGTTGAAAAGCCCTTGATCATGGGAATTATCAATGTCAATGCCGATTCGTTTTATGAAGGCAGCAGATTTAAGGACCTTGATGCAATAGCAGTGAAAGCTGAACAGATGATAAATGAAGGAGCGGACATTTTAGATATTGGGGGGCAAAGTACAAGACCGGCAAGCCTGCGCATTTCCGCAGAAGAAGAAATTAAAAGAGTGATTCCTGTTGTTGAAATGCTCTCAAAAAAAACAGCTAATGTTTTACTGTCTATTGATACCTATCATTCTTCAGTTGCAGAAGCAGCAGTAAATGCGGGGGCTTCATTCGTTAATGATATCAGCGCTGGTGAAATGGATAAAAATATGATTGCGACAGTCGCTTCATTGGGCGTTCCATTCATCTGTATGCATATGAAAGGCTTGCCCGAAACAATGCATCTTACTATTCACTACGAAAATATCATTACTGAAGTACTTGATTTTTTTATTAAGAAAACAGAAGAATGCAGGCTTGCCGGAATTAAAGATGTAATCATTGATCCGGGCTTTGGTTTTGGAAAAACAATCGAACATAATTTTATACTGCTTAACAATCTTTCTGTTTTTAAAATGCTGAATAGGCCTGTAATGGCAGGTCTTTCAAGAAAGTCATCCATATACAAAACACTTCATACCACCGCTGAAGAATCCCTCAACGGAACTACCGTTCTAAATACGATTGCCTTGCAAAATGGTGCCAATATTTTAAGAGTTCATGACGTAAAGGAAGCGAGGGAAGCAGTAATTCTTGTCGAGACTTACGGTAAAGCATAAACGCCGGGCTTGTAATAGCCACGGCGTTTATGTAAAATTGCTTTAATGCGTTTATTTGGTCTTTGGAGGAGCAGGATTGTTGCCTTGCGGCTTTTGCATCTCCCGCATTTTTTTCATTTGGTCCTGCATCTGCTTTTGTTGAGCTTCCATTTTTGCACGATACTGTTCTTGTGTTAATACATCCAATATTGACACATCAAACATCAGCGGTGTATTGGGTTTTATATCCGCGCCGGCGCCTCTTGGGCCATACGCCAGGTAAGAAGGTATGAATAATTTGCCCTTACCGCCCTTTTTAAAATAAACCAGCCCATCAGACCAACCTTCGATTGATCCTCTTTGTCCCACTACAAAGGTAAATGGCTTAACAGATTTACCAGTGGAATCATAACTTGAATCAAATTCTTTTCCTTCGAGTGTCATTCCCCGGTAGTCAACCGTTATCGCTTTACCACTATCAATAGCGTCACCCGTTCCCGGATCAATAATTTCAACATAAGTGCCTTTAGCGGTTTTGGTTGTTTTAATATTATTTTTTGTGAGATACGCATTGAGGATACTATCATCGATCCCCTTTTGTTTGATCGTTGAAATAGAATCAATTTTCCTCATGCTCTCCATGGATGCCGTTCTAATAGAAGCAACTTTAGCCGGATCGGTAACTATATCCAGTATTTTAAAATGATAAGCAAAGTATTGTCCCGGCCCTTTTTTAGCAAAAGGAGGTAAGGCATTATATTTTGCAATTGAATCCGTTGGCGTACGTGTAAAAACGCTATCCCCTTTTTTTGCTGAAGTGAAGATTTCGATATAATCCGGAGGTAATTTTGTTGAATCAATTTCAATAACCTGGGCAACCGTATCAAAAGGATTAGCCATTAGAGAGTCATTATAATATTGAAATGCCTGGAACTCAATAGCGTCGCCATATTTGATTGCAGCGCCATTACCCCCGCTTGTTCTGTATTCTATACCTGCCTTTTTAGTTTTTTTAAAGCTTTGATCTTTACACCCCACAGCAAATAGTAATATTGCCATTGCAGCAAGGCCGATTTTTTTGTTCATGTTTTATTTTTTATAATTGTTAACTGTTTAATTGCTCCTGGTTTTCTTTGATGGCTATCTTAAATTTTCGAACTACCTCATCGAGCGGTTCAGTGTTTTTTCCTCCTGCAGCATTAAAATGGCCGCCTCCGTTAAAATACTTTCTTGCGAAAGTATTTACGTCAAATCCCCCCTTACTTCTGAAAGAACTCTTACGTTCATCTCCACGGTCTATAATAACCGCCGCAAGCTTGATGCCCTTTATACTTAATGGAAAGTTTACCAGGCCTTCTGTGTCGCCCGTTTTTACATTGTATTTAATAAGATCAGATTGCGGGATTGCGATAAGCGCCGTGTTATATTCGTAAAAAATCTCCATCCTGTTCAGCAATATATTTCCAAAAAACCGGAAACGCCCTTCCAGGAAATTATCAAAGAGATTTTCATGGATCTGGCTATGTTCAAGGCCTTTGTCTTTAAGCGTCGCTATCATCCTGTGGACACTTGCAGTCGTTGAATTGAATCTGAATGAACCGGTATCAGTCATTACACCGGCATATAAACACTCCGCTGTTGCTGTATTAATTTTTTCAGTGTAACCCGCTGCCATTATAAAATCATAGACCATCTCAGCAGTGGAGCTTTTATTAATATCGCTTATTCCATAATCAAACGCCTCCGTCTGCGGTTGTTGGTGATGGTCAATTAATATTTTCGTAGCCGTAAGAGATTCGATAACCGGTTCCATTTTCTTAGTTCTGCTCAGCACATTAAAATCGAGGCAAAAAATCCACTCTGCTCTTTGCAAGAGAGATTTTGCCTTGTCGCTATTTATTTCAAAGTCAACCACATTCCTGCTTCCGGGCATCCAGTTTAAAAAGGAAGGCCAGTTGGTAGGTGAAATTACAGTAACGGTGTGCCCAAACTGTATCAGAAAGTGATATAATCCCAAACCGGAACCCATCGCGTCCGCATCTGGCTTCTGATGAAAAGTAATTACAATCTGCTTTGGTTTTTCAATTAAACTGAATATTTCACTAATGGGTTTCATAAAAGGGTGCAAAAGTAGCTTAAAAAACCCAATGTGAGCATTTCATAATTGATAAAAAGCTATCGATCTCCAGTTTCTCAAAATTGATTTTAATTCACAGGGTCGACTTTTCATGGAAAGCTTAATGTAAGAAAGGTGCAAACTTTTCTAAATACTTCTCATGCGAAATTGCAAATTGGCAATTTAATTAGCATTCCAGGTATTATTATCAAAATTTATATCGGGAAATATGTGTTCCGGGTCAATCGTTACGGATTTTATCCCTTCTGTCGTATTTAGTTTTTGAATCCATGTATTTCCGTTTTGCCAAATCTCTACCGGAATTTTAATCATACCCGTTTTACCACTAACAGTCTCGTATTGAAGGTAAACCGGCATGGCCATTCTGTCAAGGTTCTCAATGGTAACGAGCGCTCCTTGTGTTGAATCCCCCTTTACGTATTTAACGCCGGTAATGGCCTGGTCAAGTTTATAATTTTCGATGAACATCCCTTTCCAAAACCAGCCCAAATCTTCACCGCCCACATTTTCCATAGTTCTGAAAAAATCCCAGGGAGTGGGATGTTTATAAGCCCACCTCTTAATGTAAATTTGAAAGGCATAGTCGAATAACTTTGGACCAAGAATTTCCTCGCGCAACAACGTGAGTGCATAGCCGGGTTTAGCATACAAAGCAACGCCGATGTTCCTTTCATTAAGCGCATCCGGTTCACTCATCACAGGTTCTGATTTATCGCTGAACAGGTATTTATAAAGCAAGAGTTTGTTGTTCGGCCTGGGCTTATATTCCCCATTGTTAAAATCCTCAACAGCCAGTGAATTAATGAATGTATTAAAGCCTTCATCCATCCACCCATATTTACGTTCATTGCTACCCACTACCATTGGAAACCATGTATGTCCGAATTCGTGATCTGTTACTCCAAAAAGGCCACTCCCCCTTGACCGGGAACTGCAAAAGACAATACTTGGATATTCCATGCCGCTTATATTACTGGCGACGTTGGTAGCTGTGTTATATGGATATTCATACCATCTTTTTGAATAGTTTTCCAGGCTGCCCTTTGTGTATTCAGTGGCTCTTCCCCAGGCACTGTCACCGGCGGATTCTATTGGATAAACACTCATAGCCAATGCTTTTCTTCCTGAGGGAAGATTAATTCTGGCTGCATCCCATATAAAAGCCGTTGAAGCTGCCCAGGAAACATCTCTTGCATTATTCAATTTAAAATGCCAGGTGAGTTTATCTTTCTGTGGCCTTGAAGAAGGATCGGTAACTTCATCTGCAGTACGGATCATTACTGTTTTATCACTCTGCCGTGCGGCGGCGAGCCTTTTTACTTGAGTAGCGGTTAAAACTTCCTGCGGATTCTGCAATTCTCCTGAACCAACAATTAATTCTTTGGCAGGTGCAGTAATCGTGTAATCATAATCACCATAATCGAGATAGAATTCACCGGCGCCTAAATAGGGTAAGGTATTCCATCCTTCAATATCGTCAAACACACACATGCGTGGGTACCATTGGGCGACCGCATATATTTTTCCATTTTTAGTATCCTCCATTCCGGTTCTGTCTGATCCGTATTTCGGAATGAAATAAGAATAATCGATCCTGAAACTAACAATACCTCCATTGGGTTTAACGGGAACGGGTAAACGTAGTTGCATTCTTGTTTCAGAAATCACATTTGTTATGTTTGTTGATGTAGCTGCTCCTTTGGCGGCTGATACCAGTTTTACAGACTTAATATTAAAGCCGCCTTCAAATTTTGAATTTACATCACCATAGCGGCTTCTTCCGGTCGCCGGTGTTTTCGCTTGTCCGCGTGAGTCAAGATTATACAAATTCTGATCAAGATAGAGCCATAAGAAAGGGAGCGCCTCAGGGCTATTATTCGTGTAAGTAATGGTAACACTTCCTGAAATTTCATCTTTTATGTCGTCAAAATTAGCTGCTATTTTATAACTGGCCCTGTTGGTCCAATACTTCGGCCCTGGTTCACCATCGGCAGCACGATATTCATTAACCGAAGATGGATAAAAATTAGGTGTAAATAAATCGTGCTGATCATAAGTGGAATTAATAGTTTGTGCCGTGGCAGAGAGACTTAATAAAACAAGAACCCCGATTAGTAGTTTTTTAGCATTCATGAGTATGATTCGTTTTGTTTTGCGGAAAGATATTTCCTTTAAGAATAAATGCAGCATAAATTATATTAAGAAGGCTTATAAAATGACGACTGGTGGCCGATGTCATAAATTTGTCTGATGAAAGATCAACTGTAGTATTTTTTACCAGG
>Ga0068855_100012861_pt1 | contig 10098 bp, 10 predicted proteins | sample KBSCornC52_FD_66592 | JGI IMG/M metagenome (GOLD analysis project Ga0068855, IMG submission 66592) | Corn rhizosphere microbial communities from Kellogg Biological Station, Michigan, USA - KBS Corn C5-2 | ecosystem: Host-associated > Plants > Roots > Rhizosphere > Soil ... | reverse complement strand
GCTCCGGTAAGTTGCGGGTGCTGATTTTTGTCTGCCATCTTGTTCTCCTATGCTGCGCGGTGCGATTACGGGTCCAGGTTCGGCTGAAGACGTACCTTTTAAGCAAAACTTACAACGTTAGTGCGAAGGCCACTCGGAACGGGAACGCCCGTCCCGAGTGTGTACCATGATGAGGCTATCTCCCCTGCAATGAAGACTTTACAGATATATTGCCCTTTATTATCAATACTTTGGCTGCGAAGTCCACCCTCAAGTCATTTCCTTTGAATACTTTAGGACTTTTCAACCAGGGTGGGGGTACTAGGTGGTGACAGCTCCCAGTGCGGCGGAAGCCACGGAATTGGCATATTTGGCGAAGACACCGCGCTTGAAGCGGGGCTCGGGGGCTTGCCAGGATTTGAGGCGGTTGGCGATCTCTTCGTCGGAGATTTCGACCGTCAGTTTGCGATTGGGGATATCGAAGGTGATGGTGTCGCCTTCGCGGACAGCAGCAATCGGTCCTTTGAGCGCAGCCTCGGGAGCCACGTGGCCAGCCATCAGCCCGCGCGTAGCGCCGGAGAAACGCCCATCGGTGAGCAGCGCGACCGTGTGGGCCAGCTCCGGAATGCCGACGACGGCGGCGGTAACGCCCAGCATCTCGCGCATCCCAGGCCCCCCTCGCGGCCCTTCGTACCGGATCACAAGCACATCGTTCGGCTTGATCTTTCCGGCTTCAACGGCGGCCATGCAGTCCTCTTCGTTTTCGAAGACGCGCGCCGGGCCAGTGTGGTTCAGGCGCTCGTGACCGGCAACTTTAATGACGCAGCCTTCGGGAGCCAGATTGCCCTTGAGAATCACCAGTCCGCCTGTCGCCTTGATGGCGTTGTCGAGGTGGTGGATGACAGGTTGACCGGGTGTTTCGGCGGCGGTTTTGGCTTCTTCCGCGATGGTCTTTGTGGTCACCGTGATGGTATTTGGGTGGAGTAAACCGGCCGAGAGGAGCAGTTGTGCGAGCAGGCGGCTGCCGCCGGCCTCCTGGTAGTCCCTGGCGACGTAGTTGCCGCCCGGCTTGAGGTCGCAGAGCAGCGGCGTCTTGCGGCTGATGCGGTCGAAGTCGTCCACGGTAAGGTGAAGCCCAGCCTCGTTTGCGATGGCGATCAGGTGGAGCACGGCGTTGGTGCTGCCCCCGGAGGCGGCCACCGCGACAATAGCGTTCTCAAGCGAGTCGCGGGTGATGATCTTGCTGGGACGGAGGTCCTGGCGGGCCAGCTCCATCACGAGGCGGCCAGCCTGACGCGAAGCCTCAGCCTTCTGCGGAGAGGTTGCGGGAACGCCGGTGAGGCCGATGGGAGAAATGCCGAGGAACTCCGCCGCCATGGCCATGGTGTTGGCGGTGTACTGGCCGCCGCAGGCTCCAGCACCGGGACAGGCAGCGGCCTCGACGGCTTCGAGCTGGGCGTCGTTGATCTTGCCGGCAGCGTGCGAGCCGATGGCCTCGAAGACGTTCTGGATGGTGATGTCGATGAGCTTGCCCTCGTTCTTCGACTGGTCAGCCGTGGGGTTACCATCGGCGCCAACGTGAACGTGGCCGGGAGCGATCGAGCCGCCGTAGAGCATGAGGCTGGGGATGTCGAGCCGGACCAGCGCCATGATGGCGGCGGGCATGTTCTTGTCGCAGCCGGCGATGCAGATGAGGCCGTCGAAGAGGTTGCCGCGCGAGACGAGCTCGATCGAGTCGGCGATGACCTCGCGGGAGATCAGCGACGCCTTCATGCCCTGCGTGCCCATGGTGATGCCGTCGGAGATGGTGACGGTGTTGAACTCCATGGGGGTGCCCCCAGCGTCGCGAACGCCCTGCTTCACAGCTGCGGCGACGTCGCGAAGATGAAAGTTGCAGGGGCCGATCTCGGTCCAGGTGTTGGCGATGCCGATGATGGGGCGGTGCAGCTCTTCTTTGCTGAAGCCTACGCCGCGCAGATAGGAGCGGGCAGCGGCGCGGTTGGGGCCTTCGGTCAGGGGGATACTGTATTTCTTCGGATTGATTTCGTTGGACATTTTTCCTCTATGTAAAAGCCGACCGCGGATTGCGCGGATGAAAACGGATTAAGGCGTAACGGTGATAAAAGCGATAAAGGCTGATAAAAACGGATGCTAGTTGGTGGCCAAGGCTCGAGGCTTCAACCAGAACGCCGAGTCGTGTTTGGATTCGTAGTTGTCGAGTTCGGATTCGTGGCGCAGGGTGAGGCCGATGTCGTCGAGTCCGTTCAGGAGGCAGTATTTGCGGAAGGGGTCGATCTCGAATTTGGCGCTGAAGCCCTGATCGTCGACGATGGTCTGGGCTTCGAGGTTGATGGTGATCTTGTGGTTCGGATTCTTAGTCGAGCGGTCGAGCAGTGTCTGCACGTCGGCTTCAGAGAGCCGGACGAGGATCATGCCGTTCTTGCCCGCGTTCGAGTAGAAGATGTCGGCGAAGCTGGGAGCGATAACGGCTTTGAAGCCGAAGTCGTCGAGCGCCCAGGCAGCGTGCTCGCGCGAGCTGCCGCAGCCGAAGTTCTTTCCGGCGATGAGGATCTTCGCTCCGGCGTACTGCGGCTGATTGAGGACGAACTCCGGATCAGGCTTGCCTGCGTCGGGGCCTTCCTGGATGCGGCGCCAGTCGAAGAAGAGGAACTCGCCGTAGCCGGTGCGCTCGATGCGCTTGAGGAACTGCTTCGGGATGATCTGGTCGGTGTCGACGTTGGGACGGTCGAGCGGAGCGGCGGTAGAGGTGAGGATATTGATGGGCTGCATTGGCATCTCCGGTGATTCGAACTTCTGTTGGTGCGAGAGCTGTTAGCTTCTAGCTCTTAGCTAAAGGCTAGAAGCTAGTGGCTGTCTTTGTCCTTGAACTTCCAGCTGCGGATGTCGGTAAAGTGGCCGGTAATAGCGGCGGCGGCGGCCATCTGTGGGCTGACGAGGTGGGTGCGACCTCCCCTGCCCTGGCGGCCTTCGAAGTTGCGGTTCGATGTGCTGGCGCAGCGCTCGCCGGGGGCGAGGATGTCCGGGTTCATGCCGAGACACATGCTGCATCCGGGTTCGCGCCAGTCGAAGCCTGCGGTGGTGAAGACCTTGTCGAGACCTTCTTCTTCGGCCTGCTTCTTGACGTGCTGCGAGCCGGGGACGACCATCGCGCGAACCGTGGTGGCGACGTGGTAGCCGCGAACGACAGCGGCGGCGGCGCGAAGGTCTTCGATGCGTCCGTTGGTGCACGAGCCGAGAAAGACGCGGTCGATGGCGATCTGCTCGATGGGCGTGCCTGCCTTGAGATCCATGTATTCGAGGGCGCGCTCGAAGGCCTTCTGATCGGCCTCGCTGGCGTTGGGATCGGCCAACGGAACGGTGGATTTGACGCCTGTGACCATGCCCGGACTGGTGCCCCAGCTGACCGTCGGGGTAATATCGGCGGCGTTGATGGTGAGTTCGCGGTCGAAGATTGCTCCTGTGTCGGTTACAAGTTCAGACCAGTGGGAGACGGCCTCATCCCACGCCGCACCTTGCGGCGAGAAGCGGCGGCCCTTGAGATAGGCGAAGGTGGTGGTGTCGGGAGCGATCATCCCTGCGCGGGCACCTGCCTCGATGCTCATGTTGCAGATAGTCATGCGGCCTTCCATCGAAAGAGCACGGATGGCAGAGCCGGCGTACTCGATGACGTAACCCGTAGCGCCAGCCGTGCCGATGCGGCCGATGATATCGAGCACGATGTCCTTGGCGGTAACGCCGGTGGGGAGGGCGCCTTCGACGTTGATGCGGAAGGTCTGCGGCTTGGACTGCGGCAGGGTCTGCGTGGCCATAACGTGCTCGACTTCGCTGGTGCCGATGCCGAACGCGAGCGCGCCGAAGGCTCCGTGGGTGCTGGTGTGCGAGTCGCCGCAGACGATGGTCATACCGGGCTTGGTGAGGCCGAGTTCAGGGCCGATGATGTGGACGATTCCCTGCTCTGCCGACTGCACATCGTAGAGTTCCACGCCGAAGTCGACACAGTTCTTGCGCAGGGCTTCGATCTGCTTCGACGCGATCTGGTCGACGATGTGCAAGCGATCCGCGATGCTGCTGGTGGGGACGTTGTGGTCCACGGTAGCGACGGTGCGGTCGGGGCGGCGGAGCTTGCGGCCAGCCAGGCGGAGACCCTCGAACGCCTGCGGGCTGGTGACCTCGTGGACGAGGTGGAGGTCGATGTAGAGGATCGAGGGTTCGCCCTCGGGCTCAGCCACGAGGTGCTGCTGCCAGACTTTTTCGAAGAGTGTTTTGGGTGTGCTCATGGATTTTCCTTCTGCTCGGTCTGCGTTTGAGCCTGCGGCTGGGTGAGTGTGTTTGCGCCAATGCTTGCAGGCGGAATGGGGTGCGGTTGGCCATCCGGATCGACGAGGATGGCGTTACGAATCTTCTGAATCACGGTGCTGCCGGAGGAAGGCTGAGCCGTCCAGCGAGCAACGCTGCGCGTCAGTGCCGCGGGAATCTGCGCAGGGTCGATGGCGCGGTTGCTGAAGACCCAGAGGGTGTACTCGGCGTCGGGTTCGATAGTGGTTTTACTGTCCTTGATCCAGTCAATGGCGCTGAAGACAATCAACGGCTGCGGCAGGCCAAGATCGACCCAGAGCAGCCCGCGGTCGGGGCAGAAGCGGAAGACGCAGCCAGTGATCGAGAGGTAGCGATTGTCGTCGGCGATAACCTTGTCGGGAACCGAGAGAAAGTCGAGCGCGGTCTCGGCCAGCGGCTTGTAGCCGGTCTTTTCACTGCCCCAGAAGGTCTGCGGAGCGGTCAGATACTGCGCCAGAAATGGGCGGAAGCGCGGGTCAAGCACGAGTGCATTCTCGCGGCCATCGGCGGGCGGCGGGCCATACTGCCAGAGCCACTCAACGTTCTCCTTGTGCTTCTTCTCTTTCTTGACCTTCGGCGAAACGAGTTGCGCGGACGCCGCCACGGAGACCATGGTGAGGAGAACAGCGGCGAGTTGGAGAAGGCGGCGCATGGTGATCTGGGTGCAGCGGCTTCGTCTGTGTTGCTACTTCTGTTGTTGCTCATGAGCGATAACCATGAGCACGTTGGCGAAGATAAAGAGGATGGCTCCCACAATTAAAATGATGTGCAGCGGTGTTCCGGTCCAATACCGGTAGATGAGCGCTGCGGCGATACCTACGTTGATGAGGACCGCTTTGATCCGAAACCAGGTCATACAGCGTGCATTGCCTGACGCCGGTCAATCGATTCGGCCAGGGCCTGGTGGACGAGTTTCCCCATCTCCTGCGTGCTGACTGGGATCTGTCCCTGCTGCTGGCCGCGCGCGATGTCGGCGGTGCGGTAGCCTGCATTCAAAACTTTGTGGACGGCGGCTTCGACGGCTTTGGCATCCTGCTCGAGATTGGCGGAGTGGCGAAGGACCATGGCCGCGGTCAGAATCGCACCGAGCGGATTCGCCTTGCCGGTACCGGCGATGTCGGGCGCGCTGCCGTGGACGGGCTCGTACAGGTTCACCGCACCGCCGATGGTGGCCGAGGGCAACATGCCCAGCGAGCCGGTGATGACGCCCGCTTCGTCCGAAAGAATGTCGCCGAAGAGGTTCTCGGTGAGGACGACATCGAAGTTGCGCGGGACGTTCATGATGTGCATTGCCATCGAGTCGACGAGCTGATGCTCCAGCGTGACGCCGGGATAATCCTGCGCGACTTCGGTAACGGTGGCGCGCCAGAGCTGCGACACTTCGAGGACGTTGGCCTTGTCGACCGAGGTAACTTTCTTGCGCCGCTTGCTGGCCAGTTCGAAGGCGACGCGAGCCACGCGGGCCACCTCGTCGCGCGTGTAGCGCATGGTGTTGATGGCTTCGTTCGTCTCCCGGTTCCACCAGCGCGGCGCACCAAAGTAGAGACCGCCGAGCAGCTCGCGAACAAAGAGAATGTCCACGTCTTTCGTAACCTCGGGGCGCAGCGGAGAGCTTTCCGAGAGCGCGGCGTAGGCGATCGAGGGACGCAGGTTGGCAAAGCCGCCAAGAGCCTGGCGAATCTGCAGGAGGCCAGCTTCGGGGCGCTTGTCTGGAGTCAGTGCGTTGAACTTGTTATCCCCTACCGCACCCAGCAGGACGGCGTCGCACTCCAGCGCAGCGTCCAGTGTTGCGGTAGGCAGCGGCGAGCCGGTCTGCGTGATGGCCGTGCCGCCGATGAGGCCTTCGACAAAGATGAATTCGTGGCCGCCGAGTTCGGCTACAGCTCGCAGAATGTTGGTGGCTTGCTGGGTCACTTCGGGGCCGATGCCGTCGCCGGCGAGAACTGCAATCTTGAGACGCATGCTTTTTATTCCTCAGGGGCTAAAACCCGTGTTATCCGAAGTTCGTTTAGCACGGCTGAAAGCGTGCCCTTACAAGTCGAAACTGGAATCGCAATGCACGACTACGGAACGGCTGCGACAGGAGCTTTCTCCGGGTGGAGAAGACCGAGCAGATCCTGGTCATAAATATTTTTCTTGCGATCGGCCAGCTCGGTGAAGCGGTGGTATACCTCGTCGAGCTGCTGGTGCGTCAGCGTGTGGCCCAGTCTCTCGAAGCGGTCTGCGAGAGCGCGGCGGCCGCTATGCTTGCCCAGCACAAGATTCGTGTGATCGACGCCGACCGAGGCGGGCGTCATAATCTCGTACGTCAGCGGGTTGGCCAACATGCCGTGTTGATGAATGCCCGCTTCATGCGCGAAAGCATTGGCTCCGACGATGGCCTTGTTGGGCGCGGGGCCAAAGCTGATGCACTCGGAGAGCATCTGGCTGGTGGAATAAAGCAGCTCCATCTTGATGTTGTTCGTGAACGGGAACCTGTCCTGGCGAACCATCAGGGCCGCAGCGATCTCTTCGAGAGCAGCGTTACCGGCGCGCTCGCCGATGCCGTTGATCGCTCCTTCGACCTGTCGCGCTCCGCCCTGAATCCCCGCAAGGGAGTTCGCCACGGCTAGGCCCAGATCGTCGTGACAGTGCGTCGAGAGGATGACGTTTTCAATGCCGGGCACACGGGCCCGGACCATGCGGAAGATCGCTTCGTACTCAGGCGGAGTCGTGTAGCCGACCGTATCGGGAATGTTGATGGTGGTGGCTCCCGCCTGCACGGCCACGGTAATCATCTTGAGGAGAAACTCGGGATCGGTACGGGTGCCGTCCTCGGTCGAAAACTCGACATCCTCGGTGAAGTTGAGCGCGAGGCGAACGGCCTCGGCTGCCTGGTCGAGCGCCTCTTCGCGGCTGATGCGCAGCTTGTATTCGAGGTGAAGATCGGACGAAGCTAGGAAGAGGTGAATCCGATTGCGTGCAGCAGGCTGAAGCGCGCGTCCCGCAGCTTCGATGTCCTCGCGCTTGCAGCGGGAGAGCGAGGCGATGCGAGGCCCCTTGATCTGGCGGGCGATCTCCTGGACGGCATGAAAGTCGCCGTCCGAGGCGATGGCAAAGCCGGCTTCCAGAATGTCGACGCCAAGCTCCGCCAGCTGATGGGCCATGCGCAGTTTTTCGTCGAGGTGCATGGTGCAGCCAGGAGACTGCTCGCCGTCGCGAAGCGTGGTATCGAAGAAGAGAATCTGATTGGGAGTGGGCATAGGCTTAATACTCTCGATCTGGACGTTATCATAACGCAGGCTTATGATGACTTCCACAGGTATCATAATTTCTAATCATCGTATCGGTACGACTGATTGCCGGCTGCGGCTGCGAGGTGAGACTTGGATCTGGTCCAGATGGAAACCTTCCTGGCGGTGGCGGAGGAGCGAAGTTTCTCACGGGCTGCGGCACGGCTCCATCGTACTCAGCCAGCGGTAAGTCAGGCAATCGCAAAGCTGGAGAGCGAACTCGGCGAAGTACTCTTCGAGCGATCGTCGCGCGACGGCACCCTGACCGACGCCGGCGAAGTCCTCCGCGAGTACGCCGCCAAGCTATTGAATCTGCGCACCGATGCCGAGGGCGCTCTCAGCGAACTGCGAGCCCTGCACCGGGGAAGGCTCAACCTGGCGGCGAACGAGTACACCTGCCTCTACCTGCTGCCGCTGCTCGACGAGTTCCGCCGCCAAAACCCGCGCATCAAGGTAGCGGTGCAACGCGCTCTGGCCAGCCGCATCTCCGACGAGGTGCTGATGCATTCGGTCGAGTTTGGCGTGCTGTCGTTTCGTCCGGACGATGCACAGGTCAAGTCGGCCGTGGTCTATCGGGACGAATTGGCATGTGTGGTGAATCCGCGCCATACCCTGGCCGGGGCGGAGAAGGTCTCCATCCGTCAGCTAGGCGCGCAAAACTTCATCGCGCACAACGTCTCCTCGCCGCAGCGGCAGAAGGTCATCCAGACATTCAAGAGACATAAAACGCAGTTGCAAATGGGCGTCGAGCTGCCGTCGCTGGAGGCCATCAAGCGGTTTGTCGAGATGGGGAACGGCGTGGCGCTGGTGCCAAGACTGACCGTCCTGACAGAGCTGGCAAGCGGCGCCCTGGTGCGCGTGCAGGTTCCCGAGCTGCAGATCGAGCGCAAGTTGCGTCTGGTCTACCGCAGGCAGGCGAGCCTGTCCCACGCGGCGCTGGCCTTCCTGAAGGTGGTGGAGTCCTATGCCGCCGCACACGGCGATCCCTATTGCTTTCAGCCGGAACGCGCCCTCTAGTTCTTTCGGCAACGAATTCTCACTCTGGCGAGGAACCTTTGTGTCAAAAGCGCGTCTGTACCTTGCAGACAGGCGCACCGGGGATCCCTCCGGTGGATGAAGCACAAGGAGTGCGACTTCGATGAACAGAATTATTTCTTCTAAACCAGTCTTTCGTGGAACGATGATGCGGACGGCGATGCTGGCCGTCTGTACGATGCTGCTGGGCACCATGCCCATGCTGGCGCAGGACAACGCCACACCACCGCCGCCGCCCGCAGACCAGGCAGGACCGCCACCCATGGGTCCGCGCGGCGGACGAATGGGAGGGCGTCAGGGAGAGCGCCTGACCAGGCAGTTGAACCTCTCACCCGACCAGGCAGCACAGGTCAAGGCAATCAATGAGGACAGCATGAAGCAGGCCATGGCTGTGCGCAATGACACCTCCCTGTCGAAGACAGACCAGCGCAGCAAGATGATGGATATCCGGAAAGCATCGCAGGATAAAATTCGCGCCGTCTTGAACGACGAGCAGAAGACAAAGTATGACGCGATGCTGACAAAGATGCGCGAGCGCAGGATGATGCCTCATGGGGAGCAGGGCGCTCCTCCTCCGCCGCCACCGCCTCCCACAGCGCCACAACAGTAGTGCAGCATCAACCAAAGGCCGGAGGGAATTATATCCTCCGGCCTTCTTGTGCAGGAGGCCCGCCGAGGAGCACTCCTGCGGTTACAATGAAGGACAGTGACTACGGCGCTCCGTAACTTCTGAAGACGCGTTGCCTGCGGGACAGCGTAAGGACGTTACGGACAAATTTGAAGGGATCGAACGAAGAATGAAGAAGACGATTTTGTTGTTGGGCGCTCTGGTGCTTTCAGCCGCAGCCGGTTATGCGCAGGAGAGCCGGCAGGACATCAGTATCAGCGCCAGTGGCAGCTTTGCCCCCCAGATCAACGGCAATAGCGTGCAGAAGACGACGACCGCGACCCTGGGCCTGCTCGCGAGCTACCGCTACATGCTGACGCCGCGCAGCGCACTCGAGTTGAACTACGGCTATGCCCAGAACCGGCAGAAGTACGAAGTCTTCGGCAAGACCAACGGAGGCATCCATACGCTGCAGCAGGAGTTCAGCGGAGCCTATGTCTACAACCTGAACTTCAGAAACTTCAACCCGTTTGCTGAAGTCGGTGTAGGCGCCATCATCTTCCACCCTCTTCTGGATGCGGGAACCCAACAGTTCGATGTGAAGCAAAATACGAACATCGGTGGCCTGTTTGGAGCCGGCCTCGCCTACGAGATCAGTCCCAGCTTTGACATCCGTGCTGAATATCGCGGCTTCCTGGTAAAGACGCCCGACTTCGGTTACGACACCTTCAAGACCAATCGGTACGAGGTCGTCTCGACGCCCTCGATCGGCATCGCGTACCACTTCTAGATCCGTCTCTCTGGCAAGAAAAAGCCCCGGCGCTGGCCGGGGCTTTTTCTTGCACGCAC
>Ga0068855_100012857_pt1 | contig 10099 bp, 7 predicted proteins | sample KBSCornC52_FD_66592 | JGI IMG/M metagenome (GOLD analysis project Ga0068855, IMG submission 66592) | Corn rhizosphere microbial communities from Kellogg Biological Station, Michigan, USA - KBS Corn C5-2 | ecosystem: Host-associated > Plants > Roots > Rhizosphere > Soil ... | reverse complement strand
GTTTGCGCGATGCGGTCGAGGCGGAACCGGACAAGCCGGAGTTGAGGCTGGAGCTTGCCTTGGCGCAGGCACGCGCGGGCGACATCAACGCGGCGAAGCGCGCGCTCGAGACGCTGCCGGCGCAACTGGAAGCCGATGATCGCGCGAAGGCACTGCAAGCCTACGTGGATCTGGCGCAGGCGCTCACCGGCACCGCGGCTTCGGGCGAATTGATGGCCCGCATCGAAAACGATCCGAAGGATTTCGCCGCCCGCGATGCATTGGGCGTGCGCCTGCTGCTGGGCGGCGATCCGGCCGACGCGATGGAGCAATTCCTCGCGATCCTGCAGGCCGACCGTGGCTGGAACGAAGGCCTTGCGCGCAAGCGCCTGCTGGATGCCTTCCGCATCGTCGAGGACGAAGCGCTGGTGGCCGCCACGCGGCGCAAAATGTCCTCGCTGCTGTTCTGACCGGCCCTTGCGCGCGCGGACGCGGCGGCGCCCGATGAACCTGCGGCCGCCGTTCCTGTGCAACGCATCCGCGTGCTGCACATCGCAGACAACTGGACGCAAGCGCGTGTGCGCAAGCAGCTTTACGTGCGCCTGAAGTCGCGGGCCCGCGGTTCGGCCCCATAATCGGCTCGCCTCAAGCCGGAGCCTTCGCATGTTCCACTATGAACACAAGCACGAGCCGTTGCTGCCCTGGCGGGTGTTCCTGTTGCGCCGGGTGGCCAAATCGCTGGCCCTGGGCCTGGGGGTGATCGGCATCTCGCTGCTGGCCGGCATGCTCGGGTACCGCATTGCCGAGAGCATGGACTGGCTGGATGCCTTCCTCAATGCGGCCATGATCCTCGGCGGCATGGGCCCGGTGGATGCCCTACACACCAGCGGGGGCAAGGTCTTCGCCGGGATTTATGCCCTGTACAGCGGGCTGGTCGTGATCTTTGTAGCCGGCCTGCTGTTCGCGCCGTTTGCACATCGTTTGTTGCATCGTTTTCACCTGGATACCGGCCGCGATACGGACGGGTCGTAACGCGACGCCCTGCACGGCCGGAGGACGGCAACACGGGATAGGCTCGCTCCCGGACTGTGCAGTGTCCTAGAATCGGCTTCCGCCCAAGGGGATGCACCGCGCCATGGGTTTGTCCGCACCCGTCGCCGAATTCGAAGTTCCCGGCCACCGTCTGGTGCGCCCGCTGGGGCGCGGCGGCATGGCGACGGTATATCTCGCGATCCAGTCTTCGCTGGGCCGTCCGGTCGCGGTCAAGATCCTGCAGGCGGCCACTGACGAGACGATCACCCGCTTCGAACAGGAGGCGCGCACCATCGCGCGCCTGCAGCACCCGCACATCGTGGCGATCTACGAGGTCGGCCGCACCTCGGACGGGCAGCTGTATTACACGATGCCGTACCTGCCCAACGGCGATCTCTCCAAGGTAGACCTGCGCGACTCGCCTTCGCGCATCGCCGCGGTGATCCGCGCGCTCGCCGGTGCACTCGGCCATGCGCACAAGCAGGGCATCGTGCATCGCGACGTCAAGCCGGAAAACGTGCTGTTCGACCAGCACCGCCGCGCGTTGCTGACCGATTTCGGCATCGCTCGCGCCAGCGACAGCCTGCGCGTGACCCGCGAAGGCGCGACCATGGGCTCCTCGGGCTACATGAGCCCGGAACAGGCGCGCGGCCAGGACCTAGACGGGCGCTCCGACCTCTACAGCCTCGGTGTGGTCTGCTACGAGCTGCTGACCGGCGATCTGCCGTTCCGCGGCGCGGATGCGCTGTCCACCGCAATCGCGCATATCGAACAACCGGTACCCCGATTGCCGCCGCTGAAGCGGGCCTGGCAACCCTTCGTGGACAAGGCACTGGCGAAGTCGCCCGATGCGCGCTTCCAGAATGCGGAGGAAATGATCGCGGCGCTGGATGCCGCGGACGGCCGCCGCACTTCGCCGCGCCCGGTGGTGCCCGCCGCGCCGCCCCCGCGGAAATTGCAGTGGCCGCGACTCAAGCTGCCTCGCGCCAGATTGCCATCCTTGCCGGACGTTCGTCTGCCGCGGATCCATCTGCCCTCGCCGCGTATCGTTCGTCGCTACGGGCCGGCGTTGCTGATGCTGCTCGCCCTGATCGTGGTCAGCGCGGCGGCGCTGAGCTGGCGTTCGCATGCCAAACGCACCACGGCCACGCCACCGCTCCCGGCGCCCGCGCAAGCACCGCCGCTGCTCAAGCACGAAGCAGCCGCAAATATTGCAGCGATCCCCGCGCCGGCGACCAGTACGGATGTATCGCATCCCGCGATCGCCGTCCCCGTGGAAGCCAGCAACGTGGATGGCGCACAGGCGGCGCGCGTAACCGACCTGCTGGCGCAGGCCGATGCGCTGTTTACGCGAGACCACCTGACCGTGCCCAGGCAGGACAGCGCGGCGGCGCGTTACCAGGAAGCGCTGCGGCTGGAGCCGGACAACCGGAATGCGCGCACCGGTATCGGCAGGATCATGGCGGTGTTGCAGAGGGATGCCCTGAACGCCTGGCGGCGCGGCGATACCGGTCAAGTGCAGCCGCTGGTGACCAAGCTCGACAGCCTGATGCCTTTTTCCGACTCCGTTTCGCAGAAGTCCTGGCACGATGCGCGGGCACAGCTCGCGCATTCACTGGGCCAGGCCATGGCGGATGCCGTGCACTCCCATGACGGCACGAAGGTGGCGGCCTTGCGCCCGCTCGCCGATAGCCTGCCGGCGATTTACCCCGAAGGTTTCAACACGCAGTCGCTGGACCAGGCACCGGCACCTCCTTCCGTACCGCGCGCGGCCGCCACGCTCCACGACGACGGCGGCCCGACCCTGGTCTACGTGCCGGCCGACGGCAAGGCAGATGCCTTCGCGATCGGGCGCACCGAAGTGACGCGCAGTCAGTACGCGCAATTTGTGCACGATACGCATCGGCCGGCGGCCTCCTGCGTGGAGGCATTCCATCCCTTTTCGCGCCTGCGCGGCCTGAAGTGGGAAGATCCGGGTTTTCCGCAGACCGGCGATCACCCGGTGGTCTGCGTGAGCTGGAATGACGCGGCGGCGTATGCGGCATGGCTGTCGCATCGCACCGGCCAGCCCTATCGCCTGCCGACCGAGAGCGAATGGCTGCGCACCGCACGTGGGGGTTCCGGCGGAACTCCCTGCGCGCGCGGCAACGTGGACGACACGAGTCGCCAGACCAAGCTCGACAATGACCGCTTCACCTGCAGCGATGGCGCCGCCGAAACGGCACCCGTCGGCCGCTATGCTGCAAGCGAGGTCGGCGCCTACGACATGTATGGCAACGTCAGCGAGTGGCTGAGTGGCGGCTCGGCCGGTGACCGCATCTTCCGCGGGCTTTCCTGGCGAGATGGCAGCCATCAGACCGCACTCGGCCGCCGGGGCAGCGCCAGTTCGGACATCGGCTATACCAGCATCGGCTTCCGTGTGGTGCGCGCGATAGACGCCGCGCATCCGGCACCGAACGGTTAACTCCCAAGCTGATTGGCGGCCTGGAAAGCCTCGCGAGCGAAGCCAGGCCGCGTGACGGCGGCGCACAGCGCCGGGGACGCTTGCTTGCAGAATCAGCACCGCCAGCGCGTGGCATGCCAGGCGCAGCAGCTTTCCGGCCGCCGAACATGACTTGTGACTTATGGACGCGCCCGTCTGCGCGCGCATACTCGCCGGGTTCTCTGTCGCATAGGGTGGTCATCACATGAAACCGTTCCGATTCCGCATCGTGCTGGGCGCGCTGCTGCTGTGCAGCCTGCCTGCCTTCGCCGCCGATCAGCCAAGCTCTTCCTCCACGGACAAATCCAGTCAGGACGACAGCGACAACGCCGCCTGGGCGGCGATGCAGAAATCGCAATCTTCGACCACGCAGGGCACGGTCAACGTGGAAGGCTCCAGCGTGGCCTATGACGCAATCGCCGGCACCCTGGTGCTGGACGGCAACGGCCTGGACGAGCACACGCCCCAGACCAGCATGTCCTACGTCGCGTACATCAAGCGCGGCGCCGATCCGGCCAAGCGCCCGATCACCTTCCTCTACAACGGCGGCCCGGGTTCCTCGACCGTGTGGCTGCACATGGGCGCGTTCGGTCCCAAGCGCATCGTCACCAACGACGATACCCACACGCCGGCTGCGCCCTATCAACTGGTCAATAATGACTACAGCCTGCTCGACGCCAGCGACCTGGTGTTCATTGACGCTCCCGGCACCGGCTTCGGCCGGCTGCTGCCGCAGGGCGACAGCAAGGAAGCACGCGCGAAGAACTTCAAGGAATTGAGCAAGAAGATCTGGAGCGTGGATGGCGACGGCAAGATGTTCGCCAAGTTCATCACCACGTTCCTGTCGCAGCACGACCGCTGGAATTCGCCGAAATACCTGTTCGGCGAGAGCTATGGCACCACGCGTTCGGCGGTGCTCGCGGCCGACCTCGAAACCGAGGACAACGTGGATCTCAACGGCGTGATCCTGTTGTCGCAGATCCTCAACTTCGCTACCAGCGTGGATGGCGCCGACAACAGCCCCGGTATTGACCTGCCGTACGTGCTGGCGCTGCCGACCTATGCGGCCACCGCGTGGTACCACCACAAGCTGCCGAAATACGAGCACAGCAGCCTGAAGCCGCTGCTGCAGCAGGCGACCCAATTTGCCACCGGCGAATACGAGCAGGCGCTGATGGCCGGCTCCATGCTGAGCCCCGAGCGTGAAAAGGCGATCGCGCAGAAGCTCTCCGATTTCACCGGCCTGCCGGTCGACTACCTGCTGAAGGCCGACCTGCGCGTCACCGGCGGCATGTTCGAGCACGAACTGCAGAACGGCAGCGACATCACCACGGGCCGTCTGGACACGCGCTTCTCCGGTCCAAGCATGGATCCGCTCGGCAAGGAATCCGATTACGACCCGCAGTCTGCGGCGATCAGTTCGGCGTACGTGTCCGCGTTCAACAACTACGTGCGCAGCACCCTGAAGTTCGGCCAGGACATGCACTACAACCCGGAGATCTATGGCCAGGACTTCGACTGGGATTTCCGCCACAAGGCGCCGGGCCAGCGCTTCTCGTTCCCCGGCTCGACCAACGTGCTGCCTGATCTCGCGGTCGCGATGAAGTACAACCCGGATCTCAAGGTGATGGTCAACGGCGGCTTCTACGATCTCGCCACACCGTATTACGCTGCGGTGTACGAGCAGGAGCACCTGCCGATCCCGCAGAGCCTGCGCAAGAACATTTCCTACGCGTTCTATCCGTCGGGCCACATGGTGTACGCACACGAGCCGTCGCTGAAGGCACTGCACGACAACGTGGCGAAGTTCATCGAAGACACCGACAACCAGCAGCACTGAACCTCGCTGCTGCATGGACCAGAGCCGGCGCGATGCAAATCGCGCCGGCTTTTTTTCTGCCCGCGATGCTCATTCCCGCTCGAAACGCGCGAGTTCGTCCAGATGTCCCATCGCGGTGACCAGCCCGCGTCCGGCAATTTCTTCAGCCAGCTTGCCGAGCACCGGCGAGCGCGACAGTCGCCCGCCATAACGGCGGGCAACGAAGACCAGCGCCACGGCCAGCGCCAGCCCGAAAAGCGCGTTCCAGACCAGCCATGCCGGGTCCAGGGCGCGATAGTTTGCATAACCCCCGGCGCACTGCAGGGCAAAGACAAGGAACACGGGCCACAGCGGCAACCCAAACAACAGGTCGCATTGACTCATGCGAATGCGCAACGCACGCGCAGCCGAAAGCCGCCGCTGGATGGCAACCACGGGCAAGGTGAAATCAATGCCGCCGACCAGTGCGAACTGACGGATGCTGACGCCGATCGTCGCCATCGCCAGGAGCAGCAGCAGCACCGACGGAATCGCTCCACCTGGTGCGCTGCCGACAACCGCGAAATTCTTCGCCAGGAAGAATCCGGCAATCCACAACATCACCAGACCGAAGGCGAACTCGGTCGCCGGCAACCAGAGCCAGCGTCGCAATGCCGAGCGCGTCTTGTCCAGCTTCAATTCGACCTGGACCTGCCGCGCGAGGGCGCCGCTGCGTTCGACACGTTCGCCGAGTTCGCGCCAGGCTTGTTTCATTTCGTCGAGTTCCATGTTTACGCTCCCATGATTCCGGGCTCGGTTCCGAGCATCCGATTGCGCAGTTTCTGCTTGATGCGACCGATCTTGGTCGCGACGTTGGTTTCGCTCAGCCCCAGCACATCCGCGATTTCCGCGTACGGGCGTTCCTCCAGATACAGCAGGATCAGCGCTCGATTGAGGTCATCCAGCTCGGCGATGAACGCGCGCAACGCAATCAAGCGCTCATCATCCTGCTCAGGGGTATCCGCGCCGATCGTTTCCAGATGACGCGTTTCCAGCACCTCGCACTGCCCGGCGATGTCGCGCTTTCGACGGCGCGCATGCGAAATCGCCACATTCAACGCGACGCGGTACATCCAGGTGGAAAATTTCGCGCGCCGCTCATCGAAACCGGCAAACGAACGCCAGCACTGGGCGCAGATTTCCTGGGCGAGGTCGTCGCGATCCTCGCGACCGCGCGCATACACGCCGGCAACCTTGAACACGATGCCAAGATGCTCGCCCAGGAGCGCTTCAAAGCGTTGCTGATCCGGTTTGCCGCGCATCTCGTTCCCCATCGCTCACCCCATGATTCGCCCGGCGCATCGGAAAATCACAGTCAGCGGCAGCACACCTTTGCCATTTACAATAGCGGCAATTCTGTTTTGGCCCGCCGCCATGCCGCCGCTGCACCTGAAACGCAACCTGCTCACCGGCCTGCTGGCCTTCATCCCGGTCTGGATCACCTGGGTGGTGTTCAAGTTCGTGTTCACCCTGCTGGCGGGCGTGGGCGCGCCGTTGATCACCGCGATCATCGAGCTGGTCGGACTGGCCTCGCCGCGGATCGCGGACGCTCTGCACCGCGACTGGCTGATCTCGATCTGCGCCTTCATCGTGACCCTGGCCGCGCTCTATGTGCTCGGCCTGCTGTCCAACGTGATGATCGGCCGCCGCGTGCTGAGTTTCGTGGATGGCCAGCTCGAGCGCATTCCGCTGGTGCATACGATCTACGGCGGCACCAAGAAGCTGATGGCGCTGATGCGCAACAAACCCGCCGGAACCCAGCGCGTGGTTCTGATCGGGTTTCCCTCGCCGGAAATGAAGTCGGTGGGCTTCGTCACGCGCGTGTTCATTGACGCGTCCGGACGCGAGATCGCGGCCGTGTACGTTCCGACCACACCGAATCCCACCGGCGGTTATCTGGAATTGGTGCCGACCGACGAGCTGATCGCCACCGACTGGAGCGTGGACCAGGGCATGGCCTTCCTGCTCTCGGGCGGCGCGGTATCGCCGGATACGCTCCCTGCCGGATTTCCCGTCCGGACCGCGCGGGCGGCGGATTCGCTTGTGGCGCCGTGATCGTCTATACTTGCCCGGTTTGAAGCGCCGTATCCCGATTTTCCTTCGGCCAACTTTCGCGGAAGTCCTTCCGCCATTCGGCCCGCACCACTCGGCTCCGTCGTCTCGAATCCGCCATCGCCTTTTGCGCTGGTGGTAAACACATGCTGCGCGCGGTCACTGGAAAGCGTGCGGCACGACCGGAGTTATTCAATGACGTTCGATTCGCTCGGGCTTGCGCCCGCGCTGTTGCGTGCCCTTTCCGAAATGGGCCACGACACCCCCACCCCGATCCAGGTTGCGGCGATTCCGCTCGTTCTGGAAGGCCACGACCTGCTCGCCGGCGCGCAAACCGGCACCGGCAAAACCGCCGCATTCGCGCTTCCGCTTCTGCAGAAGCTGTGCGCCGGCCCGGAACGCAGTTTCAACAACAAGCAGCCGCGCAAGCCGCGCGCGCTGATCCTCACCCCTACCCGCGAGCTCGCCGCGCAGGTACACGACAGCGTGCGCGCCTACGGCAAGCATCTGCGCGTGCATGCCGCGGCGGTTTTCGGTGGCGTCGGCATGGGCGGCCAGATCATGAGCCTGCGCCGCGGACTCGACCTGATCGTCGCCACGCCCGGCCGTCTGATTGACCACATGGACCGCCGCAACGTGGACCTGTCCTGCATCGAGATGCTGGTGCTGGACGAGGCCGACCGCATGCTGGACATGGGCTTCATGCCGGCACTGAAGAAAATCCTTTCCGCGCTGCCGAAGCAGAAGCAGACGCTGCTGTTCTCCGCGACCTTTGCGCCCGAGATCAAGTCGCTTGCCGCGCAGTTCATGCAGAGCCCTCGCGAAGTTCAGATGGCCAAGCCGAATGCGGTCGCGGTCGGCGTCAGTCATCGCGTGCATCCGGTGGATGGCGACAAGAAGCGAGATCTGCTGCTGCATCTGCTCGCGACGGACAGCCGCCGGCAGACGCTCGTGTTCTCGCGCACCAAGCACGGCTCGGACAAGTTGTGCCATTTCCTGGAACAACACGGCTTCCGCGCCGCGGCAATCCACGGCAACAAGAGCCAGGGCCAGCGCACCCGCGCACTGGCGGATTTCAAGCGTGGCAAGACCACGGTACTGGTTGCGACCGATATCGCCGCTCGCGGCCTGGATATCGAGCAATTGCCGGTAGTGGTGAATTACGACCTGCCGATGGTCGCCGAGGATTACGTGCACCGCATCGGCCGTACCGGCCGTGCCGGCGCGGAAGGTCTGGCGCTGTCGCTGGTCAGCCGCGAGGAAGAAGGACTGCTGCGCGATATCCGCCGCTTGCTGAAACAGGATCTCGCGATCGAGCCGGTGCAGGAGTTCGCACCGTCCTGGTCGTTGCGCATGGAAGGTCCGTCGGCACCCTCACGGCGCCCGAACAGCTCGCGTCAGCAACGCCGTCCGCAGCGCGCGCAAGGTAACCGCGAAGACACCAAGGGCGGTAAACCGCACTCGCACCAGCGCCATGCGCATCCTGCGCGCGGCAACGCTGCCGAGCATGCCGCGGGCAACAAGAAGCGGCGCTCATGGCGCGGTGGCGACGCACGCAAGGCGTAACCAAGCGCGGCTGTAGTGCTGCATCATGAAAGCGGCGAGCTTGCTCGCCGCTTTTTTTATACCGTCACGCGCACGCCCGGCATGGGCAGCGTCACCGCGCATCCCCATTTCTGCTGAAGTGCCTGCGCCAGGGTGCCGCGCCCGGGATCTTCGCCGTGCACCAGGCACACGGGCGGACGACCGGCGATCGCACCGTACCAGTCGGAAAGCCCGTCGCGGTCCGCGTGCGCGGACAATCCGCCGACGGTGTGGATCTGCGCATGGACGGGAATATCGTCACCGAACAGGTGCACGTGTTTCGCGCCCTGGACGATGCGCCGCCCGAGCGTGCCTTGTGCCTGATAACCCACGAACACGACGTGCGCGGCCGGATTGGCCAGGTTGTGGCGAAGATGGTGGCGAATGCGCCCGCCTTCGCACATGCCCGAACCCGCGATGATGATGGCGCCACCGCGGATCGAGTTGATCGCGCGGGAGTCGTCCGTGCTCGAGGTGAATTTCAGATTGGGCATCTGCAGCGGATGCGGTCGCCTGGCCCAGAACTGCTTCGCTTCCGGATCGAACAGGTCTTCGTGGCGGTCGTAAGCTGCGGTGACTTTGGTCGCCATGGGGCTGTCGAGGAACATCCGGTAGCTGCCCAGCCCCCACTCGTCGAAGTGCTCGGCGAAGAAGTACAGCAGTTCCTGCGTGCGGCCGACCGCGAACGCGGGAATCACCACATTGCCGCCGTCGCGGTGCGCGGCCCGGAAGATCGCGGCGAGCTCGTTGAGCGTGTCCTCGCGGGTCTTGTGCGTGCGATCGCCGTAGGTGGATTCCATGATGACCAGATCGGCCGCCGGAACGGGTTGCGGGTCGCAGAGGATCGGCGTGCCGTTCGGGCCCAGGTCGCCGGAAAACACCAGCCGGCGCGTCGAGCGGGTTTGATCAGCTTGTTCATCCGCAGCGAGTTCGACCGTCGCCGAACCAAGGATATGGCCCGCATCGCGCAAGGTAACGTGCACGCCCGGCAGGATTTCGTGCGCCTGATCGTAGGCGAGCGGCTGCATCCGCTTCACGGTCGCATCCACGTCGGCTTGCGTGTAGAGCGGCTGCAGCGGCTTTTGCCCCGGTGCGAGATTGCGGTTGGCATC